>Ga0209347_1003407_pt1 | contig 18599 bp, 13 predicted proteins | sample AutmiccommuBRH23_FD_187382 | JGI IMG/M metagenome (GOLD analysis project Ga0209347, IMG submission 187382) | Deep subsurface microbial communities from Mt. Terri, Switzerland - Autotrophic microbial communities BRH/23 (SPAdes) (version 2) | ecosystem: Environmental > Aquatic > Deep subsurface >...
GTATCTACCTCTGTTATAATACCCGAGGAGAGGCTGTATGCGCGGTAAACACGGAGGATTTCGGCTCTGTCTGGCAAGACAGCTGTGTGGAGTTCTTCATGCAACGTGAGGGGGAGAAAACTTATCGCAATTTCGAATGCAACATACTGGGAGCATTGCTGGCAGCCAGGCATGAAACAAGGGAAATTGCTGAACACCTCACTGAGGAAATGCCAGCCATTTACCGCCATAGCACCATCAATCACAGATATGAGGGTGACCGGCAGGTGAGTGATTGGTCTCTCTATCTTGAAATCCCAAAAAAAGCAATGGGTTTTGCAGCTTACGAGACACTGTCAGGACAAAAAATAAGGGCAAACTTTTACAAATGCGGCGATGAAACACCCGAACCGCATTATATCAGCTGGAACGCCATCAACCTGCCCAGCCCCGACTTTCACGTTCCTCAGTTTTTCGGCTTGTTGGAGTTAGAGTGATTAAGCGGTAATGAATCCCTCAATTTTAATACAATTAAAATAGCAATAATGAACGATCAGGACAGATTAAGGAGTATTGTCTCTCAGTTTATTGACAAGAAAGACAATGTGGAGATTATGCCGCTGGGAAAAGGGCATATCAACGATTCCTACAAAGTGGTGGCAAACGAAAATGAATATGTGTTGCAACGTATCAATCATCATATTTTTCAAAATGTACCCGAACTGCAAAACAATATTTTCAGGGTGACACGCCACATCCGTGAGAAACTGGAAGAAAAGGGAGTAGCAGAAATTGATCGCAGGGTCCTTTCGCTGGTCCCTGCACTGGATGGTGCACTTTACTACAAAGACAGCAGCGGTGACTACTGGCGTCTGATGGATTATATCAAGGAGAGTAAAAGTTATGATGAGATCAATCCCGAACTGGCTTATCGTGCCGGGATGGCTTTTGGTGAATTTCAGAAGATGCTGGCCGATCTGCCGGGAGATCCGCTCTTCGAAACTATTCCAAACTTCCACAATATTGAGTCACGTCTGGAGACATTCCGCCAATCGGTGAGGGCCGACAAGGCTGGTCGTCTGAACGAAGTTGCAGACCTTGTGAATGAGATCGAGGAGCGTGCAGGAGCGATGTGCAAACCGGAGAGGATGCATCGTGAAGGGAGACTGCCCAAACGTACCAACCATTGCGATACAAAAGTGAACAATATACTGTTCGATCATAACGATCAGGTGCTTTGCGTGGTCGATCTGGACACCGTAATGCCGGGATATGTGCTCTCTGATTTTGGCGATTTCATCCGTACAGGAGCCAATACCGGTGCCGAAGATGATAAGGAGCTGGATAACATCTCAGTTGATCTGGCTATATTTGAAGGATATACCAAAGGATATTTAGAAAATGCAGCATCTTTTCTGACGGATATAGAGATTGAGCATCTTGCTTTTGGAGCCAAACTGCTAACATATATGCAAATGGTTCGCTTTTTTACCGATTATATAGATGGAGACACCTATTATAAAATTGCATACCCCGATCATAATCTGGTGCGTACAAAAGCGCAGTTCAAGCTGCTGAAAAGCCTTGAAGAAAACTTCGACGAGATGCAACGAATCGTGTCAGAAGCTGCACACAGTTAAAAATTAAAAATTAATTACTGATCGCTTACGGCTTACCGCTTATCGCTTATCGCTTACGGCTTACCGCTTACAGCTTACCGCTTACAGCTTACCGCTTATAGCTTACAGCTTATCGCTTACCGCTAAAAGCCGAACGCTAACAAATAATTATAAAAAAAACAGACGGTGTAATGAAAATTTTACTATCTTTGCACCGCTTTATTTTGAGGAGAAAACGTGGCTAAATTTAGTTTGTACAATATTTCCCTGAAAAATCTTTCCTTCGGTGTGCATACTTATGAGTATGAACTCGATCGGAAATTCTTCGAAGCGATTGACGGCGACGAAGTGCGGAAAGGGAACGTGACGGTGACGGTGACTGTAAAAAGGACGTCATCCACTTTTGAATGTAATTTTGAGCTCAATGGTGTTGTGCAGGTGCCCTGTACGCGCTGTCTGGACGACATGGATCAGGTGGTTGAATCGAAGAACCGCCTTATTGTGAAGTTCGGACAGGAGTATTCCGAAGAGAGCGATGAGATTGTGATCATCCCGGAAGATGAAGGGGAGATTAACATAGCCTGGTTTCTTTATGAATTCATTGCACTTAGCATTCCTATCAAACATGTACACCCTGTCGGCGAATGCAACAGGGCAGTATCTTCGAAATTCCGCAAGCATAGGGCTGTAACTGCCGATGAGGTGGGAGAGGATGAAGTTGTAGCAGATGAAGAAGATTTCCCCGATGATGAGGAGGAACAAACAAACGATCCGCGTTGGGACAGACTCAAGGGATTGAATATAGATGAGAATTGATAATATAAACAGTATAAAATAAAATATAGAAATGGCACATCCAAAAAGAAGACAGTCATCTTCAAGACAAGGAAAAAGAAGAGCGCATGATCATGCTAAAATGCCAACAATGGCAATTTGCCCTAACTGTGGCGCATGGCACATTTATCACACTGTTTGCGGTGAATGCGGATATTACAGAGGAAAATTAGCGATCGAAAAAGAGGTGACGGCATAATTGTCCTATAGTGTGAAAAGAAATAAATAACCCTGGAACAACCTGATCGTTTTTCAGGGTTTTTTTTATATTCATAATATATACATACGACGATGAAACAATTAAACGCTGTAATTACAGGAATTGCAGCAAGCGTACCCGATTATATTCTCACCAACGAGGAAATATCTACGATGGTAGATACGACAGATGAGTGGATCATGACCCGTGTTGGGATAAAGGAGAGACGTATACTGAAAGGTGAAAAACAGGGTATCTCAGTGCTGGGAACGAAAGCAGTGAAAGAGCTGCTGGCTAAGACCCATACTGCTCCTGAAGAGATCGACGTGCTTGTTTTCGCAACCTCCACACCCGATCATTTTTTTCCCTCATCAGCATCCATAGCAGCGGAAAACAATGGTATCAAAAATGCTTTCTGTTTCGATATGGAGGTGGCCTGCTCGGGATTCGTCTATGGATTGGAGATATGCAATGGTTTGATCAAAACAGGGAAGTACAAAAAGATCATTCTAGTGGCGGGAGATAAAATGTCATCCATCACCAATTATAAAGACCGCACTACCTGCCCGCTCTTCGGTGATGCAGCGGGAGCGGTGCTTATTGAACCTACAGGGGAAAACATCGGTATCATCGATACAGAACTTCATACCGACGGGGTGGGGTACAAACCACTGCTGATGAAAGCAGGGGGAAGTAAGTACCCCTCATCGCATGAGACAGTAGACAATGCAGAGCATACTGTGCAGCAAGACGGAAAGGTGGTGTTTAAATATGCCGTTTCACGTATGACCGAGGTTACAGAAAATATCATGAAAAGAAACAATCTCACTGCTGACAATGTCGATTGGCTGGTTCCCCACCAGGCAAATATGCGTATTATCGATGCGATTATCGACAGGAGCGGGTTACCTCGTGAGAAAGTGATGATCAATATAGAACGATACGGCAATACCAGTGCCGGAACAATACCTCTCTGCCTGTGGGAATGGGAGTCCAGACTGCGCAAAGGGGATAACATCATCCTCACAGCCTTTGGAGCAGGCTTCTCATGGGGCAGCGTCTACCTGAAATGGGGATACGACGGAGATAAAATTTAAAACCATTATTCCTTTTTTTTATCGTATCTTTGTGGCTGAATTACTGAAGACAGCAAGAGATGCAACAAAAAAATCACCGTTCCGGATTTGTGAATATCGTGGGAAATCCCAACGTGGGAAAATCTACGCTGATGAACCGATTGGTAGGGGAGAAAATTTCTATTATCACATCGAAAGCACAGACCACACGGCATAGAATTATCGGCATTGTAAATAACCCCGATTATCAGATTGTTTATTCTGATACGCCGGGAGTGCTGCACCCCAACTACAGGCTGCAGGAACAGATGCTCAGCTTCTCACTTTCAGCACTGCAGGATGCCGATGTGCTGCTTTATGTCACCGATGTGGTGGAGAAGATAGATAAGAACGATGAATTTCTCGCGAAAGTGCAATGTCTTGATCTTCCAGTGTTGCTCCTGATCAACAAAATTGACCAGACCAATCAAGCGGAGCTGGAGACGATGGTGACAAAGTGGCACGAGTTGCTGCCCAAAGCTGAGATCTATCCCATCTCGGCACTCAATAATTTCAGCGTTGATCTGGTGCAAAACCGTATCCTGGAACTATTGCCCGATTCACCACCCTATTTCGAGAAAGATGCACTCACCGATAAACCGGCCCGCTTTTTCGTCGCGGAGATCATTCGCGAGAAAGCGTTGTTGTACTATCAGAAAGAGGTGCCCTATTCCATTGAGGTAGTGGTGGAAGAGTTTATTGAAGAGAAAGAGATCATTCGAATAAGAGCTATTATTTTAGTGGAACGTGATACACAAAAAGGGATCGTTATTGGGCATAAAGGTGAAGCCCTGAAAAAACTGGGGACCACAGCCCGCAAAGATATTGAACGCTTTTTTGATAAAAAGATCTTTTTACAACTCTATGTCAAGGTCGAAAAAGACTGGCGTAACAGAGACAATATGCTGAAATCATTCGGGTATAGACTGGACTGATGTGAAAATTATAAGCCGTAAGCAATAAGGAATAAGCAATAAGCGGTAAGCAATAAGCAATAAGCAATAAGCCATAAGCGGTAAGCCATAAGCCATATGCAATAAGCTATAAGTCGTAAGCTATAAGCTATAGGCTGTAAGCAATAAGCTAAATACTGTTTGATAATGTGATAAATAATGATTTGGTGGTTCGTAATGTGCGAATCAAAAAAATTGTTCAATCTGCGAAAAAAAAAGATATATGCAAAATTTAGTAGCTATAGTAGGACGTCCCAATGTTGGAAAATCTACATTGTTTAACCGATTGACACAAAGTCGTCAGGCTATTGTGACCGAGACTTCAGGTACAACACGTGATCGTCTCTATGGTAAAGTGATCTGGAACGGACAGGAGTTTTCACTGATAGATACCGGAGGATGGGTGGTCGACTCCGATGACATCATGGAGGATGAGATAAACAGGCAGGTACGTATTGCTATCGAGGAGGCGGATGTTATTCTATTCGTTGTAGATGTGATGAACGGATTAACAGATCTGGATACGAATGTCGCACAGATGTTACGTAAATCGGGTAAGCCAGTGGTCGTTGTTTCCAACAAATCCGATAATTTCAACCTGGGTCACCAGTCCGCCGAGTTTTATTCGCTCGGCTTGGGCGATCCCTACAGCGTTTCGGCGATCAACGGTTCCGGTACAGGCGACCTGTTGGATCATATCATTTCGCTCTTCTCAAAAGAAAGTGAGGAAGAGGTACTGGAAGATATCCCGAAATACGCTATCGTCGGGCGTCCCAATGCCGGGAAATCATCCATCATCAATGCGCTCCTGGGTGAGGAGAGAACCATCGTTACCGATATTGCCGGTACCACACGCGATTCCATCTACATGCGTTACAACCAGTTCGGCATGGATTTTTACCTGATCGATACTGCTGGTATTCGCAAAAGAGGGAAAGTGACAGAGGATCTGGAATACTTTTCGGTTATTCGTTCCATCAAAGTGATTGAGAATGCTGATGTTTGCATCCTTATGCTTGATGCCACAAGAGGTATTGAAAGCCAGGATCTGAATATCTTTTCTCTTATCCAGAAAAACCGCAAGGGACTGGTCGTTTTCGTCAACAAGTGGGATACCGTCGAGGCGAAGGACAACATCGTTGTCAAAACGTTCGAGAATGTCATTCGTCAACGTCTGGCGCCTTTCACCGATTTTCCCATTATCTTTGGATCGGCTACTACAAAACAGCGTATTCTCAAAGTAATGGATATGGCGAAGGAGGTCTATACGAACAAAAAAAGGAAAATTCCAACAAGTAAACTCAACGAAGTATTGCTGCCAATTATCGAGAGAACGCCCCCTCCGTCAAATAAAGGGAAATATATTAAAATTAAGTATATTACACAGTTGCCCAACACGCAGATTCCATCATTTGCCCTGTTTTGCAACCTGCCGCAATGGATTAAAGAACCATACAAACGATTCGTTGAAAACAGAATAAGAGAGAACTGGAACTTCTCCGGAACGCCTATCAATGTCTTTTTCAGGGAGAAATAATAACACCCTGACGGGTTTTACGTGAGTAAATATCTGTCGGTTCTGTGGTCGTCATCCGTTCTGAGGATGACGACACCCGTTTTATATTATATTAAATAATTGGTAAAAACCAATGTAATCACAAAAATATTGCGTTAATTTGTATAAGCTAAGACAAGATAGGGGAATGATAAAAACTGCTATCGTGTTTTAAAAAAAATAAATTTGAACAGCAACATCCCGGACTACTTGTCCGGGTAAAACGAAGGGACTACTGATGAATACGAAAAACGATCTTGAAAACGACAAACTACCCGTTAACGAAGAAACAATTGATAATATTCTGCAACCTGAAAGTGCGGACATGGAATCAACGGTAGAACTCCCTCAGCCAGAAACATCTCCCGATCAGAATATGGAAGCGGAAAGCGAAGAACGGGTATCCGACACAGTTGAAAAAGAGGTGACGGAAGAGCCAGTTGCAGTACCGGAAGAACCAGAACCAGAAAAACCGGCAGAGATCATGGTTGAAGCAGCTGTTGAAACCCCGTCTGAAAAAGCTCTTACTGATTTTACTGAGCCTGAGAATTCACCTGTGGTAACCCCTGTGGCCGCACCTGATGAATCTCCGGCAGAAACCCTCTCTGAAACCCCTGTAGAATCTCCTGTAGAAACGCCAGCAGAGTCTCCTGTAGAAACACCAGCTGAAACACCAGCAGAATCTCCTGCTGAAACGCCGGTTGAAGTTCCATCGGAAACCATCGGCGAAGCAGCTTCCGAAGCAGAGGTAGAAAAGTTGGAAGTAGCAGTTGAAGAGAAAGCGATAGATTATCATTTGGAGGATGCACATGAAGAGGATGAATCCGGTGATTCGGATGATGACTCGGATGATGACTCGGATGATGATTCAGTGTCAGATGCTGCTGTAGCCATGTTACCAATCGATGAGATCGTACTGAACCTGCGTAAGTTGTTTGATTCAGAAAATCCGAAACGAAAGGATGTGGATGAGTTTAAGAATCAGTTCTACCGATCGTTGCGAAACGAGATTGAAGGTCAAAAACAGCACTTTGTTACCGGTGGAGGTGAAGAGATAGATTTCATCGCGAACGAGCCGGAAATTTTTGCTGAAGGAAAAGAGTTGCTGCAAAAAATAAAGGAGAAACGGTCGGCAATCCTTGCAAAGGAGGAAGTTGAAAAAGAGAAGAATGTAGCCAGGAAGCTGGCCATTATTGAACAGATTAAACTACTTACTGAGAATCAGGGTCAGGAAGATTTCAATAAGAGCTACCAAGAGTTCAAGACACTTCAGCAGGAGTGGAACGAGATCAAGCTGGTACCTCAGGCAAAAGTGAATGAGTTGTGGAAATCCTATCAGCGTTATGTCGAGATATTCTACGATCTGGTACGTATCAACAATGAGTTCAGAGAGTATGATTTCAAGAAGAACCTGGAGCTGAAAACAGAACTTTGTGAAGCAGCCGAGAGGCTCGATGAAGAGTCGGATGTGATATCAGCATTCCACCAGCTGCAGAATCTTCACCAGGAATGGAGAGAGATTGGTCCTGTTTCCAGAAAAGAGAGAGAAGAGATATGGAACAGGTTCAAAGAGGCATCCACCAGCATCAATAAAAAATATCAGTCCCATTTTGAGGAGTTAAGAGGGAAAGAAGATGAGAACCTCGAATTAAAGACCGCCTTGTGTGAAAGGCTGGAAGCAATTGATTACAGTCAGATCAATACCATCAAGGAGTGGAACAGCAAGGTGAAGGAAGTACTGGAAATACAGAGTGAGTGGCGTCAGATAGGTTATGTTCCGAGAAAATGGAACACGAAGATTTACAAACGCTATCGTGCAGCCTGCGACCTCTTTTTTAAAACGAAAAACGATTTCTATAAATCTCTCCGTGGTGAGATGGAGGAGAACCTCAGGAAAAAGATTGCGCTCTGCGAGCGTGCCGAAGAGATGAAGGATAGTCAGGACTGGAAGAAAACAACCCAGGATATGATAGATATTCAGAAAGAGTGGAAAAGTATCGGCATCGTTCCCCACAAGTACGTTGACACCATCTGGAAACGATTTATAACTGCCTGTGATTTCTTCTTTGAACAGAAGAAGATGCACACCTCTTCTCAATACGAGGAGGAGAGCAGGAATCTGGAAGCAAAGAAAGTGATTGTGGAAAAGATCAGTCAGCTCGATTCATCGCTCTCTGCTGTTGAGGCTTTGCCGCTGCTGCATGATCTGATGGACGACTGGTACGCTGTAGGACATGTACCCTACAAGATGAAAGATCGCGTTTACCGTGAATTTTATGATGCCACGGAAGCGCAGTTCGACCGGTTGAATATTGATAAGGCTGACAGGAAGCTGGAAAGCTTCAAAACAAATATTTCCGATATAGCCAAATCGGGCAATGCGAAGAATCAACTGCTCCGCGAGCGGGAAAGGCTTATGCGTCAGTATGATCGCATGAAGAACGAACTGCAGACCTATGAGAACAATATCGGATTTCTATCCATTTCTTCCAAGAAAGGGAATCATCTGCTGGACGATATGAACCAGAAAATGGATAAGATTAAATCTGAACTGCAGTTGATCGTCAAAAAGGTGGATACTATTGACAAGGAGCTGTAGATCATATACAGGATTTTTATTCGTATGTTTACATACACAGAAGCCGGATTTATCCGGCTTCTGTCATTTAGGGTTCAGTCGAGATAGACATTATATGATATGTCACAAAATATGTACTGTGTTTTTTGTTGTGTTTTTTTGCCTCTGAATCTACATTATATTTTAATTGTTTCATTGACATATAGTTACCCATTTTAACATTAGATATTTGATATATTAATGCTATTTATTGAGATAAAATTGACACGATAGTTGTCCACTATGTTGTTCCTTTGAGACCTATTTTATAATAATACATTATATCAATGGAAGCACATTTCTTTAAGTGAATGAAACTCTGAATGCGGGTTGTTACCAAACTGATCCAATTAGATCCCATAAAGAATATCGGCTTAATCAAATGTTATTAATAACCAATAACATAACCTGTGGTATATCGTATAAATCTCAGTAGCTTGTTATGTGCATCATTAAATATTCATTAATATCTTATTTTAAATTTTAGTGTATGAGAAACAAATCTTTATTAAACCGGAGAGTATGGAGTAGCCTCTTTATACTTTCTTTTATGCTTGTTTTAGCTGGTTGTAAAGAGGAAGCAGCTGCTCTTCCGGAGCCGCATGACCCCTCAAGGCCGGTGACAATTTCCGATTTTCTCCCAAAGACAGGAGGAGTAGGACAACGAATGGTGATTTATGGTGATAACTTCGGTAATGATACCTCCATTGTAAATGTAACTATTGGAGGCAAAGAAGCTGTTGTGGTTGGTCTGAACAACAACGCCCTCTATTGTATCGTACCCGAAAGGGCTTACGAAGGTAATATAGAAGTGAGGGTTGGCACCGACGTGAACCCCAAGGTGGCCAGCGCTGCCGAGATCTTTGCCTACCAGCGTAAGATGGTGGTGACCACCCTGGCAGGTTATGAAGATGAACGGGGTAATTATGAAACCAAGGATGGTCCTTTCTGGGATTGCGGTGGTTTCAGGAATCCATCCTGGTTGATCTTCGATCCAATTGAACCGCATCTGCTCTATATGGCGCAGGACGGAGGAGATGTGCGACTCCTTAATTTTGAGGATAGTACCGTCACTACCCCTATCACCCGCGGTATGGGTAACTGGGATCGTATCCGTAACATTGAATTCACGCTGGATGGAGGTCATATGATCATCTCCAATGACCAGTGGGGTGAAAATGACATCAGTACTTCTATCTTATCAAGGATAAATAATTTCAAAGATCCGCAAATGCTGACCTCTTACAGAGCTTGTAACGGTGCTTCAATCCATCCCGTGAATGGTGAGATGTACTTCAACAGTTATGAGAAAGGACAGTTTTACCGTTTCGACATGAATAAATATTTCAGTGAGGGATTGGGAGTAAAAGGGTATGAAGAGCTGTTTAAGATTCAGGATAACGATTGGGAGTTCAATATCAGGATCCATCCAACCGGCAATTATGCTTATATCGTGGTGATCAATCGTCACTATATCCTGCGTACAGACTACAACTGGGAAACACAAAAGTTCATGCAGCCTTACGTCGTATGCGGTGAAGCAGGTGCAAGAGCATGGGCTGATGGTGTTGGTACCAGTGCCCGATTGCATAATCCCTATCAGGGCGTTTTTGTAAAGAACCCTGCAAATGCCGATAAAGCAGACGAGTATGATTTCTATTTTACCGAGCAGCACAACCATGATATCCGTATTCTCACACCGGAAGGAAAAGTGACCACCTTTGCCGGTCGTGGCAGCTCGAGCATCAATCCCGATCCATGGGGATATATCGACGGTGACCTGCGCATGGAGGCCCGTTTCGATCAGCCGAAAGGTCTCGCCTACGATGAGGCAAGCAAGACTTTCTATGTAGGTGATGCCGAAAACAGGCGGATTCGTAAAATCAGCTTTGAGGAATAATAATATGATGAAAGATAAACATATAAACATGAAGAATTTCCTAATAACATGTATGCTGTTCTTCCTCTTTCTGGGGAATGCAATTGCCCAACAAAAAGTGGAAGTGACAGGTGTAGTCACTGATGTGTCAAATGAACCATTGATCGGTGTGAATATCACCGTGAGCGACCTGCCCGGATTTGGTACGATTACCGATATCGACGGTCGTTACAAAATCAGTGTGGATGATAACCGCAAGCTGATCTTTTCCTATATTGGTTTTGAAACAGTGGAGGTGCTGGTGGGTACAAAGCGTCAGATTAACGTCACCATGAATGAGGCTACCACGCAGCTGATGGATGAACTGGTGGTCACAGGTACCGGCACACAGAGAAAATTAACGGTGACGGGAGCAGTCACCTCCGTGGATGTGGAAGAGTTGAAATCGGCTCCCACTTCAAGCATAGTCAATACATTGGCCGGAAGGGTGCCGGGTATCATGGCGATGCAGACGTCGGGCCATCCGGGAAAGAACTTTTCCGAGTTCTGGATCCGCGGTATCTCCACCTTCGGGGCCAATACAAGTGCCTATGTGCTGGTAGACGGTTTTGAACGTGATCTCAATGAGATCAACATCGAAGATATAGAGTCTTTCTCTGTGTTGAAAGATGCATCAGCAACCGCCATTTACGGAGCCAAGGGAGCCAACGGGGTGATCCTGATCTCCACAAAACATGGTAAACCGGGCAAGATCAATATCGATGCTAAGGTCGAGACGTCCTACAATACCCGGACCATCACACCAGAGTTCGTGGATGGATTTACCTATGCCAGTCTGATCAACGAAGCACGTGTGACCCGTAACAATGAACCTATCTACCAGCAGGAAGAGCTGGAGATCCTCCGTCTGGGGCTCGACCCCGACCTATACCCCAATGTGGACTGGAAGGATAAGCTGCTGAGAGACGGAGCCATGAGCTATCGTGCCAACGTCAACCTGAGCGGGGGTGGAGCTACAGCCCGCTATTTCGCATCGGCCAGCTATATTGAAGAACAGGGAATGTATTATACCGATGAGACACTGCGTGAGGACTACAACACCAATGCCAACTACAAAAGGTACAATTACCGTCTCAATACCGATATCAATATCACAGAGACCACACTGCTTAAGCTGGGTGTATCGGGATCACTGCAGAAACGCAATAGTCCCGGGCTTGGTGACGATTATGTTTGGGATCAACTTTTCGGCTATTCACCCATCCGTACACCGATCTTCTATTCCAACGGATATGTGCCTGCCATTGGTACAGGTAACCAGACCAACCCCTGGGTATCCTCCACACAGACAGGATTCAATCAGAACTGGGAGAACAATATCCAGACCAACATCACCATCGAACAGGATTTTAGGGACTATCTGCCCGGGTTGCGCTTTGTGGGGAAATTCGGTTATGATACCAACAACACCAGCAATGTCCTGCGCAGGAAATGGCCGGAACAGTGGAGAGCGGAACGGGCCCGCAATACGGCAGGTGATATCGTCTTCACCAAGGTTTCCGACCCCCGTGAGATGTTCCAGGAGAGCAGCTCGGGAGGTAACCGCCGTGAGTTTCTCGACCTGATGCTAAGCTACAGCAAAACGCTCTCTGATGATCACAATCTGGGGGCTGATGTGAAATATACCCAGGATGCTTTTATCTACACGGTGAACCTGGGAGATGATATAAAGAATGGTATCGCCCGCCGTAACCAGGCGCTGGCAGGACGTGCCACCTATAACTGGAAATACCGTTATTTCTTCGATTTTAATTTCGGTTATACCGGTTCGGAGAACTTTGCCATCGGTCATCAGTACGGGTTCTTCCCTGCCTACTCCGTAGCCTGGAATATTGCGGAAGAGAGTTTTGTAAGAAACAACGCTTCCTGGTTGAATATGTTTAAAATTCGTTATTCCCATGGTCAGGTGGGGAACGACAACCTGGGAAATGAACATAGATTCCCGTATCTTTATACAATTTCCGGAGGTGCACCCGGATATCAGTGGGCTGAGTACGGTAACACCAAATCATATGGAGGAATGTACTACTCACAGGTAGCTTCCCCCTATGTCTCCTGGGAGATTGCCACCAAGAATGACCTGGGAACAGATATCTCCATGTTCCACGACAGCTTCCAGCTGACACTGGACTATTTCGATGAGAAGCGTGAAGGGATCTACATGGCCCGTAATTTCCTCCCACTGATTGCGGGACTGGAGAGTACGCCCAGAGCCAATGTGGGATCGGTACGTTCGAGAGGTTTCGACGGCCATTTCTCCTATAATTATAAGGTTGGAGAGGTGAACCTCACCGCCCGTGGTAATATGACCTACAGCAAGAACGAGGTGATGGAGAAAGATGAGGAAAACAACGTATACCCCTACCAGATGGAGGAGGGGTACCGCGTGGGACAGACCAAAGGGCTTATCTCACTGGGACTCTTTGAAGATTATGAAGATATCCGTAACAGTCCGGAACAACATTTTGGTACCTATCAGCCGGGAGACATCAAGTACAAGGATGTGAACGGTGACGGGGTGATCAACGACGGTGACAGGGTGGCGATCGGTTCTACCCGCAGACCCAACCTGATCTATGGTATGGGATTCACTGCACAGTGGAAAGGAATCGATGTTAACGTCCATTTCCAGGGTGCAGGTAAATCCAACTTCTTTATTTATGGGAAAACAGTCTACGCCTTTAGTGAAGGGGAATGGGGAAATGTGCTGAAGGATCTGGTGACCGATGACCGGTGGATCTCTGCTGATATCTCCGGTGACCCTGCAACGGAGAATCCCAATGCCCCCTACCCGCGGTTGAGCTTCGGCGGTAACGGGAACAACTTCAGGGAATCGACCTACTGGTTGAGGGATGGTTCGTATGTGCGTCTGAAAACCGTTGACATCGGTTACTCACTCCCTAAACAACTGGTTAACCGGGTTCGCATGAATAATGTGCGTATCTTTATGGTTGGCACCAATCTGTTGACATGGTCTCCATTTAAACTGTGGGATCCGGAAATGGCCAACTCACGCGGTGAGGATTACCCTATGACGAAATCAATCACTTTAGGTTTGAGTGTTAATTTATAAACAAAAAATATGATGAAAAAAATATATCTTATATTTCTCACGATAGTTGTTGTCGGGATGATCTCATCCTGTACCGATTATCTTGAATCCGATCAGTATTTCAAGGACCGGATGACGCTCGACAAGGTCTTCACCAGCGAAGAGTATACCGAAGAGTGGCTTGCCCACAGCTTCTCTTTCCTGGGGGGGTATAATATGGATGTGGCCAGCAAACACAATACTCCTCACACCTTCGCAGACGATATGTATTATGGTGACAGAGATGAAACACTCGATATAAAAGAGAGAGGACAACTCTCCTATAGCCGTTTTAAACTGGGCGAATACAATGAGAATGAGAAACAGGGCGGTTGGGGCGATAGCTACAAAGGAATCCGCAATGCCTCTGTCTTTATTCAGAATATCGACCAGAATGAGATTTTCAGTGCTGAGAAAAGAGCCGACTATAAGGCACAGGCACGCTTTGTAAGAGCTTATTACTACTGGTTACTGCTCAGGAAATATGGTCCCATACCCATCCTACCTGAAGAGGGAATTGATTATACCAAGGATTATGATGAAATAGCCATCCCCCGCAGCAGCTACGAGGAGTGTGCCGATTATATCAGCCGCGAGATGTTACTGGCTGCCAAAGATCTCCCGTTGTACCGTGATGAGCAGGCAGTGGCAAGACCCACACGGGGTGCTGCATTGGCCGCACGTGCAAAAGTATTACTCTATGCTGCCAGTCCCCTTGCCAACGGCAACAGTGATGAGATAGCCCAGGAGCTGGTGGATGATGAAGGTAGAAAATTGTTATCAACCGATTACAACGAGGAGAAATGGGCCAGAGCCGCCGCTGCCGCCCGGGATGTAATGGAGATGGGTATCTACGAACTCTATGTGGCCAATTTCCGTACTTCGGGAAACGCTTCTTTTCCGGCTACCATCACTCCTCCCTACCATAGCGAGTTCTCGGAGCAGGACTGGCCAAACGGATGGGCCAATATTGATCCGTTTGAATCTTACAGAGCAGTGTTCAACGGAACACTGAGAGCGTCAGAAAACCCGGAGCTTATCTTTACCCGTGGCCAGAATCAGGGGGGGGAGAGTATTCAATCGATGGTTGCTCATCAGCTGCCACGTATCGGTTCAGGATGGAACACACACGGGATGACCCAGAAACAGGCGGATGCCTATTATATGAATGATGGTGACGATGCGCCGGGAAAAGACAAGGAGATAGGCCGTGGTGACGGCAGTGAACGTGCTTCGGGTTATGTGACCAGGGAAGATATGGATGCCGGCCGCTACAAACCACTGACAGAGGGTGTCTCATTGCAGTATGCTCACCGTGAACCCCGTTTCTATGCATCGGTAGGTTACAACGGCAGCATCTGGCATCTGACGAACGAAGAGGAGGAGAGAAACCGTGAACAGAAAGTGTTCTACTACCGTGGTGACGGTAATGGATATACCAACACCATGTTCTGGCTGCGTACCGGTATCGGTATCAAGAAGTTTGTTCACCCCAGAGATTCTTACCTGAGAAATGAGATGGGCAGAATTGTTCCCAAGGCAGAGCCGGCCATCCGCTATGCTGATATACTGTTGATGTATGCAGAGGCACTGAATGAATTGGACGGATCCTTTACTATTCCTTCCTGGGACGGATCACAGAGCTACACCATCACCCGCGATATCAGTGAGATGCAACGGGGTGTCCGCCCTGTACGTCTGCGTAGCGGTGTTCCTGATTATACAACCGATATTTACGGTAACAAGGAGGATTTTCGTAAGGCATTGAAACGAGAACGTCAGATTGAACTGATGGGTGAAGGGAAACGCTATTATGACCTTCGTCGCTGGAAAGATGCTCCGGTGGAAGAGGCTTTGCCTATCTACGGTTGCAATGTGCTGATGAATGCAGCCCAGAGAGACCTGTTCCATACACCCGTACCGGTATGGTCGTTCCCGACTACATTCTCTAAAAAAATGTGGTTCTGGCCTATTCAGCACAGTGAACTGAAGAGAAACAGTCGTCTCACACAGAACCCCGGATGGACTTACAATGATTAATCTTATACAGATAAAATGATGAAAAAAAGCAATTTATTATTTATATTGGCTGCATTTATCTTTTGCAGCGCCTGTAACGATGAATGGAAGGAGGAGCAGTATGAGCACTATGTCTCTTTCAAGGCTCCCATCAATGATCAGGGAGTGACACGGATCTATGTCCGCTACAAAACAGAAGGTGTAGCAAGCTATAAGCTCCCACTGGTAGTGAGCGGATCTACCCTGTATGACAAAGATATCACCGCACATGTCGCGGTTGATTCAGACACGCTGGAGACGCTTAATTTTGAACGTTTTCAAAACCGTACTGACCTCTATTACAGAGAGTTGGGGAGCTCGTTCTTTACCATGCCGGAGAATGTGACCATTCCGGCAGGTGAGATCACCACGGAGCTGGGTATCGACTTTACACTCGATGAGATTGATCTGGCCGATAAATGGGTGTTACCTTTGACCATTAAAGAAGATGCTTCTTACGATTATACGACAAATCCCCGTAAAAACTACAGGAAAGCACTGTTGAGGGTGATGCCTTTCAACGACTACTCAGGTACCTATAGTGGTACCGGTTTAAAGATCTTCCTGAGAGGATACGAGAATGAAGCGCCTATTGTGAGAAGTGAAATCCCTACATACGTAGTCGATGAGAACACGATCTTCTTCTATGCGGGGATGATAGGTGAAGATGATTTTTATCGGAAGAACTACAAGATCTTCGCTCATTTTGATGAGGAGACCAAGATAGTTACTTATACGGCTGAAGACTCCAATATCGAATTTGAGGCACGGGGCACCTCCATCTTCAAAATTGATGAGATCATGGATGATGTGCGTCCTTATCTGTTGCACCGGTATATCACCATCAACAATATCGATTATACCTTTACCGATTATACAACGGTTCCTGAAAAAACCATCTCATTCACCGTGAGAGGTTCACTGATCATGGAACGTAAGATCAATACCCAGGTTCCCGACCAGGATCAGGCTATTGAGTGGTAATTGATTTATCTATGGGGGAAGCCAACCTTTATGGCATCCCCCATATTTTTTGTTCCGGACAAAGAACTTCAAAAAAAAGCTATTAACGTAATTAATAAATATGAACAATAAATTTCTTCCGTTTTTCTTGTTTTCTGTTTTTGTATTGTCAGCCTGTCAGGGAAACAGGTCACAAAATGCAATCATCCCCACTGATCTTACCTCGTCTCTCAGGGCTCCATCCTATCCCCTGGTGACGGTGGATCCCTATTTCAGCGCGTGGTCCAATAGCGATCATCTCTACGACGACCAGGTAAGACACTGGACCGGAAAAGAGTTTCCCATGCTGGGTACCGTCAGGGTCGACGGTGAGTCATACCGCTTTCTGGGTAAAGAGAATCTACCTCTTAAACCGGTTCTCCCGTCAGTGCGCGAAGAGCAGTGGGAAGGTAAGTACACCTTTGATGATCCAAAAGGTGAAGGGTGGAAATCCATAGCGTTCAGCGATGATGATTGGAAAACAGGTCAGTCAGCTTTCGGTACTGAAAACGAACCCAATCTCTCCACGCTTTGGGATACAAAAGATATATGGGTGAGACGTACATTCACGCTGGAGGAGAATCTCTCCGGGAAGACAATCTTCCTTCACTATTCTCATGATGATATCTTTGAGTTATATATCAACGGGATACAGGTGGTGGGTACCGGGTACTCCTGGAAATACAATGTGCTGGAGGAGCTCTCCGAAGAGGTGAAAGCCACCCTCAATAAAGGAGAGAACATTATCACGGCACACTGTCACAACAGAACAGGTGGCGGTTATCTCGATTTCGGTCTCTATGAAAAGGAACCGGACAAAGAATCATTTACCAATACAGCGCTACAGACATCTGCCAGTGTGCTTCCCACACAGACGGTGTACACCTTCGACTGCTGTCCCGTGGCGCTGGAGGTGATCTTCACTACCCCTCTGCTGATGGATGATCTGGATCTGATGTCACGTCCTGTCAGCTACCTCACCTATCAGGTGAAATCGAAAGACGGTGCATCACATGATGTGCAGATCTATTTCGAAACAACACCCCAGTGGGCGGTGAATGACGACAGCCAGCCTGTCAGCTTCGAGAAGACAGAAAAAGAGGGTCTTACTTTTCTTAAAACCGGCACAGTGGAGCAACCCGTTCTCCAGAAGAGAGGGGATGATCTCCGTATCGACTGGGGCTATTTCTATCTTGCCGGCAGAAAGAGTGATGCATCGGTGATCAACTTCGGTGATTACTGGAGTACAAAGAATGCATTCCTTACCACCGGAACCATTCCGATGGAAGAGCCTGTGCAACTTTCTGACAAGATGACCCGGAATATGACAGTGTTAGCTTTCAGTGAAGATATGGGCAGTGTCTCAGAAGATATAAAATCGGGATACCTGATGCTTGGATATGATGATATCTTCTCTATTCAATATTTTGAGAAAAACCTGAAAGGATACTGGACCAACGATGGTGAAACCGATATATTCCAGGCATTTAATAGTGCACAAACCGACTATGCATCAGTGATGCAGCGTTGTGACGACTTTAACCGCGAGATGATGGCCGACGCCGAAAAAGCGGGTGGCCTGAAGTATGCTGAGCTCTGTGCCCTGGCTTACCGTCAGGCAATATCGGCACACAAGCT
>Ga0209347_1003411_pt1 | contig 18574 bp, 18 predicted proteins | sample AutmiccommuBRH23_FD_187382 | JGI IMG/M metagenome (GOLD analysis project Ga0209347, IMG submission 187382) | Deep subsurface microbial communities from Mt. Terri, Switzerland - Autotrophic microbial communities BRH/23 (SPAdes) (version 2) | ecosystem: Environmental > Aquatic > Deep subsurface >...
TCATGGGTTGACCGATCAACAGCGCAAGGCGGCTTACAATGCCGATATCACTTACGGAACCAACAACGAATTCGGCTTCGATTATCTCCGGGACAACATGAAATTCGACCGGAATTCCCTTGTTCAGCGCGATCTCCATTATGCCATTGTCGACGAGGTTGACAGTATTCTCATCGACGAGGCGCGGACCCCGCTGATCATTTCCGGCCCGGCGGAAAAATCAACCCATCTGTATTACCATGTCAACAACATCGTCCCGCACCTGAAGAAGGAGGATCACTTCACGGTTGACGAAAAGGCCCGTTCGGTCACACTGACCGATGAGGGGGTGGCCCAGGTAGAGCACCTCCTTAAGATCGACAACCTCTATGATACCAAACATATCGACATGCTCCACCACGTCAACCAGGCGCTCAAGGCGCACATCCTGTTCACCCGGGATGTGGATTACATCGTCAAGGATGGCGAAGTGGTCATCGTTGACGAGTTCACGGGGCGGCTCATGCCGGGACGGCGCTACAGCGAAGGGCTTCACCAGGCGCTCGAGGCCAAGGAAAAGGTCAAGATCGAAAATGAAAACCAGACCCTGGCCACTATCACCTTCCAGAATTTTTTCCGCATGTACGAGAAGTTGAGCGGCATGACCGGCACGGCCGACACGGAAGCCGAGGAATTCAAGAAGATCTATGACCTCGATGTCATCATTGTCCCGACGAACGCCCAGATGGTACGGGAAGACCACCCGGACGCTATTTATATGACCAAACGGGAAAAGTATGAAGCGGCGATTGATGAGATCATCGCACTCAACCAGGTCGGACGCCCGGTCCTGGTGGGGACCGTTTCGATCGAGGTATCCGAGTATCTCAGCACCCTGCTTAAAAAACGGGGGGTCCGGCACGAGGTCCTCAATGCTAAAAATCACGAGGCCGAAGCTGAAATCGTGTCCAAAGCCGGCCAGAAATGGTCGGTGACCATTTCGACCAACATGGCCGGACGCGGAACCGATATCGTACTTGGCGATGGGGTGGTCGACCTGGGCGGACTCCACATCCTGGGGACGGAACGTCACGAAAGCCGGCGAATCGACAACCAGCTTCGGGGACGTGCCGGCCGCCAGGGTGATCCCGGCTCTTCCCGATTCTATCTCTCCCTGGAGGATGACCTGCTCCGGATTTTCGGGGGGGAGCGGATATCGGGGATCATGAGCAAACTCGGTATGCGCGATGGGGAACCGATCGAGCACCGGATGATATCCAAAGCCATCGAAAATGCCCAGCGCAAGGTGGAAGCCCATAACTTCCAGATCCGTAAGCAACTGCTTGATTTTGACAACGTCATGAACCAGCAGCGGGAGGTTATCTATCGACAGCGCCGGGAGGCCCTGAGCAACACGAACCTTAAATCGACCATCGATGAAATGATCCGGGAAAAAGCCGAGGCGATTGCCTGGACATATGCCGACGGCAAGCCGTCCGACAACCGGGATACCAACGGGCTTATCGATGCTGTTTACGGTCAGTTCAACCTCAAGCCGCCGCTTCCCCAAACGCTGGGTGACGGCCTGGGGGCGGAAGAAATCGCTGATATAATCTGCGATTCGGCACTGAAAACATATGCGGAAAAGGAAAACCGAGTCCCGGATGGCGAATTCCGTAATCTCGAGCGGTTCATCATGCTGCAGACAGTGGATAACCTCTGGAAAGATCATCTCCTGTCCATGGATCATCTCAAGGAGGGGATCGGTCTCCGCGGTTATGCCCAGCAGGACCCGCTGATCATTTACAAAAAAGAAGCCTACGAGATGTTCCAGGACATGATTGACCGGATAAAGGATGAAACCTTGAAGATCCTTTTCCGGATTCAGATCGCCGAACCGGAAGCAATAGAGGAAATCGCCAAACCCCGCGAACAGGAAATGACTTTTTCCCACGGCGGCAACGCGCCCCGCCAGAAGCAGCCGTTCAAGAGAGACACGGACAAAGTCGGTCGCAATGACCCGTGCCCCTGCGGGAGCGGGAAAAAATTCAAGAAATGCTGCGGCACTAAGGGGTAGTATCCCTTTAAGCGTGTACATTATGATGTAACAGGACGTACGTACCCCCATCGCTCTTGCCTGAAAAGGACGCTAACGTCCCCCATGCGGAATGGCCCTGTGATGGCCCTGTCAACTCCCTCCGGCAGTTTCCCGCCTGTTCGCCCATGTTTCCTAATCGATCGCGACAGACGGATTTCCCTATAAAATCGGATTGTCTTTTGGCGGACAAATTTTTTATAATGATTTCGGGCAAAGCCGAATGGGCATCATGACAACGGCAATACAGGTGTTTATATTACTTAAAAAGAAGAACCGAGGTGTTATGGCTTTGGATACACGCGTTTTCGGTATGGCAGGTGAAGCAGATGAGTGATCAATACAGACCGGAAACAGAAGAAGATGTCGATATAGAGACGGAGAAGACGCTAAAGGAGCCCCCCATGTACAGGGTCCTGCTTCACAATGATGATTACACGACCATGGATTTTGTCGTGGAACTTCTTATCAGCGTTTTTCACAAGTCCTTCGAGGAAGCGACCGAAATCATGCTCAAGGTCCATCGTGCGGGGACCGGCGTGTGCGGAACATATACCCATGAAGTGGCGGAAACCAAGGTCGAAACCGTGCATGGACTCGCTTCGGAAAGAGGTTTTCCCTTAAAAAGTTCAATGGAAAAGGTGTAACACATATGATCAGCAAAGGACTAAGTGTTGTTCTTAGCCAAGCGGTCAAAGAGGCCAGAAAACGACGACACGAATATGTCTGCGTGGAGCATATGCTCTATGCGATTCTGCACGACAGCGTGGGGATCGAAATCATCGAGAACTGCGGCGGGAATATCGAAACGCTGCAAACGGAAATTGAGCGTTTCTTTGATGAAAAACTGGAACGTGTGCCGGAGAACCAGGAATATATCCTGCAGCAGACCATCCGGTTTCAACGGGTGATCCAACGGGCGGTCAATCATGCGCGATCTTCCGAAAAAGACTCGGTTTACGTCGGGGATATCCTGGCGTCCATGCTGGAGGAAAAAAAGTCTCATGCCGCTTATTTCATGGCAGCCGAAGGGATCACCCGACTCGACGTGCTCAATGTGATTTCCCACGGGTCAGCGGGTGAGATGTTTAAAGACAGCCCGGACGGCGGGGTGCTCCCGGGCAAAAAGGTCAAGAAGAAATCGTCTGATCCGCTGGAATCGTTTACGGTCGACCTGGTTGAACGGGCCATGGACGGAAAGCTCGATCCGCTTATCGGCCGCGACAATGAAATGGACCGGATCGTTCAGGTGCTCTGCCGGCGGCGAAAAAACAACCCCGTCTTCGTCGGCGACCCCGGGGTGGGGAAAACCGCCATGGCCGAGGGATTGGCTCAGCGAATCGCTTCGGGGAATGTTCCCAACATCATCGCCGGTGCACGCATTTACTCCCTCGATCTGGGGGCGCTGCTGGCCGGGACCAAGTACCGGGGCGATTTCGAACAGCGCCTCAAATCGGTCATCACGTCGCTCCAGAAACGGGAAAACGCCATCCTGTTTATCGACGAGATTCACACCATAATCGGCGCCGGTGCCACGAGCAGCGGTTCCATGGATGCCTCGAACATCCTCAAGCCCGCGCTTGCCACCGGGGAGATGCGCTGTATCGGGTCGACCACCTATGAGGAGTACAAGAACTACTTTGAAAAGGACCGGGCCTTCTCCCGCCGGTTTGAGAAGATCGAAATAGCGGAACCGTCGGTCGCCGATACGATCAAAATTCTCAAGGGGCTGAAAATTTACTATGAGGAGCACCACGGCATCGAGTACACCGAAGCCTCCTTGAAGGCGGCCGCCGAACTATCGGCCCGCTACATCAATGAACGCTACCTGCCGGACAAGGCGATCGACGTGATTGACGAAGCCGGAGTCCTGCTGCGGCTCACCGGGGCGGTTACCCGGAAAAAGGTGCAGCCGACCGATATCGAAAAAGTGGTGGCCAAGATATCCCGAATTCCCGCCCAGAGGGTAAGTTCGTCGGACAAGGTGAACTTGGCCAATCTTTCCGAACGGCTCCAGTCGAAGATTTTCGGGCAGGACCAGGCCATTGACGCCATGGTAACAGCGATAAAGCGGTCACGGGCCGGCTTGGCCGCACAGGAACGGCCCATCGGCTCCTTTCTTTTTACCGGTCCCACGGGTGTGGGGAAAACGGAAGTCGCCCGTCAGCTGGCCCGCATTCTCGGCATCCGGTTCCTCCGGTTCGACATGAGCGAGTATATGGAAAAGCATGCGGTGGCCAGGCTCATCGGTGCGCCGCCGGGGTATATCGGCTTCGATCAGGGTGGCCTTCTGACCGACCAGATCCGGAAGAATCCGTATTCGGTGCTGCTGCTCGATGAAATCGAAAAGGCCCACATGGACATGTACAACATCCTGCTGCAGGTTATGGATCATGCCGCGCTGACCGACAACAACGGGAAGACGGCTGATTTCCGGAACGTGATCGTCATCATGACCTCAAATGCCGGTGCCCGTGAAATGGCTGCCAATGCCATTGGCTTCAGCTCGACGGTCGACAATCCCGCCGGCCGGGGGAAAAAGGCGATCGAGTCGTTCTTCAGTCCGGAATTCCGGAACCGGCTCGACGACATCATCTCCTTCAAATCGCTGAACCTCGACATCATGGAATCCGTAGTGGATAAATTCATCGATGAACTCCGTCCCCAACTCGCCGCCAAGAAAGTGGAAATTCGCCTTTCCCAGAACGCGCGGGTGTGGCTGGCCCAAAAAGGGTATGATCCTCATTTCGGCGCCCGGCCGCTCGACCGGTTGATCCAGAAGGAGATCAAGGATGTACTGACGGACGAAATCCTGTTCGGCCGGCTCACCAAGGGCGGGGAAGTGTTTGTAAAAGTCAAGGAAGAGAAGCTGTCGTTTTCTTATAGCTGAAGATATGCCGATATTTCGCCTGTCTGACAGAGTTTCTTTCCCGCCTCCCCATTTTGCGGCCCACAACGGCCTGCTGGCCATTGGCGGGGACCTGAGTGAGACCCGATTGCTGCTGGCTTACCGGATGGGCATATTCCCCTGGTTTTCTCCGGATGATCCGATTCTGTGGTGGTCGCCGGATCCCCGGCTCGTTTTGTACCCCGAAGAGATCAACATTTCCCGTCGACTGCGGCGAACCATAAGCAAAGGGGATTTCCAGGTCACCAGCGACACCGTATTCGACCAGGTGATTGCGCAATGCGCGCAGGTGCGCCTGGAAAATGGGGAGGAGACCTGGTTGATCGATGAAATGATCTCCGCGTATACCCGGTTGCATGAAATGGGATACGCCCATTCCATCGAAACCTGGCACAACGGAGAATTGGCCGGCGGACTGTACGGGGTGTCGCTGGGGGGGGTATTTTTCGGGGAATCGATGTTCACCCGCATCTCAAATGCCTCTAAGATCGCATTGATCGCACTTTGCGAATATCTCCGGGACAGGCTGTTTGATCTGGTCGATTGTCAGGTTGCCACCTCCCACCTCAAACGGTTGGGCGCCCGGGAGATCCCTCGTAAACTGTTCCTGAAACAACTTGAAGATTCGATGAATCGGCCGACCGCCAGGGGCCGGTGGGCGGTCCATCTGAAATGGTCCTGATATATCTGCTGACCGCGCACTTTACCGCCACGACCCTGCGGACAAGGAGACGTTTATGGGGCAATCGCTCGAACGCAAGTTTGACCTGAGACATTTCAGAGCCATCAGCAATGCCATCGCGACCTACGAGGATTTCAACCTCCTGGTCAATCACCTGGCAGAGGGGCTGTGCCGGACCTTCAAGGTGAAGGGGGCCAGTATCATGATCCTGGAAGAAACCGAAAAGCAACTGTTCCGGGTCAGCAGTTTCGGGATCAGTGAAACGTATCTGGAAAAAGGACCCGTCTTTGCCGACCCTGAGAAATGCGCCCTCTACACGGGAAAACCGGAAGTGATACATGATCTCTGCAGCGACGAACGCGCCCAGTATCCCGAGTGCGCGGCGCGGGAGGGGATCGTATCCATGGTGTCGATACCGATCAGATTCAGAACGGCCATTATTGGCGTGATCCGGATCTATAGTGGGGAGCGGCTTACCTTGAATGACGAGGATATCGATTCACTCTGCGTGCTGGCCAATCAGCTGGGAGTCGTAATCGAATGCAACGGTCTGAAGAATTTTGCCGACCAGATCAAGACGGCCATCGACAGACTCCCTTCACGGGTACACGAGCCCTGTTGATGGTCCGTGCTATCCAAGACACGTCCGATTTTTTTTCCATCGATTGCGGCGACGAGATCGAAATCGGCGGCCGATTGTACCGGATTACCGGGCATGAAAAGGAGCAGCGCTTCGGGATCGAGGACCCCAAATTCTGGGTCAAGCGGGCGACGGATCTGGAAAGCGGGGAGCGCAAACTCATCAAGCTCGCTTATTTCGAATCGTTTGATACCACCTTGGGCGGCGTGACGATCCGGTGTTATCGCAATCCCGAAAAGGAAGGGCGCGTCCTCGAGCTTATGCGAGGGCACCCGCTCTTCATGCAGGGCGAAGTTTTCTGGGATGAGAAGCGGAACAACATCCGGGTCCTCGATATTGTCCGGGGATCGAACCTCTACGTGAAAATTGAGAACCTGGTGCTGGACCATCCCACATATTTCGAAACCCGGCTCCCTGAAATCCTCCGGCAATTGATTCCCACCTTTGAAGCCATCCATGAACTGCACCGGAAGGGATTCCGCCATGGCGATATCCGCAACGACCATATTATTTTCGAGACCAGCACGAACAACTATGTTTGGATCGATTTCGACTACGATTACGAGTCTCCGGAAAACCCGTTCAGTCTCGACCTGTTCGGTGTCGGAAATATTCTCCTGTACGTTCTTGGAATGGGATTTCACGACAGGTACATGATTGCAGCGGACGACCGGCACTATAAAGGGCTGATCGACAGGATCGACAGCAACGATTTTTCCGTTCTTCACAAATCCCGGCTGGTGAACCTGAAGAAACTCTACCCCTATATTCCGGAATCGCTCAATGACATCCTGCTCCATTTTTCAAACGGAACGCCGGTGTTTTATGAATCGATGGACGAGTTGCTGGATGATTTGCGAACGGCGGCCAGTGCCTACTGTCTGGCGTGATGTCGTGTATCAACCCCGAAATCAGGCGCACCCGTGCTGTTCGGCCGGTGCTTGCCGGTAACAGGAGCCTGCTGAGATGGCTGTTTCCATACTCGTTCCGTTGCATGATTCGATCAGTTCCCGGGGGGTGGTCGACTTCCTGCTGAAAATGCCGTTTTGTCCGGACCTGAAACTGACCTTCATCCATGTATACCGGAAACCGCGATCGGGCGAGGAACTGATGGGGAAAAAGTATATGGCCGAACTGCCGGCCCGGCACGAAAAGATGCTGCAGGTAACCAAGGACCGCATGGTCCGGGAGAAAGGATTCGATGCCGCCAATATCGAGGTTGCACTGGTGGAAATGACCCGTGATACGGTTTCAGAAGAGATTATCGATTACTTTGGAAAAGGAAAATTCGACATGCTGATTATCGGTCGCAAGCAGATGTCCAAATCCGAGGAGTTCATTATGGGCGACATCAGCATCAAACTGATCCGGGCGCTGCCGAAAACATCCATTCTTGTCGTGAAGACAGGCTGAATACCACGATAACCATGGAGGAAAAATGACGCACGATTGCCTGTTCTGCAGAATCGCAAGCGGGGAGACCGATACCGAACTGCTGCACAGGACCGACACCCTGGTGGCCTTCAGGGATATCAAGCCGTCGGCCCCGGTCCATTTACTGATTGTTCCTAAAAAACATATCCGGAGCATAAACGATCTGGACGAAAGTGATCGTGAAATCGTCGGGAACATTGTCTTCACCGCCGGGGAACTGGCAAAGCGAATGTCGGTGGCGCAATCCGGCTACCGGCTTTTTTTCAACGTGGAGAAGGGGGGCGGACAGGAAATTTTTCACCTTCACCTGCATCTGATCGGCGGCTGGAATTAATGGCGTCGCTCAACGACTCATCTATTGCGTTGTAATTAAAGCCCTCGCCAGGATAACCATTTTTAAAGAATTCGTTTTGAACTTGTGGCCGGTTTGGTATATAGAGGTCTTTCCAAAAACAAGGCAAAATTAACGTTAACGTAATGCTTTCGGGATTTTGACGATGGGAAAAACGGTTGCTGAAAAGATATTCGATGCGCATTTCGTGGATAATCCGGCGGGGATGCACGTGATCCGGCTGGATGCGGTATTCTGTCATGAAATCACCACACCCGTGGCGATCAACGATCTGGTTCGCCGGGGCAAGGACCGGGTGTTCGATCCGGACCGGATCAAAGCGGTTATTGATCACGTCACCCCGGCCAAGGACTCCAAGACCGCCCTCCAGGGAAAAATTGTAAGGGACTGGGCGCGTCGTCACGGAATCAGAGATTTCTTCGATATCGGGCGAAACGGGGTGTGCCATGCGCTTTTTCCGGAACAGGGATTCGTCCGTCCCGGGTATACCATCATCATGGGCGATTCCCATACCTGTACCCATGGTGCGTTCGGCGCGTTTGCCGCCGGTGTGGGGACCACCGACCTGGAGGTCGGTATCCTTAAAGGCGTCTGCGCGTTCCGGTACCCCAAGACCATGAAGATCGCGGTGACCGGTAAATTGCCCGCGGGTGTTTTCGCCAAGGATGTCATCCTTCACGTCATCGGGCGGCTCGGGGTCAACGGGGCAACGGACCGGGTGATCGAATTCGCCGGGCCGGTGTTCGATGCAATGAGCATGGAGTCGCGGATGACCCTCTGCAACATGGCCATTGAAGCCGGCGCCACCTGCGGGATCTGCTATCCGGACAGCATCACTGTCGATTACCTCTGGCCGTTTATCGACAAGGAGTTCGCGTCAAAAGAAGAGGCGCTTTCCGATTATCGGAAATGGCTCCCGGATGCGGACGCCGCTTACGAAGATGTGATCACCATGGATGTCAGCGGCCTTTCCCCCCAGGTGACCTTCGGCTACAAACCGGATAATGTGAAACCGGTTTCCGAGATGGCGGGGGCCCCGGTGGACCAGGTTTATATCGGTTCGTGCACCAACGGCCGTTTGGAAGATCTGCGGGTGGCCGCCGACGTGCTGAAGGGGAAACATATCAGTGATTCGGTCCGGGGAATTGTATCACCGGCCACCCCGGAAACCTTCCGGCGTGCCCTGGAAGAGGGGATCATCCAGATATTCATGGATGCGGGTTTCTGCGTGACGAACCCGACCTGCGGCGCCTGCCTGGGTATGAGCTGCGGCGTCCTGGCGGAAGGGGAGGTCTGCGCATCGACCACCAACCGGAACTTTTTCGGCCGTATGGGAAAAGGGGGAATGGTCCACCTGATGAGCCCGGCCACGGCCGCGGCATCGGCCATTACCGGCCGGATTGAAAATTCTGAACTGTATAAGGGATAAACGAGGCGGCAGACCATGGATTCCTTCAGCGGCAATGTGCTTTTTCTGAATCGGTCGGACATCAACACGGATGAAATCATTCCGGCCAAGTACCTCACCGAGATCTCCAAGGAAGCGTTAAAACCGTTTCTTCTGGAGGACCTGAACCTGGAAGGGTTCAACCCCCGGAGCGATCTTGCGGACAAGCAGGTGATCGTCACCCGATCAAATTTCGGCTGCGGCTCATCCCGCGAACACGCCCCCTGGGCGCTGGAAGTAAACGGAATCCGCTTGGTAATTGCGGAGAGTTTTGCCCGGATCTTCCGGCAGAACATGTTCAACTGCGGCATGATGGCACTGGAACTGCCGGCCGCGGAGATTGATCGGCTGTTCTCGGAATTTGCCGGCAAGCCGGCGGTCATTAAAACAGATCTTGAGCAAAACATCCTGCGAGTGACCGGAAACGGCCGCACCGTTGAGATCGGGTTCGCCATTTCGGGGTTCGACCGGTCACTGGTGGAAGCCGGCGGTTGGGTGGATTTCGCGGATCGAAACTATTGACGCCTTGATCTTGAACTTTACCTTTGCCTTCCAAAACCGCTTCTATTTTCATAAAAACAAACAGGCGGCACCTTTCGGGTGCCGCCTGTTGTTTTTATTCTCCGAGATGGTGATTAGTCCGATTTGATGTTGATCTTTCTGGGCTTGGCCGCTTCCGCTTTCGGAAGGACCAGCCACAGCACCCCTTCTTTTAACTGGGCGTCAATCCGATTGCGATCGATCAGTTCCGGAATGGTGAACTGCCGGAAATATTGCCCGACCTCGTACTCGATCAGGAGGTCTTGTTCATCCGGACCCTCAAATGGACTGATCTCGCCGGTGATGGTTAAAATGTTTTCCCTGAGATCGATATTTAGGTCGGCGGGTTTGACACCGGGCATATCGACAAGGAGCGTGATCCCGTTTTCGGTTTCGCAGATGTCGACCATGGGGGTGAAAAGCGGCCCGGGTCGGGTTTGCTCGGCGGCGCCGGTCACGTTCTGTTTTCCCTTGAGCTGAATTTCCCTGCCTTCTTCCTGTTTTGCCATCGTGATCCCTCCTGTTGATCTCTATTTGATCTTGATCTGTTTCGGTTTGGCTTCTTCCGCCTTCGGCACCATGATCCGCAGAATGCCGTCTTTTAGCGAAGCGTCAATCCGGTCACGGTCAAAATCTCCCGGGAGTGCCACCGCCCGCGCGAACCGTCCGGATTCGCGTTCCCGTCGATGGTATTTGGCCGTGTGGTCGACCGGTATTTTCCGTTCCCCGGTTATGGAGATATTCCGTCCGGTGGTCTGGACATCCAGGTCTTCCGGGGTCACACCGGGAAGTTCCGCCCGGATCAGATACGCTTCCTTTGTTTCCGTCAGGTTGACCAGAGGATAAACCCCCGCGCCACGGCTGCTCATCCGTGCCTCACTCCCCTGTCCGAAAATCTGATCCAGATGCCGTTTCATCCGATCGAGCTCCTCAAAATGCGTGCGCAATCCATAAACCGGCAAGTTCCAGTATCTTGAGATCATGCGTGACTCCTCCTTTCAGGTTGTCGGTCAGGTTATTTATCTGTCGTACATTGATATGCATCAACGGCTCGCTTTCCTTAGGACTTAATGGTGGTAATTACTTCTCCGAGGGTCAATATTCGGTATTCCATTTTCCGGGTGATCCCGGATGTATCCAAGGGTGAAAACAACAAGGCCAGCACGCTAAATATGAAATATTAGCTCATGAAATCAGTTGCTTATTTTGGTTCTAAAAATAATCACCTTGGTAAACGTGTCAAGATCGTGTTCGACGATTTTTTTTGCTGAATCCGAAGAGAACCCTCGGCGGTACGACTGGGATCTCTATTTGAAATCGCTTTACAAAAGTTAACGTTTACGTTATGTTTTGAAGAACGAATTACCCGGAAAGACCCGTCGCGCGCGATCTTTCGCATACTGCAGTCGCAACCGGATAAGTTCAAATCTGTTTTCACAAGGAGGAAGGCGTTGGATTATGATCTGACCACCGAACAGGAAATGATTCGCAAGGAGATCCGCAAGTTTGCCGAGAAGGAAATCGCTCCGCTTGCTCCCGAACTCGATGAAACCGAAACCTTTTCCGCTGAACTGACGCGGAAAATGGGGGATATCGGTCTGTTCGGCATGTTTGTGTCGGAGAAATACGGCGGCCAGGGACTCGATTACCTTTCCTACATCATTGCCGTCGAGGAGATCGCCCGGGTGGACGGTTCCCATGCGGCGACCATCGCGGCAGGAAACTCCCTCGGCATCGGACCGATCTACTATTTCGGCACCGAGGAACAAAAACGGAAATACCTTCCCAAGCTTTGTACCGGTGAGGCGCTCTGGGGGTTCGGGCTTACCGAACCAACCGCGGGTTCGGATGCCGGCGGCACCAAAACCACCGCGGTGCGTGACGGCAATGAATGGGTGATCAGCGGTTCAAAAATTTTTATCACCAATGCCGCCTGTGAACTTTCCCTCGGCGTGACCGTTCAGGCCGTAACCGGCCACAAGGAAAACGGGCGCCCCGAGTACACCTGTTTCCTCGTCGAGCACGGGACAAAAGGTTTCAAGGCGGTCCCCATGCATCGTAAGATGATGTGGCGGGCGTCGAATACCGCGGAACTTTATTTTGATGATGTCCGTATTCCGGCGGCAAACATCGTGGGCGAACCGGGCAACGGGTTTCACCAGATGCTGGCCACCCTCGACGGCGGGCGACTGTCGATTGGGGCCATGGGGCTGGGGGGCGCCCAGGGAGCGTACGAGGCGGCCTTGAAATACGCAAAGGGACGGGTACAGTTCGGAAAACCGATTTCCAAGTTCCAGGCTGTTGGATTCAAGCTTGCCGATGCCGCCATCGAGATCGAATGCGCCCGGAACCTCTTGTACAAGGCCTGCTGGCTAAGGGACAAGAAACGTCCCTTTCAGAAGGAAGCGGCCATGGCTAAGGTGTACTGTTCGGAACTGATGGGACGGGTGGCCGACAATGCAGTGCAGATCCATGGCGGTTATGGTTTGATGAAGGAATACAACGTGGAACGTTTTTTCCGGGACCAGAAGCTGCTCGATATCGGGGAAGGGACCTCGGAAGTTCAACGGCTGGTGATTTCGAGATTTATCGGGTGCTGATCCAGTCCGGGTGCATTCCATTTCCCGTATGTTTACCTTATATCTATTCTGGTCGACGCGTGCATGTGCTGCGTGCAGGCCCGGCTTTTACAGGGTAATTCATTATCGTACGTTAAATAGCTGACCGGATACCTTCTTAAACGATTCCACAGGAGATCGCCGATGACCGATTCCGAAGACGTCCTCAAAGTAGAAACACTCGATCAGGTGATGATCATCACCCTGAACCGGCCGGAAGCCATGAACGCCATTAACTTCGCCATGCTCCGGGCGTTGAAGGCGGAGATCGACGCCGTCCGGTTCCGGACCGACCTTCGGGTGGTGATTATCACGGGCGCCGGGGAACGGGCCTTCTGCTCCGGGGCCGACCTCAAAGAGCGCGCCACCTTGACGGAAATTCAGGTCAAGCAGTTCATCTACACCGTCCGGAATCTCTTCACGGATATCGAGGCGCTCAATAAGCCGGTAATTGCCGCGGTCAATGGCATCGCCCTCGGCGGGGGAACGGAACTCGCACTGGCCGCCGATATCCGCATCGCCTCCCTTAACGCCTCCATGGGGTTAACCGAAACGCGGCTGGCGATCATTCCCGGGGCCGGCGGCACCCAGCGGTTGCCACGGCTGGTCGGCCGGGGAAAGGCGAAGGAACTGATTTTTACCGGTCGCCGGGTCGAAGCCCGCGAAGCACTCGATAGCCGCCTGGTAAACCGGATCTGTGAACCGGAACTCCTCCTGGACGAGGCCATGAAAATGGCGGATATGATCTGCGAAACCGGGCCGATCGCCATCGAACAGGCCAAATATGCCATTGATGCGGGGCTGGAAACCGATTTGAAAACCGGTCTGTCCATCGAATCGAATGCCTACTGGATCACCATTCCCACCGCGGACCGGCTGGAAGGTCTGGCGGCGTTTCGGGAAAAACGAAAACCGGTATACAAAGGGAAATGATTTCACCAAACCGGACTTGCAATCTTAAACCATTTCATATGAAAGCGGCGGCAGTTAATGACTGAACAGATGAGTGAAAACAGGAAGCACTGGTTAAATGAGGAGGCCAAGCTCGACAGCCTGGTCGAGCAGGCGCTCTGGCCCGGCGGCGATAAAGCAGTGGAACGGATGGCCAAGCAGGGGAAAATGCCGGTCCGGCAGCTGATCGCCCGACTGATCGATCCCGGCACTGAGTTTTTTGAGCTTTCCCGAATCGCCGGGTTCGGCGTGAATTACCCGGGGGTCGAGGACGTTCCCTGCGCCGGGGTGGTCACCGGTATTGGTCGGATATACGGAAACTGGGTCATGATCTTCGGCAATGACAGCCGAGTAAAGGCCGGGACCTATTTTCCGATCACCCTAAAAAAGCACATGCGGGCCCAGGCGATGGCCGAGGAAAACGGCCTCAATTGTGTTTATATTGCCGATTCGGGAGGCGCATTTCTACCCATGCAGGCCGAGGTTTTTCCCGACGATCAGCACTTCGGATCGATGTTCTACAACATGGCCCGAATGTCGGCCAAGGGATTGAAGCAGATCACGTTGAGCACCGGCGGCAATACGGCCGGCGGGGCCTACATGGTCTTCATGGCCTGCCAGTCGGTTATGATCGACAAAATGTCCTATTCGTTCCTGGGCGGGCCGCCACTGGTCAAAATGGCCACCGGCGAAGTGATCTCGGCAGAAGACCTGGGCGGAGCCCGGGTTCATACCCACATTTCCGGCGGGGCCGATCATTTCTGCAGAAATCAGGACGAGGCAATTGAAAAGGTGCGCGAGATCCTCTCTCTCGAACGGCCTCAGACCCTTCACCTGCATCGGTACGAGGAGCGGCCTCCGCTGTATCCCCTCGACCGGCTCTATGATCTTCTGCCGGCTTCGGGCGCCCAGGCCATGGATACCCGGGCGGTGCTCGAAACCATTGCCGATGATGGTCATTTTACCGAATATAAACAGCAATATGCCCCCGGCCGGGGTGATAACATCCTTGCCGGTAAAATCCGGATCAAGGGATTCCCCGTGGGATTGATCGCATCGAACCGTATCGGGGTGATTTTTGAAGAAGCGGCCCGAAAAGCCGCCGAGTGGATCGTCCGCTGTTCCCATGAAAAATTGCCGATCCTTTTTCTCCAGGGATCTCCCGGCTACATGGTCGGATCCGAGGCCGAACACAACGGTATCGGCAAATACGGGGCGGATATGGTCCGGGCCGTATCGTGCGCCCAGGTTCCCCGGATCCAGCTGGTAATCGGACCGGACAACGGCGCGGCGAACTACGGCATGTGCGGTCGGGCTTACCGCCCCCGGTTCCTGTTCAACACCATGCGGGCCCGCACCGCGGTGATGAGCGGCAGAAGTGCGGGGGGCGTTCTCCTGTCGATTGAGGAACGGAAGCGCGAAGTTGAAGGAAACCCGATGACCGATGGGGAACGGGACGCGTTTTACGCCAAAATGGTTGAAAAATATGAGGGGGAAGCCCACCCGTTTTTCTGCGGGTCCCGGCTCCTGAATGACCGGACCCTGAAATTCACCGAAATCCGAGACTGGCTGGCCATGGCCTTGGAAGTCAGCGTGCTCCGGCCGATCGGGGAACCCGGATTCGGCAATTTCCGGTTTTGATACACGAAAATCAATTTGCCCGAATAAACTGATGTTTTCTTTTTAAAGGAGGAAGAATGGCGGGACTGAATTATCCCAATAAAGTGGTGCTCGGCGATATCACGGTGCGCGACGGTTTCCAGCACGAAGAAATCCTTGTGCCGACCCGGTCCAAGCTGTGGGTGTTGGAGGAACTGATCCTGGCGGGAGTACGACGGCTTGAGGTGACCAATTTCGGTAATCCCTACCGGATGCCCCAGTTCGCCGATGCCGATGATCTCTATAAGGCGCTGCATAAAAGCAAGCGTGTCGCCCACGTGCTCGATCAGGTGGAAACCACGGCCATCACCATCCGCGAGCAGGCGGTCGATCGAGCCATCCAGGCACGAAAAGACGGCCATGGGCCGGACCGCATCCTGTTTATGGTATCGACCAGCGAATCCCATCACCGGAAGAATTCCGGCACTTCACTTGCCGAATACTGGAATATGTGCGAGAAATACATCCCCCGGGCCCATGAAGCAGGGATAAAAGTCTGCGGCACGGTGAGCACCATCTGGGGATGCCCCATCGAGGGACCGACGGATATGCGAAAGGCACTGGAGTTCACCCGGCGCTGGCTCGACATCGGGGCAGATGACATCGAACATGCCGATCATGACGGCTCGGCGCCGCCCAACCGGGTATACGATTACTTTTCCATGATTTTGGACGAAATCCCGGATACCAGCAAACACGTGGCCCATTTCCACGTAACCCGCGGCTGGGGGCTGGCCAACGTGCTGGCCGCCCTGCATGCCGGGATCACCCATTATGAATCGACACTGGGGGGTACCGGTGGCCAGCCGGCCAACTTCGTCGACCGGATCCCGGTGGGAGGGACCGGAGATTATTACTATGCGGACCCGACCATTACAGGGCTGGTCTCCACCGAGGACATGGTGGTCATGATGGATGAAATGGGGATCGATACCGGCCTGGATGTCGACCGGGTCCTTGCCACCGGCCGGATGGTCGAAAAGATCCTCGGCCGCCGGCTCCGTTCGGAAAGCGCCCACAGCGGCCGCATCCCCAAGGAGTTGACCGGCCGGAAATAAAAGTCGGAACAGGTTTTAATTATCAAGAAGAGTTGTTAAAATCGGTTTTACCTGAGCGGCTTCAGAAGAATTGGATTTAAGTTAACCAAAAGGATTTCATCATGGGGAAGTTACTCTGGCAACCGTCCGAAGAACGCATCCGACAGACCAACATCCACCGGTTTATCGGCTATATCAATGACCGGTTCGACCTTGCCATCCGGGATTATGACGGTCTTTATGCCTGGTCGACAACGGACATCGGAAACTTCTGGGCAGCTGTCTGGGATTTCGTCGACATAAAGGCATCTCGCTCCTTTGATCAGGTGGTGGACGATTTATCGAAAATGCCGGGGGCCGAATGGTTTCCCGGCGCCCGCCTCAATTTCGCCGAAAATCTGCTCCGTTACCGGGATGAACGGACGGCCATCATCTTCAGGGGTGAAGATCGGGTATCTATTCGGATGACCTATGCCGCGCTCTATGACGAGGTGGCCCGGGTGGCCGAATCGCTCCGGGAACTGGGGGTACGCCCAGGGGAACGGGTGGTGGGGTTCATGCCGAACATGCCCCAGTCCATTATTGCCATGCTCGCGGCCGTCAGCCTTGGGGCGACCTGGTCGTCATGCTCCCCGGATTTCGGGATAAAGGGTGTCCTCGACCGGTTTGGCCAAATTGCCCCCAAGGTGCTGTTTGCCGCGGAAGGTTATTTTTTCAAGGGCAAACGGCTCGATTGTCTGGAACGGCTGGCCCAGATAGAAAAACAGATCCCGGCCATCGAAAAGATCGTCATCGTGCCGTACATCCAGGCGGAGCCCGATATCTCCGGCATCGCCAAGGGGGTGATGTTCGATGAATTCAAATCGGACCGCGCGGGCCTGGATATCGCGTTTGAACAGATGCCGGCGGGACACCCCTTGTATGTCATGTATTCCTCCGGGACGACCGGACTTCCAAAGTGCATGGTCCAGAGCGCCGGCGGCATCCTGATAAACCATCTGAAGGAACTGGTCCTCCACACCGACCTGAAGCGGGAAAACGTCATCTTTTATTTCACCACCTGCGGCTGGATGATGTGGAACTGGCTGACCTCGTCGCTGGCGGTGGGCGCCACCCTGGTTCTTTATGACGGCAACCCGTTCCACCCGGACGAAGGGGCGCTCTGGCAAATGGCCCAGGATGAGAAAATCACCGTCTTCGGCACCAGTGCCGGCTACCTTATGGCGTTGAAGAACACCGGGCTCCGCCCGGGAGAGAAGTACAATCTGGCGCCGCTCCGGGCGATCCTTTCCACCGGCTCGCCATTGTCCGAGGAGGGGTTCGCGTTTGTCTACGATGCGATCAAGCCGGATCTCCAGCTGGCATCCATTTCCGGGGGGACCGACCTGAACGGCTGCTTCGCCTTGGGCAACCCGATTGGACCGGTCTATTCCGGGGAGTTGCAGTGCCGGGGACTCGGAATGAAGGTCGAGGCATTCGATGAAAACGGCAAACCGGTCCTAAACCGCCAGGGGGAACTGGTCTGCACAGCCCCGTTTCCTTCCATGCCGATTTATTTCTGGAATGATCCGGACAATTCGAAATACCATTCCGCCTATTTCGATGTTTATCCCGGGATCTGGCGGCACGGCGATTATATAGAAGTGAATGGGCACGGCGGGGTGAAAATCTACGGCCGTTCCGATGCGACATTGAATCCGGGAGGAGTGCGCATCGGCACCGCGGAAATCTATCGCCGCATGGAAGAATATGAGGAAATCGAAGACAGTCTCGTGGTAGGCCAGGAGTGGAAAGGGGACGTCCGCGTGGTCCTGTTTGTAAAAATGGCGGAGGCCCTCCAGCTTACCGACGACCTCATCCGGCATATCCGCACCAATCTTCGGGAAAACGCCTCCCCGAGACATGTGCCGGCCAAGATCATCTCCGTCCCCGATATTCCGTATACCCTGAACATGAAAAAAGTCGAACTGGCGGTAAAAAATATGATTGAAAACAAACCGGTGCATAACCGGGACGCCCTGAAGAATCCGGGCGCGCTCGATTATTATGCCCGGATAGAGGAATTGCGCCGGGATTAATTCCGCCATTTGCTGACCCCCGGATCTCCACAGGGATTCAAGGCCGTCAGGAAAAAGGCATAGTTGCTTTCCGCGCCAATAAGGCGGTATAAAACCAGCTTTAGCCAATTATTCACACGCCGCCCGACTAACTCGGGCGGCTTTTTTTCCCCAT
>Ga0209347_1003412_pt1 | contig 18572 bp, 20 predicted proteins | sample AutmiccommuBRH23_FD_187382 | JGI IMG/M metagenome (GOLD analysis project Ga0209347, IMG submission 187382) | Deep subsurface microbial communities from Mt. Terri, Switzerland - Autotrophic microbial communities BRH/23 (SPAdes) (version 2) | ecosystem: Environmental > Aquatic > Deep subsurface >...
CAGTTTCTTTAACGGGGGAAATTCCACCAATAAACTTGCGGATATTTAACTCCCGCCAATAAGAGTATTCCAAATGGAAGACTATGGAATTCGCATGACTGGAAAACATTTTCATTCTAATTTGTGAACGCCGGGGTTCATGATTGTTTCTTTAGATTTATGCTGGAACTCTAACCTGAAAATAAGTATAATAAAAGCAAATACCTTTGTAATGTTCGGAAAGGGTAATGTAAATGGAACAATCTTTTCTAACAACGTTCGCCTATGCTAAGATTAATTTAGCCTTAGCCATTCAGGGGATACGAGAAGATGGCTATCATGAACTTCAAAGCGTCATGCAATCCATCGCACTGTACGATATTGTTCGAATTCGGGAGCAAGGGAACAAGGTAGTATGCCGCTGTGGGGCGTTAAGTGGTCCAGGAAATCTAGCTTATAAGGCAGCTGTGTTATTTCTAGAACGATGTGGGCAAACCGCAGGAATTGAGATTGAGATTGAGAAACATATTCCAGTCCAGGCTGGGTTAGCAGGAGGAAGCACAGATGCTGCAGCGACACTTCGATTGTTGAATCAACTTTATGAAGAGCCTCTTGATAGGAATGAACTACTAGAGCTTGCGGCTGGATGTGGTGCTGATGTCGCCTTCTGTTTACGCGGAGGTACAATGTGGGCGACTGGACGGGGTGAGCAACTTGAATTATTGCCCAAAGCTCCTAAGATGGATTTTGTTTTGATTAAACCCTATGCAGGAGTGAACACTAAGGAGGCTTACCGTCGATTTGACTTAATTGGGCGGGGAGGACATTTAACGCGTGTAAGTTGGGAAAAGGCTTTGACTCAGGATTCGGAGAAGGTTGCAGGGTTGCTTTATAATGATTTAGAGCCAGTATCCTCTCAAATAGTTCCGCAAATTTTAGACATTAAGCAACATTTAATTGATGCGGAGTGCTACGGTGCCTTAATGTCAGGAAGCGGTTCTAGTGTGTTTGGAATTGCTAAGGGAAGACAACATGCTCTTGACGTTGCAAGACAGTTGAGAAAAAGTGGTTTTAATAATGTTTGGGTTACAACAACAGTCTGAGAAGAAATTAAATGAAAGAGGAGATATTCATGGGAAAACGATTACTACCAGTAATACTTGATGGATATAAACCATTAAGGGAGATTGTCTTTGAGTCTATGCGTGAGGCGATTCTAAGTGGAATTCTTGAACCTGGGGAGCGATTGATGGAAATCCAGTTGGCTGAAGAAATGGGGGTTAGCCGAACCCCTGTACGTGAAGCAATTCGGAAGTTGGAACTTGAAAATTTTGTGGTTATGATTCCGCGTAAAGGGGCGTACGTAGCTGGTGTCTCATTAAAAGATGTCGCTGATGTTTTTGAGATTCGTTCGGCGCTGGAGGGTTTAGCAGCAGGGCTTGCTGCGGAGCGCATCACAGAGGATGAATTGGAACAAATGGAACGAGCCTTATTGCATAAATCTGGTGAGGGAGAGTTGGATTTAGAGCAAATTGTGCAGTCGGATACGGATTTCCATGCCTTAGTCTATAAAGCGAGCCGCAATGAACGGTTGATTCAGATTTTGGCCAATTTACGAGAGCAGATACAGCGTTTCCGGGCGACTTCACTAGCGGTTCCCGGACGGAATAAACTTGCTGTTGAAGAACACCGAATGATTGTTGAAGCATTACGGAGTCATAATAGCGAGGAAGCTCAATCCCTAGCGATGGCACATATTGTTACAGCCGAGAATATAATGTTTGACATTCTGAGCTTAAAGAGCGATTCGGATAAGGTGGATTAATAAGCGTGGAGAAGATGAAAAGAGCAGAACGGATGGTTGCCATCACCCAAGTGTTGATGTTAAAGCCGAATGTGCTGACTCCGTTAACCTTATTTGCAGAACGGTTTGGAACAGCTAAGTCCACCATTAGTGAGGATCTGATGGCTGTGAAGGGGAGCCTTTTGCTTTCTGGTCAGGGACATCTTGAAACAATGTCCGGGGCTGCAGGAGGGGTGCGATATATCCCGGAAATCTCCAAGGAAGAAGCGTCGATTGTGCTAAGTGAGCTTGCTGATAGGCTGAGCGACAAAGAACGCATTCTGGCAGGTGGTTTTCTCTATATGACTGATTTATTGTTTGACCCTTCGGTTTTAAGGCCATTGGGCCTAATTTTCGCAGGGGCCTTCAGAGATAAGAAGCCTGATGTAGTGGTGACCATTGAGACGAAGGGCATTCCACTGGCCCTCGTGACGGCGGAAGCTTTAGGTTTGCCCATGGTAGTCATCCGCAGTGGAAACAAAGTCACGGAGGGTTCTTCGGTAAGTATTAATTATGTTTCTGGATCATCCCGTCGTATTCAAACAATGTCGCTTTCTCGAAGAGCCCTAGAACCCCAGCGCCGTGTGCTTGTGATTGATGATTTTATGAAGGCTGGTGGAACAGCTTTGGGGATTAAGAACTTAATGGAGGAATTTGAGGCGAACGTTGTAGGGATGGGAGTATTGGTGGAAGCTCGCATGACTGAAGAACCTAAGCTTGTTGAAGGATATTTAGCCCTTTTACAATTGAAAGAACTGAACATAGCTACTGGAAAGACGTCCGTAGTCCCCATGTTTAATCTTTGAGTTCTGTCGACATGACGTTTTAGATTATTGAAATTTTTCTATAATTAAGGCAGGATTTTTTTACCATACAGAGAATATTATTATGAATAACCCCGGAATGCGGAAGGGTGGTGATTCATAATGAATATTACCGATGTGCGGGTCAGAAAGATTAACACGGAAGGAAAGATGAAGGCAGTAGTCTCAGTGACCTTTGATAATGCTTTTGTTGTCCACGATGTCAAAGTTGTAGAAGGTATGAATGGGATATTTGTAGCAATGCCTAGCCGTAAAACACCTGAAGGGGAATTTCGTGATATCGCCCACCCCATTTCAGCTGTAGCACGAGAGGTGATTCAAACGGCTGTTTTAAAAGCTTATCAAGAAGCCATTTAAAAGTTTATATAGATCTTTTAAGACATGTTGAAGGGGACCTTAAAGTTGGGTCTCCTTTAACGTGTCTTAATAAAAGTAAGAGAATATCTGTAATAATTATTTAATTCATCAGTGGTGTCGAGCGGCATAGGGTTTTGACTAGTATAAAAAAGGAATATCGACGTTATTTGGTGAATGAGCGACTTTTGGGGTATAATTTAGGTGTATGTATGATAGCGCTAAAATATTAGTGCTATCATACGCTGGTCAAAATTCCATAAGGCGGCGTTCGAGCTAAAAGCGCTGGGCAAGACTCGAACAAGGATGGTTAAGATTAGAACACTGGCCAAGGATGGCCGAGTGTCCCTGAAACCATGACTCGAACAAGGACGTTCGAGATTAGAGCATCGCCATGGATGGCTAGATGCCGTGATGGTGAGAAGGGACCACCGCCAGGATGGCAAGGTGTCGTGATGGTAAGGCGCCGGAATGGCAAGAAGGTACCCACCCGAAAGTTATAATTTATAGGTATATACTATAAGTATATGTAGAGGTTATACTTAAGCTGGAGGAGTATTAAATTATGTCTAATTTGGTTGCAGTGGTCATGGCAGCGGGTAAAGGGACAAGGATGAAATCAAAGTTGCCTAAAGTCATGCATTCATTAGCAGGGAAAACTCTGATTGAACATGTCTTAGACATCCTAAAACACGCTGGAATTAAGCACCCGCTGGTCGTTGTCGGACATGGACGAGAGGGAATTGAAGTGAGTATCCAGCAACGAGCCGAGATTGTAGTTCAAGAAGAGCAGCTCGGTACGGGACATGCTATAATGCAAGCTATACCCTTTTTAAAAGACGCTCAGACGGTTCTAGTCTTGAGTGGAGATCAGCCCTTGCTTAAGCCCGAAACACTACTAGCTCTCGTTGAAATGCACCAGGCACAAGGGGCAAGTGCCACTGTATTGACAGCCTCTATGGATCAGCCCTTTGGGTATGGCCGGATTGTTAAAGACGGTGAAAACCTAGTCAAAATAATTGAGGAAAAAGATGCAACGTCTGTTGAACGGGAGATCAAGGAAATTAACACTGGGACGTATTGCTTTAAGGCATCTGCACTTATAAGCGCCCTAACGAAAATTACTACACAGAATTTTCAAGGGGAATATTACTTGACGGAAGTCTTTGAGGTTTTTTCTAACCTTAAGGAAAAAATGCTAACCTATCTTACCTCAGATTCCCATGAAGCATTAGGGATCAATAGCCGAGGACAATTGGCCGAGGCTGAAGCAATTCTTCGTAAGAACATACTTGAGCATTGGATGGCAGAAGGGGTAACACTTATAGATCCAGCATCAACCTTTATCGATGCCGAAGTAGAACTCACGCAAGATGTCACGATTTTACCTTTTACACGATTAATAGGAAAAACTCGGATTGAAGAGGATGCTGTGATCGGTCCACAAACTAGTTTGGAAAATTGTGTAGTAGGGCGTGGGGCTGAGGTTGTCTATACGGTAGCTAAAGATGCAGTTATTGGAGAACGTTGTCGCATTGGCCCATATACCTATTTGCGACCAGGCACAAACTTAGAAGCGGAAGTGAAAATAGGCGACTTTGTAGAAATTAAGAATAGTTGGATCGGAAAGGGAGCAAAAATACCTCATTTAAGTTACATTGGAGACGCGCAGATTGGAAAATCAGCAAATATTGGAGCGGGCACCATTACATGTAACTATGATGGGGTTAATAAACATACTACCAAAATTGGTGATTATGCGTTTATCGGAAGTAATACAAACTTAGTTGCTCCGATTGAAGTGGGAGAACATGCAGTAACGGGTGCGGGGTCTACCATAACCAAGAATGTTCCTGCGGAGAGCTTGGCAGTGGAACGAAGCCATCAGGTGATCAAGGAGCATTGGCATCGCGAAAAGATGAAATAGGGGGCAATAATAGGCATGGCAGCAAAAGAATTTAAGATTTTTTGTGGGAATGCCAATCGACCGTTGGCGCAAGAAATCGTAGACTATTTGGGGGTTCCTCTGGGTGAGTCGAAAATAAAACGTTTTCAAGATGGGGAGACGTGTCTGGCGATTGATGAAAGTGTTCGAGGCGCAGATATATATGTGGTACAACCCACCTGCCATCCTACGAATGATAACATCATGGAATTATTAATCATGATTGACGCTATTCGCCGAGCGTCAGCGCGCCGAATTACGGCCGTAATGCCGTATTATGGCTATGCCAGGCAAGAGCGTAAGACAAGGGCCCGTGATCCGATTACTGCCAAACTAATGGCTAATCTAATTACTACAGCGGGTGCAGACCGTGTGGTAACTATGGACTTGCATGCTCCGGCGATTCAAGGCTTCTTTGATATTCCGCTGGATCACTTACCCGGGGTTCCTATTCTAGCTGAATATTTTAAGGAGAAGGGGCTTGAAAATCTTTGTGTTGTATCTCCGGATTTAGGTGGAGTGACTCGAGCTCGAGATTTTTCTGAACGGATCGGAGCTTCTCTGGCTATTATCGATAAACGTCGGCCTGAACCTAACGTTTCTGAGATTATGAATGTCATTGGTGACCTGAAAGGCAAGACTGTGATTATGATCGATGACATAATCGATACAGCTGGAACTATTACTCAGGGGGCTCAGGCCCTTCTCGAGCGGGGTGCCAAGGAAGTGTATGCCTGTTGTACTCATGCTGTGTTGTCAGGACCAGCTATTGAACGCATAGGGAATTCTGTTATTCGTGAGCTTGTTGTTACGAATACGATTCCTTTGGGTAAAGAGAAGACTATACCAAGGATTAGAGTGTTATCAGTGGCACCACTACTAGGTGAGGCTATTGTTCGCATTCACGAGGATCTTTCAGTCAGTAAACTATTTAGTTAAAAAGGCCCCTGGGGTATTATCCCAGGGGGTCTTTGGTTATGGGTATTTCCGAGCTTGTTTTGCTTTCCGGGGGGGTGGTTTCGATTTCGTCTACCTGGACGAGTGCCTTTTCTGGAGCGAGGTGTGCCGTTGTTTTAGAGCGGTCCTTTTTAAAGTACTTGCTGATCGTATGAGTCGTTTCTGAGGCTAGATGGGATGTTGAGTGAACGAGGTTTTTGAGGGTGTCGTTGAGCCCTTTATCTGATACGATGAGTGCTTTCTCACTTTCTTTTTGAGTTACGATGACATCGTGTCCAATTGTGGTAATATACTCTGCGGCAATCCACGCTTTGCCACTTAAGAATCCTTCGAGTTTTCCTCCGGAAATCTCGATTTGGGTTATTTTTCCTGTCTTGGGATCGATATAATATTCGTCGGCATTACCTAGTGTTTTTCCGGTTTCTGTGACCAGCTTGGTGCCAATGATGGTCAATTTTTCTTTGACCAACTCTAATAATTCTGGAAGGTTTGATGGTTTCTCCACATGGGACTCTTTGTCAATTGTGATTGCATCATCTCCTACACTGACAACTCTGGAATAGGGAATAATGCGCTGATCCTTAAAAAAACCTTTGGGGTCTACTACGATTGCAGCTAGGGACTTCGTCCTTGCATTAAGAATCAAGCTTTTGACATACCCTATTTGATGCCCTTCTTGGAGAGAGATGATGGGTAAGGATAGGAATTTTCGACTAGGTTTCACAGGTGCACTCTCCTTTTCGGTGAAAATTCGTTGCCTATTCTTAGAGAATGTATTCAGAGTGTCGTATGAATATGCTTTGGAGGTGAGATGAATGAAGGTTATTGTTGGACTTGGAAATCCAGGACCTCAATATGCGGAGACACGCCATAACATTGGTTTTTTGTTAGTTGATCAGCTTGCCGAAATCAATAATCTTCAGTTCCGAGTTAAGTTTCAGGGGTTATGGGCGGAGGGGAGCGTTGAGGGAGAACGCCTTCTGCTGCTAAAACCTCAAACGTTTATGAATTTGAGCGGACGGTCAGTGAGTGAACTCGCGCGTTTTTATAAAGTTAGCGGCGATGATTTACTGATCGTTCAGGATGACATGGATCTGTCGCTGGGAAAAATGCGTTTGCGTGATCAGGGCGGAGCAGGAGGACACAATGGGATTCGATCAATTGTAGCTGAACTAGGAACGGAGAAATTTTGGAGGCTTAAAATGGGAGTAGGACGTCCGCCTACTCGAAATTCGAGATTAGATATTCGAGATTCGAACCACGAACCACGATCATCGATCATCGATCATGTCCTTTCCCCCTTTGAAGAAACTGAATTTCCGAAGTTGGATGACCTGCTAGTTCGCGCAGAAAAGGCAGTAAACCTCTGGATCAAGGGCGAAGCGAGTCGAGCCATGAATTTATACCATCGATAAAAAGGAGTATAACCTCCTATGCAAGAGGTAATTCTACTAGCATAGGGAGGTTATATGCATGAAGATATTAAAGGTCTGCCACGCTTGCGATCGAATTATTGGTGAGCTTGAGTTAGATGGTTTAACCAGTCATACTGCGGATTATGCAGTGAATATTACTGGAAATGTAGCCTATGTACTTTGCCCAAGTTGTTTGAACGAAATGGAAATCAAAACAGGGAATGTTTATCATTAAAGGATGAGCGGTTTGAACACAATTTACGATTATCTTCGCAGAGGTCTCGATATTAAGGAGATCGACCTGTCGTTAAGCCATGGAGAATGGCCCCAAATGATTTATGACTTAACAGGAAGTCAAAAGGCAGCTTTTGTTGCTCAGCTTGTACAAAGGTCTAAACCAGGGCCAGGCTTGATTCTGACCTATTCGGAGGAGCAGGCTCAAAAGTGGACCAGCGATTTGCGGACCTGGTGTCCGCATCAAACTATCTTGCATTTGCCTTCGACAGAATGGCTTCCTTTTGAAGTGTTAGGTAAAAGCAGGGAGACAACCTCAGAACGCATTCGCGTATTGAATCGACTGGCTCAAGATCCCAAGTGTACGGTTGTAGCTTCAGTACTTGCTTTAGAACGACGTGTATTCCCAGTCGAACGCTTTAAAGAGTATACGTTGGTTTTCCAAGTGGGGCAGGGGTACGGCTTGTCCGAGATTCTCCATACCCTAACTGCCGGAGGGTACGAGCGAGTTGAAACGATTGAAGGGATAGGGCAGTTTGCTTTACGAGGGGGAATCTTGGATATAGCTCCCTTAGATGGAGAGGCAGTGCGAATTGAGTTTTTCGATGATGAAGTTGACTCGATACGGACGATTGACCTAGGGACACAGAAATCCATCGCCTCTCAGGACAAGGTCTTTATACCCCCTGTTATGGAGTATATTGTAACGAAGGAAGAACTAGGGAAACTTTGCTTTGCAATACGGGCAGAAGCTCGCAAAATAATGGGCCGCCATCAGCGCGCTGGAAGGAAAGAAGCGGCAGATCGTCTCCAAAACAAAGTAGATAGTCTGGTCGAAAGGCTTGAGCGGGGGATATTGGATGAAAATGTCTATCCCTTTTTAAGCTTAGTTAACACTCCGCTCGTACCCTTTTTCTCATACCTCTCAGATGCACATTGTGTTTTTCTGGATGAGCCACTCCGCTTAAAGGAGTTGTTAGAGTTTCAAGCCAACGAACGCTTATTGGAGTTCACGCAACAACTGGAACGCGGTGAAGGGTTTGTTCATCCTGAAGCTCAATTTATCAACTATGAGGATATTCTAAGCTACGGAAAGAAACACCCGCTGATTGGTCTTTCAACTCTTTTGAGACAGGCACCGGGAATTTCACCCAAGCAAATTTTTAGCTTAAACGCCCGCCCATTGACGGGCTTCATGGGGAAAACCAGTATGTTGGTGGATGAAATTATACACCGCAAGGATGCAAATTATGTTGTGGCCCTGTTTGTAGGGGATGAGGCTCATGCGGAGCGATTAATCCAGGGTTTGAAAGATCGTGGACTTTCAGCATCCAGCAAAGGGCTTGAGGATTCTATTGAGGCGGGTCGGGTCTATGTTTATCCGTTTTCCCTTGATCAAGGGTTTGAGTTACCGCTTGCAAAATTAGTGATTCTTACAGAAACAGAAATCTATAAAAGAGAGAGCAAGGCTGTTGCCAAGAAGCCTAAGACGCCCACCAAAAAAAATCTTTTTATTTCGGATCTTAAACCTGGAGACTTTGTAGTCCATGTACACCATGGGATTGGACAATTTACGGGGATTGACCGCTTGGAAGTTGGTGGAATTGCCAAGGATTATTTTGGGATTCGTTATGCGGGGGAAGACCGATTATATGTTCCGCTGGATCAGCTTCACCTTTTGCAAAAGTATTTAGGTAGTGCAGGGGAAACTCTGCCTAAACTTTACAAACTCGGAGGGACTGACTGGTACAAGGTAAAGAATAAGACCCGTAGTGCTGTTAAAGAAATGGCCATTGATTTAGTAAAACTTTATGCTCAGAGAGAGGCAATCCAAGGGTTTGCTTTCTCACAGGACAATGCCTGGCAAACTGAATTTGAGGAGAAGTTTCCTTATGTGGAGACCCCTGATCAACTCCAAAGTATCGAGGATGTAAAAGCGGATATGATACGCCCACGTCCCATGGATCGCTTGCTTTGTGGCGATGTAGGGTATGGTAAAACGGAAGTTGCTCTCCGAGCTGCTTTCAAAGCGGTCATGGATAGCAAGCAAGTAGCGGTTCTTGTCCCCACGACTATATTAGCCCAGCAACATTTTAATACCTTCAGAGAACGATTTATGGGGTATCCCATTAAAATTGAAATGCTAAGTCGCTTTCGTTCTCAGAAGGAGCAAAAGGAGATAATTAGAGGCATTAAGGAAGGGCAAATTGATGTTGTTGTGGGCACACATCGCCTTCTCTCCGAGGCCATCAAATTTAGTGATTTAGGGTTATTGGTGATTGACGAAGAGCAGCGCTTCGGGGTTACGCATAAGGAAAAACTGAAAACCTTAAAAGGGAACATCGATGTACTGACCTTGTCAGCAACTCCGATTCCAAGGACCTTACATATGTCTTTGGTGGGAGTTCGGGATATGAGTATCATCGAAACCCCGCCGGAGGGGCGGTACCCTGTGCAAACCTATGTCACGGAGTTTCGCCCAGATGTGGTTCGAGAGGCTATACGGCGTGAAATTCAACGTGGAGGGCAAGTATTCTATGTGCACAACAGAGTAGAGGATATGGATCAAGTGATCCATTTTCTAAGTCAATTAGTGCCTGAAGCACGGTTCGGGGTTGCTCATGGACAAATGCGTGAAACAGCCTTAGAACGAGTAATGCTTGATTTTCTAGAGCATGAAATGGACGTCTTAGTTTCTACAACAATTATCGAAACAGGACTTGATATGCCTAATGTGAATACCCTGATTATCGATGAATCCGATCGTTTTGGCTTATCCCAACTCTATCAATTGCGTGGGCGAGTGGGGCGTTCTAACCGCAAAGCCTATACCTACCTTTTATATAAACCGCAAAAGGTTCTGACAGAAATTGCTGAAAAACGTCTTGCAGCAATCCGAGAGTTTACGGAATTTGGGGCGGGATTTAAAATAGCGATGCGGGATTTGGAAATTCGTGGTGCAGGAAACCTCATTGGTGCCCAACAACATGGGCATTTATCGGCAGTAGGATTTGAAATGTACAGTCAAATGCTTAAAGAAGCTGTCCAGGAACTTCGGGGAGAGAAGGTTGAAGAGGTTGTCGAACCGAGCATTGAACTACAAGTAGATGCCTTCTTACCGGACTCTTACGTTGTGGACCGCCAATCCAAGGCGTCTTTATATCAACGGTTATCGATGGTTCATGATGAAGGCGAACTTAGCGAAATGGTCGACGAGCTGGTGGATCGTTTTGGAACTCCGACGCGGGAAGTCGAACACTTAATTGAAATTATCCGGATTAAGTTGCTGGCAAGCTCCTTGAAAATTGAGCAAATTCAGCAGGCTAAGCAAAACGTAATTATTCGTTTTTCTGCAGATTTAGGGATAACGGGAGAAAATTTAATGTCCGTGGCGTCGGCTTCCCCTTACCCGTTGTCGTTTAAGACGATGCAAAATGGCAATCTTGAATGCAAAATCCGCATTCGTACGATTGATCAAGAGGCTGTGATTGAGGCTTCACGACGGGTTCTTTCGACATTTTGCGACATTGCTTCAAGGACAACTCCTTGATATACTATTCTCATGTCAAATTGAAAGGGTGTGTCTTTATGAAAAAATCCCGGGTGGGAATGATTTTTGGAGTTATAGCATTGATGCTTGTGGCTACGGGGTGTTCCTCGTTGGTTGGCGGTAAATGGGCGGTAAAAGTGAATGAAGATCAGATATTAGTCAAGGATTTGGAAGAACGAGTTGCTGAAGCACAAAAAACTTATGAAAAACAAGGCATGAAATTTGACACAGACCAAGGGAAACAGGCCTTAACTCAGATTCAAAGCCAGTTATTAGACCGTATGATTGAAGGTAAACTAATCGCCCAAGAAGTTAAAAAGAATTCTCTTAATCCTGAGGATGCCAAAGTGAAAGAGCAGGAAGAGATTATTAAGAAGAATATTGGGGATGAAACGATATTTCAAGACACACTTAAACAACAAGGCATGACAGTACTGGAATTAAGAAATTTCTTGGCAGTTTATGAGAAAACGACTGGTGATATTAAATTAGCTGATTCAGACATTAAAAATTTTTATGATCAAAATATAGCGAATTACTCTCAACCTGAAAGTGTAAAAGCTCGTCATATTTTGGTCAAAACGGAAGATGAGGCCAACGCAATTATTGCACAACTTAAAGCCGGGACTGATTTTATACAGTTAGCTAAGGAGAAGTCCATTGAACCAGGAGCTAAGGATTCCGGTGGGGATCTCGGCACGTTTACAAAGGGAAAAATGGTTCCTGAGTTTGAGACTGCGGCGTTTAGCCAAAAAGTGGGTACTTTCTCAACAGTCCCTGTAAAATCTGAATTTGGATATCACGTGATACTGGTTGAAGCACACACGGCCGCTGAAGCTCCAGACTATGACAAAGTGAAAGCTCAAGTAAGTGAAGACGCGCTCAATCAAACAAAGGATTCGAAGTTTCAGACATTTTTTGACGATCTACTGAAGAATGCGAAAATCGAGTATTCTCAAGGATATAAGCCAACAAGTTAACTGATTTGGCGAAGAGAAGGCAATATAAATGCCTTCTTTTTTTTTGTATTGGAAAAAAATGAATAATTGGCAATCTCTAGATATATACTATCATTGAATTTAAGGTTTATTAAAAGGACGCAATGAGTTTTTCGAGAACGACAAAAGGAGGAATGTGCGCCTATGAAAGCAACCGGTATTGTAAGAAGAATTGATGACCTCGGTCGTGTCGTTATTCCAAAGGAAATTCGTCGGACTCTTCGTATTCGGGAAGGTGATCCGTTAGAGATTTTTGTAGACCGGGAAGGAGAAGTCATCCTGAAGAAATATTCTCCTATCCGTGAATTAGGGGAATTCGCACGGGAATATTGCGATTCGCTATTCGAAGCAACCGGACATATTACTTGTATCGCTGACCGAGATACGATTATTGCTGTCGCTGGAGCCTCGAAAAAAGAGTATCTGAATAAAGCAATCGGACCATCCGCTGAACAAGCCATGGAGGAAAGAAAAACTATTCATATCGGTTTGGCAGGAGAGCATGCCATGTGCAAGACTTGTCCTGAAAATGATGAGGAGGATAAATGTAAGTATACGAGCGAAGTGGTTGCTCCGATCGTTTCACAAGGGGATCCTATAGGGGCCGTGATGCTCCTATCTAAGGAGCCAGGAATAAAGATGGGAGATTTAGAGATTAAATTGGTTGAAACGGCAGCAGCCTTTTTAGCAAAGCAGATGGAACAATAGCGTAGTGCAGAAAAAATAAAGCGGTATTGCCGCTTTATTTTTTTATTCGTGATTAGTCACTGAGTAAAGAAATAAAAGCATAGCGCTTTTATTGTAAACCCAATGGTGTAGGATAGGATACTTTATGATAAACTATTTCAAAAGGAGGTGTTAAAACTTGTCTTCGTGTCTTCATGTAATCGGCCTAGGCCCTGGAGGACTTGAACAAATAACACTCGGTAACTACAGGCGAATACTCAGTGCCAAAAAACTATTTGTGCGAACATCTCAGCATCCTTGTGTTCAGGAATTACTGGGCGAGGGTATAAGCATAGAATCGTTTGACGAGATCTATGCAACGGAACCGTCCTTCGAGGCTGTGTATGAAAGGATTACGGAACAGCTACGAAGAGAGTTAGAGAAAGGTTCGGAAATTGTCTACGCAGTTCCCGGGCATCCGATGGTTGCTGAAAAGACTATACAACTTATTGAGGAAAAACTCGCCCAGGAATATAAGGTTGTGATTCATCCAGCTATGAGCTTTGTTGATGAGCTTTTTAGAGTCCTAAAGTTTGATCCGATTGAGGGGGTACTGATACGCAATTATGATGCCCTCAAAGACATAGGACTGACTGGGCAGGAATGGCTAATAATCCCCCAAGTGTATAATAAACGGATAGCATCCGAGGTTAAATTAGATCTCATGTTGTCCTATCCGGATGAGGCAAGCGTGTATGTTACCAAAGCCCTCGGTACTCCCCTAGAACAAATGGACAAGCTCTCGCTCTACGAGTTAGATCATGGGACTTTTGATCACTTGACCACCGTAGTTTTGCCACCGAATACAGAGGTTATCTCTTTTTCTAAGTTGGCCAAAGTAATGAAAACTTTGCGTTCCGAAGGTGGGTGCGCATGGGATTTGGAGCAAACCCATGAATCTTTAAAGCCTTATCTCATTGAGGAAAGTTATGAAGTTATTGATGCGATCGAAAAACAAGATATGTATAATTTATGTGAAGAGTTGGGAGACTTATTATTGCAAGTAGTTTTTCATACTCAGGTTGCTTCGGATGCTAGTGAATTTGAACTCCAAGACGTACTTCAAGGGGTTATCCAAAAGCTGATTCGTCGACATCCTCATGTTTTTGGAGAGGAGACGGCCAAAACAGCGAAGGATGTAATCCAGACTTGGGATAGAATTAAACTAAAAGAGAAGACCGATAAAAATGAGGCAAACTTCTTCAGCGATCCTAAGAGCTTACCTGCACTAATGTGGGCATCTAAAACGCAATATAGAGTTGCCAAGGTGGGATTTGATTGGAAAGATATGGAGGGTCCTTGGGAGAAAGTCCAGGAGGAACTACAGGAACTTAAGAGTGCACTTGCGAACGGAATAGGTATTCGTGAAGAATTAGGTGATTTATTATTTGCGATTGTAAATCTATCTCGTTTTTTAAAGCTTGATGCGGAAGAAGTTTTAAGGGATGCCATACATAAGTTTCAGAATCGTTTTTTGAAGATGGTTGAATTAAGTCAAGAAGAGGAACATGTTTTCGAGAAACTTTCTCTCAGTGAAATGGATATTTTTTGGGAAAAGGCAAAATCTAAAGAAAAAGCAGTAAATTAATGATATAATCTTAAAAAAGCAGGAGATTGGTCTTTTATCGCGAAATATAAGCGTTGTGAAAAGATCAGTTATTTAGGAGGGACTAATTTTGAATAAGGCTGAATTAGTTAGCGCGGTGGCGGAGAAAGCTGACATGTCCAAAAAAGATGCAGAAAAAGCAGTAAAAGCTGTTTTTGATGTAATCGAGGAGTCGTTAGCACAAAGTGAAAAGGTTCAACTGGTTGGTTTTGGGACATTCGAAGTAAAAGATCGTGCTGCACGGACAGGAAGAAATCCACAAACTAAAGAAGAAATTCAGATTCCTGCGGCGAAGGTACCAGGTTTTAAAGCAGGTAAGGCTCTCAAAGATGCAGTACAAAAATGAGTCTTCGGACTAACTATAAAATCAGGTTCCAGGTTTTCTGGAACCTGATTTTTATACCATTTTAGAGATAAATTCAAGAGCGATCCCTTCTCACCATCCATGGTTTCAGGGACACTCGGCCATCCTTGGCCAGCGCTCTAATCTCGAACGTCCCTGTTCGAGTCATGGTGGCGCTCTAATCTTGAACATCCTTGTTCGAGCCATGGCCAGCGGTCTATTCTCGCCTCAGAGTGGTGTTTTAACCTCGAACAACCTTGTTCGAGCCTACAGATAGCCTCTTTTCGCTATTGCGGCGCCTAAGTGTGTTTATGGCTGAATCAGCCTAGTTTTCAAGGAGGGTAGTTATGCGCATTGATAAATATTTGAAGGTTTCACGCCTTATAAAGCGTCGTACAGTTGCCAAAGATGTTTGTGTGGGTGAAAAGATCAGTATTAACGGACGAACCGTCAAACCTTCAGCAGAAGTTAAGGCGGGGGACCTAATTACCATTGAGATGGGTAGCCGAATTCTTGAAGTCAAAGTTATGGCGACCCCAAACAGCATAAAGGCCAACGAAGCACAAACACTCTATGAATTGATACGGGATGAACGAAGGACAGAGTCTTAATAAAAAGACTTTGTCTTTTTTTATTTATCATGATTCAAATTCCTCTGGAATGAAGCAAGAACCATCCCATTTCCCTATTCCTCAGTTTCCTACGTTTCCTCACTTAAAATGACGTGAAGTATTGCTGCAGAGCCACAACCAGCGCGCCACAGCACCTTAATACATACACCTTTATCTCGTTAACCCAAGCTGAAGTATTCATAGCTTAGAGCGCTGATAGAAGAATTGAGACAAGCGAATAGCAATGGAACAGTGCGAAAAGTCTAAGACACTCCCTCACTCAAAGCGTATTTGTGTCAATGACGCAAACAGTCCCTCCCAAAGAACTCCTAACATCGTTCTCTCCCCCGTTGACCCAAGCCCAGAGGAAGTTTCTTAGCTTAGAGAGCACGATTAGTGGAATTGCGTCAATGAGCGCAGTCGATCAGGCGTTAAGAACCGCAACTGTTCACATGCAGAAAGCCCAGAAGTTTTGCGGTTTAGCCTGAGCGACAAGTGAATAGCAATGGAACGTTGTGCGAACGTGCTAAGAAACTTCCTCCCAACAGCTATGTCTAAAGGACGTACAACATGAATAGGGTTATAAGAGAAAAAAGAGTTAGGGGGATGGGGCATGGTGGACAAAGCAGGCAAAGGACATCGCCTTGTCATGGAAAATCGAGAACAAATTGCTTTGACAGGAGTACATAAAGTTCAGTCCTTTGACCCTAAGGAAATTATTCTTGAAACTGAGCTAGGAATATTGAGCATTAAAGGGGATCAATTAGGCATCAAACTGCTTAATCTTGAGGAGGGGTTAGTGGATCTTCAAGGGCATATTGGTGCTTTAATTTACCACAGAAATTCTAGCGGCAGTTCTCGTCGAGGCTTTTTGAACCGGGTTTTACGCTAAGAGTTAGCCCTCCAAAGTAGAGAGAAAGGAGGAAGAACAATCTCAGAATTCGTGACGTTATTTTGGGTAATTCTAGCAGGGGCGTCAGTAGGGATAATTTTTGATTTTTACCGCACGTTTAGACGTTGGCAAGGCTGGGGGCGAATAGTGACATTTGTAGGAGATATCGTCTTTTCGTTCGTTGCCTTGACTATTCTTTTCTGGTTTTTTGAGAAAGCGAATGCACTAGCCTTTCGCTCTTACATTATGTGGGGAAGTTTACTGGGTCTAGTTCTTTATCTAAGATTATTGAGCCGTTTTTCAGTACGTGGATTTTTTGGAATATATGGGATTTTGACGTACTTTGCCAGGCTTATTCAGAAAGGAATTAAGATTCCGATTAGAGGCCTCTTTATGCTTATGCGGCCACCCTACGCCATGTTGCGTTGGTTTAGCCTTCTAGTTTATCGGATCACGGAAGTGATTCTCTTTGAGCCAATCATGGGTCTGAAGAAGAGAATGAAGGCATTGTTAAATCATCTCTTGCCACCTAAGACAAATGGATAAATTCCTTGGAGGGGTTGATTCTCAATAATTAAATGGCTATAATGGAACTATCCGCAGTCTTTTGTAAGTGATTTGTAGACTAAATGTAGGTGATTTGTCCACAAACTATCCACACCTGTGTATAACTTTTAGCAAGGGCGTGCCACAGTGCATATAGAAATAAGGGGCTTGGAAAAACTGAGTTTTCGAGAACGCCAGGCAGTGATCCTCAAAGAAAGCGGAAAGTCTGTGGAGGACATTGCTAAGAAACTTCATCTCAGTCAAAGTTCTGTGGCAACTCTATTAACCAGGGCAAGAAGTAAAGGATATGAAATAGTTTGTATTATACCAGGCGGAGAGCTTGGTTTAGGAGGAGAGGAATTGGATGAAGAGGGCTTGTCTGAAGACTAAGACTAAGACTAAGACTAAGACTAAGACTCAAAATCGTCAAAGGGTTCGACTTCGTCCCATTCCTATCCTGATAATTTGCGTACTACTTACAGTGGTCGGAAGCTCAGTATGGCAGATATGGAAACTCCGTTCCCATGTGGAAGGGCAATTAGCCCACTTGAATCAAGAAAAGGTCTTATTGCTTCAAGAGGAAAAACGCCTCCAGGAGGAAATTGTTCGTTTAAACACCCCTAGTTACATTGAACAATTGGCAAGGGAGCAGTTAGGTCTTGTAAAACAAGGCGAAATTCTTATTTCTCCCAAGAATTAGTACCTCACAAGGGTCGTCTATGCCTTGACAGGCACGAAAAGTACTGCATATAATATAGAGTAAGTATAGATAGATCATCACAAGGAGGAGTTTACTTCGTATGGCCATTGACGTTGGCAGTATTGTTGAAGGGGTCGTAACAGGGATCACGAACTTTGGAGCATTTATAGAATTGCCGGATAGAGTGACCGGACTCGTACATATCTCGGAAGTCGCTGATGCCTATGTCAAGGACGTTCGAGATTATTTGAAGGAACAGGATCACGTAAAGGTAAAGGTCATTCATGTTGATGAAAAGGGAAAAATCGGACTTTCAATCAAACAAGCAAACCCCACAGTTCGCAATGTGGGTCGTGAACGCCGTCTTCCGCCAACTGTGTCCTTTGAGGATAAATTGGCTAAGTTTATAAAAGACAGTGATGAGCGTCAGACTGAATTTCGCCGAGCTACAGATTCAAAGCGTGGAGGTAGAGGTTCAAGTAGATATTAGGATATAACCGCCGTAAGGCGGTTTTTCTTTATACAATCAGAAAGTATAAACTTGCGTTGTATACTTTCTAAGGTCCCTTCTCGCCATCCTTGGCTACAGGGACACTCGGCCATCCTTGGCCAGCGCATCAGTGCAACTAAGGCGACGACACAGGACGTGTCTAGTGTCGAATGCGCCATGGATGGCATAGCATTCGACCGGCCGCCTCGCCCAGGCTGACAGAATGACTAATACGTGCGAAGACAGTGTCTTCGGGTGCCAGCCAAGTTTTCTTACGAAAATGAATCTACGCGCTGTCATTTCAAACTGTTATTTCAGTGAACATTAAAACCCTCAAAACCCTCAAAACCCTCTAAATCTTTGTTTCCAAATCACCTACCCCTAAAAAGACAATAACATGCCCGAGAACACTGTTATAGCTACGCACGGAGGTTATGATGCTTTAACTATTTGGTATCCTTTTGATTCTAGTGCCTTAATCAAACGTTGTTCTTTCTTCTTCTCCTGATTTTCGATAAACTGTGTACCAAGTTCTTGATATGGGGTTTTAGTTTGTAAA
>Ga0209347_1003414_pt1 | contig 18555 bp, 34 predicted proteins | sample AutmiccommuBRH23_FD_187382 | JGI IMG/M metagenome (GOLD analysis project Ga0209347, IMG submission 187382) | Deep subsurface microbial communities from Mt. Terri, Switzerland - Autotrophic microbial communities BRH/23 (SPAdes) (version 2) | ecosystem: Environmental > Aquatic > Deep subsurface >...
GCGATTCTCGCTTCCGAGTGTGGAGTTTGAGCAATTGCATCACCCGCCCTGCTCACGCGATGACACAGCCAACCTTGGCCGATGATTACCCCATCGAAACCAAGCCACGGAATAACCGACATGGGCATGCAGCAGACCACCATCGCACTCTTGGACGTAACCGAGAACGTTACCTTCGAAAACGCCGCCCCGGCGCCCGTCCTGGAACTGTCCATGATGGAAAAGGTTGCGATTGCGGTGCAGGCCATCAAGGCACAGGTTCGCAAAAACCGTTATTTATCAGTGGCTTGGAGCGGCGGGAAAGACTCATCGGTCACCCTGTCCATTGCGCTTATGGCGATGCGCGAGCTGATTGCCGAGGGCGTAGCCGTCCCCACGCTGAACATATGCCACAGCGACACGCTGATGGAGAATCCCGTGGTCACGGCCTACAACCGGCAGATGATCCAGCGCATCAAGGACTACTCTAAAACCAGCGGCATCCCTATGCGCGTGTGGCTGGCTTCGCCGGGCCTGAGCATGGACTACCTCGTATCGGTGATCGGTGGCCGCACCATCATGAGCGTCGGCAACAACACCAAATGCCAGCAAATGACCAAGGCCTACCCACTAGACAAGCTCAAGCGTCAGGTGCGCAAGCAGATCGCCGACGAGACTGGTGTAAAGGCCAAAGAGGTTCAAATCGTTTCCCTGATCGGCACCCGCTTCGACGAGTCGGCTGTGCGCGGTCGTGCTATGGAAAATCGTGGTGAGAGCGCTGTAGATGCAGTAGACGTGATGGGTGACGGACAGCTCGTTCTTAGCCCGATTGCCGGATTTTCACAGTTCGATGTGTTCGAATTTATCGGCCAAGTGCGTTCTGAAAAGATCGAAACGTATGACAATTTCGATCAGCTTGTAGAGCTTTACCGGGACATGAATTCCGGCGACTGCATGGTCAATGCGTACATCGCCGGCAAAGAGCAGAGCAAGGCGCCATGCAACGCTCGCACGGGCTGCTGGACATGTGCTCGCGTATCGCGGGACACGAGCGCCGAATCGCTGATAGCAACAGAGGGTGGCAAGTACGAGTGGATGAAGCCGCTACATGACTTCCGCGCCTTCATGATCAAGATGCACTTCAACCCGGCTGGGCGCGCTTGGCTGGCGCGTGATGTTGGTCAAGACGGTTGGATTTCCATCACGCCGAACGCGTACAGCCCGGAATACACAAAGCAGCTGCTAGGCATCGCTCTGAGCATCCAGGCGGATGAGTACATCGCCGCCCGCAAGCTGGGTATCAAGCCGCGTTTCAAGCTGCTGAGCCTCAAGCAGATCATGGCAATCGAGCTGAACTGGGGCCGCTACGGCTATCAGCCGGCGTGGACTGCCATGAAGCTCTACCGCTCCATCTACCTTGAGGGCAAGCGGGTTCGAATCCCAGATTTGGAAACCATCCCAACCTTCACGGAGAAGGACGTAGCTTTCCGCGCTCGCGTGCCATTCGCTGATGCCCAGTACAACGACATGTTTAGCGGCCTGCGCAGCATTGACGCGGCAGCTGCTGACGCCGAAGACCTCATTCTCAACCGTGCCGGCGAGTACGTGACCAACGTCCAGGTTGGCAATGAGTACGACATTGACGAGCAAGGCCTAGCGGACTTCATGGAGTTTGAGTTTGACCGTGCATTGGACCGCCAGCGCCTCAACACCACACCCAGCGCAGCGCTCCATTATTTGCGGCCTAGGCACCGTCCAGCTGTTCAAAGGCTCGCACAGCGATTGGGACCGCATGCTACGCGTGAGCAACCAGCTGACCCGCCACGGCCTGCAACCCATCCTGCACGACCCTCACGCGATCATTGCGCACCTCAACGCCAAGCTGGCAGCAGCTCGCGGTGAAGCGGTCGATCAGGATGCCAACGCCGAGGCTGCACCGGCAGAGGAAGTGCAAGGCTCGCTGTTCGACTTCGACGAGACCAGCACGGCAGTTCAGAGCGAAGCCGGTGCCATATCGGATGAGGTTGAGGTTGAGGCTGTTGCAGAGGCCTCCAACGACTACGAGTCGCGCTACATCGCGGCGGTGGAGCATATGAACCAGGGGCTGGACGACGCGTGCGCTGTGCCGGCTCTAGGCCAGCTTCTCGCCCTTTCGTGTGAGCTGCTGGCTCAGAAACCCCTCATGCAGTATTCGTTCTCCGCGTTCATGGAGCTGTGGGCTGCCGAAAGTGGATACGGCACCGAGGAACAGGAACCACCGGCATTGGCATACGAGCCAGTTGTCCGGGTGGCCTATGACGTGCTGCTGGAAGGCGGATTGATCCTCGCTCCCCAATCCTGATGGTGGGCGCAAGCACCGCCCAACACGCAACCGAATGAAGTGCCAGGAGACCCAATGGCCAAGCAACAGGTGACAGAGAAACTGGCTGGTGAAATCCAGTCCCTGCGCAAGGTGATGCCTCACGCTGAAAACGTAGGTGCGGTTCAAACGAACATTTCCATCGAGCTGCTGGCGGTACTGCTGGCAAGCTACGACGAAGCAAACCCAGTTCCAGGTGAACACTCATGATCCCGAAGCCCGACTATCAGCTTGAGCGCGAGGCTCGCTACATTGCGGAAGGCTTTACGATCATTGACGACGCCAAGCCGGAGATTGGGAAACCAGTAGAAGCCGTGCGCGTGTTTCAGCCACGCGGGTTTGGTGGCGTTATCCTTCGCACTGAATACAAAATCGTCCCCATCATCCGCGAAACGGAATACGGGTATACGGACACGCTAAATGGCGACCGGGCGCTGGCCTATAGCGAGTTCGAGGCTTGGCGCGAGTTCAAACGTATGCGACCCCAACTGATCAAGACGAGGCCCAATGATGTTCGGCAGTGTTTTCGACAACATGGTAAAAGCGCGAGCCATGGAGACGGCTCTAACTACTGATGCCCTGCGAGAGTATTTCTCAGGCATATGCAAAAGTGGATGTGATCGCATTCCACTAAAGGTGCGCAATCTGCCGGTGCCCTTCTACCTCGCCGGCATAAATCAAAGCCACGTTTTCCTTATCCACGCGGAGACGTGCATGGTTAGCCAGTTCTCATTAGAGGAACTGGAACCGATCCCGCTACGGGATATTGAAGATATCCAGAAGCTGGTGATCGCATGGTTGGACAGCGCTGAATGCGCGGCTTCACGGAGCTTGGTCGATAGCGCGAAAGCGGTCCGCGATATGGGTATGAAGCTACCTGTGACGCTGGCTTGGCCGGACAAGCAAACCCGGCAGGGTTACCTCAACGATCAAAGCAACTTTCTGGGCGGACCTTCCAGCACCTGGATATGCGCGGTCGAAACGACTGAGGGCCAAGGCGTGGTGTTCAGATACGGCATCACTCGATTGGAGCGAGCCATGCATGACGGGAAGACCCTGCGCATCGCTGTGAAGCCGGGTACTCCCCTATGAAAGCACCGAGCCGGCCCTGTGGCAGAAAATCCTGAGTTCGACAGTCAGCTCATTGGGTTTTACTTCGCCATCAACGGGCTGCTGTACTCGGACCTAGACGAGATATCCGAGGCCCAGTTCGAGGCGGCAAGCGCAATTCACAGTCGGGCATACGCGTTGCTGACCGATTCACTCCCTGCTAGCGGTATGTGGGAGATTGGGCGCGGAGCAAGCATTGATATCCCATATTCGCCTTTCGCGATCTGTGACGACAGGCACCAGCAAGACAGCCTAGACGGAGATATGGCGTTCAGTTTCTGGGTACGTGCTGAGCGGAAAATGTCAGAGAAAGAGGTCGCGGCATTCAAGAACGAAGTCACCCGTGCATACGAGCAGGCTTCCGCAGAGCTTGGGGGCTCTTGCCTATTCTTGCGCTGCGAGTCGATCAAAAAGGACGAGTCGTATACCAGGACGACGCTTTTTCGCTAACCCTACCTAAGCAACTCCAGCGATTACGGCCAGTTCGCCACGCTGGAGCCGCGTCGAAAATACCTGCTCTTCTGTTTGCCATTTCCCAAGCTGGCGCTCGGCAAACTTGTACCTCGGACGATGACACCAGGCTTTGAGCGTGATGATGAGACTCCACCGAATAGGAGACCGCCCTCATGCCTCAGACCTCGATTGCACAAGCCGCCGCGATTGTCGCCAACCTGCTCCAGCAAGACGAAGAACAGCTAGCGCAAACCCGGCTGCTTGATCTTCCAGTGATGGGTAAAGGCACCACCGTCTGGGGTCCATCGCCGGAAGATGCTGAGCTGATGATCGACTACGCCGAAGGCTGGACCGGCCTCGCCGGGCGCTACGAAGACGGCAAGACCAGCTACTGGTTCTTGGGCCGCTGCGAAGGCACCCAGGAGCGTGAGTTCTACTGTCTGGGTACGGCACAGTCCGTTGGTGAGCTGATCGAGCGTGCCAAAGCCGCAGTGGCTCGTGGTATCGAATACTGGAGCAGCGCAACCGGCCGCACCGTCGCCTAGCCCAATCGTTTACTAGTCCCGGAAAGCACCATGCCCATTGAATATGCATCGCTGGTATTAATCGCAGTGGCCGCAATTGCTTACTTTTTCAACCGTTCGCAGATGCGACTGTTGACTCAGAAACGCACGCGTGCCGACGAAGCATTTTTCCCGGTCCCTAAAACACGCCGCACACCTGCGGGCAACTCAGAAAGGTAGCTATGGATATCTTCAAAGGCTTGTTGATTCTGTATTTCCTCATTTGCCTGAGAGGCTTGGCCGAAGATGTGCGGGCTGGAACACAGAACAGTCAGACCTACCGGCAAATAGCCGTAGCGCTCAGCGTCATAGTTGTTTGCGTTGCAGACCTTGTTCTTTGACGCTCGGCTGCACTGCGGTACTGGTGCCATTTCTCAAGATAGCCTCCGACAAATGCGCAGCTAAGGTCGGTGACACAGCTGAGTTGTACTGATACTGGGCATCGAAATTAAATGCCCGGTACAGCGTGGATCAAGCCATACAGCCGGTAACGAGAAGAGATAAGACATGAACGACCAGCTCTCTCCGCTAGCGTTAGCAGCTTTCGAAGACATGATCCGCAAAGACCCGGTACGCGGGCTCATGCCAGACTATTATCTGGTAAAGCTTGAATCGTTCGATCCAGCTAATCCCCAGTTCCGTGATGCGCTAGTCGATGCCAATTGGCAGATATTTCTAGCGGGCTGGAACGCCAACCGCGACACGGGCACTCTCGGCCCGGCAGCGCTTGCTGGCGAGTAACAGCACCCAGTTCAGTTGCCCGAGCCAAGAAAAACAGCGAACGTGTCTCCAGGCAAACGTCGCGCCCCGTTCGGTAGCTGAATTGTAGTTGCAGCCCCGACGCCCGCCGTTCCACCCTCAAAGCAGCGCTTGGCAGCGCAGGTGTTGTTCAAGGTGAAGTGGTGTGCTACGCCGCAGCAGGCCGTTCAGTAATAGCGCTGCCCTCGCCTCGCATTATCTGAGCTGGCGACCTGCCCCGTTTCCAGCCCTCTCGCCGATGACACAGACCTTACCCCCCGATACTAACCCCATCGAAAACACACGGCCCCGGCCATTCCTTAGCATTAGGATAACGACCATGATTTACTGGGTTAGAACTGTCTCTGCGTGCGCTGTATGCCACTCGGTGAAGTGTTGCTGCAACATTGATAAATCCGTCTCCATCGCAGACGTTATCCGCTTCGACACCAGTTGCCCAAGAGACTTCCGTTTCGTTGACGCGGACACGGATACGGCTCAGCTAAATGCGTTCACGGCAAAATATAAGACTCAGCTGGACGCTGAGCTGGTGGAGTTCGGTGATCGAATCATCAACATGAACGGAACCCTCCAGCGTGTAACCAGCGAGCCTCTTGAGCGCACTGTTGCGTTCGGCACCCTCAACTCAGTCAGCCCGTGGATCGAAGAGCAAGATGGACTATCGCGCTACACCAGCGCCAGCCAGCACGAGCCTGCAACGCGTGTTGCTCACCTTGCAAAGACAGCCGCAATTCGTATCCGCGAGTTCACAACCACAGATCGAGAAGCCACCAGCTGGGCGTCCTGCCCCCGCACTGTTGCGGAGTCTGCTGCTGGATTCGAAGCCATGAAGGCATGGTGCGACATGCAATTGCTGGTGCTGGGCTACCGTCTCTAAAACTATGGGCGGCGCCGTAGCCGCCCGAACATTACCCATCCAAGGCCATGCATAGCTCCGCTTATTGCTTGGCCTCTGCTGCATCCCCACCTCACTGTCCGATTCCCCAATCTTGGGGGCGACGATTTCGCCTCAGAATCCGCTGCGCCCGGTGACACACCCAGGTGCCTTGGATAATTGGCACATCTAAAGCGCCGGGCCCACCGCCTTGGCCGAACTCTCGGAGCAACCGCCATGCAACTCACCGTCAACTACAGCTACGTAGAACAGATCGTCCCGCCTCGCTGCCGCAAGCCCCGCCCGCAGCGCTTCGATGATGGTGTTGTCGTTCTGAATATCCGTGAGGTGACTTCTGAGCAAGCCCCAGTTGCCATTATTGGGGTCGAGCAAGATGCCGTTGGCGAACACACCCATGAGCCCGTCGCCTATCACTGGTTCGATGGCAGGCTTTGGACAAACTGCCCCTTGTCTGATTGCTCGCGGGATCGCTCGTATCAGCAACTTGGGCACACGCTGAACTTGGTTACTGACAGCTCAACCGTGTTTCATGCTGAGACAGGTATTTACGTAAGTTTGTACGACGGAAAGGAAGCCATTGCTCAATACCTCTCAGGAGTAGCAAACGGCTTGCTGATCATCGATGGTCAGTTGCATCGCCCTGCTGGCGAACCGCGTTACCGAGTGATGACCTTCGGCCTCTCGCACAATCATGGAGGCACCTTCTTGAGCTGTGCTAACAGCTTGAATCCCAACTTGAAGCCCGAGGCGTACTTCTCGCTGCTTGAGCTAAACGAGGCCATTGAGTACACCCGTAAAGTCGCTGAGGCGCGTGGTGACACCGTGAAGGTTGGCTTTGAGCCCGGCTTCCGCTTTGAAGTGTTGATTCCCCAGGCAGTGCAGTGGAAAAACCCATCACTGCAAGCCGAGGAAGCAGCCACCGCCGCGTAAAGCAACCCTCCCCGATCACAGCGTTCCCGTTTCCCGTGCTGGGGGTTGATGAGAGTTCGACTCTCTTCGGCCCCGCCGATGACACAGCCGTTGCTGCGTGATGATAGGCACATCGAAAACGCAGCCGGAGACGGACATGAACATCACTGATCTTGAGCAACGCTACGAGCTAACCATTGCAGCCATGACAGCCGAGGGCCTGATCGAGCCCGGCGCGCTTCCTTCGCTCACGGCTCTGACGAAGACCGTCAGGGACACCGTGGGCGACGAGCAGATCAGCTTCGCCACTTTTGAGCAGTTCTTCGAGTGGTGGGACGTGACCACCGCCTATGACCAGATAGACGAGGAAGCTAGCGCCGAACACCACAAACCGGCGCTGGAGATTGCTTACACTGGCCTTGTGCGCGAGGGGTTCTTCCCCGTGGACTTCAAGCAGTCCTACGAAACCACCGTCTCAGAGCTGATAAGCAGTGGCGCTGTTGCTGATGGCGAGCTGGATGACTTCGAGACCATGGTCAACGAAATCAAGTTCGCGCTGAACATCGATCAGATTCGCTTCTGGGACTTTGGCGCGTTCTTCGACTTCTGGGAACAAGGAGTCGCCGTAGCGTCACAAAACATGGACCTCAAGCTCGACCACCAGAAGCCTGCCCTTGAGGTTGTTTACCGGGCGCTTCTTTGCGAAGGCTTCCTCTGACAAGCGCCACCCGGCAAGCCCGAGGCGGCAGCTTATGCAGGTCTCGCCCCCTATCTGGGGGCGGATAGTCTGGCGCCTTTGTTCTTAGATGAATTGATGATCTTGTACGCCCTGCCGAACCAGTAACTGGAACCAAGACGCCCATCGTCGGGAACCAGAATCGGGTATGAGCATTTGTATGATTTCCTACCTTCATCCGATGACACAGCCGGTTGTCATCGAAACTTACTCCATCGAAAACGCGGGGCTCAGCAGCCCCACTGACTGGAGCAAGAACATGGGCGCTACCGTATCAACTGGCAAGCTGGTCGCAGCATTCAACGACGCTGCTGGCAAAACCTTCTACGTTCTGTATGAAGAAACCTACGAGAAGAACTGCTATCCCCATACGCCAAGGTGGAGCGCCCGCGCCATGGGCGACCTTGCCGCTGTCATGCGCATCATCTTCTGGGCGGCATCCTCATGCGAGGGCGGCATGCTCAAGGGCGCTGGCGGGCGCGACATTAGCCCCGAAGGCTACGTCGCCGGCTGGCTCAAAGAACTGGAAAACCCGGTCGAGCTGGATGACTGCAAGTTTGACCTTTCCATCTCTTCCGGCTGGAGCGCTGTAATAGGCCGCGACGAGTTTGAGAAGGTAAAGCCGCAACTCGAAGCAATTGGCGCTACAGCGCTGGCCACCGCCCTGCAAGAGGGTCAGACCATTGTCACCTCACTGTATGGTGACGCCGAAGTCCTCAGCGCTATTTTCGACGGCGTTCACCTCGGTGCGTGGCGCATTTTCAAGAACTATGGCACTCCGGTGCATGGCCGTCGCAACCCGGCGCTGGGGTACACCCCAGTGAAGGCAAAAGCTTATTCGCTTGTGACGCCGCGCTTCCAGAAAGTGAGCCCCACATCCGATAGCATTCTGATCTTGGGCGACGACGGCTGCTGGCGCTGCGAGGGCTGGGCCTACAACTATGTTGGCAAGTTCGTGACTGAGCTTTGGGAAACCGAGCTGCAAACCCCAGGCAGCTACCGCAACCGGATCAAGGCGTACCGTGATGCAATCAAGAACGCGCCATTTATCCCAACCCAGGGCGTGAAAATCGTCATCGATTCAGGCGTTACAGTGAAATACTGGGAACAGAGCCGGATCGAGAGCGCCGTGAAGGAGCTGGGCGCCAGCACGGTAGGCCGTGAGATTCATATGAACGCGCCCACTGACTACGATGGGCTTTACACCGCCACCAGCTTGCCACCGTCATGCACAAAGTGGGTTTTCAGTGACAATGCACCGTTCGAGCAACTGAGCCTGTTGGCCAGCTGATCCAAACCTGCCCCGGCAGCGCTGGGGCAGCCATCCAAACCTTTCGGGGCGAGACGAACCATGACCATCTACAAATGCACTTATTGCAGTACGGAAACGCGCAACGACCACGACGGCAACCTTTGCCACAACTGTTCGCGAGGCGTAATGCGGCCAGCGAAGCGCTGAGTAAAGCACTATCCCAATTCCAATGACTGGAGCCCACAATGGCTAGCAAAGAACAATTCGACACCGCAGTGCAACGCCTGCTAGGTGCCGAGAAGTACGCCAACCTGCATCGCTCGGGCTATAACCGCCCGGACTTCTGCCGTGAGATTGCCCAGGATGCGTTCATCGGCAAGCTGGAAGCATCGCCCACCTACGACGCCGACATTGCTTTGATTCAGCAGGTCGCGACTCGGTTGTGGGTCGGTGACGGGGTGGCGGGACTATCGGACTGACTTACGGATCGTCAATGGTGACTGCAACGGTCTCCTTTCCGCGCATGCGCGGGTTTTTCCTACCCTCCCCCGGCTTGAACTCACCACCGGCTGCGCAAATGCAGCTGGTTGAGTTGATACTGCTGCCCCGACCCGACACGATGGGGGCAATGAGTGTCATGAGCCCGCACCCCAATGGAAACTAGCGCAACACGTCGAAACCGCCGCCGCTATGAGTGGACACCAGAGCACTTGGCCCTACTGGGAACCATGAGCGATCACGACGTGGCTGAGCGTATCGGAGGCAAGGCCGAAACGGTACTTGCCAAGCGTCAGGCCTTGGGCATCAAGCCGTTCAAGCCCGAGACAAGCCCAATCAAAGGCAAACCCAGACCAAACTTTGATTGGAATGACGAAACCGTAAAGCTGCTTGGAACGATGACCGATGCGGAACTTGCCAAGAAGTTGGGTCTTGCAAACACCACAGTAGCGGCCAAGCGCCGTTCGTTGGGTATACCAGGGCGTAACGAACGCCTTCCAGCGATAGTCATTCCGCCCAATCTGAGGCGCCAGCTTGGGAAGTGGTCTGACGCCCTTATTGCTTCGAAACTAGGCGTAGCCGCCAGCGCAGTGTCCCGATACCGGCGAAAGCTTGGAATAGCACCAATCATGGAAGCGAAATTCTTGCCGCCCGAAGCAGACAAGCTGCTAGGAAAGCTCACGGATAGCGCCGTGGCAAAGCAATACGGGGTATCGCGAACGAGCGTTGGGAATCGCAGAAAGAAGCTTGGTATCCCCAAAGTGGCCTCCAAGCGCTCCGACGTACAAGAAGATGACAAGCCCTGATCGCAGCATGTGAGTTTCAAGCATGAGCACCCGCATCGTGTATTGCCTGCGGCAGCACAAAGCTTCACGCGCAAGCGCAACGTGCGCCCGGCGAGCGATTCCCGCCCAAGTTCGGGCTAGGGATTCGAGGCGCATTCAATTTCACCGAAGCCTGCACCACTTCCTGCAATCGGTTTTGAGCATTTGAGTTGTCTTGCCACCTATTGCGGTGACACACGGTTACTGGGGGGATACTAGGCACATCATCCAAAGGGCAATGTCCTGCCCAACAATACGGATTAGAACCATGGCACGCGAAATCAGTGAATTCGAGCAACAGCTCAACGACATTATCAAACCGCTGCGCACCGCTCGCTGGTCGTCGGACTATCGCTGGGACAGCTTGGAGAGGTCGCTTGCCAAGCTCGGCCAGGACTATGGCGGACTGGAGTTGGTCCCTGACTTTCAGCGTGGGCATGTATGGACGCCCTCCCAGCAGGCTTTCTACATTGAAAACTGCCTCCGAGGTGTCGTCCCTATCAGCGGGTTGCTGCTCCAGTTCAACAGCCCAAGCTGGAACGATATCGACGAGGTTGAAACTGATTTACCGCCCGGCCTGCAATGCGTTGACGGTTTGCAGCGCTACACAGCCATCACAGAGTTCGTGAAAGGCAACGTGAAGCCCTTTGGGCTTACCGCTGAACAGTTGATGGGCACGCCCTTTAGCGTCAAAAAATTCTACGTGAAGATCGCCGTTCATGACTTCACCAGCCGCGAGCAACTGTTGACTCAGTACCTCGACTTGAACGCAGGCGGAACGCCCCATAGCGCTGAGGAAATCGAGCGTGTGCGTGGGCTGCTGGCGCAGGTTAAAGCCAAGGCGTAACCGCAGCAACGACACCACTTCCCCAGGTCATCATCTTGGAATTCAGTACGGCTCCAGATATGGGATGCAGCCATGAAAACATTAGAGAAAATCCGTGCTCTGCCCCATGTGCTCCACGTCGATGACGAACGGAACTGTGGGAACAGCATCATCGTGATGCTCCAAGAAGGCTGGGAGTTTGCAAACGAACCCGGCTGCGGCACCCAAGGGTTCGATAACGTCACCGACGCCAAGAACGGAACGACAGCCAAGGCGGTAGTCCAGAAGGCCTAAGCGGTCGGGAGTGCGTCTATGGCCGTTGTGCTACCAATTCCAGAGCCGAGCAGCTTTCAAAGCTGGAATCGCTCGCTCCAAGGCGCCTACCGAAAGGGCGCACTGGCGCACCTCAATGGAGCGGAACTGGCGGACTGCCCGTACCAGGACAAGCGCAAAGATGATGGCAGGCTTTCGTGGTCACGCAGCTACATCACCGCTTGGAAGGACGGGTTTAGGGATGCCCAGAAACATCAGTCAGATCAGAATGCTACGAGCAAAGGAACACATTCATGAGCCAGCAAGACCAACAGCACCCAAACATCACACAGCCTGAGCGATCTAGCGGCTTCCGCTTCGTTGACGTGGTTGGCGACGATTGGAAGGGGTACATCAACCTGTTCTGGGGCGATCAGCCGCTGGCGTTAGTTGCCCCGCCAATGGCTACAGCAATTCGCAGCGAGATTGTCGCTCAGCCATCTACCGTTCCTGCTGGCTTCCGATATCGCGTCAAGTCGCTCGGCGATAAAGGCGATTGGCATTATGTCCCTGATCGAGCGCCAAACAGCGACGAGCTTGAACATTGTCAGATTCAGGCGGTATCGATCCAGGCTGGCACAGCTACAGAAAGCGGAAATGCGGCAATGTCTGAGAGGCTGGCCAACCTGTCACGCTTGCTTAGGCGAGTCACCAGTGAGCTGAAAGACCTCAACGACAGCATTCGCGGCGAAATTGACGAAGACATGGCGGACCCGGACGGCGAGAGCGAAATGTGTGACGCAACAGATGATCTTGTTCATGAGGCCCAGCTTTACCTCGCCTCGCTGCCGGCAGATGCTTGATGCTCAACCGCGAGCAAATCGAATTCTGCATGGACGAGGGCGTCTGCTGCCATTGCGGCAAGGCCATACGCTGGGGGCATGACCCTGTGTATTCCATCAACGGCTCGCACTACGATTGCCAGTTCCCAAACGGGCATCCGGGGAGCCCATTCGAGAGCGTAGGCAAGCTGCTGTTCGGCGAGGAAACCAAGCGCAACTCTACTTCCAGCTTTGGCGAAGGCGTCCAACCAGCGCTAGCAAGGGCGAACGGGGGGCATGTGCTGCACTGGGTAGTGCCGAATACTGGCGTTGCCATGTGCGGCCATAAGCCGAAGAACAACAGCTGGAAGATGAAGGCCCGAGGCAAATGGCTGAGGGTGCCGGCTGGTGCCGACGTGACAGGCCGGCGTGTTTGCCCAACCTGCGCCAGCAAACACGTTAAAGCATTCCCGGAACTCCAGGTTAGGGCTTTAGTAATCACCGACTTGGCGTGACCCTCTGTACGGCTTGCTCAACGGCGAGCCGCTGAGGCTTACTCGTACTTTGCGTCTATAGGCAGAAATATCTTTGCCATTTCGTCGCAATCCATTTTGTTCGGGTAGAAGAAAAAACCCGTAGTCCCTCCCTCTTCGTTTTGATATTGCACGCTCACTGCGCCGTTCAGGTGGTTGTCTGACGGCACCGCTTGTATTCCCTCCGATGCAAGCTTCCGTATTCGATCCGCAGGCGAGCCCATATTCACACACTGGTAGCTGTCATCCAGCGTGTACCAAGTTTTCGCCTGGACAGCTGGCGCTAGCAGCAGCATGACGCCACTCAATACGGCTGTCGTTGTTTTCGAACCTACGATCATTGCTTGTACCTAGTCAGGATATCGCCAGTTCCCATTTTAACGGCTGGCATTTCAATATCCTGAGCAATGGACTGAGCTGCGGCTTACCCAACGACTTGAGGTTAGGTGACGAAATATCTCACCAGCCTGCCGATGACACAGCTTGGCTGGGAGGACAATGTGCGCATCGAATCTAAACTTCAAAGAGAATGACGATCATGCTTAATGCCGAACAACAGCCTAGTGCCAATGTCGCCCCTGAACTATCGCAGGGAGAGCGAGCAATCCTGAAAAGATTGGCGCGTCAGCCTATCGAGTTCTACTGGGGTCGCAACGGATGGGTTCCAAACAGGCTACCAAGGGCAGCAAAGCGGAAGGACTTGGACAGCCTGCTAAAAAGGCAGCCGGCGCTGGTAAAGGTCCATATTGGTAACCTGATACTCGCCCAAGAGTACACAGCAGAACAGCAGCAACTCATCGATCAGGTAGTCCTTGAGCTTTGTGAAATGAAGAAGCTGGGCATGCGCGTGCGGCTCGATCCGCACAGCCTGAGCGACAAGCAGAAGGCCGATATCATCGAGTTCCGGGAAGGCGGCATGAAGATCAGCGAAATTGCTGACCTGTTGATTGACTTGGCCTGATTGTTAAACCGCGCAATGACCTAGCAAGGGACAGACATGAGTTCAGAACACGAAAGACGATCCATTGCATACCGCGAGGGCGTCCGTGCCCGTAATGACGGCATCAAGCTCAAAGACTCTGCCATCAAGAATCTCCGTATTGGAAGCAAGCAGTACGATGACTATCTTGCTGGCTACGACAGCATCGACGCAGCCAAGGCTCATGATCATAGCCAAGAAGTTACAGAAGAGATGCGCGCTCCCCTCCCACCTGGAGCGGTAATTGAACACTGCGGCGAGCGTGGCGAAGTCATCCGTGATCCGGGCGGCGAGGGCCGTGTGACAGTTCGAATTGGCGATCATCAAGCCAAATGGTGGTGGACCTTTGAGGGTGTTAGTTGCTCGGTTGTCTCCATTCCCAACGAGTCACTATCTGAAAGGAACCCACTCCGTGAAGATTGAGCGCGAAAAGCTAGAGCAGGTCGGCGAGTACCTGCGCGGTAGCTCCAAAAGTGTCGGCGATGCGATACAGGCATTTGAGCTAGGCGATGACGTAGACGAGAGCCAGCTTGAGGGCGATCTGCTGGACGTTGAAACCGAGCTGTGTGTGCATTGCAACTGGTGGCATGAGGTATGCGAGCTGCAATACAGCGAAGAAAACGGTGGTGGGCTCTGTGAGCAGTGCTGCGACGAACTCGGCGTAGAGTTTGAATGACTGTAAAGGGACTCCAGGCCAATGGATAAAGGAACCCCTATTTTATGCCGCTGCCCGAAGTGCGGCAGCCGCGATGTGAATCGTGGTTTCCTCGCACTGTGCGCGCTATTTCAATGGGCGAAGCACATACCAAACACCAGCGCCAATGATGGGCACCGTAGCTGTTACCCAAAGCCAGCTCCCCCAGGATGGTGAAATTTTGTCTAGTGAATGGATTGCTAAGGCATATGCGATAGCGCAGCACAGGATGCCAAGAATGCCGAGCGCAGCCTTGATGAGCTTTAACGTCATACTGGTTCCTATCTAACGGCGAGCCTAAAGACACCGAGCTGTTTTGGGCCGCAATCGGGGGTCAGAGCTATGAATCCTTCCGCCACGGCAGCTTTCAACGCCTCGTCAAAATCACGTCCAGTGACCCCCTTGTCGAAGGCGCGCAACGCCAACGTAGCCACCGGATGTTGGTCACTTGCACGCTCGGTATCAATGATGTTGGCCAAGGCCACTACTTCCTGCATTTGAGCCAATGCAAGCGCATCTGTAACCGGCGTCTTGCCCTTCCCGCTGAACAGAACCGGCTCCTGAATGACGAACGTTGCCTGATCGTTGTTTTTCATTGCTGTTTTCCCCTAACAGATGGCTAGCGCCACACTACGTATCTGGCAATCACAAAAGCTATTAATGCAAAAACGATAAGCAAGAGAAGGATTTCGGCGGCGGAGAGGCCCACTTGCCGCCGCATGTTGGCCAGAGGCATCAAACGCTTTCTGGCGTGCGGGGTCTTCTTCATTACGTACTCCACGTCGTTTTCCCTCAACTGGCGAGCTGTTCGGTAAACGTCGTTTTCAGCGCCGCAAGGTGATTAATCGCGGCCTGCAAATTCACCGTTGGATTGCGTACAAACGCCGGTTTGCCTATGTATGTTTTCAGGGACTGAGCAATGCTGTCGCAGTAGCTGATGACCTTCTCGACATTACCAGCAGCAAGGTATCGCCCACGAATTCAAAGCTGATTAACGTATCCGAGAGGAACATCACGTCTTCAGGTGCAAACTCTTCCAGATCGCTGCCGCTTTGGTTGTATGCGGATTACATGCGGATGGCGGTTGCTACCTGGCCGGTGAAAATGAGAATTCCCGCCAAGTGTTTTGTCTGATCGCTCATACCTAATCTCGATTTCGCGGACGGGAAAATCGCGCCCTGGTACTGCCAAAGCCCGCACTTGGCGGGCAGGTGATCAGCAACGATTTCCTATTTCGGCTGTGCTTGGCGCTTGTTGCGCTTGAAAAACCCGACAGCTACGGCGGAAACGAAGCCAAGAGCGGAAATTCCCAGCGCTGCCAGCGGATATCCGAGTAGTACAGCCGTGACAGAGGCCAAGAGAGCGAAGCCAGCAACCAGTTCTAAATCTCTGTTCATGCGGGATTTCCTTGATGCCTAGTCGGACCTGCTACCAATCATATAAAGTGACCATCCGCTGGGGTTGCCGATGCTGTTCACCGTGTATTTCCGAAAGAACTCCGCGCTGGACTCGCACTGGGTCTGCACCATAAAGAAGCGAATTTGGCATTCCGAACCTTGGTCCTGAAACTCCGGCCCTGGCTCGTTAATGTCTTGTAGGGAGGTTGCTGCGTGAAGCAACTTGTCGAAGGAGTCCAGCGATCTGTTCAGGAGCAGATCGCGCCAAATCCCCTTGTGATGAATCTGGCCAGCGTAGGTGAACCGCTTGCCCCCAATTTCCTTTTGATGCAAATGCCCCCAGCAAAGGAGCAGGGTATCCGAACCAGTGACCGCCTTTGCGCTCTCCAGCATCACTCGACGGACCTCATCTGCCATCTGGTCATAGTGATCTAGCGGCGTGTAAGCAAGGCTGGTCAGGAAGACAGGCACCTCTTCGCTATCGGATATTTCAGGACTACACGGCATGAAGAACGATGGAGCACCGTATTCATAATCTTCGACATAGGTATCCTCGATCAGATCGAAGCCCATATCGCTGTAGAAGTTCCAGAAAACTCCTGGTTCAACCGGATGAGAAATGCGCAGACGGTCGGTTATGTTATCCAGGTTGATGCCTTCGAGGCCTGGAGCACCAGCTAGCAAATCCTTGAGCATGGCATCTGCTACCCGAGGATCATCAAAGCCCGGCACATAGAGACTCAAACCATCTTCTTCGGGCGGGGAATGCAAGGTACTCCGGTCGATGGATATGGCCTTGGGCACCTTGGCGCTGGAAGGACTGAGGTTCGCGGCCAGATGGATGGCTATCGATGGGTTGATAGCAAAAACATCAACCATCACATCGATGTAACTATCCCGTCGAGCCATCAACTCCGGCACTTCTAGTTGCTCGTCTGGAACACTGGGCTGCCTGCTCCCTATCGCGTTGGTAACTGCGTCCCAAGTTCGGAAACCACACAGGTTTGCATACATGGCTGCGGCCTCTGCACGCTCGATGCCCAAGCTCTTGCCGCAGGACTCGACCCATAGGCGAGCCAATTTGTGTTCAGTTGCGATGAATTGCGTCATGACGGGGAATTCCTATTCATTTGCGTGCCGACAGCAGCTCAGCTTGTTTCGCTTCAAAGGGTATGTGAGAAAGTTGCGCGAATGGCATTGCAGCCATGAGCCTTACCAATTCCTCCGCCACCTCTTGCCAAGCCAACATTAGCAGCAGGCCCAACAGCGTAATTTCCTATCTGCTAGCAACGCGGTGGTGAACACCAAAAAACACTCTATAGGTTGTCCATATAACGGCTCCGACATAGCAGGCCATGGGCAAGATCGGAGCCCAGCTTGGAAGACTCAGCCAGAACGCGGTTGAGCTATCCCAAACAACAAGGGCAACAAACGCCACCAAACCCCCTGACAACGTGGCAACCAGCAACGCGATTAGCTGCCTCATGGCTGTTTTCCTCGGTCACTCGGCCTCGCAGAGCGAGCCCACTTCCTTCACATCGTAAAGGTCGAAGCCGCCGTCATGGGCGATGCCCAGCGACTTGCAGGCGGCGGCAACGTTAGAGCCTGTCACCCGGTCGGGGAGAATTTGCCGCTCGCGGCACCAGTCCGCAATGTCGTGAAGCTGTTTGCTGGTCAGGCGGGCCATGATCGTATTCCTCGTTACTCAAACAGTGCCTGGACTCGGGCCAGGGCATCTTCGACTATGACGTCAGGCGCAGCCTCGACGCGCTTAGCGTCGCGAGCTTCCAGGTCAACCGAGCGAATCTGGTTACACAAGATCACGCCTTGCGTTTCTGTGCCGGCACCGCTTAGCGTGACTGCGAAGCCGGCGTAGCGTGCAAAATCACCGCCTTGGGTGATAGGCGCGATTACGGCAAGACCTGTCGCGTTGTAGGCTGCCGGCGTGAGCACCAAAGCCGGACGAAAATCACCCTGCTGCTCACGGCCTGCCGTGGGGTTCAGATTCAGGCGCACAATATCGCCGCGACCGTATTTCGCTCGCTTCACGCTTCACGCCCCACCGGCTGCATTGCGTTCCAGGCGGCAAGCTCTGCCGGCTCCGGCGCGCTCAGATCGCACTGGGCCATCAAGTCGCCCAGCTTGTAATGCGGCTTAGCCTTCGCGGGTTTCATCGTCAGCACATCTACGCTTGCCGATACCACGCAGAGCACATCCCCTACACCGAGGCTCATTTGCTTGAGCAAAGCGGATGGCATGCGGATAGCAGCACTGTTACCCCACTGCTGAATTTTCACTTCCATAAACCACCTCCGAGACGTAGACACATTGTAGATACTTGCGTGGCGTCCCGCAAGAAACATGTAGAGCCTATGTATCTACAATGCAAGTTTGTTGGTTCGCCGTATAGTTTCCTGAACTACTGTCAGATAAGGCTTGCTGTGATCTAGGTGCTGATGACCTAAGATCGTCTGCACAGTCTCCACCTCGCCCGTTGCAGCAAGCACCCTGGCAGCCAGCGAGCGCCGCCCACTATGCGAGCTGCCGAGCTTGATCCTGGCGTTCGGGTAGAGCCGGCTGATCGTCTGTTGTAGCGCATCACAGGCCCGGTACACCTCGGGGCCATCATGCAACTGGCGATGCTTGAATGCCAACTCGAAGGCCTGGCCCTTGTGGGTCATCACCAAGCACGAGTCAGGGCGCAGACCTCGATACT
>Ga0209347_1003415_pt1 | contig 18553 bp, 11 predicted proteins | sample AutmiccommuBRH23_FD_187382 | JGI IMG/M metagenome (GOLD analysis project Ga0209347, IMG submission 187382) | Deep subsurface microbial communities from Mt. Terri, Switzerland - Autotrophic microbial communities BRH/23 (SPAdes) (version 2) | ecosystem: Environmental > Aquatic > Deep subsurface >...
GCATATCAGTGAGGCTTTCCCAGAGTACACCGTCTGCAAGATGCACGGACGTATGAAGGCTGCCGAGAAGGAGGAGGTGATGCGGCAGTTTGTGGCCAACGAAGCAGAGATCATGGTCTCCACCACCGTGATTGAGGTAGGGGTAAACGTCCCAAACGCGAGTGTGATGGTGATTGAGAGTGCGCAGCGATTCGGGCTCTCACAGCTGCATCAGCTGCGGGGCAGGGTAGGACGTGGTGCAGATCAGTCCTTCTGCGTGCTGATCACACCCTACGAGCTCTCATCGGATACACGTAAGCGTATTGAGATCATGACAGAGAGTAACGATGGTTTCGTAATTGCCGAGGCGGACCTGAAGCTGCGCGGCCCCGGTGATCTGGAAGGGACACAACAGAGCGGTATTCCCTTTAACCTTCGCATCGCTGATCTGGTACGGGATAACGCCATCCTCTTTCGTGCCCGTGAGATTGCAGAGGAGTTGATCGAAAAAGATCCGAAGCTCGAACAGCCGGGTCATCAGGTTCTCAGGCAACAGTTAAGCCGATTGAGCGGCAACCGCTATGATTGGGGAAGGATTAGTTGATGCGTTGATTCAACGATTTGGCGATTTATAATCTTCACATTTTCACATCATCGAATCGTCGAATCGTCGAATCAGTTAACCTCGTGTGATCTCTTCCTTCTCTGCATCCCAGTACATCGTGCGTCCTTCCAGATAAGCTCTCGTTCCCATATGTGCCGTGATGGCCTCCTGGAATCCCTCATCAATGCCGCAGGAGGGTTGCTTGCCTGTACGAATACACTCGAGCCATTCACGCAGGTGAAGGTATGTGGTGTTGTACCGTTTTCCATCAACGTATGAATACAGCAGACCTCTTTCAGCAAAATAGAGCTCTGTGGCCGAGGTGACAGCATCAATACTTTTTCCGGGCATATAGTGGTAGAAGGGTTCCCCGGGTTTAATTGTGCCATTCTCTATTTTCTCACTGTACTGCTCCGAGCGTGGATCGATGGTCACGGTAAGGGTGTTACCCACTTCCATTGTAGCATCATGTCCCATAATCTTCCTGCTTCTGCTGAACTGGCTGCCCAAAGTGGCTGAATAGAGCATGGTGAAGCCTTTATCGGAATACTCAAAGGCTGTTTGCAGTACATCAGGAACGGTACGTCCATCTTTGAAGAAGTAGACGCCACCGGAAGAGGTGGCCGAGGAGGGAATGCCAAGACCGAGGATCTGATTCATGGCGTCATACTCATGTGTCAGCAGATCGCCGCTTAATCCGGTACTGTAATCCCACCAGCAACGCCAGCGGAAGAACCGTTCCAGACTGAATTTATCACGTGGCTCCGGTCCTACGTATTGTGCCAGTCCGGCGGATGTCATATAGTCCATATACTCCCTTATTCTGTCAGGATCACCTTCGAACTGTTTCCAGTCGATACTGTTGGGACTGGCATCAGGATGGATGGGGTAGACCCACGCTCCATTGGGGTCGTTTCTGTTGGTCCCTGTCTCTATCAGCGTGATGGGTCCCAGCAGTCCTTTTTCAACTATCTCGCGTGCTCTGCCATATGCTTCCACCTGTCTGTTCTGATGGCCCAGCTGAAAGATCACTCCACTCTGTTTCACCGCTTCACGCAGGGCATAGGTCTCTGGCACGGTCCAGGACATCGGCTTTTCAAGATAGACATGTTTTCCTGCATTTACTGCATCAATTGCCATCTGTCCGTGCCAGTGATCGGGAGAGGCTATCACCACCGCATCCACATCCTCTGCAGCCAGCAGATCCCTGTAGTTGAGGTACCTTTTAGGTTGCGCTCCATATTTGCCATTCACCCCTTCACGGTGAATATTGGCTGCCGCTGCAATAGCCTCTTCTGCATGCACATCAAAAATGTCGCATACACCTGTAATGACCACATGGAGATCTTCCTGCTCCCGGAAATCTTTCAACCGGCTGTTCCCCGGGTTGTTCGTCTGCGCTTCCTTAAGACCCTCTACATATTGAGGTGTACCAAATCCAAGTGCAATCATCAGTTGTTTGCCACGAATACCTGATCCGATAATACCCAAACGAACGGTCTTCCCATCGGAAGACAAGGGAGTGATGGAGGCATTGTCGGATTTGAAATGGAACATGTTGGCCGAGGTGAGGTTACTCATCTCTTTTTTTCTTTTACTGTAAACACCGTAAGCCATGGCTCCCACTATCGGGAGCGTAGCCATTGCCTTGAGGGCATCGCGCCTGCCATGTGATATCGTTTTGTGATTACCCTTCTCCTGATTGTTCTTCTCTTCATTCAGGGGTATATTATTTTCACTCATTTCGATTTGTTTTTTTTATAAATGATTCTGTCCAGTCCTATTCTTGCTGCCGTGGGGAAGCAGAACAACAGTATTGTTGCTGCCAGCATGATAAGATTCTTGTCAACCCACAGGTACGATCCCTCGGGACGTAGTATGTATTCTACGTTCAGCAGCGGGGGATGAGACAGATAGTAAAGTGTCAGCAGTGATGCAGCACCAATATAGCCTGCTTTTTCAAACAGTCCGAGTATAAGTAACAGACCAATAATAGTCAGTCCCCATATATTGATAAAATCGGCTGTCGCCATGAGATTGGGATTTTCAGCAATCATTCTGAAGAGAGGAGCAAACAGGCCCTGGGAGTCCATTAAATAGCCATAAGCTGTCCATTTCGGAGAAAAAACCTTCGCCAAACCCTCATACAAAAAATACCAGCCGATCAACACCCTTAACGAAACCAGCCAGAACAGCTGTATGTTTGAGTAATTGTTGTTTACGTTACGTTTCATAATTAATTTCTCACTTTTGAAAAGTAGATAGATTTTTAAATAGCTGCAAAGATAATATTTTTCAAAAAATAATCCATCTAAATGGAGAGGAGAACCCACTATTCTAAGAACTCAAATCGTATCTATATTCAATCAATTATTTATTTTATGTTAACTTACCCTAAAATAATATTTAACATTATTGCGTAACACCCTCGTCTTATTGCCCTTTAGCAGTAGATAGTATCTCTTCTTTTTTTTAAAGAGTAGATTATTTTAAATTTAAAACTGGTTTGCAGATGATTGTGAATCAGCAATATAATAATATATCGAACAATGTTTAAACATTTAACAACTAATAGTGTCTTATTTACAATTTATTTATTAATTTTGCATCCGAATAAATTTGTAATTTTTTTATAATTATATCTAATTTCCATGTCTTCAACTTTTATGAATTTTTATTCTTTCTGTTTATTTTACACAACTCCATTGTCGTATACATTCTCGTTTTCAACCTATTCGTTGGAGATTTATCACCAATTGTCTAAATAAATAGCTTGGCTACAATCCTACTGATCAATTGCTGATAATTTACATTGAGGGTTAATCATTCTTTTATATATATATTACTCTAAAAATTATTGAGATGCACAAAAAAATTAAAAGAAAGTTTTTATCAATTTCATTTGCCACATTGCTGGCAATAGGTTTTGGTGCTACAAGTTGCAGTGAGGATGGAGGGTACAACGGAGCTGCTCCTGCTGTCTCCGCCGATCCTTCTAAGCCGGTTATCTTTACTGATTTCTCGCCAAAAGAGGGTGCTGTACGTACCTTGGTATTCATTGAAGGAATCAATTTTGGAACAGATGTTACTAAGATTGAAGTATTGATGGGTGGCATATCCGCTCCTGTTATCGGCTCTTCCGGCACGAAAATCTGTGTGATGACACCCAGGCGGTCTAATCGCGGTGATGTCGTTGTCAGGATTAAGGATGAGGGGGATGAAGTGATCAAAGAGCATCAGTTCGATGATCTTTTTGTTCTTCAATCTGCTTTGCAGGTGAATACATTAACGGGTAAAGTGGATCCGCAAACAAACTCTTCCAGTATCATCAACGGATCATTTGAAGAAGCAGAATTTCAAAGTCCCTGGTGGCTGGAATTTGATAAGGACGAAGAGGGCAATAAAATTCTCTATGTTATTGATGCGGAAAATCTGGCAGCACTTCGCAAGGTCAATCTGACAACCAGAGAGGTCTCAACAGTCTTTATGAAGGGACAAGCCGGAGTTCATCAGGTAAAATCAATGCTGTTTGATACACCGACAAGGGATACACTCTTCTTTGTTGATGACAACGGTCGTGGAAACTGGAACGACAGGCATCAAATGCCGAATATGTTTTACGCCGTTCGTAACGAAGGATTCAGAAAAGTATATCCTTACTTGTATGCGCAAACCTCCTATTCTGCCGTATCGATGCAGGACGGTACTATTTTCTACAATACATGGACCTCATCAGAGGTGTATAAGGCCCGTGTAGTATTTGACGAAGCAGCCCAGATGTGGGACGGAAAACCGTTATTCAGTGTGAAAGCGAATTCAAGCGATCATGTCTTTATGTTCAGGCACCCGGATGACATGTATGTCTATATGACCGGATTCAACGGTGTCTACCGATGTGCCTACGACAAAGCAAAAAAAGAACTGGTCTCATCTGTGCTCCATGTGGGAGATCTTGGCGGAGGATCAGGGTACAATGATGCACCGGGTAGTTCTGCACGTTTTAATCGTCCACGACAGGGGGTATTTGTAAAGAACAAAGAGTATGTAGCACAAGGTAAGGAAGATGTATATGATTTCTACCTCTGCGACCATAATAATAATGCTATCCGGAAGGTTACACCTGACGGTGAGGTGAGCACTTTTGCAGGGCGCGGTAGTGTAAGTATCGATGGTAAGGTATGGGGCTGGATTGACGGGGAGGCACGTGAGACAGCCCGTTTTAGGGAACCAACAGGTATTTGTTATGATGAGGAAGAAGAGATCTTTTATGTAGCAGACCGCGAGAACAAACGTATACGTACTATTTCAGTAGAATAATTCAATGGTACAAATCTTAAAGGAATAAAAACACAAAAAAATGAATAAATATATTCTATCTGTTTTATGCTTCGTCTTATATGCAATGGGTGTATCTGCTCAAAAAAAGACGGTCGAAGTCTCTGGCACTATCGTTGATTCGGAAGGTCTTCCTTTGATTGGCGCAACCGTTATTGTGAAGGAAAAACCGGGGTTGGGTGTGGCAACGGACATCGACGGTAAATACAAAATAGCGCTTGAATCCTTTCAATATCTCGTATTCTCTTATCTCGGTTTTGAAAACCAGGAACATTTGGTAAAAGACGAGAATATGATACTGAATGTCACGATGCAGGAATCAAAAGCAACAGCACTCGATGAAATAACAATCACGGGTATGGGACCGCAGAAAAAGGTTACCGTGACAGGAGCCATCACCACCGTTGATGTGGGTACCTTGAAAACCCCTGTTTCCAGTATTTCTAATGCTTTGGTCGGTAATGTTGCAGGTGTTTTGGCCATGCAGCGGTCAGGCCAGCCGGGATCCAATACCTCAGAATTCTGGATACGAGGCATCTCCACCTTCGGAGGTAGTTCCAGTGCCCTCATTCTGGTGGACGGGTTTGAACGGAGCATGGATGAGCTCAATATCGAAGATATAGAGTCGTTCTCTGTACTGAAGGATGCTTCAGCCACGGCTATTTATGGTTCGCGTGGTGCGAATGGGGTTATACTCATCACTACAAAAAGAGGAAATGATGGAAAAGTGGAAGTGAATGCCAAATCTGAATATACCTGGACCACGCGCACGCGTACTCCTAAATTCGTGGATGGCTTGACCTATGCAACCATGGCGAACGAAGCACGTGTTTCCCGCAATCAAAAAGCTGTCTATTCCGATCAGGAGTTAATGATGATCGGAGAACAGCTGGATCCTGATATTTATCCCAATGTTGACTGGATGAATATATTGTTAAAAGATGGTGCACCTACTTACCGCGCTTCCGCGAGTGTAAAAGGGGGAGGATCGAGGGCCCGGTACTATTTATCAGGGAGTTTCCTCGATGAAGGAGGCATGTATAATGTGGACAAGACAATGAAAGAGTATGACACAAATGCCAATTATCAACGTTATAACTATCGTCTGAACATTGATATGAATATCACCTCCTCAACGCTGGTTCAGGTCGGTATCGGTGGGTCATTGGAGAAAACAAACCATGCCGGTGCCACGTCTGATAATATCTGGTATTCGGTGTTTGGTTATAATCCGGTTACCATGCCGGTGATGTATTCGAATGGATATGTGCCGGTCATACAGTCTGAAGAGGGAGAGATGCTTGAAAGAAGGTATAACCCGTGGACCATTGCTACGCAAACTGGATATTCCGAGATTTGGAAGAATACCATCAATTCTAACGTAACCCTTGAACAGAAGCTTGATTTTTTAACGGAGGGATTGAAGTTTACCGGACGTTTCGGGTATGATACATACAATCACAATTATATACAACGCCGGAAAAATCCGGAGATGTGGAGAGCTGAACGACAACGCAATTCAGACGGTATGGTTGTATTCAACCGATTGGTTCCGGAACGTTTATTGGCACAGTATTCTTCAGCGTCGGGCGACAGGAAGGAATTTGTTGAAGCCGAAATTTTATATGGTAAGAATTTCGATGATCACAACATCAGCACTGTGCTCAAATATACACATGACAACTATGTTAATACTTCGAACATCGGAGGGAATATCATGGAAGGTGTTGCCCGCAGACACCAGGGACTGGCCGGTAATATCTCTTACGGATTTATGAATCGCTATTTGTTCAATTACAATTTCGGTTACAACGGTTCGGAGAATTTTGCCAAAGGACATCAATATGGATTTTTCCCGGCATATTCAGCCGCATGGAATATTGCAGAGGAGAATTTCGTGAAAGATAATCTCGACTGGTTAAGTATGTTTAAAGTGCGTTATTCTTATGGTGAGGTTGGCTCTGACAACTCCTCTTCACGTTTTCCCTATCTTGCTGATTTTGGGAATTATGACCGGAATACTGGTGCAGGAGATCAGTCCGTTTATTATAACTGGGGAGATATGAACAGTGCATTCGGATATCCCGGATTGACCTACACACGCGTTTCATCGAATAATGTAACCTGGGAGATTGCCAAAAAGCATGATGTGGGAGTGGACTTTTACCTTTGGGGTGATAAGTTCGGTCTGACAGTCGACTATTTCAATGAAAGACGTGATGGAATCTATATGAACAGAGCCTTCCTGCCGGATATGGTGGGTATTCAGGGACAGAATCCATCTGCCAATGTGGGAAGCGTCAAGTCGGAAGGTTTTGACGGCAACTTCAAATTCGATGAAAGGATAGGAGATGTGGGCTTTCAGGTACGTGGAAACTTCACCTACAGCAAAAACGAAATAACCGAAGCCGATGAAATGGTGAACCGTTATCCATACCTTCGTCGCACCGGCTTTCGTGTAGATCAGGCAAAGGGTCTGGTCGCTTTAGGTCTTTTCGAAGATTATGAAGATATCCGTAACAGCCCCCGTCAGGATTTTGGGGACTCCAGGGACGTGATGCCCGGCGACATCAAATACAAGGATATCAACGGAGATGGGATTATCAACAATGATGATATTGTACCGATTGGTGCCACTACACGACCGAATCTGATTTATGGTCTGGGTCTCTCCGCCACCTGGAAGGGTCTTGATTTTAACCTCCATTTCCAGGGTGCTGGGAAATCTAACTTCTTCATCAATGGCTATACAGTGTATCCTTTTGTTAATGGAGAATGGGGGAATATCCTGGAAGATATGGCCAGTTCTAATCGTTGGATTCTGGGTGAAAACGAAGACCCGAATGCCGAATATCCACGATTGAGTTATGGGGGTAACACCAATAATTACCGTGCATCCACTTACTGGCTCAGAGATGGTTCCTATGTACGCTTAAAAACCCTGGAGATAGGTTACACTTTGCCAAAGGCACTTACCACCCGGTTTTACTTAGATAAAGTGAGAATACATTTAGTCGGTCAAAATTTATTGACGCTTTCTAAATTCAAACTATGGGATCCAGAAATGGGTAGTTCTGACGGGATGAAATATCCATTGGGCAAAACGGTGACATTTGGTTTGACCGTTAGTCTTTAAATGTTTAATTGCATTAAAAAAAAATAATCGTATGAAAAGAAAATATATTCTATTGAGTGTTATCATTGGCTTGGGCACGTTTGTCCAATCCTGTTCCGATTATCTGGATGTACAACGCTATTTCAACGACAGGCAGGATCTGGAGCGGATATTCAACAGCCGTGATTATACCGAGGAGTGGCTGGCCAACGCTTACTACCAGCTTCTTTCCTTTAACCTGGAGATTGGTCATGTGCGCTTTACACTTACCAACTACTCGGATGATATGATTTTTACGGAGGGTGGTGCCGGCATCTCTTTCTCCAATTATAAATTCGGTCAATACGGTCCGCAGTACGGTGGTAACGTCAATGCGCTGATCGCTCGTCCCTGGGATCAATCTTATGAAGGTATCCGACAGGCATCGATTTTTCTTCAGAATGTTCATCCGGGTGATGAGATCAGCGAAGAGATGTACACTGATCTCAAGGGGCAGGCCTATTTTATTCGTGGCTACCTCTATTGGCTATTGTTGAGAAAATATGGACCTGTACCAATCTTGCCTGATGATGGGCTTGATTATGAGGCCTCTTACAGTTCTCTTGCCTACCCAAGAAATACCTACGATGAATGCGTGGAGTATATCTCAGCACAGATGCTGCTGGCAGCCGAATTCTTAGAGAGTGACCGTAGTAGCCGCAGCGCATCGCGTCCGACAAAAGGTGCTGCCTTAGCAGTTCGTGCCAAGGCATATCTTTATGGGGCGAGCCCGTTGATGAATGGAAACCAGGAGATGTCCACTTTTGTTGATGACAATGGCAAACAACTCATTTCTCAACAATATGATGAGGAAAAATGGGCTAAAGCGGCTGCGGCAGCACTGGATGTGATGGGATTAGGGAAATATGAAATATATGTTGCGCCTAAACGTAGCAACGGAGGACTATGGGGGGCTTATCCCAAAACAATAGATGCTCCGTATCACCCTGTGTATTCTGAGAAGACCTGGAAAGAAGGAGGATGGAAGGATATTGATCCGTTGGATTCATACCGTGCTTTGTTTAATGGCGATCTTTACGTTTCCGAAAATCCGGAGTTAATCTTTTCACGCGGCGATAACCAACTGAATGATGAATATGGCATACAATCGATGTCTCGTCACCAAATGCCGGTTAGCAGAGGTGGTGGATGGAACTGCCACGGTATCACAGGAAAACAATGCGACGCTTATGCGATGAATGATGGTGAACCTTTTGACAGGGCTACCAGCATGAAAGGATTTACACAGCATGATGGTCAATATCCCTATCTGAGAAAAGATGTTTGGTTGGAATATGCAAACAGAGAACCTCGTTTTTACGCATCGGTTGCTTTTAGTGGTGCGCATTGGTCCAATACGAGTGCAAGAGATGGGAATAACCGGGATTTTCAAACATTCTACTATTACGGTGAGGATGATGGAAGGAAGATTGTTAGTACTGACGACCGCTGGATCCCTACTGGTATTGGGATGATGAAATATGTTAATCCAAAAGAGAGTTACAAAGATGGGACGGTTTATCCAAAAGTGGATCCCGCTATTCGTTATGCCGACATTCTGTTAATGTATGCCGAAGCATTGAACGAGCTGACAACCTCATATCAGGTTCCATCTTGGGATGGGAGTGAAATATATACTGTTTCACGTGATATAGCTGCAATGAAAGCTGCCATTCTCCCGGTACGATTACGTGGTGGTGTACCAAATTTCGATGAAATCGGCATTGGTAACCCCTATAATAATCCGGAAGAGTTGAGAAGAGAGATCAAGCGTGAACGACAGATTGAATTCCTGGGCGAGAACCAACGCTATTATGATCTTCGTCGTTGGAAAGATGCACCTGAGGAAGAAAGCCAGATGATCTATGGTTGCAACACAACCGTTCCGAAAGAATCCCGCGAATATTTCTATGAGCAAGTAGTAGTGCCAAGTGTTCAAACTACCTGGTCTATGAAAAAATATTTTTGGCCCATTGCTTACGATGAACTGAAAAGAAATGCCCGCTTGACACAAGCACCGGGATGGCCATCTTTTGATTGATAACTCCTTTGATAATAATAATTTAAATCATATGAAAAAGATATATTTTTATTTGACCATACTGTTAGGTATTGTTGTCGCTCTCTCAAGTTGTAATGATGAGTGGGAAGACGAATTATATACCAGAATGGTATCATTGAAAGCCCCGATAAACAGGGATGACGTATCTGTAATTTATTTAAGATATAAACCCGATAATCAGGTAGTCACTTTTAAACTTCCGGTTATTGTTAGTGGATCACAAGAAAACAACAAGGATTATATGGTGCGCGTTGGCGTAGATAGCGATACCCTGAATTTTTTGAATTTCGACAAATATACCGATCGAAGTGATCTCTATTACAAACAATTGCCGGAGAATTTTTATGAATTGCCATCGCAGACATGTCATATCCCTGCCGGCAGTAACGTAGCTCACTTTGATATTGACTTTAAGTTTTCAGGATTGGATCTTGTTGAGAAATGGGTTTTACCAATGACCGTCTTACCAGATCCGGCCTACTCGCTGAACACTTATAAAGGCAGACAAAAAGCGTTGCTCTGGATAATGCCATTTAACGACTATTCAGGTAATTATAATGCGGGTAGTATGTATGTATATTTTGGTGACAACAATACAAAATATATGACAGCCAGTACACGCGAGACTAGGGTCGTGGATGAGAACACAATTTTCTTCTATGCCGGGATTACTGAAGAACTGGCTGAAAACAGAGGTGAATTCAAAGTCAAATGTGAATTTCTGGAACCTAATGAGGTGACTGAGATTATGGACCCCAAAACAGAAGAACCTACAGGTCTGTACGTAAAGAGTGGTAAGCTGGTCTTAAGTGCTGATAATCCTGCTTTGGAATTCGAAGTTATTGGAGAGCCTACCTACGAAATAAAGGAGGAATTCGATATCGACAGACCACATATTGTGAAACGCTTTTTTACGCTGACAATGGAGTATAGGTATAAAGACAGCGTTTCCAGTGACAACATGGTGTTTCCCTATCGATGTAAAGGCACAATGCTTATGCAACGTAATGTGAGTACATTGGTTCCGGACGAAGACCAGGCTATTTTCTGGTAGAATTGACTTCCCGTTACTAATTTAAAGAATTCCCCAAAGTGTCATAGTGATACACTTTGGGGAATTCATTTTATTGTCCCGTTATCGGACAGATGAAAAGATCATCCTCTTTTCACGAATAACAATATCAGGCGTCTTTTACTGTTTTCACCAAACCTATCCCGGAAATGAAAAAGATGATACCAAGTACGGCATATACAATTACTTCTTTAATCGCATGATTGCCACCAGATAAACTGGCAAACAGTACAGCGGCGTAAATTAACCCCCCAATTCCCAGTAGGGTTAACAATGTCCCGAAAATTCTTTTAATATTCATATGATTCTTTTTTTTCTCATTTTGGAATGTGTAGATAATTCCACGCTACGAAGCTACGCATCTATCTATTCAGTTGTGTTGTATAATCCTATGTAAAAGTTACATATATCACGTTTATGATTAACTTTTTTTTATCAAAAGTCGCAAATTATAAATTTACTGCTGAAAATCAGTTTCCGATAATCGCTTTGCTTTGTTTCGTTATATCCAGATTGATCACGAAACGTATCCGCTCTTTCATCGGGCCGGTGACCGACTGAATATTATCGCTGACAAGCAGTGGGAGATAGATTTCGAAAACATTCGGTACCCCTGCTTTCAATCCGGCTTCAAGGAATAATGGCGAATTGTAAGGGGTGGATAATCCATGATCGTTCAACAGCACATTAGCGAACGGTTTTATCCCAGTTTTGGATAAGAATCCCGGCAGAGTGCTCGTGAGCGAAAGAGAGAGAAGCCACTTGCTGTATCCCAGGGCATGGTTTACCGGCGAAACCATTCCTCCCTCAGAAAAAGTGATCTGCCTCGATAATAATGAACCGGGGAAAACAGCAAAACGATCGGGATAGATACCATCATAGAGGTATAGCTCCCGTCCGCTTCTGCCAGAGGGTGCAAGCGAATGCAAGCTGTTTGAACGACTGTTTTTCAGCACTGCGCCGGCAAAAACCCTTATGTCAAGTCCTTTATCTCTGCCGGAGTAACTCTGTCTGTAATTGAGATCCAGGGCTGTTTTGCTGAATGTCGCACCCGCTTCGAAAGAAACCAGCAGATGGAAGGGATTGACCAGGCTGGCTTTTTCAAAATTGTATCCAAGTTGAACGTACCGGTTCATTGTTGCCTGTTGTGGAATCAATACCTGATTCAGATCAGATGCCAGCATGAAACGTCCCTGAATGCTATGTTGAAAGGGATTGGTCGATCTGTTTTTCCTGAAATCAATATCCAGCCCTGCCATCAATTTCCGGTAGTCCCGGTTTCCCGGAGCACCGAACTGTGTTCCCTGCAGCGTGAACGTTGCCATTCTGATCAAGTTGTTGTAAGGCGTGAAATGATAGGAGATTCTCCCGAACCCCGCCAGCTTTGATTGATTGAAAGAATAAAAGGGCATTACCAGGTATTCAAGCGGTTTGGGTGTGATCAAACCATTGTAAAGCGCCACCCCTGCCATCAACCCGTTCTCTCGATTCCAGTTGACCAGCGGAATGTACATCAGGGGAATTTTCTCAGGATCTTCGATGCCTGCCAGTAGTTGCGGTTGCACCGGATCAGATTTAGGGAAAAGGCCGGAAGTGCGGATATTGTTGTTGAGACGGAACCGTTCGGTCATTAGATGATGTGGGTCAATCTTTATTTCGCTGTAATCACCCTTCGGTATTTCAATCCATCTCTCTCCCTGGAACCCATCGATCCATTTTTCAAAACAGATGCTATCGCCCGAGAGTCCGGCGATAATCAGGGGCGAAGTCATTTCTCCCCTGTTCTTAACAAGTAATTGTTGTTTTTCTATTTTTACTATGTGATAATCAATTCTTTTGGTTGTGCTGATAAAATCATCAAAGAACCAGCCTAACTCTTTCACTGTTTGTTGCTCAAAGACAGCTTGCAGGTCATCCGGCCCGGGATGCCGGAACTTCCACTGCCGGTAAAAATCACGCATGCCAGCATCGAACAGGCTATCGCCCAGATAAGCCCTCAGATAGGTAAATCCCATGGAGGCTTTGGCATAGATCATCTGACCGTAATTGAACCGGTCATAGTCGGTGGAAGGCAGATCGAGCGGTTGTTCACTGTTGTTACGTGCCGGAATAAGCCACTGCAGCTCCTGCAACGCTTCTGCTGGCAATTTGTCAGCATGCAGGAACTTCGCCTGTTTTTCAGTCCTCAGGATTAACTCCCAAAGCTTCCTGTCAGGATATTTATCTTTCATTTCCCTCTCCTCATAACTGCTGGAGAGGCCTTCATCCAGAAAGGGGAAACGGCGTTCATTAAAACCCAGTGCCCCATAGAACCATGAATGGGCAATCTCATGGGTAATCACGTTCTCGAGTGTCCGGGCATTTTTCGTTGGGCCGATGACAGCCAGTCCTGGATATTCCATTCCCAGCCCGGCACTCAGCGGACTCTGAACCAATGTGAAAGTGTTGTAAGGATAATCACCTATCATGTGCGAGAAATTGATGATTGCCTGATTAGTATAAATTAAAGCTTTATGCCACAATCGTGATTGGCGGGCGGTAAGCATCACCCAGGTGGTTACCTCCCTGCCCGATTCGGGAAGCTTGATTTTCCCTTTCATTACGTTGAAATGTCTGTCGGCAAACCAGGCAAAATCATGCATGTTCTCTCCCCTGTAATGCAGCGTCTTTGTAGTTGTGGATAATGGTACATGTTTTGTTTTTCCGAGCATCCTGATGCTCTTCCAGTTAGTGTCAGCAGCGAGTGTGTCAAGCCTGGCCAGTTCGGTGCTGTCCTGCAGTTCTCCTGACGCAGCCACCGTATAGTGCTCCGGCAGGGTTATCCTCACATCAAAATCTCCAAACTCTGAATAAAACTCTCCCTGGTCCAGATAGGAGATGGGGTGCCATCCGTTCCGGTCATACACTGCCGGTTTAGGAAACCACTGTGTGATTTGATAAGTCTGGCCAATGTGACCCAACCGTGATGTGACTCCCCTGGGTATTTTCACATGAAAAGGTGTGGTGATCAGGATCTCCCCACCGGGAAGAAGAGGGGAGTTCAGTATTAACTTGCAGATATCGCTTTGATCGGGGAGCAACTCCCAGCTGACGGAGAGGTCATTTACCCTGAAGTCCAGTGAATCAATAAATCCTCTCAGTCCCGGATCCTTAAAAAGTTTTTGCTTCCCGTTGAAAGAGAATATCTGCCTGGCTAACGGTGTGTCATTATCTGAATAGGCATTGGGCCACAAATGAAAATACAAAACCCGCAGTGTGTCGGGCGAATTGTTGGTGTATTGCACTGTCTCATGGGCGATGAGTTCGTGAAGCGTATCATTGAGCGTCACATTAATACTGTAATTTACCTCCTGCTGAAAATATGCCTGCGGGGATGCGATCGTACAATACCCGATAACCAGAAGAAGAGTCATCAGCAACTGTCCGAAGATGATATTTTTTTTTATTTGTTTCATAATCAGATTGAGAATCTGGTTACATAAAAAAGAAACAAGGTAATGTAACAATTACAGAACCCTGTTTTTCCCTTCTCATTACTGAAGTATCTAATAGGTTGTATTAAAGCAATACCACCAAAAGGATAATTAACAGTAACAGTGAAACGCCGCCAATATAGATGGCAGGTTCGTTCCGTACTGTTTCCTTGATCTCGTTGAGTTCGCTTTTCAGTTCACTTTTCTCAGTAGCAGTAAGTTCTGATTTGTCCATTTCGCGAATTTCTGTGATCCGCTCTTTCAGTACATTCACCTCTTCGGTTGTTAATGTGGTCTCAGTTGCACCGATATTGTCCGACGCGCTATTCGCCGCGAAAGTAGGTGCTGCACCAAATGCGAATATCGCCAGTAGTGCAAAAAAAATTGTTTTCTTCATTTTGTTTTTTTAAAATTATTATAATATTATTAATTGAACGTTATGCTTACGGCTATGCCAAGGACAAATGGTGACGATCACTCACATTGAATTAATCTATCTATTATTCAACATTGTAAAGATAGTGACGACGATTGTAAGATATTTACACATTGCTTGGAAAAAGTTATATATTTCACTGATGGTTTTTTATTCTGTAAAACTGCAACATTTTCAGCGTAATCAGGTTGATCAACAGTTTTTTCGAAATTAAAAGTTAAGATTACAACTTTAATCTCCACGAAGTGTTCTAATCAGATAGAAGACACTTTAAAGACTGACAAAAGGTGAAAGAACATCTGCAGTTCTTTTACCTTTATTTTTTGCATACAAAAAGGAGATATGCTTTTTTAGTTTGTGTTTTCCGGTTATATATGATATGAAAATATATATCAAATACATGGTCAGTCTCCGCTGTAAAATGGTGGTGAAAGAGGAGCTTAAAAAGCTTGGACTTCATTTCATTGTGGTAGACCTGGGAGAGGTTGAGATCATGGAAGAGTTGACAGGGAGTCAGCACGATGCCCTGAAAACAGCGTTGAATCATTCAGGACTTGAACTGATGGACGATAAACGGTCTGTGCTGATTGAGAAAATTAAAAATGTGATCATTGAAATGGTTCATTATGCAGAAGAACTACCCAAAATTAATTATTCCGAATATATAAGTGAAAAATTGAAATACGATTATACTTATCTCTCCAATCTGTTCTCTGAAGTGAAAGGCGTTACCATTCAGCAGTTTATCATCCTTCATAAAATTGAACGGGTAAAAGAATTGTTGTTATACGAAGAATTAACCCTTACCGAAATTTCCTACCAGATGCAATACAGCAGTGTAGCACATCTGTCCAACCAGTTTAAAAAAATAACCGGCCTGACCCCCTCGCAATTCAAATTGCTGAAGAACAGACGTCGCAATCCAATAGAAGATATCTGATTAAAAGCAGTAAAAAGAATGAAACGACAAGAATCACAATATGCCCGCAGTTTGATAGAAGCCAGCCTGGACCCATTGGTAACCATAAGTACAGAAGGTAAAATTATGGATATGAACAGGGCAACTGCTAATATCATAGGTATGACACACGAGGAGATCACAGACAGTGATTTTCTTGAATATTTTACCGAACCCCAGAAAGCACGTGAAGTGTATCTGGAGGTATTTGAGAAAGGGTCGGTAGCCGATTATCCGCTCACTTTGCGGCATATCTCGGGAAAACTGACCGATGTACTTTTCAACGGCTCTGTATTCAGAGATGACAACGGTGAGGTATTGGGTGTAGTTATTGTGGCACGCGATGTGACAGACCAGGTGTGCATAGCAAATGAACTGAAGGAAGCCAAGGAATTTGCTGAAAAGGCAAATGAACATGCCCAGATCGCAAAACATAATGCGCAACTCGCCACGCAGAAAGCTGAGGATGCCGTTAAAGCCAAGCAACAATTTCTCTCGAACATGAGCCACGAGATCCGGACACCTATGAATGCCATTATCGGATTTACGAAGGTGCTGCTGAAAACAGAACTGAACGCAAGGCAGAAAGAGTATCTCACTGCTATTAAAATGAGTGGTGACGCGCTTATCGTGCTGATCAACGATATACTTGACCTGGCAAAAGTGGATGCCGGCAAGATGACGTTCGAACAGATTCCTTTCAGACCGGAGTTATCTCTTTCGGCTATGTTGCATCTGTTCAAACAAAAGATTGAGGAGAAAAACCTTCAGCTGTATGTAGAGTACGATAAGCATATTCCGAATGTGTTGCTTGGTGATCCGGTACGACTACACCAGATCATTCTGAACCTGGTAAGTAACGCCATCAAGTTTACAAATGCCGGGTTCATTAAAGTGAACGTGAAGCTGGTAAAAGAAAATGAAGAAAATGTCACCCTCCGGTTTTCGATTTCAGATACAGGTATCGGGATTGAAAAAGTCAAACTTGAAAAGATTTTTGAGAACTTTCAGCAGGGCTCGAGCGATAGTTCGAGACTCTACGGTGGCACAGGCCTGGGTCTTGCTATTGCAAAGAAGCTCGTTGGTTCACAGGGTGGAGCCATTCAGGTGGAAAGCGAGATCAATAAAGGTTCAACGTTCAGCTTTACCCTCGATTTCCTGAAAACAGACCTGATCCCTGATGCAGAGATTGATATGGTTGAACTTAGCAGCGATGTAAAGAAAATGAAGGTACTCGTGGCAGAAGATGTTCCGCTGAATCAACTGCTGATGAAAACAATTCTCGAGGAATTTGGATTTGAGTGTGATATTGCCGAAAACGGGAAAATAGCTGTTGAGAAACTGAAAGTGAATCCCTACGATATTGTACTGATGGATTTGCAGATGCCCGAGATGAATGGTTTTGAAGCAACGGCATTTATACGTGCCCGGTTGCAGATGAAGATTCCGATTATTGCACTTACTGCTGATGTCACTACCGTAGATCTGGCTAAATGCACTGCTGTGGGAATGAATGACTACATCCCCAAGCCAGTTGATGAACGTTTGCTCTACAGTAAGATTGTTACCCTGGTAAAACAAACGGAGACTTTTATCCCACAGAATAATGAGGTCGATTTCAGAAAAATAAAGGGGAAATGTACAGATATGGTGTATCTGATGCAACGAACAAAATCGAACCCCACATTGATGATGGAGATGATTTCACTTTACCTTGAACAGACACCACCTCTGGTCGATGCTATGAAGCAAAGCATGCAGAGCCAGGATTGGAACGCACTCTATTCGGCTGTACATAAAATGATACCCAGCTTTTCAATTATGGGTATCAATCACGATTTCGAAGTTATGGCCAAAAGAGTGCAGGAATTTGCCAGCACACAACAACAGAGCACAGGAATATCTGAGCTGGTGCTTCAACTTGCAAATGTTTGTTTGCAGGCATGCAGCGAGCTGGAAACAGAATACCAGGTTTTAAAGAAAATTAAAGTATGAACAAGTATGAACACTGCACGGATAGTGGTATTCATAATACCCTATTTAACTCCGAATCCATACACCATCACGAGAAAAATAGAATAATCGTATGAATAATAAAATAAAACTCTTTCTGGTGGACGACGATGTGGTCTTTCTCCGTTTGCTCGAAATTCAGTTTCTCGATCATGGTGATTTTGAGATTGAAACTTATACCACGGGAGAGCTATGTGTAGAGAACTTGTCCCATAAACCGGATATTATCATTCTGGATTATCTGTTTGACCATTTAAACAAGATAACGATGAATGGTATCGAAACATTGGATAGAATAAAGGCATATGACCCCCGTATAGAGGTGATCATCCTCTCGGAACAGGACAAGATTGAAGTAGCCATTGAGTGTATGCATCATGCTGCCTACGATTATGTGGTAAAAAGTGAGACCTCTTTTATGCGATTGCAGAAAATTATTACCACCCTCTCCGAAACCAGAAAACTAA
>Ga0209347_1003416_pt1 | contig 18552 bp, 16 predicted proteins | sample AutmiccommuBRH23_FD_187382 | JGI IMG/M metagenome (GOLD analysis project Ga0209347, IMG submission 187382) | Deep subsurface microbial communities from Mt. Terri, Switzerland - Autotrophic microbial communities BRH/23 (SPAdes) (version 2) | ecosystem: Environmental > Aquatic > Deep subsurface >...
GAAGGCTGCGTAACCATGTCAAGAAGATCATCGGTAAGCCGTGTGCGGGAAAACCGCACGCACGGATTGAGAGGGGGATGGGGAAACGGACCCGCACTGCGGACACCGCGCCCCTGACTACCAATGGGCCCGACCCGAGACCCGGCCCGCCGGGGCCGCCCGCGCAGTCAGGCCGCGCGCGCAGCGGTGCTCAGAGCCGCCGCAGACCTCGCGCTCGACGGCGGCCCCGCGGCGGCGACGGTCGAGGCGATCGCCAAGCGTGCCCAGGTGAGCCGCACGACGATCTACAAATGGTGGCCGTCCGCGGCGGCGATCGTTCTCGAGGGCCTGCTCGACACGGTGCGCGAATCCATCACCCGGCCGCCGGGCAGCACTGCGGTGGAGGCCGTCACGCATCACGTCGGCTCGCTCAACTCCATCCTGGCCGACCCTGCCGTCGGTCCGTTGCTGCGCAACGTGATCGCGGCATCGCCGGCGGACCCCGTCATCGAACGGGCGCTGCTCGACCAGTGGATCACGCCGCGCCGCGCGGCCGTGGCGGCGACGTTGCGCGACGCCGTCGACCGCGGCGAACTATCCGCCGACGTGGATATCGAGGTGGCCGTCGACGCTTTGGTGTCGCCGCCGTATTACCGGCTCGTGTTCGGGATGGCGCCGCTCGACGGGGAGGCCGTGGCCCGGCTGGTACAGACAGTGTGGCGAGGCTGCCGGGACTAGGCGTCCTGCCAGCCCGAGTGGATATAGGTGTCGGCGAACCGCTTGAGCGAATCCTTCTTCTTCTCGATCGGTGCGTCGAAACCCAGTCCGTCGAAAACCCACGGGATGACGATGTTGTCGGTCACGCCTGCCTGGGCCAGCTCGCGGTGGCCGTCGACGCCGAACTTGTCGATGCAGACCGCCTGGAACTCGAACGGCTCATCGGCACGGCCGAACTCGGCGCGCAGCGTGTTGAGTTTGGCGATCGTCTCGGCCAGCTGGTCACCCGTCATCATCGCGCTGGTCCAACCGTCACCCACCCGGGCGGCCCGCTTGAGCGCCACCTCGGTGTGCCCGCCGACGTAGAACGGGACGGGCTTGCTCGGCGCCGGGCTCATCTGCAGCCGATCGAAGTCGTAGAACTCGCAGTGGAATTCGACCATGCCACCACCGAGGACGAGCTTGATCACCTCGATCATCTCGTCGACCCGCTTGCCGCGTTTGGCGTACGGCACGCCGCACCATTCGAATTCCTCGGGTGCCCAGCCGATCCCGACACCGAATCCGAACCGGTTGCCGGTCAGGTTGGCCACCGACCCGACCTGCCTGGCCAGCAGCAGCGGGTTGCGCGAACCGAGCTTCATCACGTTGGTGTAGAAGCGCAGCGTCGACGTCACCGCGCCCATCGCGCCCGCGGCGATGAGCGGGTCCACCCACGGGGTGTCCTCGTCCCACATCCGGGAGCCGTCGGGTGTGTACGGGTAGTCCGCGGCCTGCTTCTCCATGTAGAACAGCGAATCCGGCAACGCGATCGAGTCGAAGCCGACTTCCTCTGCGGTCCTGGCGATCTCGGCGAGTTGGTCGACCGGTCCCATCGCGACACTGCAGGTGTACTGCATTCTCGTCATGCCGGCTCGGCCGGCTTGGAGGGTTTATCGCTGCCGACCACCCACATCGAGAAGTACTGCGCGCCACCACCGTAGGCGTGGCCCAGCGCCTTGCGCGCACCTTCGACCTGGTGCTCGCCTGCCTTGCCCATCACCTGGATCGCCGACTCGGCGAACCGGATCATGCCCGAGGCGCCGATCGGGTTGGACGACAGCACCCCACCCGACGGGTTGAACGGAATGCGGCCGCCCATCGCGGTCTCCCCGGCCTCGGTGAGCTTCCAGCCCTCGCCCTCCGGGGCGAAGCCCAGGCTCTCCAGCCACATCGGTTCGTACCAGGAGAACGGCACATACACCTCCGCGACATCGATCTCGTCGATCGGACTGGAGATCCCGGCGGCCTTCCACAGTGCCGCCGCGGCGTCGCGACTCGCCTGCGGGTTGACCTGATCACGGCCGGAGTACGCGAGCGGCTCGGTCCGCAGCGCGGTGGCGTGTATCCACGCCACCGGGTGACCGTCGGCGACACGGGCGTCGGCACTCGCCTCGTCGCCGATCACCATGGCCGCCGCACCGTCCGACGACGGGCACGTCTCGTCATAGCGGATGGGGTCCCACAGCATCGGGGACTCCATCACCTTCTCCAGCGTGATATCGGGCTGATGCAGATGGGCGAGAGGATTCCTGGCCCCGTTGAGGCGGTCCTTGACCGCGACCATCGCGCCGATGTGCGTCGGCGCTCCCGAGCGTCGGATGTAGGCGCGGATGTGCGGGGCGAAGTAACCGCCCGCGCCTGCGCCGACCGGCTTGGTGAACGGCACCGGGATGCTCAGTGCCCACATGGCGTTGGACTCGGACTGCTTCTCCCAGGCCATCGTCAGCACCCGCCGGTACTTGCCCGACTGGACCAGGCTGGCCGCGACGATCGCGGTGGAGCCGCCGACCGAGCCTGCGGTGTGGACCCGGATCAGCGGCTTGCCGGTGGCGCCCGTCGCGTCGGCCATGAACAACTCGGGCATCATGACGCCCTCGAAGAAGTCCGGCGCCTTGCCGACGACGACCGCGTCGATATCGGCCATCGTCGCGCCTGCGTCGGCCAGCGCCCGATCGATCGCCTCGCGCACCAGGCCGTTCATCGAGACGTCCTTGCGCTTGGCGACGTACTTCGTCTGGCCGGTGCCCAGGACGGCAGCGAGTTTCTTATCTGTTTTCGGAGCCATTATTTCCCCTCCAGGACTGCGACCAGGTTCTGTTGCAGCGCAGGCCCACTCGTGGCGTGTGCCAGCACCCGCGACGCATTGCCCTCGAAGATGTGCCGGGCGGCAAAGCCGATGCGCTCCAGTCCCGCCGAGAACATCGGGTTGGCCGCGAGCGCACCGCCGGACGGGTTGATCCTCGTCGAGCCGTTGAGCCCGATGGCCTCTTTGAGGATCAGCTGCTGATGGCTGAACGGCGCGTAGAGCTCCGCGATCTCGATCGACGAGGTGTCTCCTCCGGTGGCCGCCTGCGCCGAGGCCGCCGTGGACGGGGAGGTGGTCAGATCGCGGGCGCCCAGCACCGGGGTCTCGATCCGGTGCTCGATGCCGGTGATCCACGCCGGGCGCTCCCGCAGTTCACGGGCCCGGTCTCCGGAGGCCAGCACGATCGCCGACGCGCCGTCGGTGATCGGGGCGATGTCGTGGCGGCGCAGCGGATCGGCGAAATACGGACGCTCCAACAGTTCCTCGACACTGCTCGCCGGCTCCACCGAATCGGTGCGCGGGCAGGCCGTCATCGCGTCCAGCGCCACCTGCGCCATCTGCTCTGCGGTCCACTTGCCCGAGTCGAGTCCGAACCGGGCCTGCAACCCGGCCATGCTGACCGAGTCGGGCCACAGCGGTGCGACGGTGTAGGGGTCGGTCTGCAGGGCGAGGACTCGGCGCAGGATGCCCGCCGAGGACTTGCCGAAGCCGTAGACCAGCGCGGTGTCGATCTCCGCGGTGAGGAGCTTGATGTAGGCCTCGTACAGCGCCCAGGCTGCGTCCATCTCCACGTGCGACTCGTTGATCGGCGGCACGGCACCGATCGAGTCGATCGCCGAGATGAACGAGAACGCCCGGCCGGCAAGGTAATCCGACGAACCCGAGCACCAGAAGCCGATGTCGGTCTGCTTGAGGCCGAGCTCGCCGTAGATCTCGGCGAAACACGGCATCAGCATCTCGACGCCGTTGGTGGTGCCGTCGGTGCGGCGCACGTGTGGTGCGTGTGCGAACCCCACCACCGCTACTTCGTTTTCCAGAGCCATGTTTCTATACGCCTTTACAGGTGCTTCTTGTAGGTGTCGTAGTCGGCGTCGGGCTCACCCGTCGGCCGGAAGTACTCGATGTTGTCGATGCCGAGGCCCCACTCCTCGCGGGGCTTCCACACGGCTTTCACCCGCATTCCCATCCGGACCTGGTCGGCGGCGATGTCCGCGACAAGGTGCAGGACGGGGATGTCCGCTCCGTCGAGCAGTACGTAGGCCGCGACGTAGGGCGGCTTGATCCGCTGCCCGGCGAACGGGATGTTGATGATCGCGAACGTCGTCACCGTGCCCTCGTCGGACAGTTCGATGAACTCGTCGAGCTGCTGGCCCGTGGCCGGATCCGCTTCGCGGGCAGGGAAATAGACTTTGCCTTTTTCGCCATCCCGGCCCGTCGTCCGGCCACCGAGGAGTTTGCCGTTCTCCAGTGCGCGCAGGAACGCGCTCTCGGGAAGAGATGCGGTGTGCTGGATCTCGATGCTGCTCGGCGACACCTGGATCGTCACCGGGTCCAGGCCCTCGGCCGGAGGCGGCACGTCCTCGGCCTGCTCGCCCAGCGTGAAGTACGCGATGTCGGTGATCGCGCCGACGGTCTCGTCCACCCAGTGCGCGTGCACGCGCGCGCCGGTGCTGATCGCGTCCGACGACTCCGCGTCGACCGCGTGCAGCAGGGGGGTGTCGGCCCCGTCGAGACGGATCAGCGCCCACGCGAAGGGACGGTCCAGCGGCTGCCCCTCCAGGGGCACCGACTGCCACGTCCACGACACGACGGTGCCGACACTTTCCACCGGTACGATCTGCGTCAATTGTTCGTAGGTGACAGGGTCGTACTCGGCAGGCGGAACGAGCACCCGCCCATCCGACCCGCGCACCCCGACAATGCGTCGCTCGCGCAGAGCGGTGAAGAACTCGCCGAGGAGTGGTCCTACTGAACGGGTGTAGTCGAACGACAGCTTCAGCGGCGCCGAAAGTGGCCGCTCATGGGGTTCGATCTGCACCGGGCTGCTTTGGCTGGTGGTCACGGCATCGAGTAGAACAGGTTCTAAGTTTCGTTTCAAGGACGCGTCGAGAGGTAGCCGAATGAAGCTGGGTCTTCAGTTGGGATATTGGGGTGCGCAGCCGCCGACCGACCACGCGGAACTGGTCGCCACCGGTGAGGAAGTCGGCTTCGACACCGTGTTCACCGCCGAGGCGTGGGGCTCGGATGCCTACACGCCGCTGGCGTGGTGGGGGCGTGAGACGACCAGGATGCGGCTGGGCACCTCGGTCATCCAGCTGTCCGCGCGCACCCCCACGGCGTGCGCGATGGCGGCGCTGACCCTCGACCACCTCTCGGGCGGCAGGCACATCCTCGGTCTCGGGGTGTCCGGGCCGCAGGTCGTCGAGGGCTGGTACGGGCAGAAGTTCCCCAAGCCGCTGGCGCGCACGCGCGAGTACGTCGACATCCTGCGCCAGGTGTGGGCACGCGAGGCCCCAGTGCGCAGCGAAGGCCCGCACTACCCCTTACCGCTGACCGGCGAGGGCACCACGGGCCTGGGCAAGAACCTCAAGCCGATCACCCATCCGCTGCGCGCCGACATCCCGGTGATGCTGGGCGCCGAGGGACCCAAGAACGTCGCGCTCGCCGCCGAGATCTGCGACGGGTGGCTACCGATCTTCTACTCCCCGCGCATCGCCGGCATGTACAACGAGTGGCTCGACGAGGGGTTCGCGCGTCCCGGTGCCCGCCGGACGCGGGAGACCTTCGAGATCTGCGCGACGGCGCAGGTCGTCGTCACCGACGACCGCCCGGCGATCATGGAGCTGATGAAGCCGCACCTGGCGCTCTACATGGGCGGGATGGGCGCCGAGGACACCAACTTCCACGCCGACGTCTACCGCCGCATGGGCTACGCCGAGGTCGTCGACGACGTCACGAAGCTGTTCCGGAGTGGACGAGAAGACGGCAAAGAGCAAGCCGCGAAGGTGATCCCCGACGAGTTGGTCGACGACTCGGCGATCGTCGGCGACCTGGCCTACGTCCAGGAACAGATCAAGGCGTGGGAAGCCGCCGGGGTCACCATGATGGTCGTCGGCGCCCGCTCGCCCGAACAGATCCGCGATCTGGCCGGTCTCGTCTAGGACAGGCTAGACACTTCTTGCAGCTTGTCTAGAACACGTTCTAGATTGAGGGTGTGACCGACACCACTGGGTCTTCGCGCGAGCGCTCATCCGACCCCACTTCCCAGCACACCATCGCAGGCACCGTGCTCACCATGCCGGTCCGGGTGCGCACCGCCCACCAGCACACGGCCATGTTCGTCGTGGACGCCGACGCCGCGCAGCGGATGATCGGCTACAGCGGACTGCGGGTGTGCCGCTTCGGCAGGGGCGACCGCCGGGCGCTGGTGGTGCTGATGCTGATGCGCTACGAGGACACCGATCTCGGCCAGTACTACGAGTACGGCACCAACGTCATGGTGAACCCGCCGGGATCGGCCGCGACCGGTCTGGCCGCGCTGCAATCGGCGGGCGCGTTCGTCCACCACCTTCCCGTCGACCAGTCGTTCACGTTGGAGGCGGGCCGGACGCTCTGGGGTTATCCGAAGGTGATGGCCGACTTCACCGTTCGCAACGGGCGGCGGTTCGGGTTCGACGTCAGCATCGACGGGCACCTGGCGGTCAGCATGGAGTTCAGCCCAGGGCTGCCCGTGCCCGCGGTGTTCACCTCGCGCAAGCAGGTGCACAACACCTACTCCCATCTCGACGGCGTGACCCGCGAGACGGCGGGGGAGATGTTGCTGAGCGGCGTGCGGTATCGGCCCGGCGGGGTCGAACTGCGACTCGGTGACCATCCCTACGCAGCCGAACTGGCGGCCCTCGGCTTGCCGAAACGTGCGCTGATGTCCAGTTCGGCTGGCAATGTCGACATGACCTTCGGCAACGCCCGCGTGATTTCTCAGTGACCACCGAACAGCTAGCGACCGCCGAGCAGCTAGCGACCACCGAACAGCTAGCGACCACCCAACCCAGGAGCGCCATGACGTCCACACCCCCCGTTGCCGGTCTCGACGTGGACCTCGCCGACGGCCGCTTCTATGCCGACGGACCGGCCGCGCGCGAGGCGTACAAGTGGATGCGGGCCCACCAGCCCGTGTTCCGGGACCGCAATGGGCTGGCCGCGGCCACCAGCCATCAGGCGGTGCTCGACGCCGAACGCAACCCGGAGCTGTTCTCCAGCGCCGGCGGCATCCGCCCCGACCAGCCGGGCATGCCGTACATGATCGACATGGACGATCCGGCGCACCTGCTGCGGCGCAAGCTGGTCAACGCGGGCTTCACCCGCAAGAGGGTGATGGACCGGTTGTCGTCGATCGAGACGTTGTGCGACACCTTGATCGACGCAGTCTGCGAACGCGGCGAGTGCGACTTCGTCCGCGACATCGCCGCCCCCCTGCCGATGGCGGTCATCGGGGACATGCTCGGGGTCCTGCCCGAGGAGCGCGACATGCTGTTGACGTGGTCCGATGAGCTGGTCGGCGGCCTCAGCTCGCACATCGACGAGTCGACAATCCAGAAAGTCATGGACACGTTCGCCGCCTACACGGCGTTCACGATGGACGTCATCGCCAAGCGGCGTGCCGAACCGACCGACGACCTGTTCTCCGTGCTGGTGAACTCCGAGGTCGAGGGGCAGAAGATGTCCGACGACGAGATCGTCATGGAGACACTGCTGATCCTGATCGGTGGTGACGAGACCACCCGCCACACCCTGTCAGGCGGAACCGAGCAGCTGCTGCGGCACCGCGATCAGTGGGAGGCTCTGGTGGCCGATCCAGAGAAGCTGCCCGGCGCCATCGAGGAGATGCTGCGCTGGACCTCGCCGGTGAAGAACATGTGCCGCACGCTGACCGCCGACACCGAATTCCACGGCACCGAGCTGCGCAAGGACGAGAAGATCATGCTGATGTTCGAGTCCGCCAACTTCGACGAGAGCGTCTTCGGCGATCCCGAGAACTTCAGGATCGACCGGAACCCGAACAACCACTTGGCCTTCGGCTTCGGCACGCACTTCTGTCTGGGCAACCAACTGGCCCGCCTCGAGCTGTCGAAGATGACCAGTCGGGTGCTCGAGCGACTGCCCGACCTGCGACTTGCCGAGGGCGCCGACGTGCCGCTGCGGCCGGCGAACTTCGTCAGCGGACCCGAGGCCATGCCGGTGGTGTTCACGCCCACGGCACCAGTGCTCAGCTGACGTCCCGCCGAAACGGCATTCCAGCAGGCTTCCACTCGTAACAGGCCTGCTGGAATGCCATTTCGGCGAAGGATTACTTCATCTGGAAGTTCGGGGCGCGCTTCTCCTTGAACGCCCGCGGGCCTTCCTTGGCGTCCTCGCTCAGGAACACCGGGATGCCGTTGGCGGTGTCGGGCTTGAACGCCTCTTCCTCGTGCATGCCCTCGGTCTCGCGGATGGTCTTGAGGATCGCCTGCACGGCCAGCGGGCCGTTGTTGTTGATCACTTCGGCGATCTCGAGGGCCTTGTCCAGCGCGGTGCCGTCGGGCACCACGTAGCCGATCAACCCGTAGGACAGAGCCTCGGCGGCGGTGATGTGGCGGCCGGTCAGCAGCAGGTCGCAGGCGATCGTGTAGGGAATCTGGCGGACCAGGCGCACCGCGGAACCGCCCATCGGATACAGGCTCCACTTCGCCTCGGAGATACCGAACTTCGCGCTCTCACCGGCGATGCGGATGTCGGTGCCCTGCAGGATCTCGGTCCCGCCCGCGATCGCGGGGCCCTCGACGGCGGCGATCAGCGGCTTCTTCAGCCGTCGGCCCTTGAGCAGGCCGTCGATCCGCGACGGGTCGTAGCTGCCGTCGGCGAACGAGTCGCCCGGCGGCTTGGCCGTGGCGGCCTTGAGGTCCATGCCCGCGCAGAAGTACCCACCGGCCCCGGTGAGGATGCACGTTCGGATGTCGGGATCCTCGTCGACGCGGTCCCACGCGTCGACCATGATCGAGAGCATCTCAGTGGACAGTGCGTTGCGCGCCTCCGGCCGGTTCAGCGTCACGATCAACGTGTGTCCGCGCTGCTCAATGAGGGCGTCGGGGCCTTTGGGTGCTTCGCTCACGGGGGTCCGCCTTCCAGCGTCGTCGCCACAGACTTGTCTCGAAATGTAACACGTTCTAGTTTAGAGCCGTGGCTCTGAATATCGCCGACCTCGCCGAGCACGCCATCGACGCTGTGCCTGACCGCATCGCCCTGATCGGCGGTGACCAAAAGCTGACCTACGCCGAGTTGGAGGAGAAGGCCAACCGACTGGCCCACTACCTCATCGACCAGGGCGTGAAGAAGGACGACAAGGTCGGCCTCTACTGCCGCAACCGCGTAGAGATCGTCATCGCGATGCTGGGCATCGTCAAGGCCGGCGCCATCCTGGTCAACGTCAACTTCCGCTATGTCGAGGGCGAACTGAAGTACCTGTTCGACAACTCCGACATGGTGGCCCTGGTGCACGAGCGGCGCTACGCCGACCGCGTGGCCAACGTGCTGCCCGAGACCCCGAACGTCAAGACGATCCTGTCCATCGAGGACGGGTCGGACGACGACTACCAGCGCTACGGCGGCGTCGAGTTCTACGCCGCGCTCGAGCAGGGTTCGCCCGAGCGTGTCTTCGGCCCGCGCAGCGCCGACGACATCTACCTGCTGTACACCGGCGGCACCACGGGCTTCCCCAAGGGCGTGATGTGGCGCCACGAGGACATCTACCGGGTGCTGTTCGGTGGCACGGATTTTGCGACCGGCGAACCGATCGCCGACGAGTACGACCTCGCCAAGCAGGCCGCCGCCAGCGAGCCGATGATCCGCTACCCGATCCCGCCGATGATCCACGGCGCCACTCAGTCGGCCACCTGGATGTCGCTGTTCTCCGGCCAGACCGTCGTGCTGGTTCCGGAGTTCGACGCCGACGAGGTGTGGCGGACGATCGCCGAGCACAAGGTGAACCTGCTGTTCTTCACCGGTGACGCGATGGCCCGGCCGCTGCTGGACGCGCTGCTGGCGCACCACGAAAAGGGGATTGAGTACGACCTGTCGTCGCTGTTCCTCCTTGCGAGCACCGCGGCGCTGTTCTCCACCAGCATCAAGGAGAAGTTCCTCGAGTTGCTGCCCAACCGGATCATCACCGACTCCATCGGATCCTCGGAGACGGGCTTCGGCGGCACCAGCATCGTGGCCAAGGGGCAGTCGCACACCGGCGGTCCCCGCGTCACGATCGACAAGAACACCGTCGTGCTCGACGAAGAGGGCAACGAGGTCAAGCCCGGTTCCGGGGTGCGCGGCTTCATCGCCAAGAGGGGCCACATCCCGGTCGGCTACTTCAAGGACGAGAAGAAGACCGCCGAGACGTTCAAGACGTTCCACGGTGTCCCCTACGCGATCCCGGGTGATTACGCCGAGGTCGAGGCCGACGGCAGCGTCACGATGCTCGGCCGCGGTTCGGTGTCCATCAACAGCGGCGGCGAGAAGATCTACCCCGAAGAGGTCGAGGCCGCGCTGAAGGGTCACCCCGACGTGTTCGACGCGTTGGTGGTCGGTGTTCCGGACCCGCGCTTCGGGCAGCATGTCGCCGCCGTCGTGCACCCGCGTGAGGGCACTCGCCCCACGCTCGCCGAACTCGACGCGTTCGTGCGCAAGGAGATCGCGGGTTACAAGGTGCCGCGCAGCCTCTGGTACGTCGACGAGGTCAAGCGCTCGCCCGCGGGCAAGCCCGACTACCGCTGGGCCAAGGACACCACCGAGGAACGACCCGCCGATGATGTGCACGCCAAACACGCCGGCGCACAAGCCTGATGGGTAAGGACGTGAGGACTCGATCGTGAAAACAGAACTCTGCGAGCGCTTCGGGATCGAGTACCCGATCTTCGTGTTCACTCCGTCGGAGAAGGTGGCCGCGGCGGTCAGCAAGGCGGGCGGCCTCGGCGTGCTGGGGTGCGTGCGGTTCAACGACGCCGACGACCTCGAGAACGTCCTGCAGTGGATGGACGCCAACACCGACGGCAAGCCGTACGGTGTCGACATCGTGATGCCGGCCAAGGTGCCCACCGAGGGCACCAGCGTCGACATCGACAAGCTGGTCCCGCAGGCCCACCGCGACTTCGTCGCCAAGACGCTCGCCGACCTGGGTGTGCCGCCGCTTCCGGAGGACGAGGCGAAGTCCGAAGGTGTTCTGGGATGGCTGCACTCGGTGGCCCGCAGCCACGTCGACGTCGCGCTCAAGCATCCGATCAAGCTGATCGCCAACGCGCTCGGGTCGCCCCCGAAGGACGTGATCGACCAGGCTCACGCGGCCGGTGTCCCCGTCGCCGCGCTGGCCGGCTCAGCCAAACACGCGCTGCGCCATGCGGAGAACGGCGTCGACATCGTCGTCGCGCAGGGCCACGAGGCCGGCGGGCACACCGGCGAGATCGGCTCGATGGTGCTGTGGCCGGAAATCGTTGACGCCCTTGACGGTAAGACCCCGGTGCTGGCCGCCGGCGGTATCGGCACCGGGCGGCAGGTTGCCGCGGCGCTGGCGCTGGGCGCCCAGGGTGTGTGGATGGGGTCGGCCTTCCTGACGTCCGCCGAGTACGACCTCGGCGTGCGCCTGGAGTCGGGACGGTCCGTGGTCCAGGAGGCGATGTTGAACGCGACCTCCGCCGACACCGTGCGCAGGCGCATCTACACGGGCAAGCCGGCGCGGCTGCTCAAGAGCCGGTGGACCGACGCCTGGGATGCCGATGACGCACCCGAGCCGCTGCCCATGCCGCTGCAGAACATTCTCGTCAGCGAGGCGCACCAACGGATGAGCGAGTCGACCGATCCGACCACGGTGGCGATGCCGGTGGGCCAGATCGTCGGACGGATGAACGAGATCCGCCCCGTCGCCGACATCATCGCCGAGCTGGTCAGCGGTTTCGAGGACGCCACCAAGCGTCTCGACACGATCCGGGAGTGCTGACGCCGGACTACAGTCGGCAACCGTGAACGGTGCCGAGGCCCTGCTGACCACTCTCGTCGACTGCGGGGTCGAGGTGTGTTTCGCCAACCCCGGCACCTCGGAGATGCACTTCGTGGCCGCGCTGGATGCGGTGCCGCAGATGCGCGGTGTGTTGACGTTGTTCGAGGGCGTGGCCTCCGGGGCCGCCGACGGGTACGCGCGGATGGCCGACAAACCTGCCGCCGTGCTGCTGCATCTGGGCCCGGGCCTGGGCAACGGCCTGGCCAACCTGCACAACGCGCGCCGGGCGCACACCCCGATGGTGGTCGTCGTCGGCGACCACGCCACCTATCACAAGAAATTCGACGCCCCACTGGAATCCGACATCGACGCGGTGGCGGGCACCGTGTCGGGATGGGTGCGCCGCACGATGCACACCGCCGACATCGCCCTGGACACCCGCGACGCCGTTGCCGCCGCCCGCGCGGGCGTGGTGTCGACGTTGATCCTGCCCGCCGACGTGTCCTGGACCGACGGTGCGCGCACCGCTCCCGCTCCGCCCGCCGTCGCCGAGGCCGCCGTGGCCGAGGAGGCCGTCCGCGACGCGGTGGAGGTGCTGCGTTCCGGCGCGCCGACGGTCATCCTCATCGGCGGGGACGCGACCCGCAAACCGGGCCTGGCGGCCGCTGTCCGCGTCGCCGAGGCCACCGGAGCCCGGGTGCTGTGCGAGACGTTCCCGGCTCGCCAGCAACGCGGCGCGGGTGTCCCAGCCGTCGAACGGCTCGCATACTTCGCCGAGGCGGCCGAGGCGCAGCTGGCAGGCGCGGCGCACCTCGTCCTGGCCGGCGCGAAATCTCCGGTGTCCTTCTTCGCCTATCCCGGCAAGCCCAGTGACCTGGTACCCGCGGGCTGCGACGTGCACGTGCTCGCCCCGCAGTCCGGTGCCGCGGCCGCGCTGGAGCGGTTGGCCGACGAATTGGCGCCCGGCACCACCGCCACCGTCGCCAGCCCGGCACGTCCCGATCTGCCCGCCGGACCCCTGACCGCATTCGCGGCGGCGGCTGTGGTCGGGACCCTCCTACCCGAAGGGGCCGTCATCGTGGACGAATCCAACACCGCGGGAATCGGGGTCGCCGCCGCCACGGCAGGTGCCCCGGCCCACGATGTGTTGACGCTGACCGGCGGCGCGATCGGCTACGGGATACCGGCCGCGGTGGGCGCCGCCGTCGCCGCGCCCGACCGTCCGGTGCTGGCACTGCAGGCCGACGGTTCGGCGATGTACACCATCTCCGGTCTGTGGACGCAGGCGCGCGAGAACCTCGACGTGACAACGGTGATCTTCAACAACGGCGCCTACGACATCCTGCGCATCGAACTGCAGCGCGTCGGCGCGGCGAGCGCGGACGCCCCCGGACCCAGGGCGTTGGAGCTGCTCGACCTGGGAAGTCCCACAATCGATTTCGTCAAGATCGCGGAGGGCATGGGCGTTCCGGCGCGGCGCGCCACCACCGCCGAGGAGTTGGCGGCCGCACTGACCGACGCATTCGCCCAGCGGGGCCCGCACCTGATCGAGGCCGTGGTCCCGTCCCTGGCCGGCTGATCGTCCGCTCTCAGGCGCGCGTGCGGGCCGCCATGTTCTCGGCGACCTCTTGCTGCCACAGGTCGTTGGCGTGAGTGGTGTCGACCTCCTGCTCGAAGCGGTCGGTCATGTCGGCAGTGACGTCGGCGGTGTCGACGTAGAACTGCTGATACCACCGCCGGTGCTGGTAGACGGGTCCGTCCTCCTCGGTGAGCAGCGGATTGTCGATGCGCGTCTTGTTCTTCCAGATCTCGACGTCCTCGAGAAAACCCTCACCGAAGCTGCGGATCATCGCCGCAGCCAGCTTGGCGGCCTTGTCGGCGGGCAGGCCGGGCATCTCCTGGACGGCCACCCCCCACCGCAGGACGAAGGAGCTGTGGGTGACCGGATAATGGCAGTTGATCAGCGCCACCTCGACGGTGAGCCCGGGGCCTAGGTCGTTGTGTAGCCAGTTGATCATGTAGGCCGGACCGAAGTAGGTTGCCTCGGAACGCAGATACGTTCCCTCCCAGAGCTTCTCGGGGTTGGGCGTGAAGTCCGGCCGCGGCTTGGACTCCATGAACTGGTTTGCGGTGTGACCCTCGATGACGTTCTTGAAGTACGTCGGGCAGGCGTGGTGGATGTAGAAGAAGTGCGCCATGTCGACGTTGTTGTCGACGATCTCTCGGCAGTGCGCACCCTCGATCAGAAGCGAACTCCACTGCCACGGTGACCACCGGCCCTCGTCGTATCCCTCGATGGTCGGCGGGGTCAACTCGGCCGGGGGAACCGAGCCCTCCGGGTCGTTCCAGACCAGCAACTGACCGTTCACCTCGGTGGTCTGCCACGCCCTGGTGCGGGCCATCCGCGGGGTGCGCTTGGCGTAGGGCACCAGCTTGCACCTGCCGTCGCCGCCCCAGCGCCAATCGTGGAACGGGCAGGCGATCGTGTCGCCCTTGACGGTGCCCTGGGACAGGTTCCCGCCCATGTGACGGCAGTACCCGTCGAGAACGTTGAGCGCGCCTTCGGAATCCGCGAAGACGACCAGCTTGGTGCCGAAAGCGTTGACGCCGTGCGGCCGGCCGTCACGGAAGTCCTCGGCGAGCCCGAGGCAGTGCCAGCCGCGTGCGAAGCGTTCCATCGCTGCGCCGGTGTCGATTTCGCGGACGTGCTCGGTCATCTTCTACTCCCTCTTCATGTCCAGCACGGCCAGGTGGCTGAAGACCATGCTGGTGCCGATCGGGTTCCCACCGCCTGGATAGGCGGTGCCACTCGGTGCTGCCATCGTGTTGCCCGCCGCGTAGAGCCCCGTGATCACAGTGTCCGCCGTATCGAGCACCCGCGCTGCGGTATCGGTGCGCAGACCGCCCTTGGTTCCGAGATCGGAGACCCCGAACGCGGCCGCGTGGAACGGCCCGCGTTCGATCGGGTACAGCGGCGGCGCGCCACCGGAGAACGCGCGGTCGTAGGGTTCGTCACCGCGGCCGAAGTCCTCGTCGACGCCGCGCCGCACGAAATCGTTGAACCGCGCAACCGTCTCCACCAGATTCTGCGGTGGCACCCCGATCTCGACGGCGAGTTCCTCGAGCGTCGCCGCCGTGCGCCACAGCCCGGCGGCCACGTACTTGTCGGGTTCGACCATCGAGACGTTACCTCCGAGAGGAATCGGGACGCCGAGAAGCTCGGCGTCAGGCACACCGTCGCTCCGTTGGCCAGTGCGGGCGCCCACAGCGCCATGATCGCGTTGCCGTGGAACAGCGGCATGCAGCAGTAGTCGACGTCGCCGCGGTGATGGCCGTACTTGGCGGTGGCCGCGTCGGCGATCCGGGCGAGGCGGCCCTGGCTGCACTTGACCGCCTTGGACGAACCGGTCGTCCCCGACGTGAACAGCAGCAGGAACAACGACTGCTCGTCGACACCCGGCGCGGCCGTGGGTGTGCTGCGGCACCCGTCGACGCGATTGCGGTACCCGGGGTCGTCGACGAGTAGGAAGCGGGAGGCGTCCAGGCCGTGATCGAGGCCCCCCAGCCGACTCATGCCGTGGCTGTCGGTGACGATCAACTGGCAGTCCGCGTGCCGGACGTCGGCGACCAGGCCGTCCGTGCCGCGGGTGGGGTTCAACCCGACGATCGTTGCGCCCGCCAGTGCCGCCCCGCCGAGCCAGAACACGAAGTCGGGCACGTTGTCGAGCAGGACACCCACGTGGAAGGGCGACGCGCGGAAGTGCCTGTCGCACAGCTCACGTGCCAGGCACGCGCGCGCTGCCGACTCGGTGACCACCTCGTCCCAGCTCCAGTCGCGCTCCCGGGTCCGCAGCCCCACGTGGGGGTCGCCGACCCGGTCGAGCAGCATCGAGGCGATGTCGGTCACTGTCGCGTGATCCGGTAGACCGGGTCCGGGCAGTCGGTGCCCTCCGCGGACAGCTGCCGTTTGAGAACCTTGAACGTCTCGGTGCGCGGCAGCGCGGAACCGACGCGGACGAAGGCAGGCCACTGCTTGGGGCCGAGATCTGGCTGCCCGCTCAGGAACCGGGTGAAGGACCCGGGATCGAAGGACGCGTCCCCGGGCAGCACCAGCGCCGCCATCACCTGGTCACCCACTGCGGGATCGGGAATCGGGTAGACCGCGGCCTCGGTGATTCCGGCATAGCGCATCAGGATCCGTTCGATCGGCGCGGTGCCGAGGTTCTCGCCGTCGACGCGCATCCAGTCACCCAACCGGCCGGCGAAGTAGGCGAACCCGTCCTCGTCGCGGTAGGCAAGGTCGCCGCTGTGGTAGACACCGCCGCGCATCCGTTCGGCCTCGGCGTCGGGATCCTTGTAGTAGCCCCGAAACTGGCCGGGCCCTTCGGTGTTGACGAGCTCGCCGATGACCCCGGGGCCGCATTCGGCGCCGGTCTCGACGTCGACGATCGTCACGCCGCCCACCAGCGGACCCAGGGCGCCGTCAGGGGTGTCCGGGGTACGGGCGATGGACACCCCGCCCTCACTCGAACCGAAGCCGTCGACCACTGTGACCCCGAACCGCTGCGCGAACCTCTTCAAGTCACGCGGTGCGCCTTCGTTGCCGTAGGCCACCCGCAGTGGATTGTCGGCGTCGTCCCGGCGCTCGGGGGTGGCCAGAATGTACGACAGGGGCTTGCCGACGTAATTGGCGTAGGTGGCGCCGAAGCGCCGCACATCCGGAAAGAACTGCGACGCCGAGAACTTGGTGCGCAACGCGATCGAGGCTCCCGCGGCCGCCGCCGGAGCCCAGCCCGCCATGATCGCGTTCGAGTGGAACAGCGGCATCGACAGGTAACACGTGTCGGCGGGTCCGAGGCCGAAACGCTGCGCGAGCATGGTCCCGGGGAAGGCCACCTTCTCGTGGGTGCAGCGCACGGCCTTGGGATCACCGCTGGTGCCGGAGGTGAAGATCAACATGTAGAGGTCGTCGGGGTCGGCGGGGCGGAATTCGACCGGCGCGTCGCGGAACGCGGCGAGTTCGTCGGTGAAGTCCGGTGATTCGACGTCGAGCGCGGTGAGACCCTGATCGGCGATGTCGGGCGGTGCGGACCGGTCGGCGAGCACCAGTTGGCAGTCGGCGTGTGCGATGTCGCGGCGCAGTGCCGCGCCCCGGCGGGTCGGGTTCAGTCCGACCGGCACGATGCCCGACAGCGCGGCGGCCACGAGCACCGTGCAGAAGAACGGGGTGTTGCCCAGCAGCACGCCGACGTGCGGCGGCCTGCCGGGATCGAGCCGGGCCCGCAACGCCGCTGCGAGGGCGGCGCCGTCCCGGATGTGGTTGCGCCAGGTCACGAACGACACTGCACCGCTGGGGGAATCGACCGAGTAGACCCCCCGGTCGTCGACCTCGGCCAGAGGCGTCAACAGAGCCGGGACGGTCGGTCCGAGAGGGTTGGCCACCGGGCGGGGGCTAATCAGGCCGGGGTGTCGGCCAGGTCCCGACCGATCGCCAGCAGTTGCCCGGTGGCGCCGCCGATCGCGAACTCGGACTGTTTGGCCGCCAGGAAGTACCGGTGTACCGGGTGGTCGGTGTCGATGCCGACGCCACCGTGCACGTGCACCGTCGTGTGGGCCACGCGGTGGCCGGCCTCGGCCGCCCAGAACGCCGCGGAGCGGACGTCGATGTCCGCGGGTAGATCTTCGGACAACCGCCATGCGGCCTGGGTCAGCGTCAACCGCAGTCCCTTGATGTCGATGTAGCCGTCGGCCAGGCGCGACGACACGGCCTGGAAGCTGCCGATCGGCCTGTCGAACTGCTCGCGTTCCCGGGCGTACTGCGCGGTCAGCTCCAGGGCGCGCTCCAGCACGCCGAGTTGGAACGCCGACAGCCCCAGGGTCTGGCGGATCTCGATCCAGCCGAGCGCGGCGGGCCCGTCCGCGCCGACCGCACGCTGCTCGTCGATCTCGACGCCGCGCAGGTCGAGGTGCCCGACGCTGCCGTGGCCGGTGGTGCTCAACGACGTGACGGTGACGCCGGGATCGTCCGCAGCGACGACGAAAACGATTGTTCCCGAGTTGGTTTCGGCGGGGACCAGGAATGCGTCGGCCACCGGCCCGTAGGGGACCAGGGTGCGGGTGCCGGTCAACCGGTACCCCGCACCACCCGACTGTGCCTGGACGGCTCCGTCGCCCATCTCGCCGGCCAGTGCGACGGTGAGGATCTTCTGCCCGCTGACCGCAGGCGCCGCCCACTGCTGCTGCAGTTCGGCGGATCCGAACTTCCCCAGGGCGCCCACGGCGACCACGACCGATTCCAAATACGGCACTGCGGCGAGTTGCCTGCCCAGTGCCTCGAGGATCGCCGTCTGCTCCAGCACGCCGTACCCGCCGCCGCCCAACGATTCCGGTGCGGCGGCCGACAGCACGTCGGCCTCGACGAGCTTGGACCACAGCGCGCGGTCGAAGCGGTCTGCCGCACCGTCGAGCTCACGCTGGTGGTCGGGCGTACACACCGCCTCGGTGATGGTGCGGACCAGACCGCCCAGGTCGTCGGCTTCTTCCGGGTGCGAGAAGTCCACGTGAAATCTCCTTGTTCCGTTATCGGCCTGTTGCCTCGTGTCAAGATGCGCGCGAGGAATGATTCGTTGACTCATTCGAGGATGCGCGCGTAATGGAGGCTTTGTTGGCCGGTCCAGCCTTGCTGGTGGCGATCGTGAGTAGCTCTGTGGTC
>Ga0209347_1003417_pt1 | contig 18547 bp, 15 predicted proteins | sample AutmiccommuBRH23_FD_187382 | JGI IMG/M metagenome (GOLD analysis project Ga0209347, IMG submission 187382) | Deep subsurface microbial communities from Mt. Terri, Switzerland - Autotrophic microbial communities BRH/23 (SPAdes) (version 2) | ecosystem: Environmental > Aquatic > Deep subsurface >...
GGCAATATTTCTATGGGATCGGCTTCAACAACACTTTCTGAGCTTCTTCGCCAAAAGGTTAACATCACCAGCCCACAAGTTAGATTAGTAACGCAGAAAGATCTTTTCGAAAGTTTTAAAGCGCCTTACATAATTATACAGGTCGAGTTTACCGCCGGCCTGGATGGTTTTAATATACTGGTCATAAGATTAAAAGACGCCATGATTATGTCCAATCTGATGATGGGCGGAGACGGTCTGGTGGAGACCGAAGAAATAAGCGAGCTGGAAATTAGTGCCGCCTCAGAGGCTATGAACCAGATGATTGGTACTGCCTCAACATCTCTGGCAACTATGTTCGGACGACAAATCAATATTTCACCGCCGGTGACCACGATTTGGAGCAGTGCGGAGAATATCAACTTCAGGCTGCCCATCGGGGATACAGTGGCTATTGTATCCTTTCAAATGAAAATAGGTGACCTGGTTGATACAGAAATAATGCAGGTCTTAAGTATAGAAACCGCTAAAAGGGAAGCTGCCCTTCTTTGGCACAACCTTATGGGAACTCCCCTTCCGGAAGGTATGGAAATACAGGAAAGCCCCTCCTTTGAAGTGGATGATGTGAGTGAGGAAGAACCTTGGCTTTCCAAAGACATCTGGCAGGTTGAAAGTCCCGAGCCACCCGATACCACACCGTTTGGGTCACCCCCCCGGGGGGAAACAGAGTGGATTGCCCCCGCTGCGGCACAACCCCAGAAGACGGGCTATACGCCCCCTTATCAACAGCCTCCTTCTCAGGGCATGAATCTCTCTTTCCCCGGGCTTACCAATGTAGAACAGCGGAAGATGGATCTTCTGCTGGAGGTGCCATTAAAGGTAAGCGTGATTCTTGGACGTACCAAAAAGCCTATCAAAGAGGTGCTTAACCTTACGCCCGGTGCTATCGTAGAGCTTAACGCACTGGTGGACGAACCGGTGGAAGTACTGGTGAACGGAACTCTGGTGGCAAAGGGTGAGGTTGTTGTGGTCAACGAAAACTTCGGAGTGCGCATAACCCATATCATCAGCCCCGAAGAAAGACTAAAGCAGCTAAATGAATGATCAAAGCTGTAAGCCACCAGATAAAAGTAATTACCGACTGATTTTTTTTGGCTCCAACCTGCCGATTTCGAGTTGGTCAAATAAATTTGGGATTCGCTTTAGAGCGAATCCCAAATTTATTAAAAAAGCTTAAGGCTTACAGCTTATAGCTTACCGCTGCATTAAGTTCAATCAAGAGAGTTAATAACCAGTCCGGTGATCAGCTTGGGATAGAAGTAGGTACTTTTCTGTGGCATTTTTTCACCATTTGCGGCCACGTTGGTCACTTCTTCCACCAGTGTGGGATTCAAGAAAAAGGCTATTTGGAATTCACCCTTATCTACCGCAGCAAGGGCTCCTTCCTCCTCTCTGGAGTATGTTATATGGTCGTCCCTGGCCCTTAGCTCTTCACCAATACCAAGGTATTTTTCCAGTATAAGGCTATGCAGTACAGATACATCCAAGCCCTGCCAGTCCACCGATTTGTCCGCCTGCATTAAATTACCCAGTTGGTTTTCGTCATTAAGTGAGGCAAAATAGAGTTTTCCACTTATATACATTCCGAATACGTGCCGGTGCGGTCGCGTACCGGAATCATCCCTTCCCCGCAGGGCCAGTTCCTCAAGGAAGTTTGTTAATTTTTCCTTATAAGACAAAGAGTGGTATTCTTCCAGTGTAAAAATTTCTTTAAGCTTTTCGGGAAAATTGCTTAAATAAGTTTCTTGAACATTTTTTACCAGCCTGTGGGTGGGTAATACAACCAAACCCGGGTCATACAGGTTCACCAGTGTCATCATGACAAAATTATAAGCTGGCTGGCCGTTTGAAATACCGGAATTCTCCCTTTCGGACTTATAGTTGAGAGCCGTTTCGTAGCGATGGTGGCCGTCGGCAATAAAAATTTGCTTATCGGCCATTAGCTGTTGAACACCTTTGATGGCTTCGGAGTTTTTCACCACCCAGAGACGGTGCATTTCTCCCTTTTCGTCTGTGAATTTAGCGTCTGGACTACCTTTGGCGACATCTCTCAGGGTTCCGGTCACGGCTGCCCCGGGATCGGAATATAGACCGAAAATGGGGCTGAAATTGGCCCTGCAGGCTCGCATCAAATCAAGTCTGTCGACCTTATGCTTGGGCAGGGTTTGCTCATGGGGAAGAACAATTCCCTTCTCATATTGTTCCAGCTGCACAGCACAAATATATCCGGACCTTATTCTACGTTCACCTTCTATGGTAAATTCCTGTTCGTAAAGGTATATGGCAGGCTCCGGTTCCGGTGTCAAAACTTTTTTCTCCAGCCAGGCCATAAAGTAGTTGGCAGATCTGGTGTACCGGTTGTTATTATCATCATCCTCCTGGAATGTTTTTCCGTACTCCAGGCGTATGATGTTGTATGGATGCTTTTCATAGTAGCAATCCTGGGCGGCTACGCCAATGACGTCATAAGGAGGTGTAACCACTGCAGCCAGATTTTCTACTATTTCCGGATTATAGCGAAGCCCTTTAAAAGGTACTATTGTTGCCATGAAAACTTGCCTCCTGAATATTTTAAAGGTCTTACTCATATTTCTACGGCCTTCATTTTTGCCCGTCCTTGATAGATTGTAATATACCTGGCAGAAAAACACAACAGTATTGGATGTTACCACCATCAGACCGTGAATCCATTCGATGCCTCCTGTGGTTTAATACGGCTTATAGCTTATCGCTTACAGCTATTTTCATCTCGTCCTTCCGGGTCCACCGGTTACTGTCCCTGTAACGGTATTTGGCCATCACTCTTTTGAAGGCGTCTTCCAGGTCTATGTTAAGAGAATTGGCGTAGCATATTACTATAAATAATATGTCAGCCAGTTCCAAAGCCAGGTCTCCCATGGGTTCTTCGGGCTTCTTTGTTTTTTCCCCGAATTGGTGGTTTATTTCCCTGGCCAGTTCACCCGCTTCTTCCAGGAGGCGGGCCAGCATGCTTAACGGAGTCCAGTATCCCTCCTCAAACTGGCCTATCCAGGCGTCAACCTCATTCTGCATCTCTTTGATATCCATAATTTACCTCCGATTTTAATAGTCCAAAAAACGTCAAACCACGATAATTTTACCTCTATTTCCCCCGGGTGCGCAAGTGTGCGAGTAATTACCGCGATAGTGTTAAATGTTACCATGACATAATTAAACTACACTTAAAGTATATATTTGGTATATGGTATCGGGGGTGGTTTTTAATGATGTGGCCTCGCTGGTATATATTGAACAGAAGGCGTCTTATGCCCACAGCGGTTATATCCGTGGTGCTGCTTCTTTTTTTATGGGGGATGGCATCGTTATTTAGCGGCTTTACAGGATCGGAAAAGGATTTGTTTGAAAAGTCTCTGTCCAATACAATAAACTGTTCCAGTTATCGGTATAATGTGGAGGTAAAGCAGGGCGGCAAGGAGACCATCACCTTGGTGGAAGGAGCCCGCGTAAAGCCAAATCGAGTTCATTTAAAGGGTGCCATGCAAAAATCTCAGATTGAATTTATACAGATTGGTGACAACACCTACATGAAAGATCCATGGTCTGACCGGTGGTTTACCCTGAAAGGAAATCTGGTGGCCCAGTCAGAGCTGTTCGTTACCGAGTTTAACCCTCTTGGTCTGTTTAATTTCAAGGATGTTCCTGAAATAAAAAAAATTGGCATTGAAAAAGTGGACGGGATAAAAACTGTGCTGATTGAAATCAGGCCTAATGTGGCTAACCCTTTCCTTGAACTTAAATACACAGATTTCAAATTCAGGGTGTGGTTGGACCCAAATGAAAGATTAATCAGAAAGGCTTCCATGCAGGCATACATGCCAGGGGGATCAGAGGGACTGGTGGTGGATATGAAATTCTGGGATTTCAATGAGAATATTAAAATTTCACCACCGCAGGATAAACTGGAGAAACGCTATTAATAGCACAAGTCAGAAGTTACGAAGGCATTACTGACCCCGAAAATAGCAATAAGTTGTAAGTTTTTGACGCATTGTCTCCGTGGTCAATTTTCATATTCATGGTGGCCGCTTGCCTGGGGCCAGGTGTCTGGCTTCTGACTAATGTCTCCAAACCGCCTGTTAGGGCGGTTTTTTATGCTATAATATAAACGGGCAAAAACGACACCATATAATAACGGAGGTGTAAAAAGTGCATTCTGACTTAAGGGAAATAATGATTACCGAGGAACAAATATCTGATAAGGTTAAAGAACTGGCTGAGAGGATTTCCTCGGATTATCAGGGAAATAGTATTTTGATGATCGGTATACTGAAGGGGGCCGTTATTTTTCTTTCAGATCTTGTAAGGAATATGACTATCCCGGTGTATATTGATTTTATGGCTGTATCCAGCTACGGAAAAGCCAGTGAGTCCTCAGGGGTGGTCCAGATTTTAAAGGACCTGGATCAGAGCATAGAGGGCAGGCATGTGCTGGTGGTTGAAGATATCGTTGACACAGGACTTACACTGAAGTACCTGCTGGAAAACCTCAGCACCAGAAAGCCAAGCAGCCTTAAAATATGTACTTTGCTGGATAAGCCCACCCGCAGGAAATCCGATGTGGTTCCAGACTACAACGGTTTTGCCATTCCAGATGAGTTTGTGGTGGGCTATGGGTTGGATTATGCTGAGAAATACAGGAACCTTAGAGAAATATGTGTTTTGAAACCAGAGATCTATTTAAAGTGATAAGCGGAGGTATAATTAAATTGAGCCAGATAGAGCAGGAAATGGTTATTGTTCTGGATTTCGGCGGGCAGTACAGCCAGTTGATTGCAAGAAGGATAAGAGAATTAAAAGTATTTTGCGAAATGCTTCCCTATACTACATCAATAGCTGAAATACGAGAAAAAAAACCCAGGGGCATAGTTTTCTCAGGGGGTCCTTCCAGTGTATACCAGGAAGGGGCGCCCTCCTGCGATCCCGGCATTTATGATCTTGGGATACCTATTCTGGGAATCTGCTACGGCATGCAGCTTATGGCACAGCAGTTGGGAGGTGTGGTTGGCAGGGCTGACCGCAGGGAATATGGAAAAACAGAGCTAAGGGTCGAATGCCATGATGATTTGCTATGCTGCATGGACAGCCTGGAGCAATGCTGGATGAGTCACGGTGATAGGGTTGATCAAGCCCCCGGAGGCTTTTCGGTAACCGCCCGCACCGAACTATCTCCGGTGGCGGCCATGGCTGACAATAACAGGAAACTATATGCTGTACAGTTTCATCCCGAGGTGGTGCATACACCCAAGGGTCAGGACATGCTTAAGCAATTCTTATACCAGGTGTGCTACTGCACCGGAAACTGGAATATGGAGTCCTTCATAGATCACTCGGTGGCAGAAATAAAGGCCAGGGTGGGTGAAGGGCAAGTGCTTTGCGCTCTGAGCGGCGGAGTGGACTCCTCGGTGGCGGCTGTGCTGGTAAACAGGGCGGTGGGCGAAAACCTTACCTGCGTCTTTGTAAACCATGGACTCCTTAGAAAGGGAGAGGCTCTAAAAGTGGTATCCACCTTTAGAGAAGACTTTAATATTCGTCTTGTATATGTAGATGCCTCCATGAGATTCCAGGAAAAACTTGCCGGGGTGGCCGACCCGGAAAGAAAAAGAAAAATTATAGGTGAGGAATTTATAAGGTTATTTGAAGAAGAAGCCTCCAAGCTTGGGAAAATAGATTTTCTTGTCCAGGGAACACTTTATCCTGACGTTGTTGAGAGTGGTACAAAAACTGCAGCGGTGATCAAGTCCCACCACAATGTGGGTGGTCTGCCCGAGAATATGCGGTTTAAGCTGGTGGAGCCCCTGCGCTGGCTGTTTAAAGACGAGGTAAGAGTATTGGGCAAGGAATTGGGAATGCCGGATGAGGTGGTATGGAGACAGCCTTTCCCGGGGCCAGGGCTGGCTGTGCGCATCATAGGGGAAATCACCGAGGAAAAACTGGCTCTTTTAAGGGAAGCTGACCATATTGTAACCACAGAGATCGAAATGGCCGGGCTTGGCAGGGAGATATGGCAGTATTTCGCTGTTTTGCCTGGACTCCTGAGTGTTGGGGTAATGGGGGACGAGCGCACCTATTGGCACACCATAGCCATCAGGGCGGTCTTAAGCCATGACGGCATGACCGCCGACTGGGCCCGCATACCCCACGAGGTGCTGGAGAAGATATCCGGCAGGATAGTCAACGAAATAAAGGGCATCAACAGAGTAGTTTATGATATAACCTCCAAGCCGCCTTCCACCATTGAGTGGGAGTAGGATTGAAAATTGTTTAAATGGTGTTTAGGATCATTCAAACAGTTTTAAACACCATTTTTATATTAAAGTTTTTATTTTGCTATTAGTGGACTCACTTTTGAGTGGCATAGTTTTATAATTTTGAGGACACCCCGAAGGGTGTCTATTTTAATGCGTGTTAAAAGTTCTCGTCTTCTTTTATCAGCCCGGCAACACCGAGAGATTCAAGGACTTCAACATATATTTCTTCGCCCAGATAGAATTTCAGGCGGGCCCTGTCTTCCCTGGAGGCGAATAGGGGCAGTTGGGTAAAGCTTACATTACCATATGTAAGTGCCTGGTAGGCTGCCAACTGGGAAGGGAAGTTCATCCCCATGCTGGTCTGGAACATGTAAAACTGCTTGGACTGGGTTTTTAGTATGCCGAACCCACATTTTCTCGCATTGGGGAAGATTACCTCGCCGTTTAGCTGCCAAACGTAATGCCCTTTTATCTCATCATCCAGAAATAGGGCATTGTTAGTTTGCCTTTTTATAAATTTTTGTCTTTGTACGGAGTTCTGAAATTCTTCCTCTGCATAACTTGCTAAATATTCTTCAAATTCCTCGGTACTCAGGAACTCTTTTTTTGGCAAATCCGAGGTAAGCACAGTATTGCTTATAACTATAAACAAAGGTAGATCTTTAACAGCCACCTCGGTAAGGGGAAGATCTGCCAACGGTACCGATGGGAACAAATCATCCAGATTCAAGCCGTTTTTAATTTTAGTTGCCAATTGTCACTCTCCTGACACAGATTAGCTCAAGGTAAAATTTATTTTATAGGGCTACTTTATCATCGGTGAGGCCGAGGGGTTCAGTGGATTGATCCTTTAAGCATATCTTGATGGTTATCTTCATACAACCGCAATAAACCATTTTTGATCGGGACCTTTAATAGATTATATAAGTTTATTTCACTTTTCGCAGAATAATCACCTCTGTTTCATTCAGATTATGCTCAGAATTGGTGTGGTAAATGTGTGATAGGGGTATAGCAACTATCATTGCCGGTGTCGCATCCAGGTAGGATTCGCAACAAAATATTGACACCTAATGACACTCTTGTTATGATACAATTGATTCAGAGAAAGTGTGCCTCAGGGTTCCGCGCCCGCTTTTCAGGCGGGTGGCAAGGTCCGAGCGGCACAGGCTCCTTTAAAGCGCACGCCTGATTAGTAGGAGTACTTTAAAAGCAGGGGTCGTGTGTATAAAGGCGCAACACCGGTAGGGATAAAAGCCCAGGCGGCAGGTTTCTCTTTTTAGAGTAAACCCGTATAAGTCAGGGCTTTTTTAATTTTTTTTGACCGCATTGTTTATAATAACTGGTAAAAATGAAACATTGGAGGGAATTAGCATAATGGACAAGTCCCTGGTTGGAATAGTTATGGGCAGTGACTCGGATCTCCCGGTAATGAAAGAGGCGGCAGATATACTAAACGATCTTGGGGTTGCTTATGAAACTATCATTTCTTCTGCTCACCGGGCACCTGAAAAAACTGCTGAATACGCCCGCACAGCTGCCGGGAGGGGGCTTCAGGCAATTATTGCGGGGGCTGGCGGGGCCGCCCACCTTCCCGGGGTGATCGCATCACTCACTAATCTTCCAGTCATAGGAGTACCTATAAAATCCGGAGCTTTAAACGGGATTGACGCTCTTTACGCCATTGTTCAGATGCCGTCCGGAATTCCTGTGGCCACCGTTGCTATAAATGGCTCCAAAAATGCCGGTATTCTGGCAGCCCAGATAATAGCTTTGAAGGATGATGCCGTCAGGTACAGGCTTGAAAAGTACAAGTTCGGACTGGCCCGGCAGGTGGAGGAAAAGGACTCCCGCCTCAGGTCAACAGGGATTGAGAATTACCTGGCCGGAAGAGGCTAATAAGAAATCTATTGATATATTTCTTATTATACAGATATATAAAACAAAGTATCCAAATTGGGAGTGGAGGATTGTTATGATTGATCGCTATACCCTACCGGAAATGAAACGAATCTGGTCTCAGGACAACAAGTACAGGAAGTGGCTGGACGTAGAAATTTACGCCTGTGAGGCCATGAACGAATTGGGGCTGGTGCCGCCCGAGGCCTTGAAAAACATAAAAGAAAAGGCTTCTTTTACCGTTGATCGGGTGGACGAGATTGAGGCGGTGACCAACCACGATGTGATTGCCTTTTTGACATGTGTGGCTGAATACATTGGGGAGGATTCCAAGTACATACACATGGGGCTCACTTCATCGGACGTGCTGGACACTGCCCTGGCAGCCCAAATGAAGGAAGCCGGAGAAATGATCCTCAACAGGCTCAGAGAGCTGCGCCCGGTTCTTCTGGAAAGGGCAGTGGAACACAGGAATACTATAATGATGGGAAGAACTCACGGAGTTCACGCAGAGCCTATAACCTTCGGCCTTAAGATGCTGCTTTGGGCCTCGGAGACCGACCGCAACATTGAGAGGATGGAAAGGGCACTGGCATCCATAAGTGTGGGTAAAATATCCGGGGCCGTGGGAACCTACGCCAATATCAATCCCGACATTGAGGCTCATGTGTGCCAAAGGCTGGGCCTGAAGCCGGCCGCCATATCAACCCAGGTGGTGCAGAGAGACAGGCACGCCGAATTTCTTTCCACCATGGCCATAATCGGAAGTTCGCTGGAGAAGTTCACCACCGAGATCCGAAGCTTGCAGAGAACCGAGATACTGGAGGTTGAAGAGTATTTTGCCAAGGGGCAAAAAGGTTCCTCGGCAATGCCTCACAAGCGTAACCCCATAACGGCCGAGAGAATAACCGGAATGGCCCGCCTTCTGCGGGGAAATGCCCTGGTGGCCATGGAGAATGTGGCACTCTGGAATGAGAGGGACATCTCCCACTCTTCGGTGGAGCGGGTGATTATTCCCGACAGCACAACCGCATTGGACTACATGCTTTACAAATTTATCGCCATGATGAGAAACCTTCTGATTTACCCGGAAAATATGATTAAGAACATGAATATAACCGGGGGGCTGCTCTTTTCCCAGCGGGTGCTGCTGACCCTGGTAAACAAAGGATTGTCCAGGGAAAGGGCCTATGAGCTGGTGCAAAGAAATGCCATGGAATCGTGGAGGACCCGAAACAATTTCCAGGATCTGCTTCACCAGGACGCCGAGGTTACCTCTATACTGAGCCCCGATGAGATAGACGGGCTGTTTGACTACAGTTATCATCTGGGCAGAGTGGATGAGATTTACAAAAGGTTTGGACTATAACCGTCAGTCCTTTGACAAGGACTACATTGTCAATCAATAAAAAAAATTACTGGAGGAGACCAACCATGCTTAAAAAGGACATGCTTTACGAGGGAAAGGCCAAGAGAATTTATAGCACCGATGACCCCGGTAAATACCTGGTGGAATTTAAAAATGACGCCACCGCCTTTGACGGTAAAAAGAAAGGCACCATCGACAACAAAGGTATGCTGAACAATAAAATATCCACATTGTTCTTTAACCTTCTGGAGGAAAAAGGTGTTAAAACCCATTTTTTAAAAGCAATCAGTGATACAGAAATGTTGGTCAGACCACTGGAAATAATACTGGTTGAAGTGGTGGTGCGCAATATTGCAGCCGGAAGCCTGGCTAAGAGGATTGGCATGGAGGAGGGAACACCCCTTCCAGCCCCGGTGGTGGAGTATTATTACAAAAGCGACGCACTGGGAGACCCCCTGATCAACAACTCGCACATTGCCGTGCTGGGTCTGGCCACACCGGATCAGATGGAGGCCATAAAGGAAACTGCCCTTAGAGTAAACGGCATTCTGAAGGAGTTTCTAACCGGCAAAAAAATTGATCTGGTAGATTTCAAGCTGGAATTTGGCAGATACGATGAGGAGATACTGCTGGGAGATGAAATTTCCCCGGATACCTGCAGGTTCTGGGATAGCCAAACCCGAGAAAAACTTGACAAGGACCGCTTTCGCAGGGACCTGGGTAATGTGGAGGGAGCTTACCAGGAGGTATTAAAAAGACTACAGTCGTAAGACGTAAGACGTCAGAATTGACGCAGTCCCGAGACTGAGATACTAAACAGAGAATAATTTATTAACCAAAGGGCAAATGTCATGAGCTCCGAAGACTGACGACCGATGACCGACGACCGACGACTATTTATGGAGGGAAAAGATGAAAGCCAGCGAAGGGTTTTCTGCGTTGAACATGCCGGAAAACAGAATAGAAAATCCTGATAAGCCAAGGGAAGAATGTGGAATTTTCGGGATATACGGCAATAACCTGGATGTAGCCAGAATAACCTATTACGGCCTATACGCCCTCCAGCACAGGGGTCAGGAGAGTGCAGGAATTGCTGTTTCTGATGGGAATAGGGTTAATCTGCACAAGGGAATGGGGCTGGTGCCCGAGGTGTTTAGCAAGGAACAGCTTGACACGATGAAGGGGCATATAGCCATCGGACATGTGCGTTATTCCACTACCGGTTCCAGCCACCCTTTAAACGCCCAACCCCTGGTATTCAGGTATGCCCGGGGAACTCTGGGTCTGGCGCACAATGGCAATATAACAAATATATGGGATTTGCGCTCTCAACTAACCTCAACCGGTTCTGTATTTCAGTCCACCACCGACAGTGAAGTTATTGTAAACCTAATTGCCAGGTATAGCCAAAACACCCTGGAGGAGGCCCTGTCCAAGTGCATGATTGATGTCAAAGGAGCCTACTCGCTGTTAATAATAACCGAAAACAGCCTTATTGCAGTCAGAGACCCCTATGGTTTCAGGCCGCTCTGCCTGGGTAAGCTGGGTGACGGTTATGTGGTGGCATCTGAGTCCTGCGCTCTGGATACCGTGGGAGCCACCAAACTAAGGGATGTGGAGCCCGGAGAAATAATAATTATTGACGAAAAGGGTGTTAGATCCATAAGGGCGCTTTCCTCCCGAAAAAAAGCCCACTGCATTTTCGAATATATTTATTTTGCCCGTCCGGACAGCGATATGGACGGATTTCAGGTAAGCCGGGTACGTAGAGAAATGGGGAGGCAGTTGGCCAGGGAGTTCCCGGCAGATGTGGATTTGGTTATTGCTGTTCCTGATTCGGGGACTACAGCGGCCAGAGGTTATGCCGAGGAATCCGGTATTTCCTTTGAAGAAGGACTGATGAAAAACCGCTATATAGGCCGTACCTTTATACAACCCAGCCAGGATATGAGGGAAATGGGTGTAAGGTTGAAGCTAAACCCATTGAAACATATACTGGAGGGTAAAAGGGTGTTGATGGTGGATGATTCCCTGGTCAGGGGTACCACCAGCAGCAAGATCGTTAAAATGCTCAGAGAATGCGGGGCCAGAGAAGTATACCTGTGCCTCAGTTCTCCTCCGGTGATCAAATCCTGCTACTACGGCATAGACACCTCCAATGAGAGCGAGCTTGTAGCCTCCCAGATGTCTGTGAACCAGATTAAAGATCTAATAGGTGTGGACGGGCTGTACTACCTTAGCCTGGAAGGGCTGCTGAATGTTTTCGGGGATTGCCGGGAAAATTTCTGTACTGCCTGCTTTAACGGGGATTATCCGGTGAAAATACCGAAGTTGGGGGACTCAAGTAAATATATGCTGGAATGGTAAATTAATTATTAACACTAAAGAGGGTATCGCTGATGGAAAGCAATGAAAAACTGACTTACGCCTCGGCTGGGGTTGATATAGAAGCCGGAAACAAAGCCGTTGAACTAATGAAAAAATCGGTTAAAAGCACTTTCAGGCCCGGTGTTCTGACGGATATAGGCGGTTTCGGGGGGCTTTTCGCCCTGGATACCTCCCGCTACCGTGAGCCGGTGCTGGTTTCGGGAACTGACGGTGTGGGTACAAAGCTGCGGGTTGCCATGATGATGGACAGGCATAATACCATCGGCATCGATGCAGTGGCCATGTGCGCCAACGATGTCCTGGTGCAGGGGGCCGAGCCTCTTTTCTTTCTGGACTACCTGGCCGTAGGCAGGCTGGTGCCCGAAAGGGTGGCCATGCTGGTTGAGGGAGTGGCCGAGGGCTGCCGAAGGGCCGGATGTGCCCTCATAGGCGGAGAGACTGCCGAAATGCCAGGCTTTTATGGCGATGATGAATATGATATAGCCGGTTTCGTGGTGGGGGTAGTGGATAAATCAAAAATAATTGACGGCTCGTCCATTAAACCAGGAGACATTTTACTGGGGATACCCTCTTCGGGCCTTCACAGCAATGGTTTTTCACTGGTCCGAAAAACACTGTTCGAAATTGCCGGCTATGGTGTTGATACTTATATTGAAGAATTAGGCCGCACCCTGGGAGAGGAATTGCTGGAGCCCACAAAAATTTATGTAAAACAGGTTCTTCCACTTTTAAACCGCTACAGGATAAAGGGCATGGCCCATATTACCGGGGGAGGGCTGACCGAGAACATTCCCCGGGTGCTGCCCGCTGGCACTGCTGTGGTCATTGACAGGAAATCCTGGCAGGTGCCCCGGATATTTAATATTATTCAGACGCTGGGCAGGATTGATGACAGTGAAATGTTGAAAACATTCAACATGGGAATAGGACTGGTAATGCTGGTTTCAGCCGATGAAGCCGCAGGGATTGTCAGCGATATCAGGTCCCGGGGAGACGAGGCTCTGGTTATCGGAGAAGTTATGGAAACCCCTGACAAAGGCGTAATCTATAAGTAGTACGAGGTGAGATACCTGTGAAAAAACTTAGGGTGGGAGTTCTGGCTTCCGGAAGGGGCTCAAATCTGCAGGCCATCATAGGCCAATGTGAGAGCGGGGACATTCCTGCCACGGTGGCAGTGGTGGTAAGCGACAAGGGAGATGCCTTTGCCCTGGAAAGGGCCAGAAATCACAGTATACCAGCGGTTCATATTCATCCGGCGTATTATTCCGGCAGGGAGGAATACGAGGGCAGGATAGTTTTGGAGATGCAGGAATACGGTGTTGATCTAATCTGCCTGGCAGGGTACATGCTTTTGGTGGGAAAGACCCTGCTGGAGGCCTTTCCCGGCAGGATAATGAACATACATCCCGCCCTTCTGCCGTCCTTCAAAGGGTTTCACGCCCAGGGCCAGGCCGTTGCTTACGGGGTGAAACTCAGCGGCTGCACCGTTCACTTTGTGGACGAGGGCATGGATACAGGGCCCATAATACTTCAGGCCGCTGTGCCTGTCTATCCTGATGACCTGGAAGATGACCTTTCAGCCAGGATTTTGGAACAGGAGCACATTATCTACCCCCGGGCGGTAAGATTATATGCCGAGGGGCGCTTAAGAGTCGACGGCAGGAAGGTATTTGTCTTGCGGGATGGAAAAGAATAGGTTAGTAATATGTGATAGGTGATGGGTGATGGGTGGTAAGCAAAAAAGAACCAATAACTTACAACCTACAACCATTAACCTCCGAAAAGGATATCACAAAAAAGTATCGAGGTGAAGCTAGTTATGGGTAAGAGAGCATTGATCAGTGTGTCTGACAAGGCTGGCGTTGTGGATTTTGCAGCTGGACTGGTTAAAATGGGGTATGAGGTGGTATCCACCGGAGGAACGGCTAAAACATTAAGAGAAGCCGGTGTTCCGGTTACCTACATAACCAATGTCACAGGATTTCCTGAAATACTGGACGGCCGTGTAAAGACACTGCATCCGGCGGTACACGGCGGGATACTGGCCAGACGCACCGAGGACCATAAGGAACAGCTGGAAAAGCAGGGGATAGGCTATATCGATCTGGTTGCGGTCAATCTTTATCCCTTCAGACAGACGGTGTCAAGGCCCGGTGTTACTCTGGAGGAGGCCATTGAAAATATTGATATAGGCGGACCGGCCATGGTGCGGGCGGCAGCCAAAAACCACCGCTATGTGCTGGTGGTGGTAAACCCGGAGAAGTACGGAGATGTTCTTAAGGCCCTGAAGTGCGGAGAGGTGGACTATCAGTTCAGGCTGGGCCTGGCCAGGGAAGCCTTTGCCCATACCGCGTCTTACGATACCGCCATAGCGTCATACCTGGAAGGAATAACAGGTGGCGAACAATTTCCGGGCGTTTTCAATAAGCCCTTCAATCTGGTCCAGGTGCTCAGGTACGGTGAAAATCCGCACCAGAAGGCTGCTTTTTACCGGGACCCCGCACCGGTGGGGGCATCGGTGGGATCTGCCAGGCAATTGGCGGGAAAAGAGCTATCCTATAACAACATTCTTGACCTGAATGCGGCTCTGGAGCTGGTCAGAGAGTTTTCAGACCCGGCGGCTGTGATAATTAAGCACAATAATCCCTGCGGCGCGGCCTGCGCTGAAAATATAAGCGAAGCCTACAGTCTGGCCTATGAAGGTGATCCGGTATCGGCCTATGGAGGAATCGTTGCATGCAACCGCGAAGTTACCAGTGATGCAGCCCTGCAAATGGCTGAAATATTCCTGGAGGCCGTGATAGCGCCTTCCTTCAGCCCAGAGGCCATGGAAATACTGTGTAAACGTTCCGGACTGCGGGTGCTGGAAACAGGCAGCCTTTACGGGAAGTCAGAGGGCAGCCTTGACCTCAGAAAGGTTAACGGGGGCCTTCTGATACAGGAGGCCGACCATAAACTGCTGGATCGTGACCACCTTGAGCCTGTGACCCCGGTAAAGCCTGATCAGTCAGACCTGGAAGAACTGATATTTGCCATGACGGTGGTAAAGCATGTTAAGTCAAACGCCATAGTGGTCACCAGAAACCGCCAGCTTATAGGTGTTGGTGCCGGACAGATGAACCGGGTGGGGTCTGCGGGAATAGCTTTAAACCAGGCTGGAAACCGAGCCATGGGTGCATTCCTGGCCTCGGACGCCTTCTTCCCCTTTGCCGATACCGTAGAGCTTGCGGCCAAAGCGGGGATCAAGGCTATTATACAGCCGGGCGGCTCAGTCAGGGATGAGGAGTCGGTAAAATCCGCGAAAGAGCACGGCATAATAATGGTAACCACCGGATACAGGCATTTTAGACATTAGGGGTTATTGGTTATTGGTTATTGGTTATTGGTAATAAGTAATAGTAATCACCAGGAATTCCTGCATGCAATTAATATTACCTATTACTTATAACTTACAACCTACAACTTACAACCTATCCATATTGCGGAGGTTTTTATTACATGAAAGTTCTGGTGGTAGGTGGCGGAGGGCGGGAGCATGCCCTTTGCTGGAAGCTGAAACAAAGTCCCAGGGTGACAAAAATATACTGTGCTCCGGGTAACGCAGGTATTGCCGGAGTCGCGGACTGCGTTAAAATAGATGCCTCGGATATAAAGGGACTGGTGGATTTTGCCCTGAGTCAAAAGATAGATCTAACCATAGTGGGACCGGAGGACCCCCTTAACAGGGGCTTGGTGGACGCCATGGAGGAACAGGGACTGAGAGCTTTCGGGCCTAAGGCCTCTGCGGCGGCCCTGGAGGGAAGCAAGGTGCTGGCCAAGGACATAATGGCCAAATATGGCATTCCCACTGCGGCATATGCCTCCTTTGACAGCCTGTCGGAAGCTGAGAAATACATAATGGATCTAAAATCTCCCTGTGTGGTTAAGGCCGACGGCCTGGCCGCCGGCAAGGGGGTAATAGTGGCCATGTCACAGGATCAGGCCCTGGATGCCGTAAGGCAGATCATGGATCAAAAGGCCTTCGGCAGTGCCGGTGACCGGGTGGTGGTGGAGGAAATGCTTATCGGAGAAGAATTAAGCGTTCTGGCCTTCACCGACGGGGAAACCGTCATTCCCATGATGCCGGCCCAGGACCACAAGCAGGTTTATGACGGAGACACTGGGCCAAACACAGGAGGCATGGGAGCCTATACCCCGGCGCCCGTATGTACAGAAGAAATATACAACTATACCCTGGAAAAGGTGCTTTACCCGACCGTAAGGGCCATGGCTTTAGAGGGAAGGCACTACAAGGGGGTAATTTACGCCGGATTGATGATTACCGGGCAGGGCCCCAAAGTACTGGAATTCAATACCCGCTTCGGGGATCCCGAAGCACAGCCTGTTCTGACGCTGCTGAAGACCGACCTTGTGGATATAATGGAGGCTGTGATAGACGGCAGGCTGAAGGATATAAAAGTGGAATGGCAAAAAGGAGCCTCGGTATGTGTGGTAATGGCCTCGGGAGGATACCCCGGAGATTACCCCAAAGGTCACCAAATACAGGGCCTTGACAATACTCCGCCGGAAGTTATCGTTTTCCACTCCGGCACATCCCTGAAAGACGGCAAGACGGTAACTTCCGGCGGAAGGGTGCTGGGGGTAACCGCCACAGGGGAGGATATCCCCACAGCCATTGCTTTGGCCTACAGGGGAGTGGAAGCCATCAGCTTTGAGGGAATGCAATTCCGCGGAGATATTGGGCAAAAGGCTCTAAAGAGATAATCACTGACAGGTAAACCCGGCGTGTATTGGGACTGTTGAAAAATTACTTTTTAAACATTGAGACGTCTGAGAACCCAAGAAATTTAAGGGTTTAATAGACGCCTTTTTATTTATAACCTCTGTTTAGGGTATTTACATTGCAGATGAAGTTTTTCAACACTCAGTAATGAATCTTTAAATAATTAAGTCTTATAGGGGTACTGCCAACAATTTAACAAAAATATAAGCTAAGACATTTTTTGCGGGACGGGGTCCTTTTTATTATTTTAACGGAAAAATAAATAAAAATAACCTTTTTTTAACCTTATCTATATTGTTTATTAACACAGAAAATGTATTCTCATATAAACAAACTATTAATAAAGGAGTGTAGTAAGATGATTAAAAAGAGGTGGACTCTGGCACTGGCACTTATAGTGGCTCTTATTATTGCAACAGCCGGATGTGGCGGTAAGGCCGAAAAAAAGGAAGAAGGCTCAAAAAGTGGCAAGACCAGTATAACAATCGCGGGATCAACCTCGGTACAACCCCTTTCTGATGAACTGGTAAAGGCATACACCCAGAAAAACCCCAACGTGACTATCAACGTACAGGGCGGCGGCTCTTCTCAGGGTATTAAGGCGGCTGTTGAAGGGATCGCTCAGATAGGAGCAAGCTCCAGGGAACTAAAAGAATCTGAAAAAACTAACATAAAGGAAACAATCATCGCCCTGGACGGCATCGCAATAGCGGTACACCCAAAAAACAACAAAGTTACCAACCTTTCTATAGAGCAGGTCAAGAGGATTTTCAGCGGTACAATAACGAACTGGAAAGAGGTGGGCGGAGTCGACGCAACCATAAGCGTGGTAACCCGTGAGGCCGGTTCTGGCACTCGTGGAGCGTTTGAAGAAATTGTTATGCATGATGCCAAGATCACCGATAAGGCCATAACCCAGGCCTCAAATGGAGCTATCAGGACCACAGTGGCCGGAGATGAGAAATCAATCGGTTACCTGTCTCTTGGTTTTATCAGTGCTGATGTTAAAGGAATAAAAGTTGATACCGTAGAGCCCACCGTAGAAAATGTAAAGAATAATACGTATAAGGTTAAAAGGCCTTTCCTGTATCTGACCAAGGGTGACCCAACCGGAGAGATCAAGTCATTCATAGACTTTGTGCTTAGCCCTGCCGGGCAGGAGGTCGTGGGTAAACACTACATTAAGGTAAGATAACCAAATTTTAAACATCTAAATCTGAGCCGGAATGTCATAAAAGGCAGGTCGGCTTTTTGAATACAAACTGTATAGTGCTTCTTAATACCTAATTAACAAAGGATTAACCTTGCATTAACTTCTCTGTAGCAAGAAGTTTACTTTTCCGATATAAATTAATGCTAATAGATGCTAATCAGATGACAGGGTGTATAAAACATGAAACGCTTCCAGGAAAAATCAATTGAAAAAATTCTTCTTTTAAGTGCCGTCACAGCCATTTTTATTGTTCTGTTGATATTTGTTTTTATCTTTGTAGAAGGTTTTCCCGTGATCAAAAAATATGGGTTGACGCACTTTATCACAGGCAAGTTCTGGCACCCGAATGATTCCGCATTTGGCCTCCTTCCCATGATAATTGGGTCAATATATGTGACTATCGGGTCTTTAATACTGGGAGTTCCACTCGGGATAGGATGTGCAATATTTCTTGCTGAAATGGCGCCGAAAAAGCTTGTTCTGGTCATCCGGCCCGCTATTGAATTGCTGGCGGGCATACCTTCGGTGGTTTACGGATTTTACGGGCTGGTGGTGCTGGTACCTTTGAT
>Ga0209347_1003419_pt1 | contig 18542 bp, 14 predicted proteins | sample AutmiccommuBRH23_FD_187382 | JGI IMG/M metagenome (GOLD analysis project Ga0209347, IMG submission 187382) | Deep subsurface microbial communities from Mt. Terri, Switzerland - Autotrophic microbial communities BRH/23 (SPAdes) (version 2) | ecosystem: Environmental > Aquatic > Deep subsurface >...
AAGCTTCTCAATAATTACAGAATCATCTTCAGAACTGCTATCAAACTTGCTCGGGTTAAGCCCTTTTAAAATTAATTTTGCCTTAGTGGTTTCGGCGATAGCAGGATTACCGTAAGACCGTTCTTGAATTATCCGATCAATCATTTCTTTTATTTGACCTGCCAGAATAATTCCCCCTCATAATTTGCTAATTCAAGTCATTATTTCTACTTTCTTCCCATTTTTCGTTTAATTCTCGTAGTATATTACAATTATACTAAAATTTTACATAGTAAAATAGTCGTATTTGCTTGTTTTTCCAACATTATTAAATAATAAACCCTATCCGGAATAACAGGACAGGGTTCACTCTTGAAAATAATTCATTTAAACTATTTTAAATATAATCCTATACTATCATATCCTTGAGCATTTAAACCATCATAAGCTTCAAGTCATCTGCAATCAAAAGATCAGCCTCTGTAGCATTCTTGATATCTTCAATAGAATACTCAGGGTTTATCTCAGTAAGAAGAATGCCATTCTCAGTGATCTTCATCACACCCATTTCTGTTATGATCATATCCACTTGTCCCTTAGCTGTCAGCGGAAGAGTACACTCCTTAAGGATCTTTGGAATACCTTTGTTCGTATGAGTCATGGCAACGATCACTGTTTTGGATCCTGTTACCAGGTCCATGGCTCCGCCCATTCCTGGAACGAGCTTGCCGGGAATAATCCAATTAGCAAGATTCCCCTTTTGGTCCACTTGAAGAGCCACAAGGACAGTTACGTCAACATGACCTCCCCTGATAATCGAGAACGACATGCACTACTTTATGCTTTTCAGATATTGATACCGGCAAAATAGCCTTCCCTGACTGCCATTTCAACAGTACGGGCCTTTACGCAGTCACCAACTGCCCAAAAGAAAGGTGAAATGCCTGCAAGTGCATCTGCTTCTGCTGTTCGCGGCTTCATACCTGCAGCTAAAATCACATGATCTTCAGATAACGTCAATTTTTCAGTGCCCTTTTCATAGGAAACGCCATGGGGATTGATATCTGTACATTTGGCAGCTGTGATTTGGATCAAGTTCGGTTCTTTTTTCATTTCAGCCAATATATCATCGCGATGTGTTCTGGAAGCATCCGGAGCCAATTCATCACGCATTTCAAGTATGGTGACTGTCTTACCTAATCTGGCCAGATGCAATGCTGTCTCACATCCAACCTGACCTCCACCAATAACAATCAGCTTATCTCCGAGGGTATCTTCAATGCCGTATGTATCTGTTGCATAAATGGTATGCTCAATGCCTGGGATCGGCGGAACCATCGGTTCTGCCCCAACTGCTGCAATGATTGCATCATATCCTTCTTTCTGTAATTCGTCCGGTGAAGCTTCCGTACCCAGAACTACTTTAACGGGAGACTTTTCAATTTGATCCGTCAGATAGTCCCTAAATTTTGCAAGGGAATACTTAAATTCTACTTTACCGGCAAACTTCAAAGTTCCTCCCAAACAATCCGTTTTATCATATAAAGTAACTTTGTGACCACGCTTTGAGGCAGTCAGTGCAGCATACATACCAGCCGGCCCGCCACCGATAACAGCTACATTTTTCTTTTCAATTGACGGTATAATCATGCTGTCCAGATGATGCATGATACCGATTGTCGGATTGACCGAACACTGGAATAAATGACCATATACGGCGCTGTCGTGACATCGCATGCATTTGATGCATGGCACCACATCTTCCGCTTTTCCTGCGATACTCTTTGGAATGAGTTCAGGATCTGCAATAAGCGCTCTGGACATGGCAACAAAATCGGCCTTACCGGAAGCGATGATTTCATCAGCATCAGCCAGACTACCGATGCCTCCTATTGCTGTTACATAAGTTGTAATTCTGCCTGACTTCTTAAAAGCTTCTGCAAGATGAACATTTGGGTTTGGAGGCAGAAAATCACATGGATGTGTACGACACATGAGATCCGGAGTCACCATCCCGCAGCTGGCCTGTACAATATCTGCATATTGCTGAAGCACCTCTGCAATCTTAAGTCCTTCCTCAAGATCAATGCCGCCATCCTTGAATTCATTGGCAGACATACGAATCTCAATGATCATATTGTCTCTAACCCTTTCTCGAATCGCTTCAAGAATTTCTACTATATAACGTATTCGGTTTTCAAAGCTTCCACCGTACTGGTCGGTCCTTTTATTAGTCAGTGGCGATAGGAACTGTGCTATAGGTATGCTATGGCCAAAGTGAAGCAGAATTCCATCATAACCTAAATTCATTAACATCTCTGCACAATGTGCGTAGCCTTCCTTATAGCGCATCATCTCACTGACCGGAATTTCACGACCAGGGGTCAGGCCATCCATCAGCAAGCCACCTTCGGATGCAACATATCCATCCTCAAAAATACCTATGAGCTCCATGGATGCCTTGGCACCGTAAAAATGGATCCTTTCAGCCAGTTCTGCCAGTCTATTCATTGCATTATGCTTGTACAGATCCCAGCTTGCATGTTCTCCATCATCCTTAACAGGCAATAGCTTTACGCCTGCACATACGACAAGACCGGCACCTGCCTTCGCTCTCTGAACAAAAAAGTTCATGGCAGAATCAGTGGGATAATTCTCTCCATTTGAGGCTGAGTGCAATGTAACCGGCGCAGCTATGATTCGGTTTTTCAGCATATGCTTTCCAATCCGAATCGGGCTCATTACATGTGTATATCTTGTTTTCACTCTTATCCTTCTTTCCAATTTCAAACGAACAAGCACATGGATGCTTGTTCGTTTGAAAAAATCAATATTTTTATCTAGCTATGCCTTCACTTTTAGAGCACCGTACTCTCTATCAGCAGCGTTTGCATCAGGAATATTCTTCATGGATAGAATCGTTACGAATGAAACAGCCAACAATCCCAACATGACGTAGTACGCCGTTGTCAGTTGACCCATTTGATTAAATGCTCCCATGAATGTCAATGCAAATGCCATTGGAATAGCTTGAATGGTCATGATCCACTTGTTGGCTGCCATATAATGCTTACGTCCGTAAACATAAGAGGTAATACATGGGTGCATCGTTGGAACACCACCTGTCATACAAGCAACTCCAAATGCCCAGACAGCCATAAGCGTCGAATCACCGCCAACCGGCATAATGGCCAGGGGAACAACTGCAAACAGGAACAAAATGTTAAGAACTAAAGACGCCTTAATGGAACCCAACTTATCATCAATCCAACCGATAACATAACTCATCGGGATACCTGCAGCAGCCCCTAAAGAGAGCCATGGCAGCGCTTTGCTGACAAAAAGGTTAGGAATGTCTTCCGGAGTACTCAAGCTGATATATCTGACAGCCATATATGCCATCATTGCAACAATAACAAATTGTAAGATACCATAAGAGATGATCAGCTGCCATGCTCTTGCTTCAGAAAGAAGCTGTTTCACTGAAATAAATTCACCGGAATCATTTGATTCAGAGATCGGTGCATGGTCGCTGCCATCCGGGAACAGGCCGACTTCCTCTGGTGTGTCCTTAATACCTAAGGCAGTTAAAACTGCAATAACAAGCAAAGCACCTGCTATCATATAATAAGCGTTTAGCCCATAATTACCAACTAAGAATGTCAAAGTACCAATACCAACTACTGACATCAACGGGCTGCCTGCCGTAATGACGCCCAAAACCCGTCCACGATACTTGATAAACCAGTTTGCAGCCAGCATGAATCCACCCATTTGAAGTGGCACTACTAGAACACGAACAACGAACAGACTCGCTGAATACAGTCCATAATTTTCACCTGCTGCTGCTATTCCAGCACACCCTAATGCCATAATAATGATGCTTGCTACTAAGATCTTTTTAACGCCGTACTTCACAAACGCAGCACCAATGATCAAATAGAGTCCGATTGTTACCATAGATGCCAGTGTAACCGGATTTGTTATCTTAAGGTCATCCCAACCATAAGTAGATTGTAAAAATGGTGTGAGGATATTCAAATGGTCAACTTGAAGACCAGAGTAGAAGAACATAAAAAGTACTCCAAGAAACATAAAGGTTATACTATACCTTGCAAATTTCTTATTTTTAAACATGGGCACGCCTCCTGAAATTTATTTGTTTTATTAAATTTAAATAGGAACCATGATGTCTAAACTTATGAGTATTTACTTGAATTCATCAGAATCCATAAAGTCTACCGCATTATAACCTGCCAATCTTCCGCTGTTCACAGCAAAACTCATTGTATTTCCAGGCATGAAGAAACAGTAGCTGTCACCATAAATATTGCATGCATCAGTGCCACTTGCATATAGACCGGGTATTTTGATTCCTGATGGTTCAAGAACCTCCATCTTGTCGTTTGTCTTTACCCCGCCTAAACTGCCGTATCCAGCAGGAAAATGTCTCGCAGCATAGTATTTTCCACCTTTCAGCGGCTTCATATACTTGTACTTTTTAAAGAACATTTCATCAGATGCTGTGCACCCTTGATTGTACTCTTCAATAGTTGCCTTAAGATTTTTAAGATTAATGCCTGTTTTTTCGCATAATTCCTCCAATGAATCGGCTATAAAAACGTTTACCTGTTCCTTTTGCGCTTTATCATGCAATTCGCTCAGTCCAGCACTTTCAGACCCTTCACCGCTTAAGTAATTCTGAAGTTCTTTGTCCCATTTTTCGATTGTCTTTATATTGTGATGTACGGTTACATAATCCAGACCGGTCTTTCTATAAGTATCTAATATGCTGTCATCAATGATGGTAAAAGCCGTTCTCTCACGTTGTAATGAAATAGCATTCCCCGTATAAACCGTATTGTTCATGATCTCTTCGTTAATGAAACGGTTTCCATCCAGATTGACCATCAAGTTAGGCTGACGCATTGTCTCGCTAATTGTTTTGAATACGTCCGTCACACCCGGTGTTGTGAAAGTCAATTCCATCGTTGGTTCTGTTTTCCCGGCACCTGCTTCCCAGAGCATATTCAAGCCTTCACCCTGTACACCCGGTATTCTGAATGAGTGAAGGTCTTTTCCCCATTCATACCCTAGAATGTCCTGAATCATCTTAGGATTATCACCGAATCCACCTGTTGCCACAATGACGGCATTGCATTCAGCAGTGACTTTTTCACCGTCAGCAGTGACCAATTCAACACCAGTGACATAACCATCTTCCTTCAGAATTTTAGCTGCCTTGGTATTATACATGATCTCAACACCCAGTTCTTCTGCCCTCTCCGTCAATGCCCGGAACATATTGGACGCAGCTCTTTCTGCCGGTGCGTTGCTCCCTCTGGTTTTTACTACATGCCAGGTCTGGGTCGATTTTTCAAAATATTTGTATGCACCTAAAAACTCAACGCCCATGGTTTCCAGCCATTCTATGGTGTCGCTGGACTGTTCAATGTACTTTCTTACAAGTCGGGCATCTACTCTCCAATGGGTGTAGTTCATTAAGAGATTGAATGCATCCTCCTTTGTAAAGTCAATCAATTGTGCCTTTTGATACTTGGACTCCACTGCAAAAATCCCCATACCCATATTGGCTGCTCCACCAGTGGTACTACCTTTTTCCAAGACAATGACACTGGCATCCTTCTCAGCCGCAGCCACAGCAGCTGTAATTCCCGACGCTCCACCTCCTATAACAATGACATCAGCTTCTAAATTCCTACTCATGAACAAATCCTCCTTTCTTAATGGAAAATAACTTGGACCTTCAAAGTTAACACTTTAAAGTCTGCTATGTCCGTCTACGTCGCCGCCTAGTAGTCTCACCTTCCTGGCTATCCGTAGTCTGACTAAGGCTGCCAACCGGTACCGGTTCAACAGGAAGCTTAGGTTTGACTGCACCTGCTTTCTTGATGGCACCTTTGGGACAAACAGATACACATATCATGGACTTGTTGCAAATATCCGTGTTGATGACGTGAATCATTCCTGCCCCTCCGGCAATCGCTCCCTGAGGACAGCTTTCCAGACATTTGCCGCAGCCATCGCAAAGCTGTGGATCCACATAAAGGGTATAAGTACCTTTGCATACCAAATTCGAACATCGTTTACGACGAATATGCATATCCCACTCTTCTTCGTATGTTTTCATTAATTCCATACAGCGGGAAGCCGCTGTCCTTGACATTTCACAGCTTGCACTTTTCTTTATCTGTCCGAGGATATCAAGCAGCAGTTCAAAATCCTCACTTTGTGCATTGCCCTCGGTTATATCCTTGATGATCTGATAAACCTGCCAAGTACCCTCTCTACAGAGGACGCATTTCCCACAGGATTCTTTCCTGGCAGCATCCATGACATTCATACAATAATCGACTATACAGGCATTATTGTCCGAATCATCCCAACTCGGCAGTAAGGAACTGCTTGCATTGCAAATCATTCCGTCACCTCCTTCACTGTCTTAAAATGTGGATCCACCCAATACTTGACTTTCTTGATGTCCAGCCTCAGGTCACATTGAAGACAACGAATAGATTCTGCACTGGCATCGCATGTGTCCTTGAAATGATCAATTCTTGTAAGCTTTGCAAAATGTTCGATCACCCCGATATTCGGGTCCGGTTTTTCTCTTTCAAACAGGGATTCTTCGATGTCCCCATCCCCTCCTAAAAACCTGTCGATGTTCATTGCAGCCTGGCGTCCGGATGCGATTGCATCCACAACTGATTTGGTTCCATAGACGACATCACCGGCAGCAAAAATCCCATCAGCACTTGTTTTCATTGTCTTATCTACTTTTGCAAAACTTTTTCTAACCAGTTCTATGCCAAAGGATTCATTCAACTCCGGCTGCTGACCGGTTGCAAAGATCAGTATGTCAGTGGTCAGCTTTGTCTCTGTTCCCTCTTCGACATCAAGCTCCAGTCCATTTTCAGTGAATTTGAAACTCCTGATGCCTGTCAAAGATAAGGCATCTACTCTTCCACAAGACTCCTCGATGTTCAAAACAGCTCTGCTGTTAAGTATTTCAACGTTCTCTTCCAAGGCGCCGGTAATCTCTTCCGGATCTGCCAGCATCTCATTACGAGCTTCCATACATACGATCCGTACTGTGGCAACACCCAGTTTTTTTGCCGTCCTTGCACAGTCGAAGCCAACGTTTCCACCACCATAGACTGTTACAGTATCACCCAGCTTTGGCAATGTACCTTCAAAGGACATTCTGCAAAAATCTACGGCATCCAAGGCATTGCTCCATTGCTTGGTGTAGGCTGGAGGTCTTTTTCCTTTGACAGCACCAATGGCTATCAGTATTGCATCATAGTCTTTATCCTTTAGCTCATCAACAGATTCGATGTTGGCATTGGTATAGACCTTAATTCCATCTTCCTTCAAGATCTCTATCTCTTTGTCAACGATCTCTTGAGGCAGCCTGTATTTTGGAATGCCATAGGAAAGCATACCGCCGGGAAGTACCTGTCTCTCATAGACTTCCGTTTCATAACCTTTTTTTGCCAGATAGTATGCTGCTGTCATTCCAGCAGGGCCACCTCCGATGATCGCTACCTTTTTCCCGTTCGATTCATGTCTAAATACTCTTTCCCTCCAAGTTTCATACTTGTCATTTTCCACGGCAAAACGCTTGATTTCCCTAATTGCTATAGGTTCATTCAGATGCGTTCTCTTACAGCCTGACTCACAGACATGTGAACAAATATAACCCAGGGAATGGGGGAATGTCAGTTTTTCCCTTATGACTGAAACTGCGTCGCTATACCTGCCCAGCTCCACCAATCTGATATACATGGGTATATCCGTATGTGCCGGGCATTCATTCTTACATGGAACCAATGTCCTATTTCGTGGAGAGTCACTTGAAAAAACACCTTTTACATCTTGTATAGCTCCCGTCGGGCAGACTTCCACACAGGCTCCACAAAATCTGCATTCTGTGTCCGCCAAAGGTCTGTCGCCTGTTGTATTGATATAAGTTTCACCATCTTTTTTATTGATGGACAATGCCTTGACTCCCCGAAGTTCATCACACACCCGGACACACCGTCCACACTGGATACAGCGTTGCATTTCCTTCTTAATCAGGTTATCCGATTTTGCAATTCTTGTATTTTCCTTATCAATTTCACGGAGTCTGGAATGGGCAACACCCATATACTGCATCAATGCCTGTAACTCGCAGTTCAGATACTTGTCACAGGACGTACAATCTTTCGGATGACTTGCCAACATCAGTTCCAAAGCCGTCATACGAAGTTTTTTTACCTCTTCGGTCTTAGTATTGACGACCATGCCACTTTTAACAATTGTTTCACATGATTGGACAATATTCGGCTCGCCTTCTATCTCTACGGCACATAACTTACAATTGCCAAGAGGTGTCAGATCGGGATGATAGCATAGATGCGGAATATATATACCAGCATCCAACGCAGCCTGTAACAAGTTCTGGCCCTCTTCTGCTTTAATCATGTATTCATCGATTTGCAAACGTATTTTCTTCATAATAAGTATCATTCCTTTCGCTGTGCTCAAGGCACAAAAATTTAATGAAAAATATCTCCCTTAACACATCTACTTTTAGATATAATGTATATGGATAAGCAGATACACTACAGAGCACGGGGAGGTGAGTGGCGCAGTCAGCTACTGCCCGCATAATAAGATGTGCCGTTTGCTATTTTCAAGAACAAATAAGTGTGCCATTGAGCACGTAAACTAATCTTTGTATAAACAATTCCCGTTTATTATGTAGCAAACAGTCAATGTCTGCTTTATCCACTATAATCTTCTGAGGGGAAGTGTTTATGCTAAAAATTGTTTATCCTATTTGCTGTGGAATTGATGTCCACAAAAAGTTTGTTGTTGCAACAATTGGTACTACTAACAAATCGGGTGTTACAGAGTACCAAACGAAGCAATTTTCAACTTTTACCGAGAATTTACACCAACTCTTAGATTGGTTAAAATCTCAATCTTGTATTAATGTCTGTTTAGAGTCCACAGGCAAGTATTGGCACCCTATTTTTAATGTCTTAGAGAACTACTGTGATGTTGTAGTTGCTAATCCAAAATATGTGAAAGGCATTCGTGGTAAGAAAACCGATAAAAAAGATTCCATTTGGCTTTGCGATCTACACAAGCACGGTTTAGTTCCTGGTAGCTTTATCCCACCTTTGGAAATCCGTCAAATTCGTGATTTAATGCGGTATAGGTTCAAACTCATCAATTTTAAGTCAAGCGAGAAAAACCGTATTCAAAATTCTCTCACTGTTTCAAATATCATGATTTCCAACGTTGTTTCTGATACTTTTGGTGTAAGTTCTATGAAAGTTATTAATCATATACTTGAGAATCCTGATGATAAGGATTTCGAAGTCTTATCAATGCTACACGGAAAAATGAAAGATAAAGCAGAAACAATTACAAAATCAATTAATGGAAATTTGACTAAGCCACAAGCAGATAAAATGCGTGTCTGTCTTGACCATTTTGGCAACATTGAGAAACATATGGCGGATATAGAAACTGTAATTTTAGGTTTAGCTCAGCCGTACTTACCACAGATAGAATTAATTTTATCAATGCCAGGTGTAAAGGATGTTTTTACTGCCATTTCTATAATCGGTGAAATAGGTACCGATATGTCAGTTTTTCTTTCCTCCAAACATCTATGCTCATGGGCTGGACTTACTCCTCAAAACAATGAGAGTGCTGGTAAAAAAAAATCTGTCCGTGTTTCACGAGCTGGCGTATATATCAAGCCCTTATTGGTTCAATGCGCAAATGCTGCAATTAAAAGTAAAAAGTGTACTTATTTTAAAGTCCGTTATGACCAAATTAAGAAACGCAGAGGTCATAAAAAGGCTATTATTGCTATTGCACATATGCTACTGAATTGTATTTACCATATGTTTGATAAGAATGAGCCATTTAACTATGATTTATTCAAGATTGACTCTAAACCAAAACAAACTTATGCTCCTCAGATAACTGAGGAAATGGCTTTACGTTACCTGCAAACGTTAGGCTACCAAATTCCCGATTTGCCTAACACGACTTAATAATTTAACACAACATTTTTTTAAAGTCCACTTTTTTGTAGGCTTATTTTGTTATGCCCTTCTTTATTAAACAGTCATACTCCCGTGTTCTTTCAAACTATTAACTCCTTATTGAACTGTCTGATACAAGTGTAGTCGTTCTGGTCTTGAGAACTAGAATCAACACAAATCCGACGACACTCATACCGGCTACGGTCAAGAAGGCCAAGTCATACCCACCGCTTACAGTCTTGATTCTGGCTGCAAGTTGTGGTCCGATAGCTCCTGCAAATCCGTAAGCAATATAAAGAAATGTATAGTTGACAGCAAGATTTTTTAGGCCGAAGTTGTCGGCACATACGGGTGAAAACATTGATGTGAATCCACCATAGCAGGCACTGATTGCCAACAATGCAGCGACAAATATCGCACCACTTGACTTCGTGAGCAGCATCATCGCTCCACCAATGACAGCAAACAAGAACATCATCACATTATATCTTCCGAAGCGGTCTGAAACAAATCCAAAGGTAAGACGTCCCAGTGCGTTGAAGATGGAAAACAAACCAACTAGAAGCGCTGCTTTTTCCGCTGTGAAATTCATCACTTCCTGTAACATGGTTGCAGCATGTCCCATGATCATCAAACCAGCTGTGGCTCCTAATGTCAGCGCTGTGATCAGCATGTAGTATCTAGGGGTCTTTAACATCTCTCTCCATGTATATTCCACTGCAGATACAGTATTGGCACTTGACTTTACAACTTTCTTTGGCTTCGGCTTGAAATCCGCAGGTACATTTCTTATAAGAAATGACGTCGGAATCATAACAATGGCAAATATAGCTGCAAATAAACCGAATACTGATAGTACGCCATGACGCTGCATGAAAAATGTTGCAATGGGTGCCCAGAGAATAGCGCCACTGCCATAAGAACATGCCAGCATACCTGAAGCCATTCCTGTCTTATCTGGAAATAAACTTGTGCTGTAGGCCATCAGACTGGGATACAGCATGGCAATACCAATACCTACGATAATTCCATATACAATGTATAGAAAGCTTAAGGAACTGGTAAACATGGTCACAGCAAGCCCTGTCACATAAACCGCAATACCGACTCTCAAGTAGTTTCCGACACCCAATGTCTTTTGGAATTTCCCAAGAAAAATAGGTGCAATAGTGGATATCAGTACCTGGATTGTAAATGTGAGGGAGATGGTCTTAAGTCCCCAATTAAAGTTTTCCATCAATGGCTTTTGAAAGACACTCCATGTATATCCAATCCCGGAACATAACGCCAAGAGCATTGCTGCAGCCATATGTTTCCATCTTTTCTGTTCAAAATTCATATCTTTTCCCCCGTTATTTCTATGATGCAGGCAGCTCCCATACCGCCTCCGATACACATAGTAACAAGTCCATATTTGCCGCCTGTATCTTTTAGATAATTCATGGATTTTCCAAGTAGTATCGTACCAGTTGCCCCCAGCGGATGCCCCAGTGCCAATGCACCGCCTCTAGGATTGACTTTGTTCTTGTCCAGTTCCAGCTTCTCTATCGTAACAATGGCTTGTGATGCAAAAGCTTCATTCAATTCGATGACATCCATGTCTTCTAGGATAAGGTCCGCTTTCTTCAAAGCTTCCTCTACGGCATATATCGGCCCCAGCCCCATGAACGCAGGGTCCATCCCCTCGACTGCAAATGATACGAAGCTTGCAATTGGTTTTATACCAAGTTCTTTGGCTTTGCTCCCGGACATCAGCACAACGAAGGCAGCTCCGTCACTTCTTTGAGAAGATGTTGCAGCCGTCACCAGTCCGTCTTCCTTAAAACATGGCTTCAGGTTGGCCAGCGCCTCCATATTTGTTCCTTTCCTGCAGCATTCATCACGTTTGAATACTACTGGATTACCGTCTTGATCATACCCGGTTACAGGAATGATTTCTTCGTCGAACAAGCCACTTTCCACTGCTTCTACGGCTTTTGCATGGCTTTCAACAGACATTTTCTCCATTTGCTCTCTGCTTATACCAAATTTCTCAGCAACATTTTCAGCTGTAATTCCCATAGGCATATAAATATCCGTATTCTCAAGAAGCCATTGATCCAAGAATTCCGGACTTGCTGAAAGCACAGGGCAGGACATGGATTCTACCCCCCCTGCAACGACAACCTCTTGCAAACCGCTCATTATCATAGAAGCGCCTATTACTACTGATTGAATGCCTGATGCACAAAATCGATTAATTGTCTGTCCAGGCACTTCCTCTGGAAGTCCTGCCCGAAGGACTATATTCCTGGCCGGATTCAGACCCATTTTGCCTTCAGGTATGGCACAGCCTACAATGACATCATCAATATCATTCAAATCCAGCTGAGGTACCTTTTTAACAACTCCTTTTAACACCTCTGCTCCAAAGTCTACCGGATTTGCAGCAGCTAATGTTCCCCGACCGGCTTTGGCTATAGCCGACCGGCCATATGCAACAATTACACATCTCTCCATTCTTAAACTCCTTTTCAATAATGATTCTGTTACTGCTTCTTACAAATTTGCTTATAATTATTCGTTGATTCCTACTTCATTCTTGTGATAATATTTAGTTAAATTACACTTTTGAGGGGATGCTTGTTATGAATCTTGAAACGTTGCAATATTTTCAGTACATTGCCAAATATAAAAATATCACTAAAGCTGCCAAACACTTCTATATCAGCCAATCAACACTGAGCCGCCATATCATGGCTTTGGAAGATGAACTTGCTGTGAAGCTTTTTGAAAGAAACAACAAGAAAATTGAATTGACTGAAGCCGGCAAAGTATTCTATAGTGAATGCGATCCTTTCATTAAGCATATGGAAACAGTCATCAGGAACGCACAATCAGCAGACAAAGGCAATTCTGGAATACTCAGAATTACTTCCCCAGGTAAATTGTGTCAAACGTTATTCGATGCATTGACCTTGATCCGGGATAAGCATCCTTCCATAAAGCTCATCGTTGAATCATACGACTTCAACGAAATTCCTTGTGCCATCCAATATGACCTTTACAACGTTGGATTCACTTATGATTTTGCTTCTTTAGGTCATGAAGATCTTCAAAGCATTCCTATAGGGACAGACTATTTCTCCTTGGCTGTATCATCAAAACTTTTTAAGAATCCAACAAAAGAGACAATTGCTGAGATCGTCAAATCACTGCCTCTGATCTTACCGTCATATATCGAGCCGCCTTTCTTAAAACTTATATTGCATGAGCTTCAGAATTTTGCCGGTGTAAAGAAAATTAATACAATCTACGTTAATACAACCGAGTCCGTTATGCTCGAAGCTTCTTTAGGCTTAGGTTATGGTATTGTCCCAACATCTTTGACAAAATCCAAAAGCGGCAATGAAAATATTTCATACATCAATCTGGATGACTTCTCAGCAAAATGCACTATTGTCATGCTGTACAAAAAATCAAACACTTCAGAATTGGTCAACAGCTTTGTCGATATCGTAAATGGCCTGCGAACAGAAAACATTTGCAGTATATAAAATTATAAATCAAGCATTTAACTGAGCATGGTACACAACAATATGGAATATAACTTTTCATTCATGCTGGCGCTTCTGGAAGTCAATACAATCGGAATATCTGTACCAACCAGACACCCGGCTAAGATATTTTCCGGATCCGTATTCCATATTTTACTCATGACATTCCCTGTAACCAGCTGTGGTACCAAGAGCATATCCACATCGCCTGCGTAGGGAGAATCATAACCCTTGATCCTTGCAGATTCCTTACAGGTGGCCAGATCGAAAGAAATCGGCCCTACCACTACGCCATTACCAAATTCACCATCTGCCGCCATCTGCTGCAATTTCTGGGCATCGACAGTTTCCGGCATTTTTTCACTTACTGTTTCTACAGCACATAATGCACCGACAACAGGCTTCTCGTATCCCAATTTTCGCAAAGTCTCCATACCTTCATTCACAATCCTTTTTTTGTCTTCCAATAACGGATATGGAATGACCGCACAGTCACTCATAGCTAAAAGCTTATGGTATCCTTTGATTTGCATAAGCCCAAAATGAGTGATGAAACCTTTCTTGTTCAAACCGGTTTCCTTATTCAGTATTGGTCTAAGCAAGTCCTTCGTTTCAATCTTGCCTTTCATAATGAAGTCGCCTTTGCCTTCATGGATAAGCCTTACGGCCACACCAGAAGGGTTTGTATCAGGTTCACAGTGGACGATTTCATAATCCCTATCTGTATAATTCATTTGCTGGATCATTTCTGTTACTTTTTCACTTTCCCCAACCAGAACAGGTATCGCATAGCCTTTTTCCTGAGCCAGGAATACCGCCTCAAGTGCATGCTCATCATTTGCACCTGCAACAACGGCTCTCTTTGGAGATACATTCTGATCAAGGCGTGCATGAAGCAATGCTTCATAATTCTTATACATATGTGTCACCCTATTTCCTTTTAATACCAAGTATTTGCCTAGCTTCATCCGGTGTAGCAGGCTCTTTTCCAAATTCTCGTACAACTCGAGCCGCTCTTTCCACCAAGCTTACATTTGTAGCCAGTTTTCCATGGCTATAATAGACGTTGTCCTCAAGCCCTACTCGAATGTGGCCACCTAACGCCAAGGTTGTATACATAATCGGTAAATGCTGTCGACCTAATCCGAAGGCAGACCAAGTAGCGCCTTCAGGCAGCATGTCATGAAGGAACTGCAGGTTTTTCACTGAAGCTTCCATTCCACCTAGGACACCAAGAACAAATTGGTAGTGACAAGGTGTCTCAAGTACTTCTTTTTTTACATAATATTTTACTATATTCATAAAGCCGGAATCAAAGATTTCCAGTTCAGGCTTCACACCCAGTTCTTTCATTTTCAGACCTAGCTGTTCCAAAAACTGTGGTGAGTTGTCAAAGATACCGAAGGGCATCCAGTTGAAGGATCCTGCATCATAGGATGCCATTTCAGGCTTCACATAGGAAAGATGCGCCATTCGCTCTTCATAGCCGGCCTTATTATCGCCTGAAGTGGTGCAGTTGATCACTACATCGCAATCCGTTCTCTCCTTGATCAGATCTATCGTCTTTTTAAATTTTTCCTTATCCATTGTTCCCATGCCTTTGTCATCCCTCATATGCAAATGGACAACTGCTGCACCGGCTTTCCAAGATCTATATGCATCCTCAGCAATTTCTTCAGGTGTCAGGGGAATCGACGGATTCATTTCTTTTGGTGTCATGGCGCCTGTCAAGGCAGCTGTTATGATTACTTTATTTTCCAGTGACATTTTAACCTCCCGTTCTATTACTTTAAGCAAGATAATTTGGATTATTTATAATCTCTTCTATTGAACTGTAACCTTTAGGATAAACATTGTAAGGATGTACTTCCTCTTCTTTATTCAGTACACGAAGGGCTCCGGCTGCCAAAGCTTCCATTTCCCGTTCGCCGGGAATGATGGTAACCGGTGCAATGAACGAAACCTTTTCCTTGATCCAATTTGTAATTCTTTCGCTGTACGCAATACCCCCAGTGAGGATGATCTGATCCACCTTTCCATCCCTGACAACGGAAAGCTGCCCAATGCTTTTAGCAACCTGGTAGGACAGAGCCTTCAGAATCAATTCTGCTTTTTTATCACCTTTATCGATGATTTTTTCAACGTCCCTGACATCCTGGGTTCCAAAATATGCAACCAATCCAGATTGTCCGCACAGGTACATTCTCATTTCCTGCAATGTCTTGTCGCTGTTATAACACAAATTAGCCATATACCTGGTGGGGATCGCACCTGCTCTTTGAGGTGACATCGGTCCTTCATCGTCATAGACCCAATCTGCTATGCGCCCATGATCGTGGAAACCTAGCGTGATTCCTCCCCCAAGCTGAACGATGATAAGATTCAGATCCTTATAATTCTTGCCAATGGACTCCGCATATGTAATACCCGCCGCTTTGGTATTCAATAAATGGGCAATCGGCATATTCACGATTTCAGGAATTCCTGTAACCTTTGCGATTTCATCGGCAGAATCAACACAAGTGGGATCATAGATGATAACTGGAACATCCAAGCCCTTTACCAGCTGATCTGCTATCAGGCAAGATAAGGTGGATGCATGCTGGGCTTCAGGTGCATAGGTAACAGAAGCAATCATCAATTCATTGACCTCATATGCTCCATCATATGGAACGGATGGAATAGTTCCAGCCCTGGAAACAATGATGTCGAACTCAGCAGGATCCAGTTTGTTCACCTTTAAGAATTCCTTAACCTGGTTTGTTCGATATTCCAGCTGGTCCAGTGTCTTCGGCATTTTCTTCAGCTGTTCTGCAGTAATATCCAAGGATACCTTGCTGATCATTTTGTCATCTTCAAAATAGGCCACTTTGGTAGAAGTGGAACCACAGTTTATGGCAAAAATCTTCTTCATACCTTCACCTTCTCTTTCTAAAAACACGCGGAGAATTTCAAGAATTCTCTGCGTGTATCAAATTATCTTATTTTGCCTTTCAGCGGTGGATCAATCTTACCTTCCAGTTCTAAATATTTAATCATGGACAGCAGCTCTGAATGCAGCTCATCTGCACAGTACATTCCAAATAATTCAGTTCCGAATGCCATATCCAGATCGTCTGCAATTCTCTTCTTCCAGTTTCTTCTGACCAGCTGAGTTGTAAGTCTTCTTGCGATCCTGTTTTGAGCCATCAGCATATCTGCGATTTCATAGGCACGATCCATCAATTTTTCTCTTGGAACGATTTCTGATACCATGCCTAATCTAACAAGGTCTTGAGCTGACATCTTATCGCCGGTCATCAGGTACCATGCAGCAAATCTTGCCGGCATCAATTCCATGAAACAGCTATGTATTCCATCACCAGGCACGTTGTTTGTCCCTGGTAACATATGGGGGTCAAGGACAGTAATATCATCAGCAGCGATTGCCAAATCACACATAAGAGCCAATTCAGTATGTCCACCTGATCCGCTAAGTACGCCAAGAGTTGGAACTTCAACATCTTGAATCATTGTGATGATCATACGACGTCCGTCTACAAACATATGATTGTATCGTGTTTCTGCCGGATCATCACCTTCCGGAGCCCAGCTTGCAGCTTCAAAGTCTGTAACCCAAATATTACCTGTACCAGTGAAAATAATCATTTCAGTTTCCCGGTCTGTTCCAAGCATTCTCCACATTTTACCGATTGCATCATGCAATTCCATGGACCAGATCAATGGTCCACCTTTACAGTGCATACGTACAGTAACAACACCGTCTTCACGTCTGTCCATAATAAAATGTTCTTTGAACATTTCCTTGATTTCTTCAAAAGTTGGCCATTTTACATAGCCTGCGTTAGTTTGTTTTACATTTGACATTTTCTTTTCCTCCAAACATAAATAAATTTTATTAATTGTTTTAAGGCAACAATTGCAATGAACTGTTGTGTTAAAGTATAAACAACCAATAGTGAATTGTAAAATTCATAATATGCATAAGTACATTTTGTTTTTTACCCAATTTCGCCGGCACCTTTGTTATAATGATAATCTAGATAGAATTTAACAAAGAAAGTGGTGCTGACTATGATCGAGACAAAGACAATAACCAATCAGAAGGGTTTGCTGTCCATTGAGAGCAAAAACATCTTTACTATATTGAAGAAGTGGTTGTATACAGAACAGGATATTGTTTTCAGAGAACTTATTTCAAATGCTTCAGATGCCATTGAAAAGCTTTCCCGGTTGATGGAGAAAGATGGAAGTATCCCTCAAACAGAGGGTAAGATTCTCGTAAGGCTGGATCCTGGGACAAAACGCCTCGTTATAAGTGATAACGGCATTGGTATGAGCGAAGAAGAAGTCCACAAATACATAAATCAGATTGCTTTTTCAGGTGCAGCAGAATTCATCAACCAAAACAATCAGGCTGGTAAAGACACCATCATCGGCCATTTTGGAGTAGGTTTTTACTCGGCTTTCATGCTGGCGGACCATGTAGCAATCGAAACAAAGTCCTATAAGAAAGATGTACCAGCCGTCCGCTGGAATTGCATGTCAGATATGTCCTATAGCATGGGTGAATGCCACAAGACTGAAATCGGTACGGATGTCATTCTCTATTTGGACGAGAAGAATCCCTATTTGGAAAATCCGAACCTCATATTTGAGATCATAAAGAAATACTTTGTCTTTTCAAAGACAGCCATATATTTTGAAGCATCTGGGTATGCTCATGTCTTAGTCAACAATCCTTCTCCAATATGGAGACGACCTAAGGCATCCATCGAACCAGCGGATATGAATACGTTCTACAAGGAGTTTTTCAACGATGTATCCGATCCATTGTTTTGGATTCAGTTCGAAAGCATAGATATCGGTGTAAGGGGCATTCTATTCTTCAGAGATACAAAAAACGGAACCGAAGAATTGGATGGAACCATCAAGATCTACAATAGAGGTGTTT
>Ga0209347_1003421_pt1 | contig 18535 bp, 16 predicted proteins | sample AutmiccommuBRH23_FD_187382 | JGI IMG/M metagenome (GOLD analysis project Ga0209347, IMG submission 187382) | Deep subsurface microbial communities from Mt. Terri, Switzerland - Autotrophic microbial communities BRH/23 (SPAdes) (version 2) | ecosystem: Environmental > Aquatic > Deep subsurface >...
CAAGCGGTCTAATTTCAGCCCGCTAAATAAAATGATTTGGGGATATCAAGCGAGTCAAGGGTCAAGATAAACTCCCTATGCTCGCCCTTGATTCACGCCTAATAAAGCAGTTGGCTCTCTGACCGGAACCATGGCTCAATTTTTCCGGAGAGGTGGCTCACACATTACCGGAACGAAGGCTCTATCGCACCGGAATATCCACCTAGAACCGATTTCATCTAACGCTCTGCTGGAAACGAACTTTGCCTTCCCGGCCCACCGGCTGGCGCGATTTTTGCCGCCCCAGACCTTTCCCCCTGCCGCAAAAAACGGGACAGCCGGGCAGGATGAGCAAAGTTGGCGTAACGCAGTGGAGCCGTTTCCAGCGTTGTTAGATGATGTGCCACCAGGACCCGATTTCCAGCAATCCCAAGAAATAAATTGGTATCAATTATTGTTCGCTCCACTCATGTAAACCCACCATTCCATCCCCAAATCTTTTAAAAACATGTAGATATGAACTGATTGTAGCTTGTAACTTGTGTGAATTATAATCAACAGGAAAAAGATTAGGAAAGTTTTCTTTTAATTTTCGAGTTAAATCCTCAACGTGTAATGGCTCATCATGTTTTCTTAAGACAATCACGGCTGCTTCATAATGATATTTAACGGTATGTCCTATAGATAAAGGATTTGGCGTGTATCTTTGAGAGGTTCTATGAGCTTCAGGTTGGTCATTGACTACGTCTAGATTAAACAACTTCATTCTGTTCGGCATTCTAAGATGAGTTAATATTTGAAGACTCCTAAAGAAAGGTTCTTTATAATCCTTTATATCATGAACTGCCATCTCAATAAGTTTTAAGACTCTTCTTGCATATTCTTCATTAAAGATGAATGTAACATCTATATTGTTAAGATCATTTATTAAAACTTCTAAATCGTTGGTCATAGTCTGACCAACAGTTGGTGCCCAAATCATATGACATGCCTTCCAATCTGGGAAAACCGTCTCAGCATATTTATGGTTTCGTAAAAGCTTTTGCTTAATTTTTTGAGTAGTTTCATCACGAGATCCGTAGTTCATTGTCTGTAAATGTGTTGTTACTTCACATAAGTATAGTTTTCTTTCCTGAAAATTAAGTCCAACAACATCTATTTCGCCTTGGCTATCAATCTGTCTGGGTAAAACAAAATTATACTCAACAATATCGCATGATTCAATTAGTCGTAAGTACGCACTTACTAAATACTCTCCCATCTCCGCCATTTAAAGCCCTCCAGCTTTTAATTTTATTTTAGCTAGTAAGAACATCTCCGATATTGGCATTTCATCTAACGCATATTGGCTAAACGAACTTCCCGCGCCCGCAGTGCTGGCGCGGTTCTTGCCACCCCAGCTCCTTAGCCTCAAATCGCAAAAACCGTGATAGCCGGGCAGGATTAGCAAAGTTGGGCGAAACATAGTGAAGCCGTTTCCAGCGTTGTTAGGTGATGTAGTACCAGAGACCCTCATAATTCTCCAAGTATTAGTCCTACATTGGTTGTTGTTTCAAAAGCTACTACCTCTTTACCCCGAATAGCAAAACGGAATTTCAACTTCCCGCCAACCTTTATTCCTGCTTCTTGTACTCCAATCACGAAATCAGCAATGTTTTCTTTAATGACATTTTCTAGAGCTTTAACACGGTCAGCATAATAGTCAGATACTCGTACTACATCAATGCTCGTTCCAGAAGTAGCAATTCCACCACCTATAGGCATATAGACGGCCCCTTCTTCGACTTCTATCAATAGAAAAACCCCAGCTTTACGAGCCTGGTAAATTTGTTCGTCGGATAGCTTTTCATTGACCCTCACAGCGTCTTTAATTCTATATTTATCAATTGTATGAGGCCAATTTCTATGAACTATTCTCACTAGATTTTGGCAAGCCCATTTTCGATGAGGCATAACATCAATAAGGTAAGCATTTTTCTCATCAAGTCGAACAAATATAACGTTACGTGTTCGAGAAACAAATTCATCTTTATCTAAAGTGGTTCCTAAATGTAAGTGGTAAATTCCCCAATCATTGAGAAGAAGATCGTCAAAATCAAGATTAGAAATACTCCTGCTTAAATAAGGCCTTAGGTCTTCCCCATTCTTTATTTTCTCGATTAACATATCTAATCCAGCAATGTTTTCCTCAGGGCAGTTAAACTCTTTAGATTTCAATACATTTCGAGGAAAAGGGCTAACAAGTCTTTTTCGTAAATTAAAATACCTTATTGATATATCTTGTGGCTTTTCATCGGGCTCTACGTTATATCCCAGAGATAGTAATCTATTTCTGAGTATGTCAATCCAGTCAGAATAGAAGTCTATCTTAATATCATAATCACTAGACATTCATGTTCTCCTTCAATGGCAGTATAAGTGTGGTACTATTTTGCCTACCACAATTATAAACGAAATTAGAAATTTTTGGAACTACAATCAATACGCACTTCCCCGCAAAACAAAAAGCCCCCTCTCCGTATCCTTCGAGGGGGTCGGTTGGTTTGCTCCGCAAACCTCCAATCAATTATTTTGTTTTTTTCCTGGCCGCTAGCCGCTAGCCGCCAGCCGCTAACTACAGATTCTTAATCAACTCATTCCCAAAATCAGAGCACTTCACTTCCCGGGCTCCTTCCATGAGCCGGGCGAAATCGTAGGTGACTACTTTGCTGGTGATGGTTTTTTGCACGGATTTGTAGATTAATTGGGCAGCTTCTGTCCAGCCCAGGTATTCCAGCATCAGCACGCCTGATAAGAGGAGTGATCCCGGATTTACTTTGTCAAGTCCGGCGTATTTAGGCGCAGTGCCATGTGTAGCCTCAAATACGGCGGCTCCGGTGACGTAGTTGATATTAGCGCCGGGAGCTATGCCGATGCCGCCTACTTCGGCTGCCAGGGCATCTGATATGTAGTCACCGTTTAAGTTTAAGGTGGCAATCACATCGTACTCGGCCGGTCTGGTCAGGATCTGCTGTAAGAAAGCATCTGCTATCACATCTTTGACAATGATCCGTCCTGCCTTCTGTGCTTCATTCTGGGCTTTGTCAGCTGCTTCAGCGCCATTCTCGGCTTTAATCCTGTCATATTGTACCCAGGTAAAAACCTTATCTGAAAACTCAGCTTCGGCGACTTCATAGCCCCAGTTTTTGAAGGCGCCTTCGGTAAACTTCATGATGTTCCCTTTATGGACGATAGTCACGCTCTGGCGATTGTTGTCAATAGCGTACTGAATAGCCGCCCGGACGAGCCTTTTGGTACCCTCTTCCGACACTGGTTTGATGCCGATGCCGGAGGTCTCCGGGAAACGTATCTTTTTGACTCCCATCTCATCCATCAGGAAACGGATAACCTTTTCCACTTCCGGGGACCCTGCCGCCCATTCGACTCCTGCATAAATGTCTTCTGCATTCTCCCGGAATATGACCATATCCACAAGTTCGGGATTTTTAACGGGGGAAGGTACTCCATCAAAATACCTGACCGGTCTTAAACATACATACAGGTCCAGTTCCTGCCTTAAGGCAACGTTCAGTGACCTGATGCCTCCACCCACCGGTGTTGTCAGCGGACCCTTGATCGCAACTATGTACTCGGTTATAGCCTTTAGAGTATCTGCTGGCAGCCACTCACCGAACCGGTTAAAAGCTTTTTCACCTGCGAAAACTTCATACCAGGCAATTTTCTTCTTGCCGCTATAGGCCTTGTCCACCGCGGCGTCAAGGACCCGGGAAGCTGCCGCCCAGATATCCGGGCCGGTCCCATCGCCCTCGATAAAAGGAATAACCGGATTATCCGGTACATTCAACTTTCCATCCCGGAGGGTAATTTTTTCCCCTTCCATTGGCATATCGTATTTTTCGAATATAGACATATGCTTTCACCTCATAATAAAAGATATAAATTGCAATTTTTGTGACCCATAGAACATTTTACCCCATTAAACCGGATAAATCCAGAAAAAAAACAGGAGGGCTGTCAAGCCCTCTTGCCCATTACTTCCTCGTAGATGTAAACAAGTTCCTTATCAAACAGTGATCTCTTTAAACCAACAGCAGTGGCGCGTATCTTCGGCAGCAATTCGTTTGCTTCTTCACCATCTAATAGGATGCCATATTCAGCAAATTTAACCATTAATGATTTCGAACCTGAATGCTTGCCAATTACTATCTGCCTTTCCAGGCCTACCTCTTCAGGAGTAAAGACTTCGTAAGTTTTGGGATTCTTGATGGCCCCATCGGCATGAATGCCTGATTCGTGGGCAAACATGTTGGAGCCGACAATAGCTTTCCAAGTGGGCAGTTCCCGGCCTGAAGCCAGGGATACATATTCAGCGAACCCACGAAACATTTCGGTCTTAAAACCCAGGTCGACACCGTCTATATGTTTCAAAGCCATTACCACTTCTTCCAGGGCGGCATTTCCGGCACGTTCTCCCAAGCCAATCATCGTCACGCCGACGTGGGTGGCACCGGCTTTAACCCCGGCCAGCGCATTGGCAGTGGCCATGCCGAAGTCATTATGGGTATGCATTTCGATGTCAATTCCGACTCTATCCCGCAAGGTTTTAATACGTTCATAAGTTGTAAAGGGGTCAAGGATTCCTATGGTGTCACAATACCGTACCCTGTGCGCGCCTGAATTTTTAGCTTGGGTGGCAAACTGGACTAAAAAATCCATGTCAGTTCTCGAAGCATCTTCTGCATTTACAGAGATATAGAGCCCCTCTTTTGTGGCAAACTCAACTGCTTTGACCATGCTTTCCATTACCCATTCCCGGGTAGTCTGAAGTTTATGTTCTATATGTATATCTGACGTTGAAATAGAAATGGCCACAGCATCAACACCACAGTCCACACTCTGTTCAATATCTTTGACAACTGCACGGTTCCAGCCCATGATACTTGCTTTCAGGCCGAGCTTTACAATTTCCTTGATAGCCTGCTTTTCATCCCCGCCCATTACCGGAATACCGGCCTCAATCTGGTGGACACCTACCTCGTCCAAAAGCCGGGCTATGCGTACTTTTTCTCTATTAGCAAATACGACGCCTGCGGTTTGTTCCCCATCGCGCAATGTTGTGTCAACAATCTTAATATTTTCGATAGTCATTCTACTACACCCCTTTACGACAAAAATCTACATTGGATTTTCTCAAGAGAGCCACATCACTAATATTGTAACATGAAAACTCATGTTTGAGAAGGTAGAATTTCGGTTTCTAGGGGTTTTTAGGGCATAAAAAAAAGAGCCAATAAAAAATTGGCACCTTGTCAGCGGTGCCAATATAGCATTTAGTATTAAATTGTTATATCTAATTCGTCTATCACATTTTGGATTCTGTTAAATACCGTAGTCTTATCGGACCCTGCAAACAGCAGTCCCACAGCTCTCCGCTGATCATCCAGGACCAGCGCCCCACTGTCTCCACCCTGGGACATAGGTGAGGCAATAATCTGATCTTCAAACACTGCCGCTTCACCGTCTCCCATTTCAACCTGTACTGTGGCATGAACCGCTTTGATAGTTCCGGTAGTAACACCTGTGGTACGGCCGCTTTTTCTTACTTCCATGCCGACTTCCGCTTCTGCCGTCCCCTTAACCGGACCCAGTTCCAGGATGTCGGGGTTAAGTCTACCCGGGTCTATGGGTTTAGCCAGAGCCGCATCGACCTTGTTTCCTGAATCAGCCTGCCGCATCACTTTTACAGCGTATTTTGGATGCATGACCTTGAACATGGCATTCAACCATATCTCGGCTACTGCCGCCTTAGGACACGATGATTGGCTGTATGTTTTTGTGACAGGTTTAAACCGGTGCAGCTTACCGATAACATTTTTTTCAAGTGTCCCGCCATCATGCGGCCCCGGCAGCAGTATAGGATCCCCAAGCTTGGAACGGTTGTCAGTACCGTTGGAACCATTTGCTAAAACGTGATTATTTGAGAGAATCAAGGGCTCGCCCGTCTGGCGGTCTTTCACAACTGCCCCGAAAGTCCCGGCTGTAATCTTATAGTGGCCGATACTAACACCCGGCTGGGCCGCAGCATCACGGTCAGTCCTGCCCAAAAGCCGCAGCTCTCCTACCTCGATTACGTCTGTTTCGATACCATCCACGTTTTTGGGTACAATATGCTGGGACTCAAGTTCAGTTTCGGGCAGTTTATGCTTGACCAGCACGACTACCCCCATTTTAGGTGCTCCGGTGGATACAGCTGCAGATTCCTTGTAACCGACAGCCACGCCCACCACATTTTTCATCGACATCAGCTTCTTTTTATGGTTTTTAAGCGCCGATTGTATTTTTTCCATCCTTCACCCTCCTCTGGTGGTATAAAATCAATACATTATATGCACCAGAGCTGCAATGGGGAAGAGAATGAAAATAAAACAGGGGGCCGTTTCTACACAGCCCCCTGACAAAGACCTCTATATTATCCTTTAGTTGAATCCAGGATGCGGGCGATAAGAGCCGCTGCCTCAGCCTTGGTCACGTCTTTTTCCGGACTGAGGTTCCCGTTATTATCACCTTTCAACAAACCGAGTTTAACTGCTTGCAGCATAGATTGGGCAGCCCAATCCGAAATCTTATCAGCATCTTTAAAGTCTTCCAATTTAGCTTCACTGATAGCTTCAGTATCGCCAAGTCCTTTGTCCAGGATGACTGCAAATTCCTGCCTGGAAATTGCCGTCTCGGGGTTAAACTTTCCATCATAACCGGTCACTATTCCCGCTTTATATGCTGCTTCGATATACCCGGCAAACTTGTGGTCTGCAGGGACATCATTAAAAGTAGGTTTATCGGGCAAGTAACTGTTAAGCTTAAGGGCTTTAGCCAGCATAGTAACTACCACGCCTCTGGAGGCTGAAACGTCCGGCTCAAAGTTTTTTGCCTCCGCATCAACGATTTTGAGGTCAGATAATCTTTGAATATCTTTTTCAGCCCAGTGTCCGGCCACATCACCGAAACCGGCCCGGCTGTACAGGATTTTGCCTTCCCACCTGTTCTTAATTTCGCCGGTCTTGGCATCAATATAAAACTCCGCAGTATTAACCCGGTAAGCCAGCCTTATTTTCCAATCCTGTGCAGCATCCCTGATTCTGACATAACCGAGGTCAAATCCCATTTGCCCCATGGCCAGGTCAGCGGCTTCTGTGGTGCTGATTACGTCATCAATTGACGGGAACTTGAATTCTTCCCAATTCGAATAATATGACATCACCTTGCCCTGGCCGTTGACATTTACACTGGCGCCGTTATCCACAAAGGGAACACCATTTATCAACCGGCTGAAATGGAAGTAATAGACTGGCCTTAGCCCATCTTTGCCAACCGGCGGGTATTCTCCAAAGTTATTGTTGACATCCAGTCTAAGCTGTCCGGCCTTGGAAGGAGCAACCTTTTGCAGAAACTCCGCAGCAATAGTCTTAGCCTCTTCTTCCGTAATACCTGTGGACTGGTTATACGGTTCATAACTCGAATCAATGTTGACCACTTCACCGGTCCTGGCATTTATTCCTACGTTCATGTAATTATAGCCGGCCCCTGCTTTATTAAGCCATGAAAAATTCCAAACTGCCGGGGTAACACCATCCTGGTTCTCGTAATAATTAACACCGTTTAGTTTATGGCCTTCCTGAAGATCAACCCATTGTTCGGCCAGTTCCATAGCTTCTTCCATAGTCAGAACTTTATCTGCCGGCACCGGTCCGGTATCTGCGCCAATCGGGCCGTTAGAATTCGCTTTCAGATCCACCTTATTACCGGAGATGTCAATTAATTCACCGGTAACACCATCGATATAGACCTGAACGTAGGGAAGCGGGGTCGAATAGCCCAGAGCCACCTCTGCCGGCCCGCCTTCTTTATATACTCTCAGGTAATTGAGGCCAATACCCACCTTATCCAGGAAAATCTTCTGCGCGTCTTTCCGGTAAACAACATTATCAACAGATGGCAGTTCACCGGCATCCCAGTTGAAATTAAACGAAAAAATCTTTCCGTTGCTGGAGCTTACAGCAACATTAGCGCCATTGTCCCAGTAAGGATAACCGTTAACCACACGATTGAACCGGAAATAGTATTCAGGAAGACGCTGGGGTTTTTTCGAAGGTGCAAAAATTTGGTTAACCTGGGGTTCCAGCTTAAGCTGTCCGTATTCATTAGGAATTGTCTTCTTCAAAAACTCTTCTGCGATGGCCTGAGCTTCCTCAACAGTATATTTGCTTTCACCGTAATTGTCCGGCGAATACTGGTAAAGACTTCTCAACCGTCCGCTGACCGCGTCGATCTCAACGGAAATGTCCCGCGGGGATTTGGGACTGTTTAAGTTCCAGTTAAAGCCCCAAACCTGGCCGCCAAACTCGTCATAACGGTATGAAACATTATTAAGCTTCATCCCGTCTGGGATCTCAACAGCGGCCTGAGCTAGCTTGAGGGCTTCCTCCCTGCTTATCGGCGTCTGGGGATCCGCAGCTAGCACAGGGGATGCAAAGCTAAATAAAAATAATGCCACCAAAAATACACTTATGACCCTTTTCACTTTAATCCGCCTCCTGTAAATTCCAAATCTTTGGGAAATCCCGAATTGGCTTGCAAAAAATCAGGCAGCTGGTGAAGCCTCACCCCCCGGTTATTAATCAACGTTATATAACTATTCGATAAGACGAAGATACTTGCCAAAATGTTCCTCCACGGTGATTTAAATTTTTCACCCCGACATATTTTTTCCCCGCCATGGCATAATATTTTTATAAAGGGGGCCAGGAAAAAATGACCTATTCTATAAAATACGGTGTTGACCGCTGCCCAGCTACCAAGAACTACAGCCATGCTGCGTACTGCCAAAACTGTGACTTCCGGGGCTCGGAAAATAAGGACTGCTGTGAGTGTGTTTACTACCAATTCAGGTCAAAGGAAAAGAAAGACGAGAAGGTGCCGGTGCATTAAAAAAAGACTCTACATTTTAAGTAGAGTCTTTGGTATTACTGCATTTTATCGCGGAGCAGCCTGTTGACCAGTTCGGGATTGGCCTGGCCACGGGTGGCCTTCATCACCTGGCCGACCAGGAAGCCGATAGCCCGCTCCTTGCCGGCTTTGAAGTCCTCCACAGACTGTGGGTTATTGGCGACAACCTCGTCAACGATAGCCGTGACAGCCCCTTCATCGCTTATCTGCTTGAGCCCCTTGGCTTCAACTATGGCACCTGGCTTAAGGCCTTTTTGCTGCATCTCGGCAAAAACATCCTTGGCAATTTTACCACTGATTTCACCTTTATCAATAAGTTCAACCAACTCAGCCAGGTTGGCCGCCGGTATTGGGAAGTCAGCTTCATTTACACTTTGCCCGGTGGCGTTGATGTGCTTGAGCAGTTCACCCATTACCCAGTTACTCAATGCTTTGGCATTTTTCGTAAATTTGAGCCCTTCATCAAAGTAATCCGACAGCTCCATCGAACCTGTTATCACTTCGGCGTCATACTCCGGCAGGCCGTAGTCATCCATATAGCGTTTCTTACGGGCATCAGGCAGTTCAGGCAGGCTTGCCCTGACTTCTTCCACCCAGTCCCTGGAAATAATCATGGGAACCAGGTCAGGATCGGGGAAGTAACGGTAATCATGGGCTTCTTCCTTACTGCGCATGGATAGGGTGATGCCCTTGGACTCATCCCACGACCGGGTTTCCTGAATAACCCTGCCGCCTTCTTCGATAACTTCAATCTGCCTTTCAGCTTCATATTCCAGGGCCTTCTGCAGGGCCCGGAAGGAGTTCATGTTTTTCAATTCTGTCCTGGTGCCAAACTCTTTCTGCCCAACAGGGCGTACTGAAATGTTGGCATCACACCGCAGGGACCCTTCTTCCATTTTACAGTCAGATACATCGGTATACTGCAGGATGGCCTTCATTTTCTCCAAATAAAGCCTGGCCTCTTCCGGGGATCTCAGATCAGGTTCCGACACTATCTCAATGAGCGGCACCCCTGTCCTGTTGTAATCAACCAGCGAATATTTAGATGTGGCCATAGTGGCCCCCTGGTGGACAAGTTTACCGGCATCCTCTTCCATGTGAACCCTGGTAATCCCGATGGTCTTATGCTCCTCGCCAACAATTATCTCCAGAAACCCGTGTTCTGCTATTGGCAGGTCATATTGAGAAATCTGATAGTTCTTGGGCAGGTCCGGATAATAGTAATTTTTCCGGTCAAATTTGCTGAATTCAGCTATTTCACAGTTTAATGCCAGCCCCGCCTTAATAGCAAATTCTATCACCTGCCTGTTGGCCACGGGAAGAACCCCGGGTAATCCCAGACAAACAGGACATACATGTGTATTAGGGTCCCCTCCGAACTCGGTTGAAGAACAGCAGAATATCTTGGAGTTGGTCTTCAACTCAGTGTGAACCTCCAGGCCGATAACTATTTCATATTCTGACGACATAATTTATCACCTCTCTTACAGGTTAGGTTTAACCTTATGATGTTCGGTGTTTTGTTCAAACGCATAGGCAGCCTGAAACAGGGTGCCTTCCCCGAAGGGTTTGCCCATTAACTGCAAACCGACAGGCAGCCCTCTGACATGGCCGCAGGGAATCGATATGCCGGGAATACCGGCCAGGTTCACCGAAATAGTGAAAATATCGGATAAATACATCTGCATAGGGTCGTCCGCTTTCTCCCCAAACTTAAACGCCGGAGTTGGGGCGGTCGGTGACAAAATAACATCAAATTTTTCAAAAGCCCGGTCGAAGTCCTGTTTAATCAAAGTTCTTACTTTAAGGGCCTTAAGATAGTAAGCGTCATAATAGCCGGAACTGAGAGCGTATGTACCCAGCATGATTCTCCTTTTGACCTCAGCGCCAAAACCCTCGCTCCGCGTACGCATAAACATGGTGACCATGTCCTCTGCAGTCTCATCCCGATATCCGTAACGGACACCATCGTAGCGGGCCAGGTTCGAGCTGGCCTCAGCAGGCGCAATCAGGTAATACACGGGGAGAGCGTATTGTGTATGAGGCAATGATGTTTCCTCACAAACAGCTCCCATTTCTTCGAATTTTTTAATAGCATCCCGGACAAGGCCTTCTACCTCAGGGTCGGTCCCCTCAACAAAATACTCCCTGGGGATCCCAATCTTCAAACCCTTTACTTCACCTGTCAGAAACCGGGTGTAGTCAGGAACATCGAATTCAGCGGAAGTTGAGTCCTTAACATCATGTCCGGCAATAACGCCAAATATCTGGGCGCAATCTCTCACATCCTTAGCGAAGGGCCCAATCTGGTCAAGAGAAGAAGCAAAAGCGATCAAGCCGTACCGGGAAACTGTTCCGTAGGTAGGTTTAAAACCAACTACCCCGTAGAACGACGCCGGCTGCCTGATAGACCCTCCGGTGTCAGAACCCAGTGAGTAAATTGTTTCATCTGCCGCTACAGATGCGGCGCTTCCCCCACTTGAGCCACCTGGCACACGCTCCACATCCCAGGGGTTGTGTGTCTGAAAAAATCTGGAGTTTTCCGTGGATGACCCCATGGCAAATTCGTCCAAATTTGCCTTGCCTATCAATACAGCCCCGGCTTCATTTAACTTCTCAACTACGGTTGCATTATAAGGGGGCACAAAGTTATGGAGCATCTTTGACGAACAGGTTGTCAGGATGTTCTCCGTGCACATATTATCTTTAATCACGACCGGTATTCCTGCCAGAGGCCCTATTTCCTCACCCTGCGCAATCCTGGTGTCAATCTCCCTCGCCCTGGCAAGAGCTTTTTCTCTGGTCAAGGAAACAAAAGCCCTGACTTTATCTTCCACTTCGTCAATCCTCTTATAAACAGCTTCGGTGATTTCCAGCGAGCTGACTTCTTTGTTTCGCAACCTGTTATGCAGTTCGTGCGCTGTTAAACCGTTCAGATGCAACTTGATCCCTCCTAAAATAAAACGGCTCCCTTAAATCTTGGGCACACGAAAATAGTTGCCCTCTTTGGCAGGGGCATTGGCCAGAGCTTTCTCGTTGGCCAGATGACCGTCAACCTTGTCCTCCCTGAACACATTGTGCAGGGGAAGCACGTGAGCCGTAAGGGGAACATTTTCAGTATCCAGTTTATTCAAAGCCTCTGCATATTCAAGAATGGCGCTAAGCTGGGAAGCATACTTTTCTTTTTCTTCTTCACTCAATTCCAGCCTGGCCAATAGAGCCACATGTTCTACCTGTTTCTTGGTAAGCATTTGACCACCTTCCCAAAATTAGTGTTAGTACAAGCCCAAAGCCTGATGTGACAAGTTTCACAGATATTTTATTATAACAGATAAGCCCTTCTAATACAAGTTTTGGCGTTTTTTACACAAACTTTGCAAGCGTAAATTCTTCCTTCTCCGGGCAGAATATGATTTGTAAATTATTTTGGAGGTGTTTTTATATGTACTTGCATTCTCACCACGGCCAAGGTGACTTTAGACCCTATTCAGGTATCAAGATTGAACCGATGAACCAAGAAAGCCGGGACGTTAAAATTATCTACAGCGGACTTTTGGCCAAGTCAGGCGCTGAACATGTCTACCTTCATGCAGGGTTCGGCAAGCGCCGCGGCTGGGAAAAAGTCTCTGACCAGCTAATGGAAAACACTGCCCGCGGCTGGGAAAAAACCATTATCATGGATAAGAAGGACGACCAGCTAAACTTCTGTTTCAAAGACTGTGCCAACAACTGGGACAATAACCACGGTGAAAACTGGACTTATGTGTTAACAGATTAGACAGTCAGCAGCAGACAAAAAAGGGCAGCCATTGTCACCTGACAAAGGCTGCCCTTTTTCCAATTGTCACTCGTCTCCCTGTACCAGAATTAATCGTCACCAAGGAACAACAGAATCAGGATCAGGAACAATACAAAAGCAAAGTTTTTGTTGCAAAAGCCGCCCATTTTTATCCCTCCTTCTCATTTCTTAAAACTGACTGAACCCTACGCTGTTAATACATAATATTGAAATAACCGATGAATGGTTCATGGCTGAGAAGGTTTTTTCAGCAAAAAAAATAACCATCTTAGCAAAAAGAAAACACCGTCTTTCGTTCGAAAGACGGTGTTTCTTAATTTACGATGTTATCCGAGTAATTCCTCAAATTCGTCCTCACTAATAATCGGCACTCCTAAAGCCTGGGCCTTATCCAACTTGGAACCGGGGTCCAGCCCCGCCACAACATAGTCGGTTTTTTTACTTACACCTGAACTTACGCGCCCCCCCAATTTTTCGATAATCTCCTGGGCCTCCTTGCGTGTGTACCTGTCCAGGGCACCGGTAAGCACGAACTGTTTTCCTTCCAGGGGCCTGGCACCTGCTTCCGGAAGTTCCTGGACCATGTTCACACCGGCATTTTTCAACCTATCAAGCAGTTCCCGGGAATAGGGGTCACTAAAATAGGTGACAAGGCTTTCTGCCATTTTAGGCCCGATTTCAGGTATCTCCATCAGCTCTTCCACAGTCGCTTCCTGCAGGCGACCCATAGAGCCATAGTGGGCTGCCAGGACCTTGCCTGCCCGCTGACCGACCAGGCGGATACCCAGGGCAAAAATCAGCTGCGCCAGCGAGGCTGATCTACTTTCGGCAATTGCCCCCACCAGGTTTTCCGAAGACTTTTGGCCCATGCGTTCCAGCCTTAACAAATCATCAAACCTCAGATAATATAGGTCGGCGGCATCCCTGACCAGCCCTGACTCGATCAACGCAGTGATTACCGAAGGCCCCAGCCCCTCGATATCCATAGCGTCCCGGGAAACAAAGTGAATGATACCCTCCCGTTCCCTGCCTGGGCACCTGTCATTGGGGCAGCGCACGGCGACTTCACCATCGACTCTTTGCACCAAAGTCCCGCAAGCGGGGCACTGCACAGGCATTTCAAAGGGCCGTTCACTTCCCGACCGCTTGTCTGACAGCACCCGGATAATTTCGGGAATTACATCCCCGGCTTTATGGATGACGACATGATCCCCAATCTTAATGTCTTTATCCCTGATAATATCGTCATTATGCAGGGTCGCACTGCTGATGGTAGAACCTGCAACCTTTACAGGTTCTAGTAATGCAGTCGGCGTGAGGACTCCGGTCCGGCCGACTCTGACGAAAATATCCCTGACTACGGTTTCCGCTTCTTCAGCCGGAAACTTATAGGCGATAGCCCAGCGCGGGCTTTTACTGGTAGCTCCAAGTTCGGCCTGCTGACCGAGATTGTTGACCTTCACGACCATCCCGTCGATTTCAAAAGGAAGGTTATGACGTTTATCTGTCCACTCCCGGCAGTAATCAACAACCCCGTCTATACCTAAAAAACTCTTGATATGAGGGTTAACTTTAAAGCCCAGCCTTTTCAGCTCCTCCAGACCATCCATATGGCTGGAGACCGACATGCCCTCAACACGGCCTATCCCATATAGGAAAGCGTCTAATGCCCTGGAAGCAGTGACCCGCGGGTCCAACTGGCGGAGAGATCCGGCGGCAGCATTGCGCGGGTTGGCGAAAGTCTGTTGACCGGCTTCTTCCCGCTCTTCATTGAGACGGGCAAACTCTTTTTTGGGCATAAAAGCCTCTCCTCTGACCTCCAGCAGAGGTACAGAGCGGTGAAGCCTTAAGGGAATGCTCCTAACGGTTTTAAGGTTCTGACTGATATCTTCTCCGACTTCCCCGTCCCCCCTGGTAGCTCCCCGTACAAGAAGCCCGTCCTCATATAACAGGGAAACTGCCAGCCCGTCTATCTTCAGTTCGACTATATATTCAACATCCTGTCCGCCGCCCAGGCCCCTTCTTACACGGCGGTCAAAATCCCGTAAATCCGCTTCATTAAAGGCATTGCTCAGGCTTAGCATCGGCGCTAGGTGCTGTACAGTACTGAATCCCCCGGCAGGCGTCCCGCCAACCCTCTGGGTAGGTGAATCCGGCGCGGCCAGGTCGGGATTAGCTTCTTCCAGTGCCGCAAGTTCTCTGAGCAAGCTGTCATATTCAGCATCAGATATTTTCGGATTGTCCAGCACATAGTAATTATGGTTGTGCTCGTTTATCAGGTCGGTTAATTCCCGTATTCGTCCCGCAGCTGTTGACCTGTCCAACGTTCACCCCTCCTTATTCAGCTTACAGCTTTTTTATCGGCGCATACTTGGCAATCAGGGTTTTTATGCCCTGGCTCGGAAAAGCTATGCTGATCTCAGCGTTTTCATCTTCACCTTTCACACTAACCACGACCCCCTGGCCCCACTTATTATGCTCCACCTTGTCACCCAGGGCAAAGATGCCCGGAACAACTGCTTGACGTGGTTCAATACGGGGGGAAGCAGACATCGACTGTTTCACATAACCGTCTCTGCTGCCTGCAGCATCCGGAGCAGCTGCAGCGTTGTTTTTTAAACCCGTCCCCTCCCGACTGACAATGTGTTCCGGAATCTCAGCAATAAATCGCGAAGGCAGGTTATGCATGTAATTGCCATAAAGTGTCCTCTGCCAGGCATTTAAAAGGTGAAGAACTTCCCGAGCTCTTGTTATGCCTACATAACACAGCCGGCGCTCCTCTTCCAGTTCCGATTCCTCCATCAGAGAACGGGAATGGGGGAAGATACCTTCTTCCATTCCGATCAGAAAGACCGACGGAAACTCAAGACCCTTGGCGCTGTGAAGGGTCATCAGCACAACAGCATCAGACCGCTCATCAAAATTATCAATATCGGCAACCAAAGATACACCTGACAGGAACTCTTCCAGGGATTTTTCCTCCTGGCTTTTATCATATTCAGCAGTAACAGTCAGGAATTCATTAAGGTTCTCAATTCTGGTTTCGGCCTCGATCGACTGTTCAGCTTCCAGTTCTCTGAGGTATCCGGTCCCATCCAGAACTTCCCTGACCAGATCCGTCACTGAGAGCTCCCGACTGCGCAGCCGCAAGTCTTCCACCAGTTCAACAAACTGCTCCATCGGCTTGACTGCCCGTGCAGTCAGCCCCGGAACCACCGGAGCCACTGCCATAGCCTCAAAGAGGCTGATGCCTTTGCCCGCAGCATATGCCAAGACCCTGGCCAGGCTGGTATCCCCGAGACCCCGCCGGGGCACATTAATCACCCTCTGTAGACTGATACCGTCAGCCGGGTTGGAGATCAGCCTCAGGTAAGCCAGAATATCTTTAATCTCTTTACGCTCATAGAATTTCAGGCCGCCTACTATGGTATAGGGAATATTATTTCTCATGAAAATTTCTTCTATCACCCGTGACTGGGCATTGGTCCGGTAAAGTACGGCGAAGTCCTGGTAAGCCCTGCCCCCGGCGTCATGGCCTTCAATAATTTTCCGGGCCACGAAGAAGGCTTCCTGATGTTCATCCTGGGCAGAAAAACAGGAAATCAGCGAACCTTCCGGGTTTTCGGTCCACAGGCGTTTCGCTTTGCGGCCACAGTTGTTCCTGATCACCTCATTGGCCGCTTCCAGTATAGTTTTAGTGGAACGGTAGTTCTGTTCCAGCCTAACCACTTTCGCTTCCGGATAGTCACGTTCAAAGTCAAGGATATTCTGGATATCCGCTCCCCTGAAGTTATACACGGACTGGTCATCGTCGCCAACTACGCACAGATTCCTGTATTTACCGGCCAAAAGTTTAACCAGCCTGTACTGGGCATGGTTAGTATCCTGGTATTCATCTATCAGTATATATTGAAACCTTTCCTGGTAATAGTCCAGGATTTCAGGGAACCTTTCAAATAAATTCACAGTCTTCATGATAATATCGTCAAAGTCCAGGGCATTATTCTTTTTTATTTTCTCCTGGTATAATTGGTATACCTTGGAAATAGTCTGCTGGTAATAATCAAAAGCCTGGTTGTCATAAGCCTTGGCATCCCAGAGTTTGTTCTTGGCCTGACTGATGGCGGCCGCCACGGCCCGCGGCGGAAAACGCTTATCATCTATATTCAATTCCTTCAGGCAGTGTTTCAGCAAGGTCTGCTGGTCAGCGCTGTCGTAAATGACAAAATTGGTCTCATAACCGAGAACGGCAATTTCTTTGCGCAAAATACGTACACACGCCGAGTGGAAGGTGCAAATCCACATGGACTCGGCCTTCCGCCCAATAAGGTTGTCAACCCGCTCCTTCATTTCCTTGGCCGCTTTATTTGTAAACGTGATGCTCAGGATACTGAGGGGGGATACCCCTATCTCCCGGATCAGGTATGCTATCCTAAATGTAAGCACCCGGGTCTTCCCGCTGCCTGCACCGGCCAAAATCAGCAGAGGCCCTTCATAATGCTGTACCGCTTCGGCCTGTGACTCGTTTAGCTGCTCTGTCAACTGCATGTCCAATCCTCCCTTTTTTCTCTCCTATACATTCGCCGTGATTGGGGGAAGTCCTGTTAAAATAGGTGCTAGGTACTAGGGGAAAGATTCCCTTTATAATGGCGGTACCGGCCAATTTTAATTTCTGTCATAACCTATCACACTTCCAGCAATTCAAACCCGGTGGCCAGATCAATTTTACGCTGCGCCGAATTATTTTGCAGCTCCATGATTATTACCTCTCCGATGTGCCAGATGTTCACTCCTTCTCGGGTACACCCGGTCACTGTTTGTCCATTGCGTCCGAAAGCAGAATGCAGGTGTAGCTTGGGAACCCTGTCCTCATTAACAAAAATAGTCCCCACCCCAACTGCTTCACTTACTCCCGGCAGCCCTATCACTGTAGGTATGGGTTTGGCTGCAGTTCCATCCTCAGGGCCGACCACCACTTTGCTGTCCAGGTCAGAGCCGCCAATAAAAAGAACGGCAGCTGATTCTATCTTATTAACCCCCGCAAATTCCTCAAGCGTATCAGGCAGACGGTCCCCGTGTTCCAGCCTTAATATAAATATTCTGCCTAATGTTGCCTCAGTATATTTCATACGTTTGTCACTCCTTATTTAAACATTAGCGGCCAGTGACCGGTTGCCAGGCCAGTAAAAAAGAAAAATAACCAACCGCAGAGAGCGCAGAGGCGCAGAGAGGCTAGTGCTAACGCGTTATTAGACCTTCCTGAGTAGTTGGGTTTATTCTTTTTTATCAAATTAAAATTCAGTTTTATTATATAATAATAATTTCAATTACTGATGGTAGGAGGTCAAACTCCGCCGTTCCACCGTACTACTTTTCTCTTTAATAATTATTTTACGTTTTTCTTAACGAAAATGCCAACTACATTAGAAAACCGGTCGTATGCGTCAGTTGATCACTCTCTGCGCCTCTGCGACCTCTGCGGTTGGTTATTTTCTTTTAAATTCCAAGCAAATCACAAACTAGCACCTACACCTAACACCCTACCCCCGCAGCTTAACGCTGTACAGCTCCAGAGGCAGGCCGGTTGAGTCATCGTATTCAGCGGCTGCTTCCAGCGCCGCCCGGGCAATTTCCTCCGCTGTGGCATCAGTGTCATACAACGCTCTCATGGCGCCCAAAGCGAACCGGTAGCCGGTGCCGAAAGAGTAATACTGGGTGAATTCATCTACCGATCTATAGGCATACACCCCAAAA
>Ga0209347_1003422_pt1 | contig 18531 bp, 19 predicted proteins | sample AutmiccommuBRH23_FD_187382 | JGI IMG/M metagenome (GOLD analysis project Ga0209347, IMG submission 187382) | Deep subsurface microbial communities from Mt. Terri, Switzerland - Autotrophic microbial communities BRH/23 (SPAdes) (version 2) | ecosystem: Environmental > Aquatic > Deep subsurface >...
GTCAGCTTGATGAACTTGAAACCGGCAAATCCACCTCTCTCTCCTATTCAGAATATGATGAGAAATTTCCTCTTTTGGCATGGTTCATACTGTTCATACTTTTAATAGAGATACTTATTTACGACAAGAAAAACCGTTTATTCAGAAATGTGAGGTTATTCAAATGAAGAGATACCTGATAAAATATTTCCTGTTTATCCTGATGATGGCACTGATACCGTTATCCGTTTCGGCGCAAAAGGATGTCCGGAAAAACATCCGCAAAGGAAACAAGGTGTACAGTGAGCAAAAATTTTCCGAAGCAACTTCTTTTTACGAAAATGCGGTAAAAGAGAACCCCTCTTCCAAAGAGGCAAACTTTAACCTGGGTAACACGTTGTATAAGCAAAATGAGTGGGATAAATCCATTGAGCAGTACAACCACTTTATATCACTGGAACAGGAGAATCCGCAGGAGGCGGCTGCCGGATGGCACAATATTGGTAATGCAATGCTGCAGAAGAGAGAGTTGCAGAAGTCGATGGAGGCCTATAAGATGGCACTGCGTCTGAACCCTCAGGACGATGAGACGCGTTACAACCTGGCGGCGGTACAGAAGATGATTCAGGATGAAGAGGAGCAGGAGGATCAGGGTGAGGGTGAAGAGGAGCAGGAGAAAGAGCAGGAGCAACAACAACAGGATCAGCAGCCACAGCAGCAGGATCAGCAGGATCAGGAACAGCGGGCTGAACAACCGGATCAACCCGAGCAGATGTCACGTGATAATGCCCGTCAGATGCTTCAGGCTATTGAGCAGGATGAGCAGCAGACACAGGAAAAAGTGCAGCAGATAAAAGCGCAGGAGAGAGAACAACAGGCAGAAGATAACAGAAGAAAGAATAAAAACTGGTAAGCGCTGAGCAGTATATGAAACAGACAGAGAACATACACAGACTCCTTCTACTCCTTGTTGTGTTGCTGACAGGCAACATCGCGATGACAGATGCCCAGGTGACTTTCAAGGCGTCTGCACCCGCATCTGTGGTGGAGGGAGAACAATTCAGGTTAAGTTATGTGCTGAACAGGGAAGGACGGGATCTTCGCCTGCCCGATATTCCCGGGTTCGATCTTCTTTTCGGCCCAAGTACCTCCACCAGCTATAGCCAGCGAACAATTAACGGGAAGACCACCTCCGAGAGTTCGGTGACCTATACCTACATCCTGATGGCGAGAAAGGCAGGGACATTCACCATACCGGCTGCATCGATCACGGTAGATGGAAGCAACTACGAGTCGAACCCGCTGACAATAAAGGTGCTTCCTCCCGATGAAGCATCAGTGAAGGCTCCTGCTGCTGCCGGTAATCAGGCTGAGGAGCGTGCATCCACCGGTTCCGCAACGGCAACAGTCTCAGCCAGAGATGCATTCATCAGGGCCATCGTCTCCAAAGATAATATCTTTGAGCAGGAGGGGTTTACAGTAACATTCAGGTTGTACACTACATTGAATGTTGTCAATTTCGGGAAGATTCAGTTCCCTGAATTCGAAGGGTTTATGGTGGAAGAGGTTGATGTCCCGGTGAATCAGCAACTGCAGATGGAGCGATACAATGGGAAAAACTATTTTACTGCAGATCTGCGGAAGACACTGCTCTTTCCGCAACGTTCAGGAGAGATGACCATCCCGGCGGGGAGTCTCGAGATGGTCTTTTCTGTTCCGTCAGGAAGGAAAGTCTCCTCCTTCTTCGGTCCGCAGGAGGTGATGGTGGATGTGAAGAAGGCAATGAATACCAACCCATTGACGGTGAAGGTGAAGCCACTCCCCTCCAACAGGCCAGCGAGTTACTCTAATGCAGTGGGAGCATTCTCACTGAAGCCATCCATCAGTGCCACGGAAACGAAAGCGAACGAAGCCATCACCCTGAAGCTGGAGATCTCAGGGACCGGTAACCTGAAACTCATCCGTAATCCTGAAGTAGCTTTTCCGGGTAATTTTGAAGTGTATGACCCTGCTGTTGATAACTCATTCAATGTTACCACCAACGGCCTGACCGGGATTAAAAGTATAGAATATATGGCTATTCCGCGTTATGAAGGTGATTACACCATACCTCCCGTGGAGTTCAGCTATTTCGATCTGAACACGAACAGCTATAAGACACTTACTACACCAGAATACAAGCTCCGTATTGCCAAAGGTGATCCGGGAAGTGCAGCAACAAGCAATTTTGTAAACCGACAGGATGTGAAGGTAGAGCAGGACATTCGTTTCCTTAAAACAGGTGAACCCTCTTATCTCTCGCGGAGCAATTTCTTAGCCGGGTCACTTGATTACTGGCTCTGGTACATGATTCCTCTTTTCCTGCTGATCATCTACTATCTCTTTAACAGGAAGCAGGCACGTGAAAACGCCAATGTGGCGCTGATGCGGAACAGGAAAGCCAATAAAATGGCTATCAGGCGATTGAATGTAGCTGAGAAGTATCTTAAAGAGCATAACAAAGAGCGCTTTTACGATGAGGTGCTTCGTGCTTTGTGGGGCTATTTTAGTGACAAACTATCTATTCCGCTGGCGGAGCTCTCGAAGAACAATATTGAGTCGGAATTATCAGGACACGGTATCAGCGATCAGCTTGCGGCCAGATTCATACATATCCTGGACAGTTGCGAATTCGCCCGCTATGCCCCGGCAGAAAGCAATGCAGAAATGGACCAGCTCTATCATGATACGGTGGCAGCTATCGGAGAAATGGAAAACAGGTTAAAGAAAAAACATTCCTTATGAAAGCGTTCAACCATCTAGTCCTCTTTCTGCTGCTCTTCTCTTTTTCCAACAGGGGAGCATTGGCACAGGCATCAACAGATACAACAGCACAGATAACAGGTGAAGTAGTCCCGGTCACTACTGAGGTCGTTTTGGAGAAGTTATCTGAGAAAGCTTCAGAAGCATACAGGAAACAGGATTTTAAAGAAAGCACGAGGCTTTATGAAGAGCTCGTGGCGGAAGGTATTGAAAAGGAGAGGATCTCAGCCGAGATCTATTATAATCTGGGGAATGCCTATTTCAGAGACAATCAACTGGCAAAAGCTATTTTGAACTATGAGAGAGCGCTCCTGCTCGATCCGGGTGATGGTGATATACGGCACAATTTGCGTTTTGCCCGTAACAGGACTGAAGATCGTATTGATACTGCAGGTAATCTTATCTTCGCCACATGGTTCAATGCTGTAAGAAACATGTTCAGCTCCAACAGATGGGCTGTAATCGGGATTGTGCTCTTTATTCTCTTTCTGTTTTGTCTGGCTGTCTTTCTTTTCGTGCGCTTCCTCTGGGCAAGAAAAACTGCATTTTACAGCGGTATTGTGCTGTTTCTCCTTGTGATTGTTACAAACATCTTTGCGTTCAGTCAAAAAAACGAACGCATTGAGAGAGATTCGGCAATTGTGATGGTTGGTGCTGCAATAGTTAATGCATCCCCTGATCTGAACAGCAATGAACTATTCCAACTGCATGAAGGTACAAAAGTGAAGATCAGAAACAGTGACAGGAACTGGTATGAAATAGAGATTGCCAACGGGAGTGTAGGCTGGATAGCTGATGAAAATGTGGAAATTATTTGAAAATGACTTGCTTATAATCATCGTATGAAAGAAGCTGTAGAAAGTATTCTTCCACTGGAGCGGGATCTTTTTTTTGCCCTGAACGGTAGTGATTCACTCTTTCTGGATCAGGTGATGTGGACGATAAGTGGCAGGTTTGTATGGATACCCCTTTTTCTGTTTATCCTGTTTCTCTTTTTCTATAAGACCCCACGGAAGGAAGCATTGCTGGTTACACTCTTCTTTATTCTTCTCTTTGTGCTGAGCGACCAGGTCTCTTCATCGCTCTTCAAGCCACTCTTTGAACGCTTTCGTCCTACCCATCACCCCGACTTCAAAGAGCTGGTGGACACGGTGAGCGGGTATAGAGGAGGGAGGTTTGGTTTTATCTCAGGCCATGCCACCAACAGTTTCGGCCTGGCCCTGTTTCTTTCACTCCTCTTCAGACACCGCCGTGTGACCCTTTTTGCACTCCTCTGGGCTACTTTAAACAGCTATACGCGGATCTATCTCGGTGTACATTTCCTGTCGGATATAGTGGCCGGAATGATCGTAGGGTTGATCCTTGCATTTCTCCTATACCAGTTCTTCATCTTGTTAAGAGAAAAGATTTTTCATCCTGCATCATCCAAAAGAAGAATACCATATGATCGTAAACATGGAGAGCTATTATCGTCTTTCATACCTATTTACATTCTACTTCTGATTATTCTCAGTCCAATTCTGGCATCATTGCCTCATTGAGTATTTTTGTAAAAAAAGAAACGAGCCATTTTCATAATTATTTTATGTAAATAGTTTGGAATATCTTTTTTTTTACGTAAGTTTAGGGCATCAAATAAATTCTAAACGTATTATCAACATAAAATAAAAGGCCATGGCAAGAACAATTACCTTTAATGATTTGAGAGAACTGAAAGACAAACTCCCCGATGGTAGTATCCACCAAATTGCAACGGAATTGGAGATGAAACCTGAGACTGTGAGAAATTATTTTGGTGGATACAATTACAAGGAAGGCAAGAGTGTAGGAATACATATTGAGCCGGGTCCAAATGGTGGTATTGTTGTTCTCGACGATACCACCATTTTTGATAAGGCGCTGAAAATACTGGGACTTGAAGACTATCCCGAGCCTGATTCAGTTGAAACGGAAGAAGTAGAGTGAAATACCAAAACCCAATTATTGAATAGGATAAAGCGCAAAATTGGGTTTTTCCTTTGAATTAACCGAATACATCTGCCGGCCAACGCCCGAAGGTGTACTAAAAGTAAAAACGTATGGAAAAAGATCATAAAGAGCAGGACGCACACGATGAGAAAATGGTAACCGTTGCCATTCACACGTATGAGAAAGCACACATATTAAAATCGATTCTCGAATCGGAAGGGATTCCCGCTGTCATCCATGGCATAAAGATGATTCAGCCGGTTATCCCGGGTAACGTGCGTGTGCGAATTAACGAGAGTGACCTTCCCAGGGCACTCCTTATTATTGAAAAGGTGGATTTCTCCTCACAGTTAGAGAGTGACGAACTGAAAGAAACGAAAAAAGAGGTGCTGATACCGGTTGACTTCTCCGATTACTCCCTTACAGCTTGTCAGTTCGGTTTCCGTCTTGCACAAGATCTGGATTGTACGGTGATGCTCTTGCATGCCTTCTTTACACCTTTTTACCCGGCGTCTGTTCCTTTCGGTGATTCTTTCACTCTGCAGGCAACAGATAAAGACATTTACAAGGATGTAAAGGAGAAAACAGAAAAAGAGATGGCTAACCTGGTGAAAAAAATTGAGAATGAAATCACATCAGGATCTTTGCCTAATGTTCCTTATAAAACAGCCTTGGTGGAGGGTCTCCCTGAAGAGGAGATTATCTCCTATTCAAAGAAAATGAAGCCTACAGCAATAGTCATGGGTACAAGAGGAAGGAATGCCAAGGATCTTGATCTGATAGGGAGTGTGACAGCTGAAGTGATGGAAGGATGCCGCACGCCCATTTTTGCTATTCCTGAAGGTACAACATTAAGAGGACTCTCAGAGATGAAGAACCTTGTTTTTCTGACCAATTTTCAGGAACGGGAGTTTAAAGCTTTCGACATCATGATGAAGTTTCTGAAGCCATACCCACTGAAGATTTATCTTGCCCACATTGCAAAGAAAGAAGATGTTTGGAATGAAATAAAACTATCGGGTATACAGAAACGTTTCGCCGAGTTGTATCCGCAATTGCAGACAGAGTATAAGCTGATTGATCAGAATGAAGGGATGGAGGAGTCTCTTGAGCAGTTCGTCGCACAAAACAGGATTGACCTGATTTCGCTGTCAAGCTCGCGCCGTAATATCTTCGCGCGCATGTTTAACCCGGGCATTGCAAGAAGGATGCTATTCCATTCCGATACACCGCTATTGGTGATTAAGGGAATGTAGTTTTCTACATTAACCAACAACAACAACAAAGGATCTCAATAGTGAGATCCTTTGTTGTTGTTGGATTTTTCTCTTTTATTGGATACCCAATTTTGTTTTCACCAGAGGTGTAATGTTCACAGCCGTGGGGCTGACATACACAATGGGCGACTGTTGCGTGGAGACATCGAAAACGAAGGTGTAGCTGTTTTCATCGCCAATCGCTTTGATGGCATCTGCAATTTTCTTGTTCAGCGGCTCAAGCAGCTGCTGTTGTAACTGCTGCATCTCCTGCTGGCTGTTTTGAATATAAACCTGGTATCTCTCATTAATCTGTGCCAGTTGTTTCTGTTGGTCCTGTTTTACTGTTGCAGAAGTAGTAGTGGCTTTTTCAAACTCTTCTGACTTTTTGTTAAACTCATCTACCAGTGCCTGGCCGTTCTTTGAAATCTCTTCCTGTTTTGTGGAGAGCTGTGTTTCAATACCTGCCAATTCAGGCATCGCAGAAAAGATCTCCTGAGAGTTAAGGTAAGCAAGTTTTGCATTTTGTGCCACAGCCGCGATAGGAGCGAGAGCAATAAAAAAGATTAATAATTTCTTTAACATGATGCTATTTGTATTTTATTGTTTATAATTCCGTAAATAAGAGGATACAAAGATAATCTATTTATTTTTAATACCCTAACCTTGAAAGAACAAGGTCGCTAATATCTATGCCCGGAGAGGCAAAAATAATAGATGTGGCTGACGCTCTGTCCACCACAATTGAATAACCATTTTCGATGGATATATCTTTCACTGCTTCGTAGATATTATCCTGAATGGGTTTAATCAGCATTTCCTGCTGCTTAAACAATTCGCCCTGCGGACCGAAGTACTGGTTTCTAAGCACCTCAATAGCGTTCTCTTTGGCTACGATTTCGTTCTCGCGTTTGGTTTTTTCATTACCGGCAAGAAACGCAAGGTCCGCCTGATACTTCTTGTACATCGCGTTCACGATTTCCACCTCTTTGTCCACCTCACCCTGCCATTGCTGGGAAAGTGCTTCCATCTGCTTGTTGGCGCTTTCATAAGCAGGGATCTTCTCCAGGATGTACTCCATATCGATCAAAGCATATTTTTGGGCGAAGCTGCTCCCAATGGTCAAAGCCATAAATAATCCGATAAAAAATAATGTCTTTTTCATACGATTCAAATTATAAATTTTCAAATGTATCATATGGAACACACCTGCATCATCTACATGTGGACTATTACGTTGGGGAATGAGCAGTAGCCGGCATTGTATCCGGATTGTGCCATAGCGGGAAATAGTCTGATATGAGTGAAAATGATTCTCATGCTCCTTTCATACGATTTAATTTTTTCAATTCTGTTAATAGAGACAGTTTAACAAGCGAAACGTTTAGAGTGATGCCAATAAAGAATGTTAAAATGGTTGCAGATTGTCTGTTTTGGTATCAGGTGAGATGCGAAAACGTTAAACGTCACGCACCTGGAATCCACTGCTAGAACTCCTGTCCAATAATGAAGTGGAACTGACTGCCACCTCTTTGCCTGCTACCTGTTCCGTAGACAGTATCGAACCCGTATGCCCAGTCAATACCCATTAACCCGATCATAGGGAGGAAGATACGTGCACCGACACCTGCAGAGCGCTTCAGGTCGAACGGATTGAGATCTTTTACGTTCAGCCAGGCATTTCCCGCTTCCAGAAACGCCACACCATAAATCGTTGAATTTGGTTCCAGTATAAAAGGATATCGCAACTCAACACCAAGACGCGTATAGGCACGTGCCTGCTGCGCAATGGAGTTGTTCTCATAACCTCTTAATGCCACATTTTCGGTAGCGAAAGAGTTGGAGTAGCCACTCATTCCGTCACCCCCCACGTCGAATGTCTCAAACGGGGTCAGCTTGTCCAGCGTATAGTGGCCCAGTACCCCAAATTCGACCCTGGTAGCCAGCACCGGCGTCCGTGTTACCGTAGAGGGAGTAAGCGGCGTGAAGGTGCGGATTTTCAGTTTCCATTTGTGGTACTCGTTCCATTTGTATTTTTCAGGATTACTGTATGCCATGTTTGCATAATCATTGTTATCCCACAGGGAGAAGGGAGGCGTAGCGCTTACACTTAAGGTAAATTGCGAGCCGGTTCTCGTGTAGATTGGATTATCCGTTGATACGCGCGATAAAGTGAATCCGAGGGTGACACTGTTACTCACCCCTGTCTGGAACGGGAATTGATTCCATGACCAGTTTTTTAGTCCGTAACGCTGATATCCCAGTTCAGCCATGAACTGGAAGTAATCATCAGGCCACTCAAGACGTTTTCCGTACCCCAACGAGAGACCAAGCATACTGAATACCTGATTCGGGTCGTAAGCATATTCCGTCATATCCTGATAACCGCCACCGTAGCCACCGTAGCCACCATAGCCACCGTAACCACCGTAACCACCGTAAGGAGATCCACCATAGCCACCATAGCCGGACATATACGGATTGTTATAGCTGTTTTGCGAGTAATAATCGCTGTTAAGTCCGGTATACCGTGAGTAGTAAGCGCTTAATGAGAAGTTGTTGGGTCTCTTTCCTCCAAACCAGGGTTCAGAAAACTGGAACTGATAGGATTGATAGTAGCGGCCGTTTGTCTGCGCACTCAATACGAGTGTTTGGCCTTCTCCCTGAGGGATAATACCTCTGTGCATTGATGGATTCAGCAGGTTCTGCAGTGAGAAGTTATTCAGCTTTAAACTGAGTTTACCCACCAGCCCGGTGACGCCCCAGCCGGCAGAAAATTCAATCTGGTCGTTTCCTTTCGATGTAAGCGGATAGGTGATATCTACTGTCCCGTCTTCAGGGTTGGGGGTTATTCCCTGTGATATATCGGCAGAGAGCGCCTCAGGGTCAAAATGACCTGTTTGAGCAATCTCCCTCACCGAACGCAACAGGTCTTCCTTGCTGAACACTGCACCCGGCTTTGTTCTCAGCTCTCTGCGGATCACATCTTCATAGAGCCTGTCGTTACCCTGAATGATGACCCTTTTGATGGTCGCTTTGGGTCCTTCAACCACACGGAGCTCAAGATCAACTGAATCACTTTCAATATTTATCTCAACAGGATCGATATTGGAGAAAAGATAACCATTATTCTGATACAGGTTCACGGCAGCGTCTTCATCCGAGAGTAATCTCTCCTGCAGTTTTTTCTGGTCATATACATCGCCCGGAGCCATATTGAGCAGCTGTCCCAACTGTGCGGAGGGATACTGCGTATTGCCTACCCAGTTAACCGAACGTATATGGTATTGAGGACCTTCATCCAGAATGATCTCAATGTTGACAGTTTTTTCATCGTGTTTATAAACAGAATCACGAATGATCTCCGCATCGCGATAACCCTCTTCCTGATATTTGGCGATGATATTGTTCTTGTCAGCCTCATAGAGATCCTCCACAAACTTTTTCGCACGGAAGATATTTTTTATCTTTCCCTTTTCGTTGGTCTTTTTCATGGCCCACTTCAGCTTGCCGTCCGAGATAGCCTCATTCCCTTCTATCACTATACTGTTTACCTTCAGTTTCTCTTTCTTGTCGACCGTGATCTCCAGAAATACCTGATTTCTCTGCGTGCTGTCGGGGCGCTGGAAAATAGTCACTTCAGCATCGCCAAAGCCTTTATCTTCGAAAAAGCTTTTGATCATGGTCTCAGCTCTGTCAATCTGGGGAGGTGTGATTTGGTTCCCTTTTACGAAACCAATCTTCTCCTCAATATCTTCCTGTTCACTTTTCTTCATTCCAAAATAGCGGATATCAGCTACTCTGGGACGGTCGGTAAGGCGTATCTCGAGCCAGACACTGTCGCCAACCACCTTTGTTTGCAATATTTTCACATCAGAGAAGAGACCCTGACGCCAAAATCTTTTCAGGGCTTTTGAGATATCGTCACCGGGAATCTGAATCTCCTGTCCTTTCTCGAGTTCGGAAAAACCGACAAGGGCAAATTTCTGATCCTCATACATAGTCCCCTCGACACCTGTCACATCAATATCGGCAATGTAGTATTTCCTGGGGGGTGCGGTATAGTTCACACTTAGATCACCCTGTACGGCAGATTGTATGGAGTCGTTGGTCTGTGCCAATGATGCTGCCTGTGGAAGTATGATAAATAATAGAAGTAAATGGAATGTTTTCTTCAACATTGTGATATATTTCTTTTTCTCTGACTGTCTGTTGTTCAGTGTAGACCAGTTATTGTTCAAATTAAATCTGTTCGCTGATTTTGCCGAATCGCCTTTCGCGCCCCTGATAGTTAAGAATCGCTTCGTAAAGCTCTTCCTCACCAAAATCGGGCCAAAAGGTATCCGTAAAATATAATTCCGCATAGGCGCATTGCCACAAAAGAAAATTACTTATCCTTTGTTCTCCTCCTGTCCTTATCAGCAAATCAGGATCGGGAAGATCGCGGGTGGTGAGATACCTGCTAATGGTATCTTCATTTATATCCATTTCCTGTATAATACCTTTGGTAACGTCACTGGTTATTTTCCGTGTTGCTTCAGCAATTTCCCATTTGGACGAATAACTTAAGGCAAGTACCAGGGTGAGTCTCTCTCCTCCTGCTGTCTCACGGATACACTCCTGTAGTGCCGCACGTACATTTTCAGGCAATCGCTCCATGTCTCCAATATACGCAATCCTGACACCGTTTTTTTTCAAATCAGCTGTCTCCCTGGTGATGGCATATACCATCAGATCCATTAATCCGTCCACCTCTTCGGAGGGTCGACTCCAGTTCTCTGTTGAAAAAGCGTAAAGAGTAAGGTATTGGACCGATGCTTTGGAGGCGGCTTCCACCACCTTCCTGATCGCTACAACACCTTCTCTGTGTCCTTCGCCTCTGCTCAGACCTCTGGCTTTAGCCCAGCGTCCGTTTCCGTCCATGATGACGGCTATATGGCAGGGAAGACGGTTATGATCAAGTTTGTCAATTAACGACATCTCTTTTACGGCTTATTTTTTAGTTGCCGTGACAGGGATCTTCTCGCATTCCGAAATCCCATGTCAGGTAAATCATTGTGATTGAATACCAGTCCTGATTTTTCAGGAGACTGCTCTCGATACCGAGTGGACTGTTTAGGCTCCATCCCTGATTATTCAGCGTGACGTCGAAATCGTCACTTAACAGTTTCCTCATAGAAATCTCAATACCGATATTCATTCTCTCATTTATTTTATACTTAAACCCTGCACCCAAAGGTATATTTGCATTCAGGAAATCATTTTCTCCCGTGGCATAAGTGACCCCGGCACCGGCAAACAGATAAGGAGTGTATGGTTTAGTCCCGATATAAGCGTACTTGTCACTGTAGGGGAAAAAATTGAACTCCACCTGTGTGCCCAGTTCTGCAAAGGTACGATGAAATGCTGACTGTTGATCAAAAGGAAAAATATTCCCTGAATCTTCCGTGTTTCCGGAAACATTTCCTGCCAGCAGGTTCGCTTTCACAGCCCAATGAAAGCTGATATTGTACCTGACCAAAAGAGCGCCTGTGATGCCCGGATGGAGATATAATCTCGTTTTATTGGCATCTCCCATATAGAACGAACTCCCTGCCGCTCCTCCAATCTCATATTTATACTCCTGAGAACGGATGGTTGCAGTGTATGTGAAAAGAAAAAGCAGGGTCACTAAGAAAGAGATTAATGTGGTTTCTTTTAACCTTTTCATTCTTTATTCCTGATTTGGTGTAACTATCTATTGTAACGCAAAACCAGGCAATAAATTATCACATTCATAACGAATGTGCAGAGGATCGTTTAAATCCCCGCAAATTTATTGAGTCTTCCTCTCCATACATCAACGAGTTGAGTCTGGGTTGCTGATATTCCGCCGAATATCCATATATAGTTGTCTGCATCGGTGATAATCGATGCAGCTGTTCTCTTGTTAAAGTCAGCCGGCAATTGCTGGTTCTCTCCCGCCTCAATCCAATCCAGTCCGGAGTTTTCCGAATAGATAAGAATGTTTTTCTCTGACGATGTTGTCATCAGATAGGGTTTATTATCGTAAAAGAAAAGGCTGCTTCCACTCAGAGAAACCGATCCCGGCACTCTGGAAGCAATATAAGTGATCTTCCCGTTTTTCTCCTGAAGGATCCAGATACCATTATTGGGAGTAGTGTCTGCTCTTGTACCACCGGATAAGAGGATGTATTTAATGGAGTAGGAGGTGGGGTCATCTATTTGTGCGGCTGAAAAATCTTTTAACGGGATATCGTCAGGTATTCTGTTCATCAGTGTCATAGCGGTGAAATCGGTTGTCTTCGCGAACTTAAGCGTATCGTTGTGGTTTATCGCTGTCAGAATACCACCACCGGTTGCAGAAGGAAGCTCACCATACATCGCTTTCACGGTATATGGTGCGGTTACCGGATTCCAGTTCATTCCGTCAGTCGATTTATAAACACTCTCTGAAACGTTGTCAAGCAGGTAAACAGCATTACCTGAAGCTACAAGCGTTGAAAGATCAGCGGAATAAGGCAGTCCTGTCAGATTCGCTTCACTCCAGTTCACACCGTCGGTTATAAGGGTCGTAACTGCTTTCATATCCGTACCTGACAACCAATAGGTGATGAACAGGTTGTTGAAAGCAATCGTCTTTTGTGACTCTACAGGGCTGGAGAGATAGTTGCCCTCTCTTTTCTCCCATGAGAGAATATAGGGATCCTGTTGATAGATATTCAACTCAAAATCATATGATTTTGTCGTCTCACCGTCCGGGGCTGTCGTGATTATTTCACTCAACCTGTTCACGGCTACTGAGTCCGTTTGCATCCATAAAATGGTGCTGTCGGGTTGCAATTTGAGCAAGACCTGCATAAAAAAACTGTATGAGCTCGGACCACTGATGTTCAGCAGGACACTGTCGACCTGGAATTGATAGGGTAATGGTTCCTTGTTGAATATTTTACCGTTTATCTGATCAATAGTGAATTGAGTAGCGGATAACAGGCTAGAGGTGTCAGCTCTGGATGAGATGGAGAATGCGTAAATCTGTGCATCAGGTGAATATTCGATGTTCTCATCGGATGAATTAAGGCAAGAGGAGAAGAGCAACAGGTTCATGACAAGCACCGATGCCAGGAGGAAATATTTAGATCTCATTTGTTTCAAAAATATTGTACAGCACGTTTAAGATATGCAAAAGTAGAAAGATTTTTCGCTTTAACCATATTAAAATGAATATTTAAAGAATATTTCGACTTATTTTACTCTTTATATGAAATTGAACAGAATCTAAATATTTTTTAGTACTTGTTACTTCTCCTTGTATATCAGGTGCTTTTACCCCAGACAGGAGCCTCTTTCCGGACTTCTCTACCAGGGCTTCATCCCACATCTCTCTCTCAATAAATGAGGATAACAGTTTAGCCCCGCCTTCTACCAAAAGAGAGTTGATATTTTCGTTATACAGGTGGCTGATAATCTGCGTGATAGCATCTTTTGAGAAGTCTATGACTATATGCTTCACATGTTCATACTGACACGACTCATCGGGAGGTGATGCCGTGAAAACAATGGTGGATGCTGTCCCGTCGAACAATGCTGCTGTCGGGGGGATCTTGTTTTCCCTGTCAATCACTATCCTGACCGGATGATCACCAAACCAGTTCCTGGCCGTTAACTGTGGGTTATCCAGCAACGCTGTATTGGTCCCCACGATGACACCCTGCACTTGCGAGCGGACTTTGTGTACGATGCTGTGTGTGATGCTGTTGGATATTTTGACAGGACTCTTCTCCTTAAGTGATGTGCGGTGAAGATCCATGAATCCATCCTTGCTCTGCGCCCATTTCAACAACACAAAAGGTCTGTTGTATAGCTGGTTAACGAAGAATACCCTGTTCAACTCCCGGGCTTCATCCTCGAGCATACCCACAGAAACATCAATGCCGCTCTCTCTCATCATCTCTATTCCCTTACCGGCAACCTTTGGGTTGGGATCTGTGATGGCGACCACCACGCGGGCTATCTCTCTGGAAATAATCAGTTCCGCACACGGTGGTGTTTTTCCGTGGTGAGCACAGGGTTCAAGAGAGACATAGATGGTTGATTCCGGAAGAAGTGATTGATCCCTGACAGAAGCGATGGCGTTCACCTCGGCATGGGCTGTGCCATACTGACAGTGATACCCTTCACCGATGATCCTGTTGTTGTGCACAATGACAGCTCCTACCATTGGGTTGGGTTGGGTGAAACCTTCACCTTTACGGGCAAGTTGAATGCATCTATGCATAAATATCGGATTTTGCTCCATTTTCTTTATCTTTGCTTTGTCAAGCATCGGCCGGTTTCAATCGGCTGATCCTTCATGTGAAACATCATCTTTCAAAAGGTAAATCATTGTCATGCAGCATCTCACTCATTATATCCGGCAGGAACTGGAAGGCGTTTACACCCCATCGGAGATATCGGTTCTCAACCGCCTAATACTGGGTGAGATATACGGCACCTCTTTTGCCAGCATTACGGAAGACAAATTTAGTAATTTATCCGGTTTACAAGCCCGTAAGCTTGAAGATATTCTATCCAGATTGAAAATGGGTGAACCTCACCAGTATGTCTTCGGGAAGAGTGAATTTTATGGAATTGAGTTCAGGCTAACACCCGACGTACTTATTCCCCGTCCTGAGACAGAGGAGCTTGTGGAGTGGGTACTCTCAGAAAACAACGCGGCAGAGAGGATAATGATTTTAGATATTGGTACGGGTAGCGGATGTATCGCAGTTGCATTGGCGAAAAAACTGTCCAATGCCGTTATTGATGCGTGGGATCTGTCGGAGAGAGCAATAAGCGTAGCTGCTGATAATGCTTCCAGAAACGGTGTTGAGGTTCACTTCACCAGACGGGATATTTTGCAGCCATTCAGCAGCGAGGCCTCTTATGATGTGATTGTGAGTAATCCGCCCTATGTCATGGAATCGGAAAAAGGAACCATGGAGAGGAACGTACTCAGTTTTGAGCCGCATGAAGCACTCTTTGTGCCGGATGATAATCCGCTTCTATTCTACGAGCGTATTGCCTGGTTGGCGATAGAGACGCTTAATAAGCGGGGTAGATTATATTTCGAGATCAACAGAAGTAAGGGAGAGGTTATCTGTGAGATGCTTCAGGAAAAAGGCTTTACCGAAGTAGAGCTAAGAAAGGATATCTCCGGAAATGCAAGGATGATTAGGGCTTTAAAACCTGATGATCATGGATAAGCCGGGTAAAATGATCAGTGAAGAGCAGGCTTTCTCGCGGATGTCCCGTCTCTGCGCACAAAAAGAGTACTGTTCATATGAGGTGAGACGAAAGCTGACGAGAATGAATTTACCGGATCAGACAGTAGCGAAAATTATCGGGAGGCTGAAAAAGGATAAATTCATCGATGAGGATCGATTTGCCAGAAGCTTTATTCATGATAAGCTCCGCTTCAACAAGTGGGGGAAAAGAAAGATTGAGCTCTCTCTCCGTCAGAAACAGCTGCCGGCAGATCTGATTGCCAGGGCTTTTTCTCATTTCTCCGATGCTTCCCTCAATGAATCGCTGTTGCCTTTACTGGAGAAGAAAAGAGCGACGATCAAAGGGCGATCGGAATATGAGAAGAACGGCAAATTAATCAAGTATGGGCTGGGCAGAGGATTCTCCATAAATGATATTTTGGCCTGTATGAAAATAATGAATCTCGACGAACTTCCAGATGAGACGTAATGATCTGCTGAATGAATTCTCACACCTCTTTTTTCCGCATGTATGTGTTGTGTGCGGGGAGGAGTTACTCCAAACAGAAGAGAGCATATGTCTGAGATGTTTGTATAAACTGCCAAGGACCAATAACTTCAGAGAAGAAGAGAATGCTGCTGAAAAACTGATGGCCGGTAGAATTCCTTTCGAAAGGATAGCTTCTTTTTGTGTTTACGCCAAGGGAGGAATACTACCCCCTCTGATTCATCATCTTAAATATTATCATAAACCCGAGATCGGTCTCCTCCTGGGGCGGGTCTATGGAGAGGATCTGACAGGGAGTGATTTCCTTAAGCCGGTTGATATGATTGTTCCTGTACCATTGCATCCGAAGAAAGAGAAAAAGCGAGGGTACAATCAGGCAGTGATGATAGCGAAGGGATTATCGGATGCTACATCTCTTCCATTCGCTGCTGGTAACCTCATTAGGGTGGTATACAATCCCACGCAAACGAAACGATCCAAAACACAACGCTGGGAGAATGTGAGAGGTATTTTTAAAGTAAGAGATCCACTAGCTTATGCCGATAAACATCTCTTGCTGGTGGATGACGTGATCACCACCGGTTCAACACTGGAAGCTTGTGGTGTGGCATTGCAAAAATGCAGCAATGTAAAAATAAGTATAGCCACACTTGGTGAAGTTTTTTGATTATATTTTTCGGTAATTAACCCGATATTAATTTTGAAAAACCTATTTTTGTAATTAATATGCGAAAAAGTCATCAATAGATAAGATATGAAGACAGTAAAGAAATTAACGGCGGAGAAACTGCTCAAGATCAAAGCGATCAAGTTACAACCTACCAACCCATTTACCTGGGCTTCCGGCTGGGAATCACCGATATATTGCGACAACCGTAAGCTAATGTCCTATCCTGCTACACGCAATTTCCTGAAAGTAGAGTTTGCCCGTATCATCCTGGAGAAATATCCTCAAGCCGATGCGATCGCTGGCGTTGCTACGGGAGCTATAGCCCCCGGCGTGCTGGTGGCCGATTTGCTGGGCTTACCTTTCGTTTATATCCGTGCCACGCCAAAGGATCACGGACTGGAAAACCTGATTGAAGGTGATCTGAAACCAAAACAGAAGGTGGTAGTGATTGAAGATCTGGTCTCAACGGGAGGCAGCAGCCTGAAAGCCGTGGAGGCCATACGCCGGGATGGTTCGGACGTGCTGGGCATGCTGGCAATTTTCACCTATGGATTACCCCACGCCATCACAAATATGCATGAAGCGAGGGTGGAGCTCACCACGCTCTGTGACTATGATGCTATTTTGGATGAAGCATTGCTGACGGATTATATCGATGAATCGGAACTGAATACCTTGCAGGCTTGGCGCAGAGATCCTGAAAGCTGGGGACAAACGCCTAAAAAAGTAAAGAAATGACTGAATTTGTCAGCGATGTAAAGACGATTCCGTATAACGATGCTGATGTTTACCGTGTTCTCTCCGACCCGCGGAATCTGGAACTGGTGAAAGAGCGTATACCTGAAGATAAAATCAGGGAGTTCTCGTTTGATGAGGAGAGTATCTCTTTCCTTGTCGATCCGATAGGAAAAGTACGGTTCCTTGTCGTGGAACGCGAGACGAACAAACTGGTGAAATTGAAATCGGAGAAGCTGCCCTTCGATGTTTTTCTGTGGATACAGCTGGTCTCTAAAGCAGAGAAAGATACAAGACTACGCATGACCCTACAAGCCGATCTGAATCCTTTTATCAAAGGCATGGTTGAAAAAACGATGAAAGAGGCAGTGGATAAAATATCGGATGCGTTGGCAGAGTTGCCTTACGACAGGTTATAATATATACTGTCGACAAAACTGGTGTGATGTTCCCCTGAGAGTAACGGTAACTAATCTGTATGCTGGAGTCCATTTAATTGGACTGTTTCTCAAAAAACAACCGGATGAACTCTTCACAGAGTCCATCCGGTTTTTGGAAAATCAAAAAGTCATATAAGAAATAGAACTAATTAAGTTGTGGTTTCGTATTTAATAGTATTCATTTGATGATATTACAGGTATAGGCATTTCAGATCGTGATTCGATGGATGCCTGATTATACTTGTAAACGACATCATATGTTGTATTTCCGCTCCACTCTTTCACTTTTATGGAAAGATTCACTGAATCGGTATTATTCACTCTGAAGGGTTTCAGGTCGAAGCAGACAAAACCTTCGTAAAGCTTCGACTCTGTGCTTTGATAGGCGTTGTGGTGGAACTCAAGATCGATAGCGTCAGGCGATACTTCAGATGAGAGATTGTTCTTCACTAAATTGATCGCATGAGGCTCAATGCCACCATAGTTGAACATGAAAGAGACATTCAGATAATCTCCTCCCACCCATATTGCATTGGCTTTTACCGGATCGTTTCCTATACTGTCGTGGTTTTGAGCTGTCAGATCAATAGCCTGTTTTGTGAGGATATTCCATATATCATTCACTTTGATGTAATGGTCGTATCCACTCTGTGCATCCGATAACACCGTATAATTAAGGAATACTCTTTGATTGTACGCGGGCGTATAGTTCACAGCGCTGGCTGAGGGCCAGAGGCGTTTGCCATTATCGAGCAGCAGGGAGTATGCGTTTTCACCTTCGGGTAGTACGGTTGCGATATCGATACCGAAATTACCGAGAGAGTTTGAATTATCATCGCATGAAATAGTGCTCAGAAGAATTCCGACTGAAACAATTACCATGTCAAAACCGTTTTTTTCATACAAACACATGCTTTATACATGATAG
>Ga0209347_1003423_pt1 | contig 18528 bp, 23 predicted proteins | sample AutmiccommuBRH23_FD_187382 | JGI IMG/M metagenome (GOLD analysis project Ga0209347, IMG submission 187382) | Deep subsurface microbial communities from Mt. Terri, Switzerland - Autotrophic microbial communities BRH/23 (SPAdes) (version 2) | ecosystem: Environmental > Aquatic > Deep subsurface >...
CAAAGCCTGCAGACCCAACTGACCGGCGCCCTGCGGCAGAAGGAGCGTCTGGCCCAGCTTGGGTCTGCGGTCGCCAAGATCAGCCACGACCTGCGCAACATCCTGACCACGGCGCAGCTGTTCGCCGACAGGATGGAGGCGTCCGAGGACCCGGCGGTGAAGCGGGCTGCGCCCAAGCTGGTGAACTCCATCGCCCGTGCGGTGAACCTGTGCGAGAGCACGCTGACCTTCGGCCGCGCCGAGGAACCCCCCCCGCGGCTGGCGCGGTTCATGTTGGCCGGTCTGGTGGCCGAGGTGCTGGAGGGTGAGCGGCCGGCGGCCGAGGCGGGCGAAATCGAATTCGTGATCGACGTCGCCCCGAACCTGACCATCCGTGCCGATGCAGAGCAGCTGCATCGGGTGCTGCTGAACCTCGTGCGCAATGCCCGGCAGGCCATCGAGGCGACCAAGAAGGCCGGCACGGTCGAGGTGGGCGCGGGCGAGGATGACGGGTTCTGGTGGATCCGCGTCGGCGATACCGGGCCGGGCCTGCCCGACCGGGCCAAGGCACACCTGTTCCAGCCCTTCCAGGGTGGCGCCCGCAAGGGCGGCACCGGCCTTGGCCTTGCGATCTCGGCCGAGCTGGTGCGCGGCCATGGTGGGCGGCTGGAGCTGGTGCGGTCCGACGAGGACGGCACCGAGTTCATGATCCGCCTGCCCAAGACCGTGACCCTGGCCGAGGTGGCCGCCTGAGCTTTCTTCGGCCGATCTCGAAAGCTGGCGTTTTCGCCCTTGCATGTCCGAGCCACCCTCGCTAAATGCCTCTCCCACAGTGCACCCGTAGCTCAGCTGGATAGAGCATCAGACTACGAATCTGAGGGTCGGGCGTTCGAATCGCTCCGGGTGCACCATTTTTCCTGACAGTTTGATCGGCGCCTTCAACGGTTCCGCATTTTCAGTGCCGCCATCAGCTGCCTTCGCGAGTTTAGGCCGCGGGCGCCTTGATCCGTCGCTGGCGTACCGCGCCGCCGCTCTTCCTCACCTCACACCTTCTCACAAAACCGACATCGTCCAATGGTGCGATGGCACCTTTCGCCAATTCCGGTGCGGCGAGTCTCTCATGCACAACCTAAGGGCCTGACGCAGGGACAACCGCGCAGGCGCCGGAAGTCGGCGCTTTTTGGGGAAAGCGGTCTTTTCGGTCGGATGGTGGCACCCGGATGCAGCTCTCGGGGTCGCTGGAACGACAGCAACGCATTGGAGACTGAAATGAAAAGAAATTCGCGCAACCGGGCCGCAACCGCGCTGGCCCTGACCTCGGCCCTCGCCCTCGCGGCGGCGCAGGGTGACTTTACGGCTCGCGCCCTCGACCTCGACCTTGGCGCTGCGAAGGTATCGGTCGGCCGTGATGATCGCGGCGGGCTTGGCCTTGGTGTCGGCATTGGCCGCGACCGCGACATCGATGTCGGCGTCAGCGTCGGCGGCAGTGGCGGCCTTGTCGATGCCGACGTGGATATCGGTGGCGAGGATGGCGTCAACGTCGATGCCGCGGTCGGGTCGGGCGACGGCATCGGCAATGTCGGCGTCGATATCGGTGGCGGCACGGGCGGCCAGGGGACCGGCGGCCAGGGTTCTGGCGGCCAGGGTTCGGATGGCGGTCTGGTTGGTGGTCTCGTCGGGAGTGATGGCCTGGTAGGCGGTCTTGTCGGCGGCGGAGGCGGCCTGTTGGGCGGCGGCACCACCGGTGGCACCACTGGCGGGCTCGGCGGTGCAGTTGGCGGCGTGCTGGGGGGCGGCCTTGGCGGCGGCGGTCTTGGCGGCGGGGGCGGCATCAACATCACCGCGGATCTGCTGAGCGCGGGCGAGCTGCTGTCCGTCGGCGCCGATGTCGCCGATGTGGTTTCGGCCGATGTCGGTGTTGCAAATGGTTCGGGGCTGCTTGACGTCGATGCCTCGGTTGTCGGGCTGGACGTGTCGGCCGATGTGCTGAGCGATGACGGACTTGTCGATGCCTGCGTCGGCAACTGCGGCGGCGGTTCGGGCTCGTCCGGGTCTTCGGGCACGTCCGGAACTTCGGGCACGTCCGGAACCTCGGGCACGTCCGGAACCTCGGGCACTTCCGGAACGTCTGGCACCTCCGGCACGTCTGGCACGTCTGGCACCTCGGGCACGTCTGGCACCTCCGGTACCTCCGGCACGTCTGGCACTTCCGGCGCATCGGGCTCTTCCGGGGCCTCGGGCGGCTCGTCAGGTGGTCAGATGGTGATCTCGAACCCCGGCCTCGGTCTCTTCGGTCAGATCTGCGACCGTGGGCAGGGCAATACCGCAGCCTATTCCAACGTGCCGGTCGTCGACCGGTCGGGCGTGCGCATCGGCACGGTGCATCAGGCCACGGTCGGCAGCGACCTTCGCCTGGTCTCGGTGCGCTTCGCCACCACGAACAATGTCGCAAGCCCGGCAAAATGTATCCAGATGACCAATGTGCCGTTCACTCAGGCCGGCGGGTCGATCGCGGTGCCCGTCACCATGACCGGCCTGCATCAGGCAGTGATGTCGGCCAAGAACTGAGGGCGCAAGCCCTCCCGGAACCGGCCCCTTGTGCTTGCTGCCACTTGTGGCCGAGGGAGATCCGGTTCCGGTCAGGGGCGGCGGTGTCGCGTCGCCGCCCCACCTTTGGCCATAGGGCCAAGGCTTCCTTGCCTCAGGGCCGCCGCGGCCGCCCGCAACACCGGATCCCCCATGATATCCGAGGCACCGCGCCGCCCGCGGCGGCATTACGTCAACTCCCCTCCCCTGACCACGGGCCTTGCCGGGCTGGCCGTACTGCTGGGGGCGCTGGCATTCTGGCCCACTGGCTTCGCCCGCAACCCGGTGGCCGAATTCAACCTGTTCATCCTTCTTGTGGCGCTGACGATGGGCGCGATCGACCTGGCCGTTCACCGGACCTGGCGCCAGCCGGAGGCCGGCATCGTTCAGCCGCTGCGGCCAATCCCCGGCCGGCTTGGCAGCCGCACCTTGCTGACCAAGATGGCGGGCACCCTTGGCGTGGTGGCGCTGGCGCTGATCCTCTACCGCAGCGCCGACATCTACCGCGCGCCCTGGTACGGCACCTTTCTGGATCAGTTCCATATGGCGCTGCCTTGGCTGGTGCCGCTGTCGCTGATCTATGTCGCCGCCCTGCACTGCATCTCCGTCAGCGCGAGCGACCACTTGGAGAGCTTCGGCCGCGTCCTCCTGACCCTGGGGCGTGAGGGCGATCGGGCGCAGGCGGCGGACTTCGCGCTGATCTGGCTGGTGAAGCTGTTCTTCCTGCCGCTGATGTATGGCTATGCGGTGGACGACTGGTTGTTCTTCTTCCGCGAGCCCTTCCCGGACGGGTCGTTCCGCACCGTCTATGAATACCTCTACCGCCTCGTGTTCTTCGTCGACGTGATCTTCGCCATCATCGGTTACGCGCTGTCGCTGCGGCTGACGGGGGCCCATGTCCGCTGGCCCGAGCGCACGTTCCGGGGATGGGCCGTCTGCCTGATGTGCTATATGCCGTTCTGGCAGGTGATCGGGCGCGACTTCCTTGCCTATGACGACGGCATCGTCTGGGGACTGCTGATGGAGCAGCACCCGGTTCTCTACGTCGCCTGGGGCTCGACGATCCTCGCGCTGCTGGCGGTCTATGTCGCCAGCACCGTCTGCTTCGGGATGCGGTTCTCCAACCTCACCTATCGCGGCACCATCTGGCAGGGACCCTATGCGCTGGTCCGGCATCCCGCCTACATCAGCAAGAACGCCTCGATGTGGATGGTGCAGCTGCCCTTCCTGGCCGCGGCGCCGGGTGAGGCGATGGCGAACACGCTGGCGCTGTCGGGGATCGGGCTGCTGTATTTCCTGCGCGCCCGGCACGAGGAAGCCTGTTGCAGCGAGGCGCGGGACTATCGGCTCTACGTGCGGTTCATGGACCGGCACGGGCTCCGGCCGCGGCTGATCCGGGCGGCCCGCGGCTGGCGGCCCGCGCCGGCCGTCACCAGCGCGCTTCGCCCGAGGGAAACAGACGCCGGGTGATATCGCGCGCCTGCGGCGAGGCGGGCTGCACCTGCGCCGGGGCCCCAGGGCGTAGCTGGCCGCCGGGGAACAGCGCCGCAGTGATGTCGCGCCCCTCGGTCACAGGCAGCATCGGCGCGGGCCGGACCGCACAACCGGCAGCCCCCGGGCAGATCACCGTCGCCGTCACATCGCGCGGGGCAGGCGGGGCCGGCTCTGTCGCCCGCGCGAGGTGGAGGGCAGAGGCCCTGTCCGCCGCCGCCGGCAGGTCCAGCACGGCCTCTGTGGGCGCCAGCATCGTGGCAAGAGATGAAGCGTCGACGGGCAGGGCGGCCGTCCGTGTGCCGAACCAGTCGCCAGAGGCGCCGCGGCTGGACATCGAGGCTGGGAACTCCAGCGGCCCGATGGCGTCTTCGGGTGCGGCGCTGGGCGCGGCACTGGCATGAACGATCACGGTCCGCCGCACCGGAGCCCATGAGCGCGGCGGCATCGGTACGGCCCGCTCGGCCGTCCGCAGCGGTGCCGGTTCTGCTGCCGGTTTCGCCGCTGCGTCGCCCTGCCCGCCGCCCGGCAGGTTACCGGACCCGGCGGGCAGGGGGGCCACGACTGGACCGGCTACAGGCCCGGTCACGACCGTTGGTGCGGGAGAGGGCTCCGGTGCCTGCCAGATCAGCCCCGCCAGCCCCGGCGCGGCAATGGCAAGGGCGGCGGCGACGGCAATCGTCCCCAGCCCGCCAGCCCGGCGCCCGGCCGCGCCTTGCACCTCCCGTGCCCGCCTTGCCTGCAGTGACTTGGTCGTCATCTCGCCCTCCGAAGCGCTGCCCATGAACCGAGGCTAATGCCGCGGCGCAGCGCAGCAATCGGAGGAAGGTGCGATCATGCCAAAGGACGATGCCGACCCGGGCGCGGCTCAGGGCCTCAGTCGACCTTCAGCGCCACCAGAATGTCCTCGATCACACAGGACACCAGCTGTTGCCGGCTGCTGAGACCGGATTTGCGAAAGATCGCGGTCAGTTGCGATTTGACCGTGGATTCAGAGGTGCCCCGCAGCCCTGCGATCTCGGGGTTGCTGAAGCCCTTGATGACCAGCAGCGCCACATGCCGTTCTGTTGGGGTCAGCGCCCACTCGGTGAACTGGCTTGCCACCAGATCCTCGAACTGGCCGGCGGTGGCGTCGAGCTGGGTCTGAATCCGGTTCACGCGCCGGAAGCTGAGCCGCAGCAGCACCATGCTGCTGGCAAGGCCGGCCAGCAGGCCGACGCTGCACAGGATCTCCAGCGTCTCTTGCAGCTCCCACGGGATAAGTGGGGCCTGCCAGTAGAACACCTCGGACAGCAGCTTGAAGATGAAGAACACGGTGCTGAGAACCTGGATCAGCGTCACCCCGATGAACAGGGCCAGCGCGGGCCCACGCAGCCCGAATCCGTTCATCGCGGTGCCTCGGAGTCGGTCATTGCCCCGCCCGGTCGCCTTGCAGCATCGGGTCGAGCAGCATCAGGTCCAGCGAGCGCTCGGGGCCTGTCGGCCGATAGTCATAGGTCTCGATCACCGCGTCGCGCAGGATCTGCCCCGAGGCGCGGCTGACCACGATCTCACGCAGGTGCTGGCTGCTGCGGGCGCGGATCTTGACACGGTTCAGCAAGGTGTCGGTCACGCTGACGACGGTGTAGCCCTCCTTGTCCAGCGCCTCGAGCACGTCGATATAGCGCCATTGCGGGCTGTGCTGCACGCGGAACACATCCATCCCCGCCACCCGTGACGCAGGGTCGGCCTGGCCGGCAGCGGGGGTCAGCCAGCACATAACCGCCAAGACTGATACGAACCGGCGCAGCGCAGCGACGACAACCATTACCGGAACCCTCACCGCGGCACCGCCCCAAGCACGGCAGTGCCGCCAAGGGCGGTGCCGGTCATCAGAGGTGTTGAACTCGCAAGCTTGGGCATTCGGGCGCACCGGCGGGTCGGACGGGTGCCGGTCACCGCGACCGGATCATCCGATTATTGTGGATCGCGCTCGACATGGCCAGTGCGAAAGCGATGCGCCGCGCCGGCAGCCGCAGCGAGGCATCGGCAATCAGCGCCCTTTCGCAGCTGAAATCGTTGCGGGCAAAGCGGCGCGACCCGATGACCACAGCGACATCCGGGTAGCGGTCGCGAAAGCCTTGCAGCATCGTGACGGTATCCGCGCGCAGTGCGTCTATGTCCACCACCAGCAGTCCGGTATCTTCGGCCAGCGGCGCGACCATCGCGGCTGCCGTATCCAGATCCGCGGCGCTTTGCAGATCTGCCACCTGCTCTTGAAGCCAGATCGAGTGGTCAAGCAGGCTCTGATCTGCAAAGCCGCCCACCAGCACCACATGGCGCTCGGCCAGAAGCGAGGTTTCGATCAGATCGAAATCTGCAGCCTGTGCTCCGTGGAGGTCAAAGGGCGCCGCACGGCGAAGCAGCGGCTCCGGCATCGCCTGGTCGGGCAACTGCCGGGGCAGGATCGCCCTTGGGATTGCTGCCGTGCCAGCCGAGGAGGCGCGAAGCCTTGGAACCACGTGTGGCGCGCGGATCGGGGCGGCGCGGAAGCCCGCTGCAATCCGCCGAAACCAGTCCGCAGCCGTGCCCTGCACGGTTTCGGTGTCGAGGTTGTCCTGCATAGCCATTGGTGCCGCCTCCTTCGGTGACTGTTCTTCGGGGCGCCGTGTGCTCTGGTTCGCTGTCGCTGAACGACGCCCCCTCAGGCTGCGGGGCCACGCCGTAGAGGGCCATTGGCGCTTGTGGCGAAACGGGGGATGTCGCACCAAAGGACGATGCGGGTATCCGGTATTGTCGAGGCAATGCCGGCGATATCCGGGGGCCGATTTTCGGGGATAAGGCCCCGCATGAAATGCGGCAGAGAACGGTTGACGCGGAAACAATGGTTGCGCGACCCGAACTCCGTTTCCAGCGGCGCCCCGCGGAAATTAGAGCAATATTGCGCTGATATTATGGCGGAAATGCGGCAAGCCTGTCGAAGCGCCCGTTTCAGCGTGCCTGAATCCCCTGATCTCTTTGCGGGCGCAGCAATTGGCGACGGCCGCTGAGTTTTCGGCCAATCGACGTCTGACCCTAACTTTCTTGGCTGTTCTGATAGATTGTCGTGGAAGGATCTGAACTTCATTGTTTGAACGCAAGCAACTGACACACATCATGTGGTGCTGCATACGCAGAACGGCGCAATTTATAAGGTACGGCCAGAATGTACAAAAACGTGTTGCCCGGTTTGATCTTCTTATGTACTTCTTAATGAATCGCCGAACTTCGGTATGACCAATTTGGATAGCGACGTCATAAGACCAAAGAACTAGGCTAATAGGCTTTGCTGGCAAAGCCATGGGGATGGAGATGATCCAGCATGGAGGCCGCTGCGCCGGACTTGCAGGTCTATGTCGCCGAGGAGCCGGCGGTGCTTGGCGGTCTTGACCCGCTGGGGGCGACGGGCGCTGGCCCGCATCTGCCTTGCTCGCGACAGCTCTGGGACTGTTGCCAGAGCGAATACTCGCCGGATTGCTTGCGCCGGTGGATGGGATTCTGGAGGCGCTTCTGGCTGCGCTCGGAATTGGTGTCGGGGAGGTGGACCTGACATAGGAGGACGTTCGATGCGGCAAGATTCAGCTTGTCCGTTAAAGTGGGAGAAGGAGGTTTATCAATGATGAGTTTTGCAGTTAGAATTGGGTGCGCCGCGATCCTTATTCTGCCGGTGACGGCGCCAGGCCTGTTGGCGCTGAGTATCGGAATCGGCGGCGACAGGGGCATCGGTGTCGATATCGGCGGCGGGGGCGGCGGTCTCGGCATCGGCGTGGACATCGGCGGTGATAACGGGGTTGGCGTCGATGTGGGAGTCGGTGGCGGCAACGGGATCGGCGTGGATGCCGGGGTGGGCGGTACCGGCGGGATCGGTGCCGAAGTCGGAATCGGTGGCGGCAACGGGATCGGCGCTGGCGTGAGTGTCGGCGACGCCGTCGATGTCGGCGTATCCGTGGGTGGCAACCAGCCCGCCACCAATCCTGGCACCAACCCGGGAACCAACCCCGGGACCAATCCCGGAGCGAACCCTGGCACTGGCGTCGCCACCCCCTCGGTGCCTGGCCGGGCCGAGGTGGCCAAGGCCAAGCGACTTGTCTGCCGCAACGACGGGAACAGCGAGGTCTACGCCGACTATCTGGTCTTTGACCGCAACGGCCGGCCGGTGGGCGTGGTCGCCTCGGCCTGGGTCGGCCCGGACCTCCAGATCGATACCCTGCGCTTTGCGACGCTGGAGAGCTTCGCAGCCCCCGCCAAATGCCTGACGGTCAAGGCCGCGGGCGCGCGGATCGGGCAGGGCGCGATCGGGTTGCCCCATACTGGCAACGATCTGCAAAAGGCGATTGCGCGGCGCTGAGGCGCAGGGCGGATCGGGCTGGGATCATCCCGGCCCGATCCACTAGCCGAAGACCAGCGCCCCGACGGGCTTGCCCTTGGCGATCATCCGGCGCAGGGCGCTGTAACCACGGATATTCTCTTCGATTTCTGCGGGCGACAGATCCAGCGCGAGCGCTGCCCTTGCATCCGTTTCACCGCCGGCCAGCCCATAGGCCGGGGCCAGACTGCCCCGCACCCGGGGCGCGGCGACCGGATCGTCCTTGTTCAGATGCACGCGTGCCAGGGTGGGCAACACCTCGACATTGCCGGGTTGACAAGCGTCGTTTCCCGTCCCGCCTTCGCGCAACTTTTAATATGCAATTAAGACGCGCAATATCGTCCGCCGATGCGCGGCGCAAAAAGCCCACTTCCGAGGCCAAAGAGATCTGACAGAAATTTTGTTCGACCTTTAGCGGCCGTCCAGAAAAACGCCCAAGCCGTGCCATATTCGCGCCCCGCTTGCGCAACAGCCTGACCATTGGAAGATCGAGACTGAACGAGGTAGTCCCATGAGGTACGCCGTGGCCCTGCTGACCCGTATCCGCCTTGGCGCGCGCGAGCCTGCCGGCGATATGTTCGAGACACGCCTCGCGCAGATGATCGTCACCGAACGCCCGCGCTTGCGGCTGCGCCACGGACCACGGCCGAAGCTGTTCAGAAGTCCGGGGAAACGCCTGGCAGCTTGATCTCCTTGATCAGGTCGCGCAGTTCCTGCCGGGCGGCGACGTTCGACAGGTTCAGGCTCTCGACGCCGACATCCTTCAGGTCCAGCAGCGTCAGCCCGCGCGGAAACAACTCGCGGAAGATCACCCGTTCCGAAAAGCCGGGTGCCACGCGAAAGCCGATGCGGCGCGACAGGCTGGTCAGCGCCTCGCCGACCTTCTTCTTGTTGTGCATGTGCTGCGCGCCAAGTCGGTTGCGCAGCACGATCCAGTCGATGGGCTTCAGCCCGGCCTTGGCGCGCAGCTGGCGGGCGTTCCAGACCATCTCGGCATAGATCGAGGGGCCAAGCACCTTGCCGGTTTCCGGGTCGGTGCGGGCCAGCAGGTCGAAGTCGATGAAGCTGTCGTTCAGCGGGGTGATCAGCGTATCGGCCAACGAATGCGCGACCTGGCTGAGGCGGGTATGCGAGCCCGGGCAGTCGATCAGAATGAAGTCGCAATCGGCATCGAGCGCGGCCACGGCGGCGGACAGGCGGTGGTCGAAGACGTTCTCGTTCGGCCCCAGCGAGGCCGCGTCAATCTCCGGCAACTCGCGGTAATCCGGCATCGGCAGGGTGATGCCCTGCCGCGCGGCAAAGGCGCGGCGGTTCTCCAGATAGCGCCCGAAGCTTTTCTGCCGAACATCGAGGTCGAGCGCGCCAACGCGCCAGCCCATGCGGCAGAGGGCCGTTGCCACATGCATGCAGGTCGTGGATTTCCCCGACCCGCCCTTCTCGTTTCCGGTGACGATGATATGTGCCAAGTCGCTTCCCCGCCCGCAGTCCCCAGCCCGGGTTCCCGGGCGCAAGAACCTATATGTTGCGGTCCGCGCCAAGTGAAGCGCGAGCACCGGCTTGACCGCGATTTTCCAGAGGCTGTTGCCCGCAGGTTGGCGCCGGAATGCAAAAGGGGCGCAGCCCTGCGGCGCGCCCCTTCGTATCGTCCGTAGCCAGATCTCAGAGAGTGAGGCCAGCGTATTTGTTCTTGAACTTCGACACGCGGCCGCCGGTGTCCATCAGCTTGGCATTGCCGCCCGTCCAGGCCGGGTGGGCCAGCGGGTCGATGTCCAGCGCCATCTGGTCGCCTTCTTTGCCCCAGGTCGAACGGACCTGATACACGCTGCCATCGGTCATCTTCACGTTGATGATATGGTAGTCGGGGTGAATTCCGTCTCTCATGATCCCGCTCCTTACGCGCCTGCGCCGTCTTTGGGTTTGTAGTTGGTGACTTCCGCGATCCGGGCCTTTTTGCCACGGCGATCACGAAGGTAATACAGCTTGGCGCGGCGAACGCGGCCACGGCGCACGACCTCGATCGAGTCGATGTTGGTCGAGTAGAGCGGGAACACCCGTTCCACGCCTTCACCGAACGAGATCTTGCGCACGGTGAACGACGCGGCGATGGTGCTGCCGCCCTTGCGGGCGATCACGACGCCTTCGTAGTTCTGCACGCGCGAGCGGGTGCCCTCGGTCACCTTGTAGCCGACGCGAACGGTGTCGCCGGCCTTGAAGTCCGGGATGGTCTTGCCAAGCGCAGCGATCTGCTCGGCTTCAATTTGCGCGATAAGGTTCATCGCAAGTCCTTTGCTCTGCTCGCGGTTTTCCGCGAAGGTGATGCGCCCTCAGAGCTCTCGGTCTTCATCCGGGTCCGCGCTGTGCTGTGCACACCACGCCCGCCAGAGATCAGGACGGCGTTCTTTTGTCAGCCTTTCGGCCTCGGCCCGTCGCCAGTCGGCAATTCTTGCGTGATGACCGGATTGAAGAATTTCCGGTATCGCGCGGCCTTCCCAGACGGTGGGTCTTGTATACTGGGGATGTTCCAGAAGCCCGTCCGAGAAGGATTCTTCCTCGGTGGACGCCTGATTCCCAAGCACGCGGGGTATAAGTCGAACTGTCGCGTCGATCAAGGCCTGTGCTGCAATCTCGCCCCCGGTAAGGACGAAATCGCCAAGGCTGATCTCTTCAACGCCATAAGCCTCCAGCACGCGTTCGTCTACCCCCTCGAACCGGCCGCAGAGGAGCGTGATCCCGTCCGACTGGCTGAGCCGCCGCGCGGTGGCCTGATCGAAGGGCTTGCCGCGCGGCGAAAGGTAGATCACCGGCCAGCGGGCGCGGTCTGGCGGGGTGCCGATGGCGGCCTGATCCAGCGCCTTGGCGACCACGTCGGCGCGCAGCACCATGCCGGCGCCACCCCCGGCGGGGTTGTCATCGACATTGCGGTGCTTGCCCTCGCCGAAGGGGCGCAGGTCGATGGTTTCCAGCGCCCAGAGGCCCATGTCCAGCGCCTTGCCGGTGAGGCTGAGGCCGAGGGTGCCGGGAAAGGCATCGGGGAACAGCGTCACGATCTTCACGGCCCAGGCCCCCTTCAGGCGGGGGTTGTGGTCCATCAGCTCGCGCGGCTTGACCGAGGCCGAGATGGCGAGGCGGCCATGCGACTTCGCGGGGGCATCCGCCATCTCAGGCCTCTTCCGGCAGATCGACGATGATCCGGCCGGCGGTCAGGTCCACGGTCGGCACCGCGGCAAGCGTGAAGGGCAGCAGCAGCGCATTGCGCTGGCCGGGGGCGAGGATCTCGAGGATATCGCCCGCGCCGTGGTTGTGAACGGCATGGACCGTGCCGACGGGCGCGCCGCCGGTATCGAGCACGGTCAGGCCGATCAGGTCGGCATGGTAGAACTCGTCATCCGGCAGAGACGGCAGCTTTATCCTTTCGGCCCAGAGGGTTGCGCCCTTAAGCTCATCCGCCTGTTCCTTGGTGGTGATGCCGGTCATCCGCGCGGCAAGGCCGCCCGCAACGGCGCGGGTGATCTTGACCGTGAAGCTGCGCTTGCCGTCTTCCGAGGTCAGCGGCGCGTAATCGGCAATTGCGGCGGGGTCGGCGCAGAAGCTTTTCAGCCGCACCTCGCCCTGCACGCCGAAGGCGCCGGCAATCGCGCCCACGCAGACCTTGTCGCTTGCGGCCATGATCGCTTCCCCCGGACCCAAGGCAAAAAGGCGGGCGGCCTCACGCCACCCGCCGCATATTCTGCGGCAATCCGGCGCCGTTGCAAGCGCCGGAATTACCGTGGCAGCCCAAGGGCTTACTCGGTGGCTTCGGCGGCGGCAGCAGCCTTCTTCGCACGCTCTTCGGCGCGCTTCTTGGCCTTGGCGCCGGGTTCGGCTTGCTTGGGGTTGTTGCGGACGGCTTTTTCCAGCACGCCAGCGGTTTCCAGCATACGGGCAACCCGGTCGGTCGGCTGGGCGCCGTGCGAGAGCCAGTATTTCACCCGGTCGAGATCCATCTTCACGCGCTCTTCGCTGTCCTTGGCCAGCAGCGGGTTGTAGGTGCCCAGCTTTTCAAGGAAGCGGCCGTCGCGCGGCATCCGGCTGTCGGAGGCGACGATGGAATAGTGCGGGCGCTTGTTGGAGCCACCACGGGCGAGGCGGATTTTCATGGACATTGTACGTTCTCCTTGGTCTTTTGGAATTCGGGCAAGTGCCCGTTATTTCTGCAGTTTCTCGTGATGCCTGATGACTTCGGAAATGATGAAGGTCAGGAATTTTCGGGCGAATTCGGGGTCGAGATCGGCCTCTTGCGAGAGCCGTTCCAGACGGGCGATCTGGGCCGCTTCCCGGACCCGGTCCGAGGGCGGCAGGTCGTGTTCGGCCTTGAGGCGGCCGACGGCCTGGGTGTGCTTGAACCGTTCGGCAAGCGTGTAGAGCAAGATCGCGTCGAGCCGGTCGATGGACTCGCGGTGTTCGTGCAGCAGCGTAGCGGCGCGGGTGGCGGCGTCGGTCATGCGCTCCTCCGGCATGTGGAAAGCATACAGAACCCGTATGCATGGTATGCGCATGTCATAGGACATACTCCGCGGCCGCGGCCGGGTGGCGGAACACGAGGCAGGGCTCGATCCCCGGATGGGCGGCGACATCGTCACGCCGCGCGCCGAGCCGTTCCGCCAGCGCGATGGAGCGGGCATTGGCCGGGTCGATATAGCTGACCGCAGTGTCCCAGCCGAGCGCGCCGAAGGCATGGGCGCGGGCGGCCTGCGCAGCCTCATAGGCATAGCCCTTGCCCTCGGCCTCGGGCGACCACAGCGTCCAGCCGATTTCGCGCTCCGGCCAGCCCTCGGGATACCAGGGGCCGCACATGCCAAGCACGGAGCCGCCCGCTTTGGGCGCGAAGACGAAGGTGCCGAAGCCGCGCAGCACCCACATGCCGATGACATGGCCAAAGGCGCGCCAGGCCTTTTCGCGGTCCAGGGGGCCGCCGACGAAGCGCGAACGCTCGTCCATGGCGAACGCGGCCCATGGCTCCCAATCGCCCGCCTGCGGGGCACGCAGGATCAGGCGTTCGGTTTCGATCACCGGGGTGGGGGACAGCGCGACGGTCATTTCTTCTTGCCGAGTCCCGAAAGCCCGCCGGGCAGGTTCAGGCCGCCGAGGCCGGGAAGGCCGCCCGAAACGCCGCCGGGCATCTTGCCGCCGATCTGGCCTTGCAGGGCCTTGGCCGCCTCTTCCATCTGGGCTGGGTCCATCTTGGACGGGTCCATGCCGCCCATGCCGCCCGGCATCTTGCCGCCGAACATCTGCATGGCCTGCTTGAGCATCCCGCCTTTGCCCATCTTGCCGATCTTCTTCATCGTGTCGGCCATCTGGCGGTGCATCTTCAGCAGCCGGTTCACCTCGGCAACCTCGAGCCCCGCGCCGGCGGCGATGCGCTTCTTGCGGCTGGCCTGCAGCAGGTCGGGGTTGGCCCGTTCCTTCTTGGTCATCGAGTTGATGAGCGCGATCTGCCGGCGCAGGGCCTTGTCGTCAAAGCCTGCAGCCTCGGCCTGTTTGGCCATCTTGCCCATGCCGGGCATCATGCCCATCACGCCCTGCATCCCGCCCATCTTCAGCATCTGGTCAAGCTGGCCCTTCAGGTCGTTCATGTTGAACAGACCCTTCTGGAATCGCTTCATCATCCGCTCGGCCTGTTCGGCCTCGAAGGTTTCCTGCGCCTTTTCGACGAGGGCGACGATGTCGCCCATGCCGAGGATGCGGCCGGCGACGCGTTCCGCCTCGAACGTCTCCAGCGCGTCCATCTTCTCGCCGAGGCCGACGAAGCGGATCGGCTTGCCGGTGATCGCGCGCATCGACAGCGCGGCGCCGCCGCGGCCGTCGCCATCCATCCGGGTGAGGACAACGCCGGTGATGCCGACCTTGCCATCGAATTCGGTGGCGACGTTGACCGCGTCTTGGCCCGTCAGGCCATCGACGACCAGCAGCGTCTCGCGCGGTTGGGCCACGTCGCGGACCGCCTGCACCTCGGCCATCAGGGCTTCGTCGATATGCAGCCGACCGGCGGTGTCGAGCATGTAGACATCGTAGCCGCCAAACGTCGCCTGTTGCTTGGCGCGCTTGGCGATCTGGACGGCATTCTCGCCCTTGATGATCGGCAGGGTATCGACGCCGATCTGGGTGCCGAGGATTGCCAGCTGTTCCATGGCCGCCGGGCGATTGGTGTCGAGCGAGGCCATCAGCACGCGCTTGCCCTGCCGCTCGGTCAGGCGCTTGGCCAGCTTGGCGGTGGTGGTGGTCTTGCCCGAGCCTTGCAGGCCGACCATCAGCATGGCGGCGGGCGGGTTGTCGATCTTCAGCGCGCCGGGATCGCCCTCGCCGCGCAGGGTGCGGATCAGCTCGTCATGGACGATCTTCACGACCTGCTGGCCGGGGGTGACCGATTTGGTGACGGCAGAGCCGGTGGCCTTGGCGCTGACCGATTTCACGAAGGCGCGGGCGACGGGGAGCGAGACGTCAGCCTCGAGCAGCGCGACGCGCACCTCGCGCAGGGCGGTTTCGACATCCTCGGCGGTCAGCGCACCTTGGCGGGTGAGCTTGTCGAAGACCCCGGAGAGCCGTTCGGATAGAGTCTCGAACATCGCGTCTGGCCCTCCATGGCCCCGATTGCACCTTGCCGGGACCATGTAAGGCCCGGCGCTACGATCCCCAAGGGTGGTGGTCCGAACAGGTCAATGCGGAATGGCACCCGTGGGCGCAACGCGCTGACGGATGGCGATCCCCCCATGACGGGTTGGGACCGGAAGCAAGCCACTTCCGGGGAATTGGGGCAGGCCGTAAAAGAAACCGCCCCCGGAGTCAAGCCGGGGGCGGGGAAAGCAGTGCGGGAGTTACGCGGCCAGCGCGTCGATTTCGCCTTCAGCCTTGGTCATCGTGGCCTCGGGATCGAAGACCATCGCGTCGGCGGCGACGAAATCAACATCGGTAATGCCCATGAAGCCCAGCATGTGGCGCACATAGCCCGAGGCGAAGTCGATCTCGGACCCCAGCTTGGTGCCGGCGGAGGACAGGGCGACGATGGCGCGCTTGCCGGTCAGCAGGCCCTGCGGGCCGGCCTCGGTGTAAAAGAAAGTCTCGCCCTTGCGCGCGATCTGGTCGAACCAGGTCTTCAGCGGGGCGGGCACGCCGAAGTTGTAGATCGGCAGGCCGATCACCAGCACGTCGGCGGCCTTCACCTCGGCGATCAGCTCATCCGACAGCGCGGCGATGGCGGTCTGCTCGGGGCTGCGGTCTTCGGCGGGGGTGAAGACGGCGCCAACCCATGCAGCGTCGATGGGCGGCAGGCCGGTGGAGAGGTCGCGCTCGGTGACGGTGGCGGCGGGATGCGCGGCGGTCAGGCGGGCCAGGATGCGGTCGGTCAGCTTGCGCGAGACCGAGGCGGCGGGATTGATGGTGGCGTCGAGACGGAGGATGTTGGTCATTGGGAGCGTCCTTGAATGGGAGGCGGCGGGGAGGCCGGGCATGTCCCTAAGTTGCGCGTTGCAATTTCGAACGCAACGCCGATACTCGCACCGCATATGTTGATGGGCGCACAGAAAATGTCATTTCAGAACTGGGACGAGATCCGCACGGCCTATCAGGTGGCGCGGATCGGCACGGTCAGCGGCGCGGCGGATGTGCTGGGGGTGCATCATGCGACGGTGATCCGGCATATCGACGCGCTGGAGGGGCGGCTGGGGGCCAAGCTGTTCCAGCGCCATGCCCGCGGCTACACGCCGACCGAGGCGGGGCAGGAGCTGCTGAAGGTGGCGCAGGCGACCGAAGACCAGTTCGGCCAGCTGGCGGCGCGGATCAATGGCGCCGGGTCCGAGATGGGGGGTGAGCTGGTCGTCACCTCTGTCCCCGGCCTGTCGGCGCTGATCACGCCGATTGTCGCGGGGCTGATGGCTGAGCACCCAGAGCTGATCGTGCGCTATGTCACCGACCTTCGGATCTTCCGGCTGGAATATGGCGAGGCGCATGTGGCGATCCGCGCCGGGTCGGCACCAACGGAGCCGGACAATGTGGTGCAGCGCCTGCACGAGCATCAGGTGGCGCTGTTCGCCTCGCCTGCCTATCTGGCGAAACATGGCACGCCGGTGAAGGATACCGACCTCGTCGCGCACCGGTTCATCGGCAATGAGAACCCGGCCTCGCGCGCGCCGTTCTATCAGTGGCTGTCGGGCGTCGTGCCGCGCTCGCAGGTGGTCTATCGCTGCAATGACGGTGAGGCGACGCGCGATGCGGTGCGCGCCGGGCTGGGGCTTGGCTTCCTGCCGGTGGCGAGCGCGCGCGGCAATCCTGACTTCGTCGAGGTGCTGGCGCCGCGCGAGGCCTGGGCGTCATCGCTGTGGCTGGTCACGCATGTGGACCTGCACCGCACGACCAAGGTGCAGGCCTTCCTGACCGCGATCAAGGCGGCATCGAAGGACTGGCCGGCGATGTGTTCAGGGCATCACTGAGCGGGCTGGCGGGCCCTCGTCGGTGTCGAGGGCCTGAAGCTCCGCCTCCAGAAACCGCTCGAAGGCGTCGAGGTCCAGCCGCTCGAATTGGCCAAAGCCCTGCATCCAGATGCTGGCCTCGCGCATGGCATCGGGCTCCAGCTTGCACCATTTCACCCTTCCGCGCTTTTCCTGGCTGATCAGCCCGGCCTCGGCGAGGATCTGCAGATGCTTGGAGATGGCGGCCAGCGACATCTGGAACGGTTCGGCCACATCGGTCACTGCCATGTCGTCTTCCAGCAGCATCGACAGGATCGCGCGCCGCGTCGGATCGGCGAGGGCCGAGAACACGGCGTCGAGGGCGGGGGAGAGGGCAGGGCTTGGCGGGGCGTGCATGGGCATTCCTAGCGCCCCTGCCGGCAAACGGTCAACCGGACGGTTGAATATCGGATTTTGCCGCAAAGCGGCGATGGGGAGAGAGCGGCGCCACGCGGCCCGCCGGAGCGCCAAGAAATGCCAAGCTATATCAATGCGTTGTCGCGTGGTTTCCAACCTCCTAACCCGCTTGACTCATGCCCCCCCGCCCCCTAGGAAGACGGCAACAGTCCAAGGGGGCTGCGAAGGGGCGCAACGTGGCCGACGAACCCGATCAGACCCGGCTCTCCGAGCTGGAAAAGCGGATCGAGAAGGTCAAGGCGGCCCACGCGCCCAAGCCCCGCGCGGACGAGCATTTCAGTCAGGCCAATCAGGCCTGGCGCATGGTGATCGAGCTGGTTTCGGGTTTGGGGATCGGTTTTGCCATCGGCTACGGGCTGGATACCCTGTTCGGGACCATGCCGTTCCTGCTGGTGCTGTTCATATTCCTGGGCTTCGCGGCCGGAGTGAAGACGATGCTTCGCACCGCGACCGAGATGCAGACGAAACGACAGGCGGAAGACTCCGCCCGGGATGAGGGGAAGTAGACGTGGCGACGGAAGAAGCAGCAGGCGGTCTTGCATTCCACCCGATGGACCAGTTTCTGGTGCGCCCGCTGTTTGGCGGCACCGAGATCAACTGGTACACGCCGACCAACGTGACGCTGTGGATGGGCCTGACGGTTCTGGCCATCGTGCTGGTGCTGGTCGTCGGCTCGCGCGGCCGGGCCATCGTTCCCAGCCGGATGCAGTCCATCGCGGAACTGACCTTCGGCATGGTCCACAAGATGCTGGAAGACATCACCGGCAAGGAAGGCCTGAAGTACTTCCCCTATGTGATGACCCTGTTCTGCTTCATCGTGTTCGCCAACTTCATCGGCCTGATCCCCACCTCGTTCTCGACCACCTCGCATATCGCGGTGACGGCGGTTCTGGCGATGCTGGTGTTCCTGGGGGTCACCATCCTCGGCTTCGTCAAGAACGGCGCGCATTTCCTGGGCCTGTTCTGGGTGTCATCGGCGCCGCTGCCGCTGCGCCCGGTGCTGGCGGTGATCGAGGTCATTTCGTACTTCGTGCGCCCGGTCAGCCACTCCATTCGTCTTGCCGGAAACGTCATGGCAGGGCACGCGGTGATCAAGGTGTTCGCGGGTTTCGCGGCCATCGCGGCCATCGCCCCGGTTTCGATCCTGGCTATCACCGCGATGTACGGGCTCGAAGTGCTCGTGGCGCT
>Ga0209347_1003424_pt1 | contig 18527 bp, 17 predicted proteins | sample AutmiccommuBRH23_FD_187382 | JGI IMG/M metagenome (GOLD analysis project Ga0209347, IMG submission 187382) | Deep subsurface microbial communities from Mt. Terri, Switzerland - Autotrophic microbial communities BRH/23 (SPAdes) (version 2) | ecosystem: Environmental > Aquatic > Deep subsurface >...
CAGCAGCCGCTCCTTCAGCGGGCGGATCTCGATGGGCAGGTGGGCGAAGTCGCGCGCCATCAGCTCGTTGACCAGCGTCACGCCGATGCCGCGGGCGGCCAGCGCGCAGGCGGACTGCACCGAATGCGCCTCGACCCGGACCAGCGGGCGCAGGCCAACCTCCCAGAACGCCTCGTCTATGTCGCGCCGCGGCAGGCGCATCCGCCCCAGCAGGATCAGCGGCACCGCATGAAGATCGCCCACCGACACCACCTCGCGCGCAGCCGACGGGTGGCCGCGGGGCATCACACAGACGGTCGGCACCTCGATCACCGGGGTCGTGCCAAGGCCGCTGCGCTGCGTCGGCATCCGCAGGAAACCGATTTCGGCGCGCTCATCCAGCACCATGCGTTCGGTGGTGTCATAGGCGCCGGTATGCAGCTCGACCTGCACCCTCTCGTTTCGCTCCAGAAACTCCGCCAGGATCGCCGGCACGATCGACATGGTCAGGCTGGCGGGAAAGGCGACGCGCAGCATTTCGGTCGCGTAGTTGCCGGCCTTCAGCTCTCCCGCCCGCTGCGTCAACCGCGCGCCGTGATCGACCAGCCCGGCGATCTGGCCCTGCAACAGCCGGTTTTCACGCGTCGCGATCAGCCGGCCGGGGCGAGATCCTGGGGCTGGTCGGCGAAAGCGGGTCGGGCAAGTCCGTCACCGGGTTTTCGCTGATCGGCTTGGTCGATGCGCCGGGCCGCGTGGTGGACGGACGGATCGAGTTCAACGGCGAGGATCTGCGCGCCGCCACTCCCGCGCGGCTGCGCAGCTTGCGCGGCGACCGGATCGCCGGGGGAGGATCGCAGCAACTTGGCTGCCCGCAGGGGGTAGCTCATGACCTGCGGGCTTCCCGGTATGGCGCGTTGGTCGATCAGAGCGGACGCAGTAGGCTCAGTCCGCTGACGTTCCGGAGTCCAAACCGGAGGCCACATGAAGCATTTCAGGTTATTCCCTGTCGTTTTCTCAGGCCTGTCTGCCACCCTTTCATCGCATCTCGCGGCACAGGAACTCGATGTCCCGTTCGACACCTGCTGTCCGCCGGACGCGCAGGCCGCCTGTTTCGGCGCTGCAACGGTCATGGGGCTGGATTCCAACGGCGATGGGTTCCTTGCGGTCCGGACGGGGCCGGTTCGTGCTACCGCCAGATTGGCAAGGTCTACAACGGGGACCGCGTCGGCACCTACGGCATAAGGCATAAGCGGTGAATGGCACGCCATCAGCTTCGGGCCCAATGGCCAGCTTGGGTGGGCGCATGGAAACTGGCTGGGCAACTTCATCCCCTGATGCCGGGGGCGGCCAGCGATGCCTCAGGCGCCCCGCAGGGCCGCTACGGCGCGGGGGAAGAAGTCCGCACCGCCCATCTGCCCGCCCTTCAGCGCCATCAGCAGGTCGGCGCCCTGCACCTGTGCGCGCAGGATCGGCACACCGGGGCAAAGCTCGCCCGCATAGTCGAGCCAGTCCGGCGCCAAGGTGCCGACGATCGCGCTCGAGGTATCGCCGCCCGCGACGATCAGGCCGCCAAGGCGTGCCGAGGTATGAAGGCCGCCCACGAACGCCGCCGTCTTCTGGGCCAGATCGGCGGGGAGGATGGCGCGATGGTCGGCGCTGGTCAGATAGATCAGGCAATCTTGCCCGCGCGCCAGCCGCTCCAGCACCCAGTCCCGCGCGGTGTGCATCTCCGCCCCGCCCTCCATCATCGCGCCGGGCGAAACCGGCAGGCGCGCCAGTCCCTCGGCCGCGCCGACCTGCGCGGTGGTGAGGGAGGAGCGCGAGCCGGCGAAGGCGCAGATCGGGCCGGTGGTGGCCGGTGCAGGAAGCGGCGCCCGAGGGCGCGGGGGCCGCGCGGCCAGCCAGGCCTCGGCGACCGAGGAGGCGCCTAACACCACGAGCGGGCGGTCGGCGGCGGCAAGGTCGGCCCCCGCCTGCGCCACATCGCCCTGATCGAGCAGGTCGTAGAGCCGCGGAAACGCCACCCCCGCCTGCCCGCGCCCGACAAGGTGCAACCCGTGCAGCCCAAGCGCCGCCAGATGCCGCGCCAGATCCGCCTCGTTCATCGGGGTGACGGGATGCACCGCCATCACCGGATGCCGGTCGATGCGGTGGACGCGCCCATCCGGCCCTCGCGCGAACAGGGTGCCGAACACGGCGTAGCGCCCCAGCGAGGGTTGCCCCGCCAGCACCGCGATATCGGCGATGCCAAGCGCGCCCGCCAGCCCCTGCGCCAGCAGGGCCACATTGCCGACACTGGCGCTGCTGTCGAAGGTGGAGCAGATCTTCACATGCACGAAGTCGGGCGCAAAGGCCGCCAGCCCCGCGCCAATGCGGCCCGCCAGCGCCGCCATGTCCTCCCGCCCCAAGGATCGGGCATGGGTCGCAATCCCCCAGGCCTCGATCCCCGCCAGAGCCTCGGCGCTTGGCACGTCGCGGAACAGCCGGGCGCGCAGGCCGCCGCGCGTCAGCGTCGCAAGCGTGTCGGAGGCGCCGGTGAAGTCATCGGCGACGAAAACGTAGCCCATCGCTCAGCCCTTCGGCCCAAAGGTGGCCAGTGCCTGCGCCAGCTCGGGATGCACACGGGCGTGATCCTCCAGCGAGACCCCCGCCACCACCGCCTCATGCGCCTGCCGCAGCGACACAAGCCCCGCGGCGGGCCCGCCCGGATGCGCCATGATCCCGCCTCCCGACAGGAACATCAGGTCATCCGACCCGACCTGCGCCAGCGTGTGCGGCAGCGTCCCCGCCCACTGCCCCGAGGAGAAGATCGGCATCACCCTGTCATCGCCCTCCGCCATCGGCTCGAGGCAATGCAGCGCCGCCTGGGTCACGTCCTCGTCGAGGTCCGAGAATTTGCCGCCCATGCCATGCACATGCATGTGGTCGATCCCCGCCAGCCGGTAGAGCACCTGATAGGCGCGAACCCCCATCCCCAGCAGCGGATGCCGCCCCATGCCGCCAAAGCCGTTGCGGTGCCCGTGGATCGCCAGCGGCGTGTGCCGCCGCAGCGTCTGTACTGCGGACAGGCCCACCCAGTTCAGCGAAACCATGGCGCAGGTGCCTTCCTCGGCCGCCAGCAGGTCGGCGTGGCGGCGCATCGCGTCCGTCTCATCGGTGATGTTGAAGGCGACCATCACCAGCTTGCCGGTGCGGTCGCGGTGACGGCGCACCCGGTCCATCACCGCGCGGATGCGGGCATCGACGGGGGCGTGGAGATGGGTGCCGGCAATCTCGTCATCCTTGACGAAATCGGTGCCGGCCTCGCAGAGCCGCTCCACCAGATCCGCGATCTGGTCCGGGGCGAGGCCGATATTCGGCTTGATGATCGTTCCGAACATCGGGCGGCCCTGCACGCCAGCCGAGGCGCGGGTGCCGGGAATGCCCATGGCAGGCAGGTCATAGCGCGCGCGGTAGGCGGGCGTCACCGCCACATTCAGCAGCTTCAGCCCCGTGACCTCTCCCAGATCATAAAGGTTGCCCGCCACGACCGAGGCGAGCGTGGGAAGGTTAACCCCCACATTGTCCTCGGGATAGTCGATCACGACCCGGAAGATCCCGCGCGGCCCGGTCAATCCCTTGCGCTCGGCCCAGGCGGACCGCAGCGACGGGGATTCCGAGCGGCCGATCTCCTCGGCGGACACCACGGTTGCGCCAAAGCGGGCGCGCAGCTCGTCTGTCTCGCCCTCCACTCGCATGAAAGTGCCGGCACTCTGCTCCCCGGCCATCATCGCCGCCACACCCTCGATGGGGCAAGGCGTCTCCACCAGATAGGTCGCGCGGATCATCAGATCGTCGCCAGATCGGGGAAGGGGCGCACGGGATCGGTGCCGTCCCAGCCTTCGGAAGCGGCGCGGATCAGGTCGAACATGCGGCCCTTGGGCCCCTTCACCTCGGACAGCTCGATGCAGGTGCCGGGATGATCCTCGCGGTCGAAATAGGCGAAGCGGCCGTTCTGGCCGACGGTGCCCGACATCCGCACCTTGAACCCCTGATCGGCCATGATCCCCAGATCGCGGTCATACTCCTCGGTCCAGTAGGCGGTGTGCTGCAGCCCCCTATGCCCCGCATCGGTGAACTCCTTGTAGCACGACGGCACGGCGTTGCGGCACTGGATCAGCTCCACCTGGATGTACCCGGCATTGGCCAGCGCGACCGAATTGTGCGGCTCGTAGCGCTGACCGTCGAAGGTATAGTCCTCGATCGGCACCTGCGGGTTGTAGTAGAAGGGGCCGACGCCCATCACTTCGGTCCAGTGCTGCATCGCGGCCTCGATATCGGGGACGACGAAGCCAAGCTGTCGGATCGGGCCTAGAAAACGGCTCATGGGTCACTCCATCAGGTAGGTGGGCAGCCAGGCGGTCAGACCGGGGAACAGGGTCACCAGCGCCAGGGCCGCGAACAGGGGAACGAAGAACGGGGCGACCCCGCGCACGACCTCGGCAAAGGGGATCTTCACCGTGATCGACATCATGTAGAGGCTCATGCCGACCGGCGGGGTCAGCAGCCCGATCATCAGGTTCAGCACCATGACAACGCCGATCTGTTCGGGCGGGGCCCCGGCGGCGATCAGCGCGGGGGTGACGATGGGCGCGATGATCAGGATGGCGGCGATGGATTCGAGGAACATCCCCGCCACCAGCAGCACCACGTTCAGGATCAGCAGCAGCACCAGAGGGTTACTGGAAATCCCCAGCAGCCATTCCCCGGCGCGGGCGGGCACCTGATCCATCGTCAGCACCCAAGCGAACAGCGCCGCCGCGGCCACCACGAACAGGATATTCGCCGTCGCCAGCACCGTCTCGCGCGCCGAGGCGATCAGCTTTCGCAGGGTCAGCGTGCGGTAGACCAAGAGGCCGATCAGGATCGCATAGGCGACCGTGATCCCCGCCGCCTCGGTCGGCCCGAAATAGCCCGACAGCAGCCCGCCGATCAGCAACACCGGCGTCATCAGCGCAGGCAAGGAAATCAGCGACAGCCGCAGAAAGGCCGGCAGCGTCGGCGAGATCGGGTCGCGCGGCAGGTTCTGCCGGCGGGCGACCAGCGCGATATAGCCCATCAGCATCCCCGCCAGCAGCAGCGCCGGGACGATCCCGGCCAGCAGCAGCTTCACCGGCGACACCTCGGCCGCGGTGGCGAAGATGATCAGCGGGATCGAGGGCGGAAAGATCGGGCCGATGGTGGCCGAGGCGATGGTCAGCCCGGCGGCAAAGCGGCGGGTGTAACCTTGCTTTTCCATCTCGCGCACCTGCATGCCGCCAAGCGCGCCGATATCGGCCAGCGCCGCGCCCGACATGCCGGCAAAGACCAGCGACAGCAGCACGTTCACATGCGCCATGCCGCCGCGCAGGCGACCGACGATCATCCGCACCAGATCGAACATGTAGGTGGTAACCCCGGTCGCGCTCAGCAGCGCCGCGGCCATGATGAACATCGGCACCGCCAGCAGCGGCGAGGAGTCGATGGAGTTCACGGCGCGTTGCAGCAGCACCGATGCGGGCAGGTCGTGCATCAGGATCGTGATGGCCGAGGACAGGCCAAGCGCCACCGCAATCGGCGCGCCGATCACCAGCAGCATCGCGAAGGCCAGAAGAAGGGTCAGGGTCATCTTTCAGCTCTTTCCGCACGCAGTACGGCCAGAATGCGCCACAGCGCGATGACGATCAGCAGGGCGAAGCAGATCAGCACCGGCCCGAACAGCCAGATGTTCTGCATCCCCAACGCCGGGGTGCGGAACTTCCACGCCCGGTCCAGATACATCCACCCGCCCCAGAGGGTCAGCGCTGCGAAGGCCAGCATCGACAGCTCCGCCAGGACGAAACAGGCCAGCCGCGGCGCGCGGGGCATCATGCCGGTGAACACATCCACCGCCACATGCTGCCCGTTCAGCGCCAGCAACGGCGCGGTGAGGTAGACCGCCAGCACCCCGGCAAAGCGCGAAACCTCCTCGGCCCGCGGCAACCCGGTGTTCCACAGGTTGCGGGCCAGAACCTGCGCCACGATCAGCACGATGATCAGCAGCAAGAGACCCGTCGCCAGCGTGAACATCGCGCGGGTGATCAGGTCCAGCGCCCGCGGGGGGGCGGGCGCTGTGATGTGATGGGGAACCGCCTCGGCCATGGTCAGGCGACGGCCGCGATCTTGGCGTAGAGATCGCCCCACTCGGCGTCGAACTCGGACGACACGCGGGCCTTTACGCTGTCCCGGAACGCGGCAAGATCAAGGCCCGAGGCTTCGTCCAGCACCGTCATGCCATGGCCGCGCAGGGCCTCGAGGTCGGTCGCCTCTGCCGCCAGCATCTCGTCGGACGCACGGGTGCGGGTTTCCGACGCGGCGGCGGCAACCGCCTCCTTGTGGGCATCGGACAGGCCGTTCCACACGTCATCGTTCATCATCACCACCTGCGCGGCGGTGATATGGCCGGTCAGCATGACGTGGCTCTGCACCTCATACAGCTTGGCGGACACCAGCACGTTCATCGGGTTCTCCTGCCCGTTGACCACGCCCGTCGCCAGCGCCGTCGGCACCTCGGACCAGTCCACCGGCACTGGCACGCCGCCAAGCCCCTCGACCGTCGCCATGTAGATCGGGAACGGGATCGAGCGGATCTTGACGCCTGCCAGATCGGCCGGCGCCATCGCCGCGCGGTCCAGCGTCAGGTTGCGGGTGCCGAAGTAGAAGGCATAGAGCGCACGGGTGCCCGAGGCCTCGATCAGCCCGGTATTCAGCTCTTCCATCACCGGGCTCGCCGCATCCATCACGTTCATCAGATGCGGGATGTCGCGGTAGAGGTAGGGCGTGTCGAAGGCCGCGAAGGGCGCATAAAGCGAGCCGACCGCGCCCGCGGTGTTGTGCGAGAAGGCGATGGAGCCGGTCGAAACCGCCTCGGCCAGTTCCTGCAACTTGCCAAGCTGCGAGTTCGGGAAGATCTGGATGTCCAGTTCGCCCCCGGTCTTGTCCTTCACCGCGGCGGCGAACCATTCGGCCTGCGCGCCCGCAATCGAGGCCGGCGTGTGCATGTGGCCATAGCGCAGGGTCGTCGCCGCCCGCGCGCCCTTGCCCAGGAACGGCGTTGCCAGCAGGGCGGCGCCCCCGGCCATCAGCAGGCCCCGGCGTGACAGTGCAACAGAACTGGTCATGGTCATCCTCCCATCTGCGAAAAGCTGATGCGAGGCTCCCTCCCCGCGTCATTGACGGACACTCTAGAACATGGCCCTATCCGGTCAATCGAGGGTTCTTGACGGGTTTTGATGGATTTGGCGGGGCGCGCAGGCATAAGGGATATCGCAAGGCTGGCGGGCGTGTCCGAGGCGACGGTGGACCGCGTGCTGCATGGCCGCCCGAACGTGCGCCCCGCCACGGTGGACCGGGTGCTGAAGGCCACGGCCGAATGCCGCTATCTGTCGGATCAGGACCTCGCACGGCTGACCCGGCCCGAGCGGCTGCGGCTGACCGTGGTGCTGCCTGCCAGCGCCAACCCCTTCATCCGCAGCATGAATGCCGAGCTGCGGGCCTGGGCACAGGTGCGCGACCGGGGCGCAAGGATCCACAGCTATCTGACAGACTCGCTGAACCCCGAGGCGATGGCGCGGGCACTGCTGCGCCTTGGCCGCACCTCGGACGCGCTGGCCTTCTTCGGCGTCGACCATCCCGACGTCCGCGACGCGGTCGATGACCTGACCAACCGCGGCAAGCTGGTGCTGACCCTCATCAGCGACATCACCGGATCACAGCGCCGCGCCTATATCGGCATCGACAATTTGGCGGCGGGCCGCACCGCCGCCTATCTGCTGGCGCAGACCGCTCCGCCCGAACCCGGCACATTGGCGACCATCGCGGCGACCCGCCATTACCGGGCGCATGTGGAGCGGGAGTTGGGGTTTCAGGAGCTGATCCAGCGCAGCCACCCGCATCTGGACTTTTCCGGCACCATCGAAGGCCAGGACGATCCCGACACCAACATGCGCCTGACGCTGGACCTGCTGGAGACCTGCCCCGACCTGCGCGGCATCTACAATGTTGGCGGCTCGTCGGAAGGCATCGGCATGGCCTTGCAGCGCACCGGCCGGGCGGGGAAGGTGCGGCTGATCGGCCACGGCCTTGGCCCGGGCACGCGGCATCTGCTGCAGGACGGCACGATGATGGCGGTCTTCACCCAGCGGACCCAGACCCTGCTGGAGGTGATGCTGGACCAGCTGCATACGCCGACCCTGCCCTCGTTGCTGCCGATGCAGATCGTGTTCCCGACCAACCTTCCGTCCGGTTAGCCGGTCCCGCCCCGCAGCGCCTCGATCTGCGCCAGTTCGTCCATGTGCAGCAACGACCCGTCGCGGCTCTGGCGGACCTTCTGCATATGCGCGCGGGGGCTGAGGCCCATGATCCGTTTGAACATCCGCGAGAAATAATAGGGGTCTGCATAGCCCACTTCGGCCGCGGTCTGGCCTACCGACGCGCCGCTTTCCAGGTAGTGCATCGCCCGCTCCATCCGCTTGAACTCCTGAAACTTGCGCGGGGTGCGGCCGACGCGCTTCTGGAACTCGCGCAGGAAATAGTCGCGGTTGTAGGGTGCATCCTCCACCACCGCCTCGGCGATACTGTCATCCAGCGGATCGGCGGCGATGCGGGTTGCGGCGAGCATCACGCTCAGCTCGATCTGGTCGGGCCGGTTCGGCAGGAAGGCGCGCTGGTCGCGCCAGGCGATGAAGGCATCGTCGATATAGGCGATCAGCAGCAGCATGAAGGCATGGTGCTGCGCGAGGGTCAGAGATGAGGGCGGCGCGGTCTGGTAGAACTGGCGCACCAGCGGGGCGAAAACTTCCCACCGTGACAGGCGCACCTTGGGCCGCAGCGCCATCTGTGCCAGAAGGTCATGCTTGCCGTGGATCTCCAGCATGAAATGCTGGGCGATGCCGGTATAGGGCACCGTGCCCGGATTGAAGCCGACGAAGCGGGTGTCGCGCGGGATCAGCATCGCCTCGCCGGGGCGCAGGGTGCGGTCCTCGCCCCCGATCAGATAGCGGCCCTCGCCTGTCAGGCAGATCACCAGATCGTCGACGGGGTTCACCTTGTCGACCGACCAGGTGCCGGAATGCTGCATCTTGATGGTCGACCGCGTCAGCGTCAGCGTCAGCGCCGCAGGGGGAATCTGCGCCAGAACCCCACCTTCGATTTCGTCCATCATTTTCCCCTCCTTTGTGAATTCACGGGTTCCTCGGGAAAGGGTCTAGTTGCCAGAGCGCTGCCGGGCCTTCACTTGAAAGGCCAGACTATCAAAACGGCGGCAGCGGGCCAGTGCCCGCGGTCAACCTGGGGAGGAGACCAGTTTGCACATGATCGGCTTCGTCGAGCCCTTTGCCATTGCGGTGCTGCGGCCATGATGGGGCACCGCCTGCTGGGGCTTGGCTACCTTGCGCCCTATATCCTCGGGCTGATGCTGTTCACGATGATCCCGTTCGGGATGTCGTTCTACCTCAGCTTCACCGATTACAACCTGATGAGTTCGCCGCGTTGGGCCGGGCTGCAGAACTACATCGACCTCTTCACCGATGACCGGACCTTCCGCCGCTCGCTGTCGGTGACGCTGCTTTACGTGGCCATCACCGTGCCGTTGAAGCTGGCCTTCGCGCTGTTTGTCGCACAGATCCTCAGCTACAAGATGAAGGGCATCAACCTCTTCCGCACCGCCTTCTATGTGCCGTCGATCCTTGGCGGGTCCATCGCCATCGCGGTGCTGTGGCGCTACCTCTTCTCGCAAGAGGGGCTGGTGAACATGGGTATCGCCCTCATCGGGCTGGAGCCGGTGAACTGGTTCGGCGATCCCACCAATGCGCTGATCACCATCACCCTGCTGCGCTGCTGGCAGTTCGGATCGGCGATGGTGATCTTCCTCGCCGCCCTGCAATCCATCGACAAGTCGCTCTATGAGGCGGCGGCGATCGACGGCGCCAACCGCATCCACAGCTTCCTCTTCATCACCATCCCGCTGATCACGCCGGTGATCTTCTTCAACCTGATCATGCAGATGGTCCAGGCGTTCCAGGAGTTCAACGGCCCCTACATCATCACCCAAGGCGGACCGCTGAAATCCACCTATCTGCTGCCGCTCTACATTTATGACGAGGCCTTCAAGAAATTCAACATGGGCTATGCCTCGGCCATCGCCTGGGTGCTGTTCGTCATCATCATGGTGCTGACCCTGGTCGCCTTCTGGTCGTCGAAGAAATGGGTCTATTACGCCGGCGACAAGAGGAACTGAGCGATGGCATATGACACATCCCTGGCCCTGCAGGACGCCGCTGCCCTGCACCTGCGCCGCCGCGCCCGCAATGCCCGCATCGGGGCTGGCCTGCGCTACCTGCTGCTCAGCGTCGTCGGCCTGATCATGCTCTACCCGCTGATCTGGCTGGTGGGCGCGTCCTTCAAGACCAACTCCGAGATCTTTGCCAATCCCGGTTTCCTGCCCAGCAAGCCGACGCTGGACGGCTATATCAATGGCTGGCAGACGTCGACGCCCTACACCTTCGGCCGGTTCTTCTGGAACAGTTTCCTGATCATCCTGCCCAAGGTGATCGGCACCGCCATTTCCTGCACGCTGGTCGCCTATGCCTTCGCGCGCTTCGACTTCCCGTTCAAGAAGCTGCTGTTCGGCACCGTCATCGCCACGCTGCTGCTGCCCAACGTGGTGACGCGGATCCCGCAATACCTGCTGTTCCGCGATCTGGGCTGGCTCGACAGCTTCCTGCCGCTGTGGGTGCCCTCGGCGATGGCGGGGGATGCGTTCTTCGTGTTCATGCTGGTGCAGTTCCTGCGTGCCATCCCGCGCGACATGGAGGAGGCGGCGCGGGTCGACGGCGCCAACTCGCTTCAGGTGCTGATCTTCATCGTTGTGCCGATGCTGGGCCCGGCGCTGATCTCGGTCTGCCTCTTCCAGTTCATGTGGACGATGAACGACTTCCTTGGCCCGCTGATCTACATCTCGTCGGTCGACAAATACCCCGTCAGCCTTGCGCTGAAACTGTCCATTGACACCACGGAATCCTTTGAATGGAACCGCATCCTGGCGATGTCGGTGCTCACGATCCTGCCCGCGCTGATCGTGTTCTTTGCGGCCCAGAAATACTTCATCGAGGGCATCTCGGCGGGCGGAGTGAAAGGCTGATCATGGCACGCGTAGAGCTGAACAATCTTGAAAAGACCTATGGCGGCGGGTTCAAGGCCGTCCACGGGATCAACCTGCATATCGAGGATGGCGAGTTCATGGTGCTGGTCGGCCCCTCGGGCTGCGCCAAGTCCACCACGCTGCGCATGGTCGCCGGGCTGGAGGAAATCACCGGCGGCGAGGTGAAGATCGGCGGCAAGGTTGTCAACACCCTGCCGCCGGGGCAGCGGTCCATCGCGATGGTGTTCCAGAACTACGCGCTTTACCCGCATATGAAGGTGCGCGGGAACCTTGGCTTTGGCCTGCGCCTGCAGGGCAGGCCGAAGGCCGAGATCGCGGCGGCCACTGCCGAAGTGGCGAAGATCCTGGAGATTGAACCGCTGCTGGACCGGCTGCCCAAGCAGCTGTCGGGCGGGCAGGCACAGCGGGTGGCCCTGGGCCGCGCGCTGATCAAGAAGCCGGGCGTGTTCCTGTTCGACGAGCCGCTGTCGAACCTCGATGCCAAGCTCCGCGCCTCTATGCGGGTGCGCATCACGGACCTGCACCGCAAGCTGAAGGCGGGGGGCATGTCGACCACGGTGATCTACGTCACCCACGACCAGACCGAGGCGATGACCATGGGCGACCGCATCTGCGTGATGAACGCAGGTGAGATCATGCAGGTGGCGGACCCCAAGACGCTGTACAACCGCCCGGCAAATCTGTTCGTCGCCGGCTTCATCGGCAGCCCCGAGATGAACCTGGTCGAGGGGCGGATGACGCAAGGCTCCGCCCCCGCGTTCCAGCTGGGCGACCAGTCGATCCCGCTGACGGCGCAGGTCACGGACCGCCTGACCTCGATCCCGCAGGACGCGGTGCTTGGCATCCGCCCGCAGCATCTGCGCGCGGCCTCGGCCGCCGACATGGGCGCCGTAGCCGCCCGCATCGCCCATGTCGAGTTCATGGGGCACGAGGTCTACCTGCACGCAGACATCGGCGCCTCGCGGGTGATCTCGGTCCTCGGCGCGGCGGAGTACGAGGCGCTGGAGCGCGCCGATGAGACCGTGCAGCTGGTCGCCGATCAGACCTGGCTGCACATCTTCGACAAGCACAGCGGCGCCAATGTCTCGCTGGCCCGCTGATCACCGACGGATGACCCAAGGGAGGAACCTATGAAACATCTGCTCTGCACCACAACCGCGCTGCTCGCCCTGACCGGTGCCGCAAGTGCCGCCGATCTGCGCATGTCCTGGTGGGGCGGCGACAGCCGCCACATCGCCACGCAAGAGGCGCTGAAGGCCTGCGGCGACAAGCATGGCCATGTCATCGCGCCCGAATTCACCGGCTTCGACGGCTACCTTGAAAAGCTGACCACCCAGATGGCCGGCGGCACCGAAGCCGACATCGTGCAGGTCAACTGGCCCTGGCTGCCGCTGTTCTCGATCAACGGCGATGGCTTCGCCGACCTGCGCACGCTGGAGGGCATCGACCTGAGCCAGTGGAGCGAGGAGCAGCTGGGATCGGCCAGCATGAACGGCGTGCTGAACGGGCTGCCGGTCTCCACAACCGGGCGGGTGTTCTTCTTCAACCAGACCACCTTCGACGCCGCCGGCCTGCCGCTGCCCACTACCTGGGACGAGCTGTTCGCCGCCGCGCCCGCGCTGCGTGAAAAGCTGGGTGAGGGCTACCGGCCCTTCAACGCGGTGAAGGAAACCGCAATGCTGCTGACCTCGCTGTCGATCACCCAGACCACCGGCAAGGACCTGATCGACCCTACGACCAATCAGGTGGCCTGGACGCCGGAAGAGCTGACCGCGGGCATCGAGTTCTATGGCCGGCTGATCTCCGAGGGCGTGATCCAGTCTCCCAAGGAAGAGGCCGGCAGCGGCAATGCCAACCTCTTCGAGCAGCGGGACTGGGCCGAAGGCAAGATCGCCGGCAGCTACGAATGGGACTCGACCTTCGACAAATACGCCGACCCGCTGAATGACGGGCAGGTGCTGGTGCCGGCCGGCCTGCTGGTGGCCGAGGGCGCCAAGACCGAAGGCATCTATCGCAAGCCGTCGATGGTGTTCTCGATCTCGAAGAACTCCCAGAACCCCGAGGCCGCGGCGCAGATCCTCAACTGCCTGCTGAACGAGCCCGAGGGGATCGCCCCGCTTGGCGATACCCGCGGCATCCCCTCCTCGAAGGTGGCAGCGGCCTGGCTGAACGAGCAGGGCAAGATGAAGCCCGAGGTGAAGATGGCCAATGATATCGTCATCGCCGCCGAGGGCCCGCTGGTCTCGCCTTTCAACGAGCATCCGGGGGTCCGCGCCGTGTTCCTCGATACGCTCGAGGAATATGCCTACGGCATGATCGAGGCCCCGGACGCCGCCGAGCAGATCATCGACGGCATCAACGACACGCTGGACGAATTCAAGTGACCTGACCGATCTGCGGCGGCCTCCGGGTCGCCGCAGGCTACATTAAGTTTCCCTCGCAAGCCCCGGATATCATGACCCAACCTTTCACCGTCGCGCTTTCCGCGCGCTCTGTAGCCCTGCGCCTCGCCCGGCCCGGCGCGCTGTTCCGGCTGGACCCGCCCGCCCCTTGGCGGCTGACCGCGCCCGGCCTGCCGGACCGCGAGGGGCTGGCCGTCACCGTCGTGCTGGCGCTGCATGATCTTCACCCCGGGACGCGCTATACTTTTGAAGCGGAGGGCTTTGCGGCGCTGAAGTTTCAGACGCGGCCCTGCGCCGGCCTGCTGAACCTGCGCGATTTCGGGGCCGATCCCGATGCCACAGACAACGCCGCCGCCTTTGCTGCCGCCATCGCCGCGGTTCCGGCTGGCGGCACGCTGCGGGTGCCTGCCGGGCGCTGGACCACTGGCCCGATCTTCCTGCATAGCGACATGACCTTGCAGCTGGACGAGGGCACCACCCTTGCCGCGCCCGCCGACAGGACCGACTGGCCGATCCTGCCCGCGCGCGATGCGGCGGGCCGGATGCTGGGCTCGTGGGAGGGGCTGCCAGAGGCGTGCCACGCCGCCCTTGTCACAGCCATCGGTGCGCGGGGCCTGACCATCGCCGGCCCCGGCCGGCTGGACGGGGGCGGCGACCGTGGCGACTGGTGGCACTGGCCCAAGGACACCCGCCGCGGCGCGCGGCGCGCCCGCACGCTGCATCTGATCGGCTGCGAGGACGTGACGCTGCTTGGCCACTCCGTCTGCAACTCCCCCTCCTGGACCGTCCACCCACAGGGCTGCCACGGCCTGACCGTCGCTGCGCTAAGCATCGAGGCCCCGCATGACAGCCCCAATACCGACGGGCTGAACCCGGAATCCTGCAGCGAAGTGGTGATCGAGGGCGTGCGCTTTTCGGTTGGCGACGATTGCATCGCCATCAAGGCCGGCAAGCGCGCCCCGGGCTGCACCGATCCTCTGGCGCCCACCCGCAATGTCACCATCCGCCACTGCCTGATGGAACGCGGCCATGGCGGCGTAGTGATCGGGTCGGAAATGTCCGGCTCTGTCCAGGATGTGCTGGTCGAGCATTGCGAGATGATCGGCACCGACCGCGGCCTGCGCATCAAGACCCGCCGCGGGCGGGGAGGGAGGGTGTCCGGCATCACCATGTCGCATGTGCGGATGGACGGCGTGCTGACCGCCTTCACCGCCAACGCCTTCTACCATTGCGACGCTGACGGGCATGACGCCTGGGTACAGGACCGTGCCCCGGCGCCGGTGGATGACACGACGCCGCATGTGTCGGACATCAGCATCAGCGACGTGACCATCGCCAACCTCTCCCATGCCGCCGGCGCCTTCCTCGGCCTGCCCGAGGCGCCCATCCGCGGTGTGCGGATCAGCCGGGTGCAGATCCTCTCGCTGGACCCTGCCGCCACCCCGGCCCCGCCGCTGATGGCCGACCATGTGCGCGCCATGCGGCACGAGGCGATCACCGCCGAATGGGCTGATATTGAAACCGATGACCCCGCGCTGCTGTCCGCCGGGCCGATCACTGCAACGGACTGACACCATGCCCCTTTTCGACTATGCCGATGCCTATGCCAGCGATTACGCGCACTACAAGGGCGGCGCGTGGTGCTATGAGGATGGCTGCCTCTATCGCGGGCTGGTGCTGCTGCATCAGGCCACGGGCGAGGTGCGCTGGCTGGACCACTTGCTGCGGCTGACCGGCCCGCAGATTGCGGGCGATGGCGCGCTTGCGGGCTATGATCCGCAAGAGTTCAACATCGACAATATCCTGGCCGGGCGCTGCCTGTTCCACCTGCACCGGCAGACCGGTGCGCCGCGCTACCTTGCCGCCGCGGAACGGTTGGCGGGGCAGCTTGCGGCGCATCCGCGCACGGCAAGCGGCAACTACTGGCACAAGGCGATCTATCCCAATCAGGTCTGGCTCGACGGCCTTTACATGGGCCTGCCCTTCCAGATCGAATGGGGCCTGCGTAGCGGCGATCCTGCGCTGGTCGAGGATGCCGTGGCGCAGATGCTGGGCGCGTTGGACCTCACGCGGATGCCGTCAGGCCTTTACGCCCATGGCTATGACGAGTCCCGTCGGCAATCCTGGGCCGATCCGGTGACAGGCCAGAGCCCGGCGCTGTGGTCGCGCGCGCTTGGCTGGCTGGGAATGGCGCTGGCCGATAGCTGCGATCTGTTGGGGGCCAAGGCTCCGCCCGCGCTGGTGGCAGCGCTGGCGGACCTGCTGGACCGGATGGCGCCGCTGGTGACGGGTAATCACCTGTGGCTGCAGGTGCCGGACATGCCGGATCTGCCGGGGAATTATGAGGAAAGCTCAGCCTCGGCGATGTTCGCCTATGTGGGGCTGGTCGCGGCGCGGCTGGGGATTTCCGACAAGGTTGGGTCCATGACGTTGCGGGCGCTGGAGGGACGGCTGCAGCACGATCCCGCGGCGGGCCGCGCCCGGCTGCCCGGCATCTGTGCCGTGGCGGGGCTGGGGGGCGACGGTGCGCGACGCGATGGCACGCCGGCCTACTACGTGTCGGAACCCGTGGTCAGCGATGATCCCAAGGGGGCGGGCCCGTTGCTGATGGGGGCCGCCGAGCATCATCGCGCGGCGCTGCAACGGGCGATCTGACTGCGGTCCCGGGCCATCCTACCGGGGCTTGGCCCTCCGGCTCCAGCCCCGCCACCTTCAGCTGTTCTGCAGCCGGCAGATCGCGCAGGCTTTCGAGTTCGACGGCGGCAAGGGAGGCTTCGGCCACTCCCGGCGCGCCGGCCTCGCCATGAGCGCCGAGATAACCCGCGGATACCAGCGCCGCCGCGACAGGTTTCGCGACAACCTCACCAAGGCCGGGGCTGTAGAACCCCTCGCCTTGCCGGAGAGCCTCCGGTCTGGAGCGAGCGTCCCCGCGCCTGGCCCGCGCGAAGCCCTCTCGCATCGACCTTCCGCCACCCGGCCTGGAAGGCGGCATCCAGGTGAAACTGAGACTGGCGCTCCCGAAGAACCTGCACGATCACCTCTGCCTGCTGACGGCCGCGCAGCATCTTCGCCGGGTCGCTCGGCGCCCCGAGCAATTGGTCACCCTGGGCTGATCGGCGTCGCCTGTAACCATCCGGCGTGGGCCGCGCCCCGTTCTTAGCAGCGGCCTTGATGTGGTAGCGTCCGAGCACATGGTGTAATTTCAGCGCCGTCGACGGTGTGATCCCGGGTGGCCACCGAGGTGTATGGTCGAGGCGGAGTTTGGCGACTTCAACCACGGACCACACGGAGACCCCGATGACCAAGACCAACATGGACCTGTCCGAGCTTCTGGCCAAGCATGACCAGGGCGACTTCCTGCGCAGCATCGCCGAGGCTGTCCTTCAACTGATCATGGAGACCGATGTCGACGGCCTGATCGGTGCAGGCCGGCACGAGCGCAGCGGCGAACGGACGACCTGGCGAAACGGGTATCGCGATCGCTCTCTCGACACCCGCCTTGGCACTTTGAACCTGCGGGTGCCGAAGTTGCGGCAAGGCAGCTACTTCCCGGGCTTCTTGGAGGCCCGCAAGACCTCCGAGCAGGCGCTGGTGGCCGTGATCCAGGAGGCGCGGATCGGCGGCGTCTCCACCCGCCGCGTCGACGAGCTGGTGCAGGCGATGGGGCTGAGCGGCATCTCGAAGAGCACCGTCTCGAAGCTGTGCAAGGACATCGATGAGAGGGTCGGCGAGTTCCTGAACCGGCCGCTGACCGGCGAATGGCCCTATGTCTGGCTCGACGCCACGTATCTCAAGGTGCGCCAGGGCGGCCGGATCGTGCCGGTCGCGGCGATAATCGCCGTCGCGGCCAACACCGAAGGCCGCCGCGAGATCATCGGCCTGGGCATCGGTCCCTCGGAAGCCGAGACGTTCTGGACCGAGTTCCTGCGGTCCCTCCGCGCCCGGGGCCTCGGGGCGGGGTCCGGTTGGTGATCAGCGATGCCCATACCGGCCTCAAGGCCGCCATTGCCCGGGTCTTCGAAGCAACTTGGCAGCGCTGCCGGGTCCACTGGATACGCAACGCTTTGGCGCATGTCTCGCGCGGCCAGCACACCGTCGCCGCCGCCGCGATCCGCCAGGCCTTCGACCAGCCCGACCGGGCCCATGCCGGGGAAACCTGGCGCAGGGTGGCCGAACAGCTGCGCCCACGATGGCCCAGGCTGGCCGATCTGATGGACGCCAGCGAACACGACGTGCTGGCCTACATGTCCTTTCCGCGCCAGCACCAGACCAAGCTGCACAGCACCAACCCGATCGAGCGCCTGAACAAGGAGGTGAAGCGCCGCGCCGATGTCGTCGGGATCTTCCCCAACGAAGCCTCCATCATGCGGCTGATCGGCGCCGTGCTGTTCGAGCAGAACGACGAATGGCAGACCTCGAGCCGCGACATGATGGTCGAAGCTTTCGCCCAGATCGACAAGGAGGAGATCGACCCCATTCCCAGCATCACAACAAAAGCCGCCTGATCATGCCCTCAGGCCATCCGGGAAATTACACCAGCTTGACGGACGTGACCCGATTGAGGAAACAACTGAAGCGCATGCCATAAAGCAATGCCTGACGAACATTTTCTCAATCAGAGCAGACGGCCCTCACCGCAGGCATACGTCGGAGGAACTGCGCGGAATGGTTGATGCGATCATGGTCCGCCACGACGCCGCGCTTGGCATTCATGTGGTGGAACTGACGGGGAAACTGCAGGCGTTGCTGCAAAAAGCAAACCCCGCCGGTGAGGCGGGGTATGTGCATTGTGCGAGTTCGCAGGTATCTTTGGTTGCGGGAGTAGGATTTGAACCTACGACCTTCAGGTTATGAGCCTGACGAGCTACCGGGCTGCTCCATCCCGCGTCCGTTCCCGCGGGCTGTTTTTCGCGCTTGCGGGTTTGGTG
>Ga0209347_1003426_pt1 | contig 18521 bp, 23 predicted proteins | sample AutmiccommuBRH23_FD_187382 | JGI IMG/M metagenome (GOLD analysis project Ga0209347, IMG submission 187382) | Deep subsurface microbial communities from Mt. Terri, Switzerland - Autotrophic microbial communities BRH/23 (SPAdes) (version 2) | ecosystem: Environmental > Aquatic > Deep subsurface >...
GTGCTAGGTGCTAGGTGCTAGGTGCTAGGTGCTAGGTGCTAGGTGCTAGGTGCTAGGTGCTAGGTGCTAGGTGCTAGGTGCTAGGTGCTAGGACCTAGCACCTAGCACCTAACTAATATTACTGTTACAATATATATCACAGGAGGTGTACACATGAAAAAAATCATCGGTTACATTCTGGCTCTAGTTATCGGTCTTCTCCCCGGATTCTTTATTGTGTTCAATTCAGTGTTTACTGACAGCAGCGGTTCGTTATGGGAAAGAGTCCTGACCTTCATTCTGGTTATCTTCTCTTATGGTATCCTTGGTCTCATCTTTGGTTTTATCGGACGGGAAACATCGTGGAAATGGGGTCTCTGGCTGAGCGCTCCGGCAGTAGTAATACTTGTCCTCTATTCCTTTAAAGAACCCGGCACCATCCTTCTCAATCTGCTATACATTGTCCTGACACTGGCCTCAGCTTGTCTCGCTTCATCCCTGGGTGCCCGAACTAAACACGCGTAAGGCGATAGTTGGCAGTTGCCGATCGCCGGTTTCCAGTGGTTGGCGGTGAAAGTTTTGGACAAATAAATAATCGGAGGTTTGCGCAGCAGCAAACCAACCGCCCCCCTCGGAGCGCCTGAACTGAACCCTGTTCTTTAGACAGCGGAGAGGGGGCTTTTTATGCCTTGAGGGCACCCCTTAACTTGAGTTCATCATGGGGGTGGCAGGGATATTAGGGTTTCCCTCACTGACGTCGTAATTCATCTTGGCCTGAAACTGCCAACGGCAAGGTAAGGAAGTGCCGCCTGTCCGAAGACGACGAAGGCCGCCGGGAAGTTTTTACGTATTATTTGTACAATACGAAAAACGGGAGGCGGGCACCCTGTAAGGAAAGCAAGTCTGAGTCGTCAAGTTCGGCGCTGTTGCCTTGACGTTGGCAGTTTCAGGCCTTAGATGAATTAGACGGCAGTGTGGGAAACCCGTTAGCCCTGCCACCCTCATGATGAATACATTTAGGGGGTGCCTTACTTAGAGACCAGCTTACGGTATAGATACAAGCCAGGGGCTGCCTTTTGAGGCTGCCCCTTTGCTCAGTACTTTTAATGATGGTCAAAAACTATTAGGAAAAAGAAAACGACAATTATAATCCAAATCCAGGAATCGTCGTGGCCGAACCCCATTGTTTTCTCACCCATATTAAACAACCTCCTTTTCTCTCTTGTACTACATTATTATGTTTTTGCCCTTATATAGGTTACAATCGAACTTCCTGGGCAACCCCATTTTTTCTCTTATTGTTTAAAGCAAGCCATTACACAGAACCAGCCCATCATCATACTATATAACGCAATAAAAAATTTTCGTGCCAACTCTGAATGTCTAAGGTGAGATAAATGGGAAAAATGAACAAAGAACTGCAAACCCTCTTGACCAGCGGAATTTTCAAGACCATTTTGAACAGTGAAGCAGTTGAGCTTGCCGAAATTAATGCGGCTGTAGCGCTCCTGATTAAATTAGGCATCCCCTTTGAGCTGACTTTTACCCAAAACACTGTTAGCAATCCGGCTGCCGTTGAATTCACTATATTCTTAAATTCTACCGCTACCGTAACAACAACCATTTCATTCCTTATCAGGCTAAATACCGGCCACCCACCCAGTTAATTTCCTTTCAATTGCAATTTAGGCCAAGCTCTTAAAAAAATAACAGGCCGACGGAAAACCCGTCGGCCTGTTATTTCTGTCAATATCAGTTCTGTAGTTCCTCTTTAATTTTCCTGTACTCTTCTGTGTCAATTTCCCCCTTGGCCAGCCTCTCTTTGAGGATACTCAGGGAATCCACAGGCTTATATGACATTGTACCGGTATCGGTTTTTCGCAGCAGGAGTATCAGGCCATAAACCGCAAGTACAATAACAGCGGCCATAATGACCCATCCGATGATCATCCAGACACCCATCCCGTAACCGTAACCATACATCATATTGATCACCTCCATCTTTATAATAATCGATAAATATGATAAAAATGTGACCAATTAGTGTATTTTTTCAAAATTACTGCAGTTTGGACATTTCACCACCCTTCTTATAAACAACATCGGCCAGGCAGACAACAGGCCCCTCCAGATCAATAAAGTCCAAACCCTCCTGCTGGGCGATTTCATCAGTGAATTTATCGGTAGGGCGGCAATTATAAGCAGTTTTGGCGCCTTCATACTCTCCACAATGTTATGCTGCTTGGGGGGAAAGACGATGGCTGCCTCTTCGTCATTATTCCAATAGATAAACAAAACAAACGAATCTGTCTCAGCCATGTGTGACCAAGTGTAGAAATAGCCAATCTGCCCACTTAGTCTGACCCGTTTTAACTGCTCACTATATTCCTTCACATATAAAACGATAATTTCTCTTCCATCCTCCAAAGTTCCGGTAGCAATTTGTTCAGGGCTGAATCCCCTGGTTGATGGTTCCATTTATTTCCTCCTCTTGGCCAGTTCAGCATAAACCGCCTGAGGTCTGATATCTTGTTCAGCAAGCAGGACCATTAGATGGTAAAGGAGATCACCAACTTCATAGATTACTTCGTCCTTATTGCGGTTCTTGGCTCCGATGATAACCTCTGCCGATTCCTCACCAACTTTTTTAAGGATCTTATCCAGGCCCTTTTTGAACAGGTAAGTAGTATAGGAATCCTCAGGCATTTCTCTCTTGCGTCCCATCACAATCTCATATATCTCATTTATTATTCCCGCAGTTGCAGGGGCGCTGCCGTCAACAGGAATAACCGGGTTATGGAAGCAAGACCATTGGCCGGTATGGCAGGCCACCCCTTTCTGTCCGACTTTCACCAGCAGACAGTCAGCATCACAGTCATAACTCATTTCCTTAACTTCCTGGTAATTCCCTGAAGTTGCTCCTTTATTCCAAAGTTCCTTCCTGCTCCTGCTCCAAAACCAGGTCGTTTTTGTATCCAGGGTTTTTTTCAGTGACTCTTCATTCATGTATGCCATCATCAGGACATCATTGGATTCCACATCCTGAATTATGACAGGAATTAAGCCGTTTGCATCGAATTTCAGCATCTTGATATCAAATTCCATTAACGTACCACCACCCCATGCTTCTTCAGGTACTCCTTGGTTTCCCTGATAGAATATTCCCCAAAATGGTATATTGAAGCCGCCAGAGCGGCATCCGCCCTACCTTCCACCAGGCCTTCCCTGATATGTTCCAGGTTCCCTACCCCCCCTGAGGCAATGACCGGAATATTCACCAATTCCGCCACCGCCCGGGTCAGCTCGATGTCGAACCCATCCTTGGTCCCATCCCGGTCCATACTGGTAAGGAGTATTTCCCCGGCGCCAAGCTGTTCGCCTCTTTTAATCCATTCAAGGGCATCGATACCGGTGGGGGTCCTCCCGCCATGAATATAAACTTCCCATGTGCCAGGTTCGGAGGCCCGTTTGGCGTCCACCGCCAGTACAATACACTGGGTCCCGAACTTGCCGGCCCCTTCACCAATCAGCTCGGGGTTTTGCACAGCCGCGGTGTTGACGGAAACTTTATCTGCCCCGGCCGCCAGCATCACACGGATATCCTCAATGGTCCTGATTCCCCCACCAACGGTAAAGGGGATAAATACTTCCTCGGCAGTCCTGCTGACCACATCAAGCATCGTGGCCCTTCCGTCTGAGGAAGCGGTAATATCGAGGAATACCAGTTCATCAGCGCCTTCCTTATCGTAGAAGGCCGCAAGCTCAACCGGGTCCCCGGCATCTCTCAGGTTAACAAAATTGGTTCCCTTAACTACCCTGCCACCGGTTACGTCCAGGCAGGGAATAATCCGTTTGGCCAGCATGTAACCTCTCCCATCTTATAGTATACAGTTAGCGCAATTACTTTTCTCAGGTCATTAAACCGCGGTAATCCGCAGTGCTTCGGCCAGGTCAAGGCGGCCATCATAGAGGGCTTTCCCGGTAATCACCGAATCCACGCCAAACTGTTCCAATTCTTTAACTGCCCTTATATCATCAAGACACGAGATACCTCCCGACGCTGTTACGGCCAAACCTGTCTGCGCTGCCATCTCTCTGGTACTCTCGATGTTTGGCCCCATAAGAGTGCCGTCCCGTTTGATATCAGTATATATAATTCTCCTGACCCCGAGCTCTTTCATTTCCAGGGCCAGTTCAACAGCTGTTTTGGTCACGGTTGAATCCCAGCCATGAATAGCCACCATCCCGTCTTTGGCGTCAACACCCAGGACTATTTTGTCTCCGCCAAATTTCTGACAGGCCTCTTTGACCAGTGCAGGGTTGGAAATAGCCACAGTACCCAGAATCACCCTGTCCATACCCATATCAAGATAAGCCGCTATAGTCTCAATATCCCTTATACCCCCGCCTAGCTCGGCGGGTATTTTTATCGCCTGTAAAATGTCCTGAATGGCCTTCCGGTTCTGCGGTTTGCCGGCAAAAGCACCGTCAAGGTCCACCAGGTGAAGGTACCTGGCCCCAAGAGCCTCCCACTTCCTGGCCATTTCAGCGGGGTCATCAGAGTAAACAGTTTCCCGGTCAAGCCTTCCTTCCACCAGCCTGACACATTTTCCGCCGCGTAAGTCAATCGCAGGTAAAATCAGCATTATTTCAACTCCCCAAAATTCTTCAGTATTTGCAAGCCAAGGGTACTGCTCTTTTCAGGATGAAACTGTATACCAAAAACATTGCCGGAACTGGCAATGGAAGTAAATCTTATCCCATATTCGGTAAGGGTGGTTGTGACCTCTGGTTCACTGGGGTCAACGTAAAAGGAGTGCACGAAATAAAAGGCCGATTTTTCCGGAATACCTCTAAGTATGGGGTCTTCTTTTTGTATCTCAATCTGGTTCCAACCCATATGAGGCACTTTAAGCCCCGGGGGCAGCAGTCTTACACGGCCGGGAAATATTTTCAGCCCCTCATTATATCCGCCCTCTTCACTGGAATCAAACATCAACTGCAACCCCAAACATATTCCGAGAAACGGTTTACCCTCTTTTACGGTCTCGCCAATGGCTTCCAACATTCCTGCCGACCTAAGGTTAACCATAGCGTCACCGAAGGCACCAACCCCGGGTAGTACGACTTTATCTGCTTCTCTGACAACTGCAGGGTCATCAGTCACCCGGGCAGGAAATCCAACCATTTCGAAACCCTTCTGAACACTACGCAGATTCCCCATCCCGTAATTTATTATAGCAATCATCACAGCTGCCCTTTCGTAGACAGAATACCTTCGATACGTTCATCAACGAATACCGCTTCCTTGAGGGCGCGGCCGAGGCCTTTGAAAATCGCCTCAATTATATGGTGGGTATTTTGGCCGGACAAAAGCTTGATATGGAGTGTAATTTCGGCATGGTTAGCCAGAGCTCTGACAAATTCTTCGACCAGTTCGGTGTCAAAATCTCCTACCTTCTGGGCAGGCATGTCGGCCTCAAACGAAAGGTACGCCCTCCCGCTGATATCCACAACAACCCGGGCTAAAGCTTCGTCCATTGGCGCGAAAGCCGTCCCATACCTTCTGATTCCTGACTTATCACTCAGGGCCTGAGAAATGGCCTGACCAAGACATATACCGATGTCTTCCACAGTGTGGTGGTCATCAATACCTGTATCCCCTTGTGCCGCTATATCGAGGTCGAACATTCCGTGCCTGGACCACAGCGCCAGCATATGGTCAAGGAACGGTACCCCCGTGTCCAGGATATAACTGCCCTTCCCATCCAGGTTTAGCTTAACATTGATGTCAGTTTCCGTAGTAGTCCGGGCAATTTTACTTTTTCTGTCCTTAGCCATTCTCATCACTCCTTAAGTACCCATTCATTTTCTCCAGGAACAGGTCATTTTCCTGCCTAATGCCTACTGTCACCCTCAGACACTTGTCCAGACCGTGTGTTGGCCCCAGGTTCTTCCTAATCAGAATTCCTTCATCGAGCAGCATCTGATGAACCTCATCAGCGGGAACCCCTGTCCTGAAGAGAATAAAGTTAGCCTGGGACGGATAAACGCTAACACCAGGTATCCTCCCCAACTCTGTTATTAATCTGCCCCGCTCGGAAATGATTTCTGCAATCTGTTTCTCCATGAGAGGCCAGGACTCCAGCAGTGCTCCGGCGGCGGCCTGGGAAAAACCATTTACGTTATACGGCGGTTTAACCTTAAGCAGCTCTGTCGTAACTTCAGGATGGGCCACCAGATATCCTACCCTAAGACCGGCCAGGCCGACCTTAGAAAAGGTCCTAAGAATCACCAAGTTTGGATAATCTCTGTGCAGCGGAAGGGAAGTTTCTCCCCCGAAGTCTATGTAAGCCTCGTCAACTACCACCAGCGACTTAACCCCTGAGGCCAGCCGGCGAATCTGATTAATAGGGACTGTATTTCCTGTCGGGTTATTCGGAGTGGCAATAAAAGTTATCCTCGTATCCTCATGCTGCATTTCCGGCAACAGGTTCTCTGTCATAATCGCAAAATTATCATCTCTTGGCACCTCAACAGGTATAGTGCCTGTTATCTGCCCATAGATCCTGTACATTGAAAAAGTAGGTACAGGGATGACAACACGCTTACCGGGACCTCCAAAGGTCTGCAGGAGCAGCTGGATCAGTTCATCTGAACCGTTACCCAGGACAATGTTTTGCGGAGTGACGCCGGACAACCTTGCTATTTTTTCCTTTAAATTCGCTCCGCCAGGATCAGGGTAGCGTGTAAAAATCTCTCCATCCATTTTTGAATATATTTCTCGGATTATTTCAGGTGGAAACGAATGCGAGTTTTCATTAGCGTCAAGTTTAATTACATTTGAAAATAAGTGGGGTTCATAAGGCACAAGATTCCTAATATCTTCTCTCACCAATTCACGAATGTTCACGGTTAAACCTCATTTCTCCAGTCACAAAATCACCTTGACATCCTGACACGTACGGCGTTAGCGTGGGCATCAAGGCCTTCCGTTTCGGCCAATTTTATAATGTCATCACCATGCTCTCGCAACCTATCCGGAGAGTAAGAGATGATACTCGATTTCTTCATGAAGGTATCAACATTGAGGGGGGAATAAAACCTTGCCGTACCGCCGGTGGGCAGGATATGATTGGGCCCAGCTATATAATCCCCCACCGGCTCGGGTGTGAAATGCCCCATAAAGATGGCGCCGGCGTTTTTTATTTTACCCAACAGCTCAAAGGGCGCTTCAACAGCCAGTTCCAGATGCTCAGGAGCATATCTGTTAGCCAAATCCAGCGCTTCCTCCATGTCTCTGGTAATAATTATCGCGCTGTAATCCCTAAGTGACGCTGTCATGATTTCCTTCCTGGAGAGGTAACCCACCTGCCTGACTATTTCTTTCTGCACTTCTGTCGCCAGGCTGCGGGAGGGAGTAAGCAGGATCGCCGAGGCCAGGATATCATGTTCGGCCTGTGACAGCAAATCAGCCGCCACATATACCGGATCGGCTTTTTCGTCGGCAATCACCAGGATTTCACTGGGACCGGCCAGCATATCTATATTCACCAGCCCATAAACCATCTTCTTGGCAAGCGTAACATAAATATTGCCAGGGCCAGTTATCAAATCAACTTTATTTATTGTCTCTGTGCCATAAGCCAGGGCGGCCACTGCCTGGGCCCCACCCAGTTTATAGATTTCGGTTACGCCGGCCTCTGCTGCTGCTACAAGAGTTGATGCCTGCAGACTGCCGTCGGCATGTGGCGGAGCCACCATCACAATTTCCTTAACCCCCGCTACCTGAGCAGGTACGGCATTCATCAGCACTGATGACGGGTAGTTTGCGGTCCCGCCTGGAACATAGATACCTGCCCTCTCCAGAGGCCTGAGGAGCTGACCCAAAATGGTGCCGTCTTCACTGGTCTCCAGCCACGACTGATGAAGCTGCTTACCGTGAAATGCGGCAATATTATCCCTGGCCTTACGGATCGCCTTTACAAAAGCATCATCCACCTGCTTATATGCCTCATCAATTTCCCCCGGAGAAACTCGCATGGTTTCGGGAGTCAGGTTGGCCTTGTCAAAGCGGGAAGTATACTCTATCAAAGCCTCATCTCCACGATCCCTGACGTTCATTAGAATCTCCTGAACTCGCTCTTCGTAGACAGCCTGTTCCTGATATTCCTTTTTGATAATCTTTTCTACAGAACAGTCAGTGGATTCAACTAACCTGATCATCCCTCCACCCCCCCGTTTTCAATAATATCCCTCATCTTTTCGATAACAGGGTTAATCCGTCTGCTCAGCATCCGGTGACTCACCCTGTTAGCAATCAACCTGGTAGTGGAGTTAAATATCTGAGCAACTTCAACCAATTTATTTTCCTTTAATGTCCTTCCGGTGGATACAATATCAACTATCAGGTCAGACAACCCGACTAGGCACGCCAGCTCTATATTACCGTGCAGCTTGATAATTTCCATCTGTTTGCCTTTGCCTGAGAAGAACTGTTCAGCCACTCGGGGAAACTTAGTAGCAACCCTGGCGTGATTTATCTGCTCCCAGTCTTTCTCTTTGGCCACCGCTTCGGGCATGGCCACCACAAAACGACAGTAGCCATACTTGAGGTCCAACAGTTCAAATACATCTTTTTTCTGCTCTACAATGGTGTCTTTGCCGGCAAAACCCAAGTCGGCGGCCCCATATTCTACAAATGTAGGAATGTCGGTGGGACGGCAGACAATATATTTAACCTTCAGTTCGTCGTCCACAAACAGCAGCTTGCGGGTATCTAACTCCATTTCGTCACAGTTAAATCCTGCCTTTTTAAGCAGACCGATTGTAGGTTTATAAAGTGTGCCCTTAGGCACGGCCATGACCAGGTATTCTCTCATCTGATACACCTCTTCGCTAGGTTTATTGTTCGACCCGGAGCTGCTCATCTGTCTTCGCCCAAAATGATTACAGCTTTCCCCTGTAGTACTGTAGTATCCTCTCCCACGCCTGACAATAGCTGAGTAATGACCGTGTGGCCTTCCTCTCTCAATTCCCTGGCTTTTTTAAATGCCGCCGAAGCATGGCTAGGTCCATACAGCACCAGGTAATCAGGGGTAAAATCAACAGTGCTGCCGTTCCCTTCTCTTTCAAGAGAAAGGAGGAGCCTTTCCATCCCTAAGGCAAATCCGGTTGCCGGACATTCGGGACCAAACTGGCCCAAAAGATTATCATATCTTCCGCCACCAAGAATGGGAAACCCGAGATACGCCGAAAACCCCTCAAAAACCACACCCGTGTAGTAATCCAAGCCTCTTAATATACCAAGGTCTATTTCCACGTAAGGCGTTACTTCATAAGCTTCAAGGGCGTCATATACACTCCCGAGTACCTTTAGGGCATTGAGGGTTTTCCCGTTGCGGACCAGGTTCCCGACTTCCGCAATCACGTCCTTACCCCCATGAGTTGTAATCACCTGCATAAATCGCTCTTTGTCAGCCGCATTTATATTAAATTCATCAAACAATTCCTGCAGCCCAACGTAGTTCCTGTTGCTGACGGCCGCTTTAATCCGGCCTATCTCGTCCTCGGGCAGCCCCAGTTCCTCCATCATTCCGTAAAGAATATCAACATGACCGATGCTAACTTTGAAGCTTCTAAGCCCGGAGGCTTTTAATATTTCAACTGCGATTGAGATCGCTTCGGCGTCGGCAAAAAGGCTGTCGTCCCCCAGAAGTTCGATGCCGGTCTGACAAAATTCCCTCTGCCGCCCGGCCTGAGGGTCTTCGTAGCTGAATACATTGGCCATATAGAACAGCCTTAGCGGTAGTTGGGTATCACTCATTTTGGAACTGACCAGACGCGCAATAGGAGTAGTCACGTCCGGCCTTAAAGCCAAGATATGCCCCTGCCGGTCAATAAATTTATAAAGCTGAGCATCTTCCTCAGCTCCCCTGCCAATAGACAGCGCATCATAGTATTCAAAGGTCGGAGTCACTACTTCACGGTAACCCCAAACACGAAACGTCTTTTCAAAACTGTTCTCCAGAATCCTCTTGCGCAGCGCTTCTTCGGGCAGCAGGTCGCGCACGCCTGCCGGTATCTGTGTTTTTAGTTGGTTCTTAGTCATTTCAGGCCCCTTCTTTCGCTCTTTAACTAGTTAAAGCACTAAAGCAATAGTAGCATATCCACCGGCCGCTGTCAATGTACTTATTATTAGCATTAACACCCTGAAATAAAAAATTAAATAGACCCGGGCTGCACCCGGGTCTATTTCTTCTGGCCGTTTCTATATGGCAGCGTAACCATAAAACAGGTATCGAAGTCCATAATTGATGTCAAGATAATACTTCCCCTGGATTGTCCAACCAACTCGCGGCATATGTATAGTCCGAGACCGCTGCCTTCACTGCCTTTGGTGGAAAATCCCTTTTCAAATATCTTGTTCCTAATTTCTTCAGGAATTCCCGGACCATTATTGCAGACCGTCAGGACGTACCAGTTTGGTTGTTCGGTAAGAGTCACCTGGACCATTTTTTCCGCCAGACTATGCTTCTCCACCTCATAAAACGCGTTATCAACCAGGTTGCCGATAATCCTCACCGCATCGACTGCCGGTATTCCAACATTGATCAGATCCGTACTGACTTCCACTTTAAAATTTATCCCTTTGAGAGATGCTATATTAGCCTTTTTAATTAACAGCGCGGCCACCTCGGGTTGGGCCAGGCGGCTCAGTTTGGACTCAGCCTCCATACCGCAGGCCAGTTCATCCACATACTTTGCCAGTGAGTCGATTCTGCCAATCTGGGCCAATCCGTAAATAACCTGGATGTGATTTATAAAATCGTGGCGATGGGTCCGCAGAACATGGACCATCTGCTCACTCTCCTGCAGGCGGAGAGCGCTGAGCTCAGACTCATTTTCTTTTTCTGCCAGCCTGACAATTTCTGAGACTAATAACACAGATAAGATCATAGCGGCTATACTGACTGCCATTATTACCCTGCTGATGCCAAGCTGTGAAGCGCCGATATTATAGCGATAGGTCGTAAAAATATTGTAAGCAATAAGTACACCCTGTAAAACCAGAAGGTTGATTAAAATAATTGTTTTTTTGCGATAGCGGATACTCTGCACTTTAACACCACCAAACTCCCAATATACGAACAAGATTAGCGACTTAATACGATTATTTTCGATATATAATATATTTATTCGACATTTTTCGCCCTAATCCTTCTTTTACCATTTTAATAATAGGAATGATTATTCTAAAATCAAAAAGGACCCCTCGAGCGAGCCCTTTTACATGTAAAGATATCTAAGTTTTAATCCGGCTAAAAACCATTTTATAGCCGTCTGCACCGTAATTGAGCGCCCTTTTAACCCGGCTGATGGTAGCAGTGCTGGCCCCGGTTTTTTCAGCTATTTCACCATAGGTTTTTTGGGCCTCCAGCATATTGGCCACTTCCAACCGTTGGGCTAGAGATTTAAGTTCAGCCACGGTACAAATATCTTCAAAGAACCGGTAACACTCTTCTGTTTTTTTTAGACTCAACACAGCCTCAAACAACTTATCGATGAGTGGGTCTTTCAATTTACTCATCCGAATCCCTCATTCCCCTAAAATTGCGGTATATATTCTCCGCCCTGCAAGAAAAATCCTTCTCCGCTACGTATGGTTCTCCAGCACCTTGGGGAAACGAACCGAATGTATTACATATGGCCGATCATTTTCACCGGTCACTGCGGCTTTAATCTGAATTTCTATATCTTCCATTTGAGTGCCTTTAGTAATAGTCTTGGGTATTTTGACAATAAATCTATGGAACTGCCCCTTTCTTAAATTAACATCATAATATGTTTGCCTGTTGCCTTTGCCTTCAACGTTACTGACCGGGAGGGCTTCAATCTTCACAGGGAACTCTGGATCGGCCCCCAGATCCTTGCTGCGCACAACTACCATTACCGATGAGATACTAGCTTCCCGGGAAAACTTATTGGCAATCTTTATTTCAAATTGTGAAAACTTCCCCTCTTCCAGCATTTCGCTTACGGTTAAGTCAAAATAATCCCCCTGCACAATACCCGATTTACCTGTAATCATTAAACCGAAGAACACTAAAAGTAGTAATATAACAAAAGTAATTAACGAGGTCTTAACTCGACCCGTAGATAAGTACAAGAACTCCACCCCATTTAATATGTCAACTGAAGACATTATAACATCCGGTAAGCTATTTAACCAGTAAACATTTCTACATGGTTTACATATTGTACAGTGAAAAATCTTATTTGATTAAAATGCTGCCAAAACTATGGACTCAAATTCCCTATCCCGGTGATAAGGCTCCCCCTTCCAATCCCGTAGAACCATCAGCGGGACACTGGCCAATATTTTACCTGGCACGCAACCAGGCGGGTTTTTTCACAGACCTCCAGGGTAACGCGGTGCACCTCAAAATTCGCAGCCCAAGAACCGTCGATTTCTGTAAACAACTGAAAATCGTGCATGATACATTAAAATCCCTAACCCCCAGAAAAATCAAAGTGGCAAAATACTGGGGCTCCCGTTCAAATTTGACACCCTCTGATAAACCTGGAGAAAATATAAAAGAGTTGGGTTTACCTGAGTAAACCCAACTCTTTTGCAGTTTATCGTCTTGCCGGACCTACTTCAGCAGCCTTCGCTGCAATGAGCTGTTTCACGGAGCATCCAGTGCTTAACGAACATAAAATACACCTCCTCTATAGTAGTTTAGTTGTATTGTACAACCTAGTGCACAAAAAAAACGCTATTTGTTACTTGAACCGGTTTTGCATGCGCTCTTTATTGCCTTCAAGAACATTTCTACGGCTTCATAAACCTCATCTGTCCTGCCCTCCGGTATATTGGCCTCGACAGAACTGATAAATTCCTCCAGATGGCGCCAGACTATTTCATGTGTTCTCTCCCCGCCTGAAGTCAATTTCAATTCCAGAGCCCTGCTATCTTCGGAGGATTTTTCACGGGTTATCAACTGCAATTGCACAAGGGGTTCCACCAACCGGGTCGTCGTACTCTTTTCCACGGCCAGCAGTTCATGAAGGTCAGAAAGTTTCAACTGTTTCTCTTTAGCAATCAAATCCAGAATATAGAACTGATTCAACGTAATTTTCTCACAAAACTCCGCGTCCTGCTGGCAGCAGCGAAGCGTTTTGGACATATCAACTATCAGTGAAATCAATTCCCGCTTGTAATTCATTTCCATCACCTTTAGTTGTATTATACAACTATACTTCTCTTTCTGTCAAGTGGCAGTGAAAAAATTTAGGGCTGTCGGTAAAAACAGCCCTCATTACTTTTTGTCTATTCTTTTATCTATTTCAGATGTTTCATAGCTTTCTTGCCTATATCCTTACGATAGTGCACACCTTCCCAGGTGACCTTATCAACTGCCCTATAAACGTTATCAATAGCTTCCGGGATGGTTTTACCCAGGGCGGTAACGCCCAAAACCCGTCCACCGGTGTTAACCACCCTGCCATCTTTGAAAGCGGTTCCGGCGTGGAATACAGTGGCGCCTATCGCCTCAGCTTCATCCAAACCTGAGATAGCTAAACCTTTCTCATAACTGCCGGGATATCCGCCGGAAGCCATGACCACACATACCGCCGCCTCGTCATGCCACTTTATATCCATAGCTGCCAGCCGTTTATCGATGATGGCCTCCATTATATCCACCAGGTCCGTTTCCAACCGGGTTAACACAGCCTGAGTCTCAGGATCACCGAATCGGGCATTATATTCCAGGACTTTAGGGCCTTGTTTGGTTATCATCAGACCTGCGTAGAGGACACCCTCATATTCACGTCCCTCGGTTTTCATACCGTCAACGGTAGGTTTGAGAATCTGTTCAAAAACAAAGGGTTCCATCTCTTTAGTATACACAGGGGCAGGTGAGTATGCTCCCATCCCCCCGGTATTAGGGCCTTCATCGTTATCAAAAACCCGTTTATGGTCCTGGGAAGAGACCATGGGAATCACGTTTGTGCCGTCAGTAAAGGCCAGGATACTGACCTCTTCTCCCTCCAGATACTCTTCCACCACGACACGGTTGCCAGATTCACCAAAGACACGGTCTTCCATAATCATCTTAACGGCATCAATGGCAGTTTGTTCATCCATACCCACGATAACACCTTTCCCTGCAGCCAAGCCGTCCGCCTTGACCACGCAGGGGGCGCCGGTCTGTTTGATATAGGCGATGGCCTCTGCTGCATCCGTAAAATCGGCATATCCGGCAGTGGGAATATTATATTTGGCCATAATCTTTTTAGCTAAAACTTTACTGCCTTCCAGTTCGGCAGCCTTCTGGCTGGCTCCGAAGATCCTCAGTCCGGCCGCCCTGAATTTATCCACAATACCTAAAGTCAGCGGGGCTTCCGGCCCTACGACGGTTAAATCGATGCCGTTATCCTGCGCGAACTTCAGAAGGCCGTCCACATCCTCAACTCCGATGTTAACACATTGGGCATCACGAGCAATTCCGGCATTACCGGGTGCGCAGTAAAGCCCTGTCACCCTGGGGCTCTGCTTTATCTTCCACACCATGGTGTGTTCACGGCCCCCACCGCCGACAACAAGTACTTTCATTGTACTCCTCCTTAGTGTTTAAAATGCCTCATCCCTGTCATAATCATCACTATGCCATGCTCGTCAGCGGCCTTGATGGATTCTTCATCACGCATGGAACCACCGGTCTGAATTATCGCGGTGATACCTGCTTTAGCGGCTTCGTCCACGGTATCCCGAAAGGGGAAGAAAGCGTCAGACGACATTACAGCACCTTTGACCTGATCACCGGCCTGGCTGATGGCAATTCGGGCCGAAGTGACGCGGTTCATCTGGCCGGCCCCCACACCGAGTGTACACTTACCTTTGGTCACAACAATAGCATTTGACTTAACATGTTTGACAACCTTCCAGGCAAAAAGTAGTTCGTCAAGCTCGGCATCAGTCGGCTGCTTTTTGGAGACTACCTTTAAATCCGCCCTGGAGATTTGCCCTTTGTCCACTTCCTGGACAAGCAAACCCCCGCTGACGGCCTTCATATCCCAGCCCTGTTGGGGGCCTTCAGGCATACCGCCGGTGTTCAGGACCCTAAAGTTCTCCTTGGTTTTGAACACTTCCAGTGCGTCAACAGCAAAATCAGGGGCGATGATTACTTCCAGGAAAGTCTTAACCATTTCTTCAGCTGTGGCCTTATCCACAGTCCGGTTACAGGCTACAATGCCGCCAAAGGCTGATACCGCATCGGCATCAAAGGCCAGCTTGTAAGCATCGACCAGATTCTCAGCACTGGCCACACCGCAGGGATTATTGTGTTTCATGATAACCGCAGTGGGTTCACTGAATTCCCGCACACATTCAAAAGCGGCATTACTGTCCATAATGTTGTTAAAGGACAGTTCTTTACCCTGGAGTTGTACAGCGGTTCCCACTCCCGGCGTCTTAGCTCCGGGGGTGCGGTAAAAAGCAGCTTTTTGGTGAGGGTTTTCACCGTAGCGGCAGTCCTGAGCCTTAACAAAGGACATAACCAAAGCTTGCGAGAATGCCTCGTCTCTATTAATCAGCTTGTTCAAGTAGGTGCTGATATATGAATCATACTCCGCGGTATGTGTAAAAGCCTCAGCGGCGAGCTTGAATCTGGTTTCTGCCGAAACTGCGCCTTTTTCCCGGAGTTCTGCAATTACTTCATCGTAACGTTCAGGGTTGACTACAATGGCCACACTCTCGCAGTTTTTGGCTGCAGACCTGACCATTGTGGGGCCGCCTATATCGATATTTTCGATGGCGTCCTGGAGGGTAACGTCAGGCTTGGAGATCGTCTCTTTAAAGGGATACAGGTTAACGGCTACCAAGTCGATGGTGCCGATATTATGCTCTTCCAGCTGTTTTAGGTGTTCAGGAGTCCTTCTGGCCAGGATGCCCCCATGTATGTAGGGATTAAGAGTCTTGACACGACCATCAAGGATTTCCGGAAAACCGGTAATTTCAGTAACGTACCTGGCCGGGATACCGGCTTCTTTAATGGTCTTAAAAGTTCCACCGGTGGAAACAATCTCGAAACCCAGTTCATTTAGAGCACGGGCGAATTCAACACACCCAGCCTTATTCGATACACTTATCAATGCGCGTTTAACCAAAATTAAGTACCTCCTTTTTTATATAGGTATCAGGTGTAGGTGGTTACCCTATACAAAGGCTTGCCCATCAACTAAACCTGAAACCTGTACCTGACACCTTAAACTATCCTTACCTTGCGGCCCTCCACCTTCAGCCTTTCTTCGGCGTATAGCTGGATGGCCTGTGAGTAAATCTTGTGTTCTTCTTGCAAAATTCTGGCGGCCAGGGTGTCCTCATCATCGTCCTGCAGGACCGGGAGCACAGCCTGGAGTATTATTGGCCCCGTATCCATCCCCTCATCAACGAAATGCACCGTACATCCCGAGAAGCGCACACCATATTCAACGGCATCTCTCTGCCCATGGGCTCCCGGAAATGATGGCAGAAGAGCCGGGTGAATGTTCATAAGCCGGTTGCTGTAAGAATTCAATAGAACCTTCCCCACCAAACGCATATAACCAGCCAGAACTACTAGTTCCACCTGGTTCTCTTGTAAGCATTCCACGATTGCTTTTTCGTATTCTTCTTTTCCGGAAAACTGCCCGGGGTTTACGTATATCCCGGGAATCCCGTGAGTTCTAGCCCTTTCTAAGGCATAGGCAGTGGGTTTGTCGCTGATGACCACTTTAACCTGTGCATCAAGTTTACCGGCTTCGATATTATCAATGATGGCTTGCAGGTTTGACCCGCGCCCTGACGCCAGGACACCAAGTCCTACTTTAGCCAATATCTACACCTCCCGCGGCCTGAATTCCACATTTTTACTACCTTCTTCAACCTTACCGATAATATATGCTTTTTCTCCCACTGCGGCCAGGTCTTTGACAATAGCCCCGGCCTGGTCTGCCGGTGTTACCATAACCATACCGATACCCATGTTAAAGGTCCGGTTCATCTCTTCGGCAGAAACCCGGCCAATCTTCTGAATCAACCGGAAAACAGGCTTCTCCGGCCACGTTTCAGGGTTAAGCACTACCATTGTCCCAGCAGGTAAAATCCGTGGAATGTTCTCGGTTAATCCACCTCCTGTTATGTGGGCCATGCCCTTAATCTCGTATTTCTTCAGGAGGGGAAGAATTTGCCGTACATAAATCCTTGTCGGTTCCAGCATCTCTTCACCTACCGTACGTCCAAGCTCCTCCAGGTAGGCATTCATCTCGTAACCGCCAACCTCCAGCAGTACCTTTCTGGCCAAAGAATAGCCATTGCTGTGCAAACCGGAGGACGGAAGCCCAATCACAACATCTCCTGGCCCTATTCTGCTTCCGTCAATAATCCTGTCTTGGTCGACGATACCCACTACGAAACCAGCCACATCATATTCCTCAGTACTATAAAAGCCCGGCATTTCCGCAGTTTCCCCGCCAATTAAGGCGCATCCGGCCTGGCGGCAGCCCTCAGCAATACCTTTGACTATATCAGCCACCCTGGTCGGGACCAGTTTACCCACAGCCAGGTAATCAAGGAAAAATAACGGCTCTGCGCCCTGCACCAAAATATCGTTGGCGCACATAGCCACAGCGTCGATTCCGATAGTATCATGCTTGTCCGTTTTAAAGGCAATCATGAGTTTAGTCCCTACCCCGTCTGTACCTGATACCAGAACGGGACTTTTATATTTTGACATACTAAGAGAAAAAAGTCCTCCAAATCCGCCCAAGTCCGTTAAGACCTCAGGGCGGAAAGTCCTTTTGACATATTCTTTCATCAGTTCTACTGCCTCAGCCCCGGCATTAATATCAACACCGGCATCGGCATAAGTCAGACCCTCTTGTCCGGGCAGACCTTTTTTCTCGGTCATTGGGATGTCCTCCTTGCAGTGGTCCTTATTCAAGTACAAATTTGCTCGTGTTTTCCATTGGGGGTGTCTCAATAGGATAATTACCGTCGAAACAGGCGGTACAGAAGGAACACTGTGACGTATCTTTGCCGAAAACCTTAAGCATTCCTTCAATGCTAAGGTAATGCAGGCCGTCAGCTTTGATATACTTACAAATCTCCTCGACTGACATCTGTGTTGCAATCAGTTCCTTGCGGACAGAAGTATCAATACCGTAATAGCAGGGGTGGATAATTGGCGGTGAACTGATACACATGTGAATTTCTTTAGCTCCGGCCTCCCGCAGCATCCCCACAATCTTCCCGCTGGTGGTACCCCGGACGATGGAGTCGTCCACCATCAAAATCCGTTTGCCTTCAATGACATTTCTGACCGGGTTCAGTTTCAGGCGGACTCCCAGTTCCCTCATTTCCTGCCGGGGTTGAATAAAAGTGCGGCCTATATAACGATTTTTCATCAAGCCTTCCTCGAAGGGAATGCCGGACTCTAGCGCATACCCCCGGGCAGCAGCTGTCCCGGAGTCAGGTACTGAGATAATCAAGTCCACAT
>Ga0209347_1003427_pt1 | contig 18509 bp, 14 predicted proteins | sample AutmiccommuBRH23_FD_187382 | JGI IMG/M metagenome (GOLD analysis project Ga0209347, IMG submission 187382) | Deep subsurface microbial communities from Mt. Terri, Switzerland - Autotrophic microbial communities BRH/23 (SPAdes) (version 2) | ecosystem: Environmental > Aquatic > Deep subsurface >...
CCGCGCAGCTCGACCCTCGGACCCTGCAACGCGCCGAAGGCTACCGTCAGGCCATGCGCCAGGCGGGTCGCTATGAGCCAACTCTGGAATTGCTGACGCCGCAGCTGTCGTCCATTGGGCTTGGCGCGGAGCTGCTGGATCGGCTGCTGGCGCAGCACTCGCAGATCGACGCAGTGTTCTTCAACAACGACGACCTGGCCCTCGGGGCGCTGTTTCGCGCCCATCAGCTGGGGCTCGACGTGCCGGGGCGGCTGGCGATTGCCGGTTTCAACGACCTGCCGGCGGCGGCATGGATGCATCCGGCGCTGAGCACCGTGCGCACCCGCCGCGGCGAGATCGGCGAGCTGGCGGCGCAGATGCTGCTGAGCCTGATGCGAGGTCAGCAGCCTGCGGAGCGTTGTATCGATGTGGGTTTCGAAGTGGTGATGCGCGACAGCGCCTGAGGCGGGCTTTCACCCGCCAGCGCGTCAAAGATCCTGCTGCGCGGTGACCTGCTGCGCGATCTCGATCATCTGCTCGCGCATCCAGCGGTTGGCCGGGTCCTGATCGGTGCTTTCATGCCAATAGATGTGGGTTTCCAGCGGCATGATGTCCACCGGCAGATCGACCTGGTGCAGGTTGTGGCGCCGGGCGAAACGCTCGGGAACGGTCACCGCCATGTCGGTCTGGTCGATCACCTGGGTCGCCATCAGGTAGTGCTGTGAGCGCAGGGCGATCTTGCGCTGCAGACCCATCTTGCCCAACGCCAGATCCACCAGACCGAGCCCGCTGCGGCGGCTGGAAATATGGATGTGCGACAGCGACAGGTACTGCTCCAGCGTCAGCTTGTCCTTGGCCAGCGGGTGGCCGCGGCGCATGGCGCAGATGTAGCGATCTTCCAGCAGCTTGACGTGGCGCACCTGCGGGTCGGTATTGAGCGGTGCATCCATGGCGAAATCCAGGCGGCCGGCAGCCAGTTCCTTGGTCGTCTCGCGACGCTTGGCCAGCATGCTCTCGATCTTCACGTTCGGTGCCAGTCGGCGCAGGCGCTGGAACAGCGGCGGCAGCATCACCGCCTCGGTGAGGTCGGTCATGCTGATGCGGAAGGTCTTGTTCGCCTGCGCCGGGCTGAAGGTCCGGCTTTCCTGCACCGACACCCGCAGCAGCTGCAGCGCATTGCGCACCGGGCCGATGATGTTCTGCGCCATTGGCGTCGGCACCATGCCCTGGGCGGTGCGCACGAACAGCGGATCGTTGAAGGTTTCGCGCAGGCGGGCGAGGGCGTTGGAAACTGCGGGCTGGGTGATGCCGACGATCTGCCCGGCGCGTGTCAGGTTCGCTTCGGTGTAGATGGCATCGAAGACGATGAATAGATTCAGATCGACCTTGTTCAGGTTCATTGTTGTGCTCTCCGGCGTGTATCGGAATTCGCCGATCATATATCGGTGATGAATGTTTATACACGAGGAAAATAGCTTAGATAAATCACCAGGCCTCCTCTAGCATTCAAAACTACAAAACATTACCTGCCAGAAGGTTGTCGCCCATGAATTTCGCCTACTCCCCGAAGGTTCAAGAGCTGAGAGAGCGCGTGCAAGCGTTCATGGATGCTCACGTCTATCCCGCCGAAAAGGTGTTCTACCAGCAGGTCGCCGAAGGTGACCGCTGGCAGCCGACCGCTATCGTCGAGGAGCTCAAGGCCAAGGCCAAGGCAGAAGGGCTGTGGAACCTGTTTCTGCCGGAATCGGAACTGGGCGCCGGCCTGACCAACACCGAGTACGCACCGCTGGCGGAAATCATGGGTAGCTCGGGCCTCGGCCCGGAAGCCTTCAACTGCTCGGCACCGGACACCGGCAACATGGAAGTGCTGGTGCGCTACGGCAGCGAGGCGCAGAAGCGCGAGTGGCTGGAACCGTTGCTGCGCGGCGAAATCCGTTCGGCCTTCGGCATGACCGAGCCGGGCGTGGCTTCGTCCGACGCCACCAACATGGAAGCCCGCGCGGTACGTGAAGGTGACGAGTGGGTCATCAACGGCCGCAAGTGGTGGACCTCGGGTGCCTGCGATCCGCGCTGCAAGATCATGATTTTCATGGGCCTGACCAACCCGGACGCGCCGCGGCATGCCCAGCACTCGATGATCCTGGTGCCGATGGATACCCCCGGCGTGAAGGTGCTGCGCCCGCTGCCGGTGTTCGGCTACGACGACGCCCCGCACGGCCACGCGGAAGTGCTGCTGGAAAACGTGCGAGTGCCCTACGAGAACGTCATCCTCGGTGAAGGCCGCGGCTTCGAAATCGCTCAGGGCCGTCTTGGCCCAGGTCGCATTCACCACTGCATGCGCTCTATCGGCGTTGCTGAACGTGCACTGAAGCTGATGTGCGAACGCGCCGTAAGCCGCACCGCCTTCGGCAAGCCGCTGGCCCGGCTGGGTGCCAACTTCGATTACATCGCCGAGTGCCGCATCGAGATCAACATGGCGCGCCTGCTGACACTGAACGCGGCGTACATGATGGATACCGTCGGCAACAAGATCGCCGCCAGCGAGATCGCGCAGATCAAGGTAGTCGCACCCAACGTCGCGCTGAAGGTCATTGATCGCGCCATCCAAATCCACGGTGGCGCCGGCGTTTCGGAAGACTTCCCGCTGGCCCACTGGTGGGCGATGCAGCGTACGCTGCGCCTGGCCGATGGCCCGGACGAGGTGCATCGGGTCGCCATCGCGCGTCACGAACTGGGCAAGTACGTGCCGCGTGAGGCGCTGCGTAGCCGCTAAGCCGACCGCTATCGGGCAACAACTGAAAGCAAGGCCACGTGAGTGGCTTTGCTTTTTTATGCGTTGTTATCAGTGCGGCATCGCGAGAAGTCGTTAAAACAAGCTTGCCGCCACGAGGGCCTGCTTTTGCAGGCGCGAGCTCTGCCTGCGAACGGTGCCTCCGCTCCCGGCGCGCTTATGGCGCCACAGTGCGCAGATCCGGCGGCGTTTGTTGACCATGGGTGTCGATGACCAGCTGTCGATAGCGCCGATAGGCCTGTTCATAGGCCCGAACCGATTCCGCCTGCGGCTCGACCGCTGTTGCTTCATCGACCCGCACGCAGCGCGCGCACAGCGCCGCGAGGCTGGCGATGGGGTTGCTCTGTCGTGCATGGCACCACGCCGCCTGTATCGCGCCGCCCAGCGCCGCCGCTTCGCTGTGGGTGGTGCAGACGACCGGGGTGGCCATCAGGTCGGCGACGATCTGGCGCCACAGTGGATTCTTCGCGCCGCCGCCGATCAGCTGGATGCGTTCGCTGCGGATGCCGCTTTCACGCAGCAGGTCCAGGCCATAGCGCAGGCCGAAGGTCACGCCCTCGACAACGGCCCGGCAGAGGTTTGCGCGGGTGAGGTTTTCCGTGGTCAGGCCGTGCAGGCTGGCACTGGCCTGGGGCAGGGCGGGGACGCGCTCGCCGTTGAGGAAAGGCAGCAGCGTGACGCCGTCACAGCCGATTGGCGCCTGCGCGACGAGTGCGTTGAACGATTCGAGATCGAGCTGCAGCAGGTCGCGGATCGCGGCGTTGGCGTTGGTCAGGTTCATGGTGCAGATCAATGGCAGCCAGCCTCCACTGGACGAGCAGAAGGTGGCGACTGCTGGCTGGGGGCTGATGCGCGGTGTGTCCGAATAGGCGTAGAGCGTGCCGGAGGTGCCCAGGCTCATGGTGATGGCGCCCGGGCGGATGTTGCCGGTGCCGATGGCGCCCATCATGTTGTCGCCCCCGCCACTGGATACGATGGCGTCAGGGTTCAGCCCGAGCTGTCCGGCGATTTCCGGGCGCAGCCGGCCGACGGCTTTGTCCGGTGCGATCAGCTCCGGCAGTGCCGCCTCCAGCCGACCGCTCGGGTCGATGTGGCGCAGGATGCCGAGGTCCCACTCACGGGTTCGTACGTTGAAATAGCCGGTGCCGGACGCATCGCCGGACTCGGCGCAGGCGCGCCCGGTGAGCCAGTGGTTCAGATAGTCGTGCGGCAGCAGGACGTGCGAGATCTGCTCGAAGCGTGCGGGATGCTGCGCCTTCATCCACAAGAGTTTCGAGACGGTGTAGCCCGGCGCGATGACCACCCCCAGGCGCTCGAGCGACCCCTGTTCCCCGCCCAGCCAATCGAGCAGCGCGGCGTTTTGTGCAGCCGATTCCGTGTCGCACCAGAGCTTGGCCGGGCGCAGCACCTGGCCGTCGCGGTCGAGCGTGACCAGCCCGTGTTGTTGCCCGGACACCCCGATGCCCAGCACCTCGCGTCCGTCGACTCCGGCCTCGGCCAGGGCGGCTCTAGTGGCGGTGGCGAACGCGGTCGTCCATTGCGTGACGTCCTGCTCGCGGCGGCCATTGGCGCCGCTGATGAGCGTGTGTGCCGCCGAGCCCTGGCCCAGCACGCGCCCGCTGGCGGCGTCGAGCAGCAGTGCTTTGGTGCCCTGCGTGCCGCAGTCGATGCCGAGGTACATAGGTCCGTCCTCAGCGCGTCAGCAGCAGATCGAGCGTGCCGCTGACGCCGAGCGTCCGCAGTCGCAGCAGGTTGCGCTCGAACGCATCGCGAAATGCCTGGGACCGGCCAATCTGCGTGCCGAAGATTTCCTCGCGCCCCAGCAGCCGCTCGGCGAGCCTTTCATCGTCCTCGACCAGCGACTGGCAGAACTCGGCGCGCGGGTCGGGAATGCTGTACGAGGTCCCATTCTCGTCGACGCCTTTGAGGTACAGCGCCCAGGCCGCGACGACCAGCGCCGCGCGGTCCAGCTCGGCGTTATCGGCGATCAGTCGATTGATGGTGGGTACGCTGAATTTGGGAAATTTCGACGAGCCGTCCGAGCAGACCCGCTCCAGCTGGTCGGCGATGGCACAGTTGGAGAACCGCTCGATCAGCGTCTGCTTGTACGCGGTCAGGTCGATACCCGGGACCGGGGCCAGTTGCGGCGTGACGTCCTCGTCCATGTAGCGGCGGATGTACTCGACGAACAGCGGATCAGCCATGGTTTCGTGCACGAAGCGGTAGCCGCGCAGGTAGCCCAGGTAGGTCAACGCCAGATGACTGCCGTTGAGCAGCTTGATCTTCATTTCCTCGTAGGGTGAAACGTCGTCGGTGAACTGCACGCCGACCTTTTCCCAGGCCGGGCGGCCGGCGACGAATTTGTCTTCCAGCACCCATTGCACGAAGGGCTCGCAGACGACGGGCCAGGCGTCATCGATACCGTGCTGCCGCTTGAGGTCGGCGCGGTGTGCGGCGCTGGTCATCGGCGTGATCCGGTCGACCATGGCGTTGGGGAAGCTGACGTTGTGCTCGATCCAGCCGGCCAGCTCGACATCCACCCGTTTGGCGAACGCCAGGGTTGCCTTGCGGGTCACGTCACCGTTGTGCGGCAGGTTATCGCAGGACATCACCGTAAAAGGCCCCGTGCCTTCGCCCCGACGCCGGGCGAGCGCCGCGCAGATCAGGCCGAAGACGCTTATCGGCGCCCGTGGATTGGCCAGATCATGCTGGATCTGCGGCAGCGCGGCGTCGAACTCGCCGGTGCTGTCGTCCATGCAGTAACCGCCCTCGGTGATGGTCAGCGAGACGATGCGGATGGCCGGATCAGCGAGCCGGGCGACTACGGCTCCGGAACCATCTTCGGGCGCCAGCAGCATGTCGCGAAGGCTGCCGATCACGCGCACCTCGGTGTCCGGACGGTCGTCGAGCTCCACCAGGGTATAAAGGAAATCCTGCGATGCCAGGGCGTTGCGCATGGTGATCTCATCGGCGCGGGTGCCGATGCCGCAGATACCCCAATCGAGTCCTTCACCGGTGTTCATCAGCGCATCGGTGTAGGCCGCTTGATGGGCGCGATGAAACCCGCCCACGCCGATATGCGCGATACCGGCCGTGACCGACCCGAGCGAATAGGACGGGCGAGCGATGTGCGCCTGCAGCTGCGGCAGGTTCTGTTCATTCAACTTCATGTCAGGCCTCGCTGGGCGTGAAAAGAGAATTACCGGCGGCGTAATCGCTGCCGTGATGGCAGCGATACGTCGGCGAGCGGGTTGGTCCTGGATCGGTCTGGCGGTCAGGCGACCTGTTGCAGCGGTTGGCCGACGGCCAGCCCGTTGCCGTCGAACAGGTGGCAGTGGGCAGCCTCCAGTTGCAGGGTCAATGGCTCGCCATAACGCGGCGTGAAATCGCCACGGATGCGCATCGTCAGCGGCTCGCCGGTGCGGGTGATGACGTGGCAATAGGTGTCGCTGCCCAGTCGCTCGCTGACATCGGCCTTGACGGTCAGCTGGCAATTGCCTTCGCTGCCACGGTTCAGATGCTCCGGACGAATGCCCAAGGTAACCGGGTCGCCCGCCGCCAGCGCGCCGCCCCGTGGCAGGTACAGGCGGCAGCCGGCTTCCAGCTCGACTTCAACGCCTGCGGCGTCGGTCCGGCTGATACGACCCTTGAGGAAACCCATCTTCGGCGTACCGAGAAAGCCGGCGACGAACAGGTTGGTGGGGTGATGGTAAAGCTCCATGGGCGAGCCGACCTGCTCGATGCGCCCACCGTTGAGCACCACCACCTTGTCGGCCAGGGTCATGGCCTCGACCTGATCATGGGTCACGTAGATCATCGTGGCCTGCAGCTCCTGGTGCAGGCGCGACAGCTCCAGGCGCATCTGCACCCGCAATGCGGCGTCGAGGTTCGACAGCGGCTCATCGAAGAGGAACACCTTGGGGTTACGCACGATGGCGCGGCCGATGGCGACACGCTGGCGCTGGCCGCCGGAGAGCTGGCGTGGCTTGCGTTCGAGCAGCGGTTCCAGCTCCAGGGTGCGGGCCGCGGCTTCGATCTTGCGCGCCACTTCCTGCTTGTCGGCACCGGCCAGGTCCAGGGCGAAGGACATGTTCTTGCGCACCGTCATGTGCGGATACAGCGCATAGGTCTGGAACACCATGGCCAGGTCGCGTTTGGCCGGGCTGACATCGGTGATGTCGCGCCCGTCCAGTTCGATTCGCCCGCTGCTGACCTCCTCGAGCCCGGCGATCAGGCGCAGCAGGGTGGACTTGCCACAGCCGGACGGCCCGACGAAGACGACGAATTCGCGGTCGCGGATGTCCAGGTCGATGCCCTTGATGATCTCGTTGCCGTCGAAGCCTTTCTTCAGGTTGTGGATCTTCAGGTCTGCCATGTTCGAATCCTCAGTTGTTCTTGGTTGTCAGGCGGCGCTTATTTCACGGCGCCGAACGACAGGCCGCGCACCAGCTGCTTCTGGCTGATCCAGCCGAAGATCAGGATGGGGGCGCAGGCGAGGGTGGAGACGGCCGAGAGCTTGGCCCAGAACAGGCCTTCGGGACTGGAGTAGGAGGCGATCAGCGCGGTCAGCGGCGCGGCGTTGGACGAGGTCAGGTTCAGCGACCAGAAGGCCTCGTTCCAGCACAGGATCAGCGACAGCAACATGGTCGAGGCGAGCCCGCCCTTGCTGATTGGCAAGAGCACGCGAACCATCTCCTGCAGCAGCGTGGCGCCGTCCATGCGCGCCGCTTCGAGGATGTCGCGGGGAATGTCCTTGAAGTAGGTGTAAATCATCCACACCAGGATCGGCAGGTTGATCAAGGTGTAGATCACGATCAGCACGGTGCGGCTGTCGAGCAGGCCGAACTGCTTGGCCAAGAGGTAGATCGGCACCAGCACGCCCACGGGCGGCAACATCTTGGTCGAGAGCATCCAGAGCAGGGTGCCCTTGGTGCGCTTGGTCTCGTAGAAGGCCATGGAATAAGCGGCGGGAATGGCGATCAGCATGCCCAGCGCGGTGGCGCCGAAGGAGATGGTCACCGAGTTCCAGGCGTACTTGAAGTAGCCGCTGCGGTCCTGGATGTGCAGGTAGTTCTCCAGCGTGGGCGTGAAGATGAACTGTGGCGGCGTGGCGAAGGCGTCGATCTCGGTCTTGAAGCTGGTCAGGATCATCCAGAAGATCGGGAAGAACAGCAGCAGCGCCACGGCCCAGGCGAGCAGCCCGACCACCAGGGTATTGAGGCGTCGACTTTGTTTGAGCGTCAGCATCGGTCTGTCCTCAGTATTTTTCGGTGAGATTCTTGCCGAGCATGCGCACCAGGATGATCGCCGCGATGTTGGCGATCACCACTGCAATCAACCCGCCGGCCGAGGCCATGCCGACGTCAAACTGCAGCAGCGCCTGGTTGTAGATCAGGTAGGCAAGGTTGGTCGAGGCGTAGCCGGGGCCACCACTGGTGGTGGTGAAGATCTCGGCGAAGACCGACAGCAGGAAAATCGTTTCGATCATCACCACCACGGCGATGGGCCGGGCCAGGTGGGGCAGGGTCAGGTGCCAGAAAATCGCGATCGGGCCGGCGCCATCGAGGCGGGCGGCTTCCTTCTGTTCCTGGTCGAGCGACTGCATGGCGGTCATCAGGATCAGGATCGCGAAGGGTAGCCATTGCCACGACACGATGATCACGATCGAGGCCAGCGGATGCTGCGCCAGCCAATCCACCGGCTGCGCGCCGAAGAACTTCCAGACCGCCGCGAGGATGCCCGAGACCGGGTGATAGATCAGGTTCTTCCAGACCAGGGCGCTGACGGTCGGCATGATGAAGAACGGCGAAATCAGCATCACCCGGACGATGCCGCGGCCGGCGAAGTCCGCCGCTTCGATCAATGCCGAGATGAGTACGCCGAGCACCACGCTGATCAGCAGCACGCTGCCGACCAGGATCAGGGTGTTGATCATGCCGGGCATGAACCCGGCGTCGGTCAGGAAATACTCGAAGTTTTCCAGGCCGACGAAGTCGTTCTCGCCGGGATAGAGCAGGTTGTAGCGAATCGTCGAGAAGTAGAGTGTCATCGCCAGCGGTACCAGCATCCACAGCAGCAGGAGCGCAACGGACGGACTGACAAGGAACCAGCTGGGTCCGAAGCGTCGCGGCTGGCGCGCGTTGGGCTCGCTTGCCGTTTCGGTAGCGGAGGCCTTGGAAGAGGCTGTCGAGAGGGTAGCCATGGGCGTGCTCCGGCTGAAAGAGACCAGTGAGGGCTCAGGCGAGCCCTGTCCAGTGGAGAGGCCTATTTGGGATAGCCAGCGCGCTTCATCTCACGTGAGGCCGATTGCTGCACCGCCGTGAGCATCTGCTCGACCGGCATCTGCCCGGTCAGCGCGGCAGCGAACATCTTGCCGACCTGAGTGCCGATGGCCTGGAACTCGGGGATGGTGACCAGCTGAATCCCGACGTAGGGCACTGGCTTGGCCGACGGCGAGGCGGGGTCAGCCTGCTTCAGCGACTCGAGGGTGATCTTGGCGAACGGCGCGGCGGTCATGTATTCGTCGCTGTAGGTCGATTCGCGGGTGCCCGGCGGCACATTGGCAACGCCGTCGGTCTTGGCGACGAGCTCGGCATAGTCTTTCGAGGTTGCCCAGGCGGCGAAGGTCTTGGCGGCGTCCTTTTGCTGCGAGCTGGTGGGGATCGCCAGCGCCCAGGAATAGAGCCACGCCGAGCCCTTGTCGGTCGTTTCATGCGGGGCGAAGGTAAAACCGACCTTGTCGGCGACCTTGCTTTGGGATTCGTCGGTGACAAAGGAGCCTGCCACGGTCGCATCGACCCACATCGCGCACTTGCCGCTGTTGAACAGGGCCAGATTCTCGTTGAAGCCATTGCTCGACGCCCCGGGCGGGCCGTACTTGCTCAACGTATCGACGTAGAACTTGGCCGCCTGGGTCCATTCCGGTCCGGTGAATTCGGGCTGCCACTGCTCGTCGAACCAACGCGCACCGAAGGCGTTGGCGATGGTGGTGACCAGCGCCATGTTTTCGCCCCATCCGGCTTTGCCGCGCAAGCAGATGCCGTACTGGTCTTCGCCCGGCTTGTGCAGTTTCTCGGCGAATTGCGCCATCTGCGTCCAGGTGGGGTGCGCGGGCATTTCCAGGCCGGCCTGCTTGAACAGGTCGGTGCGGTAGTAGGTCATCGAGCTTTCCGCGTAGAACGGCAAGGCGTACAGCGTGCCATCCACTGACAAGCCTTCGCGTACCGAGGGAAAGACATCGTCGAGGTCGTAGCTGTCGGGCAGGTCGGTCATCGGTGCGAGCCAGCCCTTGGCGCCCCACAGCGAGGCTTCGTACATGCCGATGGTGAGTACGTCGAACTGGCCGCCGTCGGTGGCGATGTCGGTGGTCAGGCGTTGGCGCAGCACGTTCTCTTCCAGCACCACCCAGTTGAGTTTGATGTCCGGGTGCTGGTCTTCGAAGGTCTTGGACAGGCGCTGCATGCGGATCATGTCCGCATTATTGACCGTGGCAACGGTCAGGGTTTCGGCAGCCTGGGCCAGGCCGAACGAGGCCATGCAGGCGGTGCCGAGCAGCAGGTGTGAAATCTTCATTCCTGGACTCCTCTTCCGCGGCAGAGCAGCGGAAGTCGCTTATTGTTTTTGTTGTTGCCCGCGTACTACGGCTACGGACGTCTCGCAGGCATTACAACGCTGGCAGCAGCAAGGCGACAAAGCCCTGACTACACTTCATTCGATACTTTTTTGCACTTCATAGGGATGGGTGCGGTGCCTGGCTTAATGCCGGATCTTGCCGCGCAGGGCGCTCAAGCATGCGGCTTCTGCGCGTACTGAAGCATCCGCTTGCTCGCTTAGAGTGTGGCCGAGGGTATAGAGGACGGTGGCCGGAAGCGTATCAGCTGGCGAGGTTCTGCTCGGTCAGTCGCTGCTGCACCAGGCGGCGGTAGCAGGACGGCGTCATGCCCTTGAGCTGCTGAAAGCGGCGATTGAAATTGGACAGGTTGTTGAAGCCGGATTCGAAGCAGACGTCGGTGACCGGCTTGGCCGGGTCCAACAGCAACTCGCATGACTTGCTGATGCGCAGGCTGTTGACGAACTCGACGTAGCAACGGCCCGTTGCGCGTTTGAAGAAGCGCGAGAAATAGGTGGGCTTCATGCCGAGGTGCCCGGCCACCTCTTCGAGCGGCAACTCGCGCATGTAGTGGTCGAAGATGTAGTTGACTGCCATGTTGGTGCGATCGGCGTGGTGTTCGTCGCTCAGTTGCGCCGCGGTCGCACCCGAGAGCAGCTGGTAGTCATCACATCGGGCCAGTAGCTCGAGCATGATCAGAAAATAGCCGAGACGGGTGGCGCCGCGGCTGTCGGCAATTTGCTGCATCAGCTGTCTCGCCTGGGCGATGGTGTGCGGGCAACGAAACTCGATGCCATAGCGGGAGCGTTCGAGCATGGGCGCGAAGCTGCGCAGTTCCGAAAAGACGCTGTGGCCCGCCTCGAAGAGCTCGTCGGTGAAGTTGACCAGCATGTCGCGCTTGGTCACCACTTCGCCTTCCGCGACCTGGCTGATCCAGTTGTGAGGCAGGTGCGGGCCGGTCAGGAACAGGCTGTCCGGGCCGAAGTTACCGACATAGTCGCCGACGAAGACCTTGCCGGAGCTGGCCACGATCAGGTGCAGCTCGTACTCCTTGTGGTTGTGCCAGCGCACCAGCGGGCAAGGGAAACCGTGCTCTCGGTAGATCAGCGAGTTGCCATGATGGTCGTCCATCAGTTCGTAGGATGGATCGTTGATCCTCAGCGCTTTCATGCTCGGTTCCGGCGTCCTTGTTGTTGTCCCCTTGGGGTTATAGACGTTCGTGCCGATGGGGCCAACCGGTCAGGCGAATTCGTGCCGGTAGGGCAGGTCTGGCCCGCGGCGCGAGCAGGTGATGGCCGCCGCTTCGACGGCAAAAGTGAGCATCGCCTGCAACTGATCGCGGCCGATCTGCGCCAGTGCGGCCGGCGCATCCAGCGCGTGGTCGTGGAGATAGCCGAGCAGCGCGGCCTGGAAGGTATCGCCGGCCCCGACCGTGTCGCAGACGTCGACGGCCTTTGCCGGGGCCTCGAGCCGCCCATGTCGGCGGCTGAACAGCTGCGCACCGTCGCCGCCACGGGTCAGCACGACCAGTTCGCAGCGCCCCTGCAACCAGCGCCGGGCGATACCGGCCGGGGATTCGCCGGGATACAGCAGCCCCAGGTCTTCGTCGCTGACCTTGATCAGGTGCGCCTCGGCGGCCAGGGCCTCGACGCGCTCGCGCCAGCGCTGCAGGTCCGGGTCGACGTTGAGCCGGATGTTGGGGTCGAAGGAAATCAGCCGCCGAGCGCTTTCGCGGCGCACCAGCGCCAGCAGGGTCTCGGCGATCGGCGCCGTGACAATGGTGTAAGAGCCGACATGCAGACCGCGGATCCGATCGCTGAGCGGTGCCAGATGGCGCGCTTCGGGCAGGCGGTCGGCGCAACCTTCGCCGCGAAAGCTGTAGGCCGGCGAGCCGCTGGCGTCCACTGCCACCATGGCGAGGGTGGTGGGCGCGTCGAAGTCCACCAGATAGCCCGGATCGACACCTTCGTCGAGCAGCAGCGTACGCAACTGGCGGCCGAAGGGATCGCGGGACAGGCCGGCGAACAGGGCAACCGGCGCATCCAGCCGGGCCAGGCCGATCGCCACGTTGAACGGCGAGCCGCCGGCGACCGCCTCCAGCTTCAAGCGGTTGCGCGGGCCGGCCGGGGCCGCGAAGACATCGAACAGGGCTTCTCCACACACCAGGTACATGATCGTTCTCGTCTTGGGGATGGCCCGAGCTTAGCCGCGCCACAGGCGCTCTGACAGTACATCCCGGGCCTCTGACCGATACGTTCTTGTACCCGGCACGCCGCGATCAGTACACCCAGACCTCGACACGGCGGTTCTTCACGCGGCCGCTCAGTGTGTCAGATGCGACTGGAAGAGTGTCACCCAAGCCGTTGATTTCTCTGACGAGAATGCCGCCTCGCGACAGCTCGCGGCGCACCGCCATGGCGCGTAGCTTGGACAATAGCGCCGTTCGTGCGGGATCGCGTCGGGCATCACCGAAACCCACCAGAGCCGCGGCGTGCATGGTCTTGCCACTGTCCTGCAAATAACGGATCAGCCGGCCGACGTCGCGCTGGGCCTTGTTGTCCAGCCGTGCGCTGCCCTCGGCGAAGCGAAAGTTGACCGTCAGCCGCTGTGCCTGGCTGGCGAGGTCGCGGTAGGCCTGTGGCATGTCGGCCTCTACCGGCAGGCGGATCGCCTCGATGGTCTGGCCGATGTAGCCGGACTTGAAGACGATGGCCTGACCGGCCGGGCTGTGGACGAACTCGAGGAACGCGCGCGTCCAGGCCGTTTGCGACTGCGGGTTGGCGTAGAAGAACAGCCGGCGCGACAAGGGATAGTCTTCCGTCGCGACCAGCGCCGGGGTCGGCAGCATGGGTTGCGACTGGCCGTCGGCGATTGCAACGGCGCGCGCCTGGCCCACCGATGCCAGCCCGACGAAGCCGATGGCGCCGGGGTGCCGGCTGACCACCTGAGACAGCCGGTCGTTGGATTCGTAGCGCGCCGCATGGCCATCCAGCGCCTTGCCCTGGGAGCCGAGCACCAGCTCGTTGAAGGTGTCATAGGTGCCCGAGCGGTCGTCGCGTGCGTGCAGTTCGACCGGGAGGTCGGGGCCACCCACGGCCTTCCAGTTGCGAATGTCCCCGGCGAACAGGCTCGCGACCTGCTGCACGCTGAGCGAGCGGACCAGGTTGTCGGGATGGACGATGATCGCCAGCCCGTCGATGGCGATAACCTGTTCGGCCTCAACCGAGCGCAGGTCGCCGAGGCCGGCTAGGCTGGCATGTTCGCTGTCCTTGATCGGGCGTGACGCGGCGGCGAGGTCGCCGGAGCCATCCTTCAGCCCGGCAAAGCCGGTCCCGGTACCGTGGGCGGCGACCGTGGCGAATAACCGACGGCCATCGCTGTCCGTGGCGCTGACGCGTTGCTCGTTCTCTTGACCGGTCGGCGCGATGCCGATGTCACGCAAGCCCTGCGCCTCGAACAGACCGGCAATCAGCATCGGTGCAAGCTTGGCACCGACCGTATTCGATCCGTTGATGCGCAAAACGGCTTTGTCAGACGCGGGTGTCGGCAGCGTCGCGGCAGAGACCAGGCTGCCGACACACAGCATTCCGGCACACAGCAGGCGCAGCGCCCGTTTTCCATGGATGCGTCCGGACGCGGGACCTTTCATGCAACGACACTCCCTTTCAAAGAAGCGGGGAGATTAAGACGCTTTGTTTGCCGTTATGTGACAGTGTGCCGGGGCCGTTCCGGGCTGTGACGCAGTGCGCGATGCAGCGTCGCTACGGCGTGCTGGCCTTAGCGAAATTCGATCCAGACCGGACAATGGTCCGACGGCTTCTCCATTCCCCGAATGTCATAGTCGACACCACAATCGACCACTCGCTGGTGCAGTCCCGAGGTGGTCAGGATCAGGTCGATTCGAAGGCCCCGCCGCGGGTCGTCTTCAAAGCCGCGGCTGCGGTAGTCAAACCAGCTGAAACGGTCGACGACCTCGGGATTGAGCGTGCGGAAACTGTCTTGCAGGCCCCAATTCTTGAGGCGAGCCAGCCACTCGCGCTCTTCGGGCAAAAAACTGCACTTGCCCGTGCGCAACCAGCGTTTGGCATTCACTTCGCCAATGCCGATATCACAGTCTTCGGGGGAAATATTGAAATCGCCCATGACCGCGACCGATTGCTCCGGTGTGAAGCGTTCTTCTAGCAGTGCCTGCAGATCGGCATAGAACTTGGTCTTGGCCGGGAATTTGGTCGGGTGCACGCGGCTTTCGCCCTGTGGGAAATAGCCGTTCATTACGGTGACCGGCTCGCCGTCGCCATCAGCGAAGCGACCCCAGATGAAGCGCTTCTGCGACTCCTCACCGTCGCCGGGAAAGCCTTTGTGGATTTCCAGCGGTGCCTGGCGCGAGAGCAGGGCGACGCCGTAGTGGCCTTTCTGCCCGTGATAGTGGACGTGGTAGCCGAGCGCCTCGATCTCCGCCTGGGGAAACTGTTCGTCAGAAACCTTGGTTTCCTGAAGGCCGATGACGTCCGGCTGGTGCTTTTCAATGATTGCAGAAAGCTGATGAGGTCTTGCGCGTAATCCATTGATATTGAACGAAACGATTTTCATGGGATTCCGTGAAGGCTGGCTGAGGCTCAAGGGGGAAGGACACCCGGCGCGGCGCTGCCGATGCCGATCTGTGGTGGGCAAAGAACGCCGATTCTAGAGCCGTGCCGCCGTGCTTACCAAGTTTCGCGCTGAAACGGACAGCAACGGCATTGTCTTTGGAGCAGCGTGAACGGCAGGTGCTCCGGCGGCGTGGCGGGGCGGGCGAAGCGCTGCTAAGTTGCAAGCATCCCTCTGGAAAAAGCCGAGAGTTGCCATGCCGATGTCTGCCGAGGTTCGCACGCTCGATGGTGGTTATGACCGCGAAACCCGTTCGCTGCTGTATCACGCATACCGTCACGAACCGACCTTTGCCTACCTGTTCGAGGCGGACCGGCCCGGCTATCAGCAGCGCGTGCGCGCGACCGTACGGGAGCTGGTAAACCAGCATTTCTTGCAGCAGCAACCAGCACTCGGGCTGTTGCTGGACGACCGGCTGATAGCCGTCGCGCTGATCGCGCCGCCGCAACGGCGGCTGGATGTCACCGAAAGCTGGGCCTGGCGCGCGCGCATGCTGCTGACCGCCGGGTTCCGCTGCACCAGGCGCTATCTGGACTACCACGCGGCGGTACTGGCGTGTCTGCCGACCGGCGCGGTGCATCTGCTGCCGTTGCTCGGTGTGCATCCGCAGTTTCAGGGGCAGCAATATGGTGAGCAGCTGCTGCAGGCGGTGCACGAGTGGTGCGCCGAGGATGAAACCTCCCAGGGTCTGGTTATCGATACCGGCAACCCACGCTACCTGAATTTCTACCAGCGGCAGGGCTACGAGGAGATCGGCCAGATCGCCGTCGGCCCGGTGGTCGAACACATCTTCTTTCATCCGGCGCCCAGGCGGATGGAAGCGGCGCGTTAGGTGTGGCCGAATTTTATCCGGGCGGGCCAGTCTGACTGGTCTGAAGCCACGCGATGTCAGCCGATGCCCGCCCCACCGCAAGATCGCCTTACACACTGTCTAGCCCGCACGTTCGGGCTTGCTCGGAAACACGTGCTAGCATCGCTGGCCATGTGCAAATCGAACCGAATCGGCCCGCTGGTAGCCGCACTCGTGATGTTGAGCGGCATCCACGCCAGCGCCGCTGAACTCGACGTTCGCATCGAGCCCGAGAACCGGGCGCTCCGGGAAAATATCGAGAACTATATTGGCGACCTGGGCGACCGTGACGCGCGCGAGCTGCTGCGCTACAGCCGGGTCGCGCAGAGTCAGGCGGAAAAGGCGTTGCAAGCGCTGGGTTACTACCGCAGCCGCATCCGCACCGATGTGCGTGAGGGCGAGGAACCGGCGCTGGTGTTGCGTGTGCGAACCGGTGAGCCGGTGAAGCTGCGCAACGTCACCGTCCGCCTGGACGGGCCTGCCGCTGAGTTCTCCGGCTTTCGCGTCGCCGAACGCACCCTGCGTCAGGGCGATGTGCTGAACCACGGACGGTACGAAGAGGTGAAGCAGCAGTTTCTCAACCAGGCCTCGCGCTTCGGCTATTTCGATGGCGGCTTCACCCAGCAGCGGCTGGCCGTCGATCCGCGGGAGAACGTCGCCGACGTCGAGCTGGTGTTCGACAGCGGGCCGCGCTACCGCCTGGGCGACGTGCGCTTCGAGGGGGATTCGCCATTCGATGACGACCTGCTCGCGCGCATGGTGCCGTTCGAGACGGATACCCCGTACGACTCCGAACTGATCGCCGAACTCAGCCAGGCGCTGCAGTCGAGCGGCTATTTCGAGGGCGTGCGCGTCGATGCCAACCCGAGCGGCGCCAACCAGCAGCGCATCCCGGTTTCGGTCGCGCTCACCACGCGCAAGCCGCGCACCTTTGGCTTCGGTCTAGGTTATTCCACCGATGTCGGCCCGCGGGTCCGGCTGGACTGGACGCGCCACTGGGTCAACCCGCAAGGCCATAGCTACGGGGCCGAGGCGGAACTGTCGGCGCCGCGGCAGAACGTCGGGTTTTGGTACGACATCCCGCTGGACCCGCCACTGACCGACAAGCTGCGCTTCGTCGGCGGCTACCAGTATGAAGAGATCGCCGGCACCGACAGCCTCAGCCGCCTGCTCAAGGTCGGGCCGGAATGGCACAGCCAGCTGCCCAGCGGCTGGTTGCGCGTGCTGTCGCTGAAGTGGCAGCACGAGGAATATCGCCTCGGGGACGATTCCGGAACCAGCACCTTGCTCATGCCCGGCGTCGCCTACAGCTACCTGCGTAGCGACAACCGTATCGATCCGAGCCGCGGCTATCGCCTGCAGTTCGAAGTGGCCGCAGCGAAGGCCGGGGTGCTTTCCGACGCCGACCTGGTCCACGCCAACGTGCAGCTGCGGGGGCTGACCACCCTGGCCCAGCGGCATCGTTTTCTCGGTCGCGTGCAGCTTGGCGGCAACTGGACCGATGAATACGTCAACGTGCCGCCATCACTGCGCTATTTCGCCGGTGGTGATCAGAGCGTGCGTGGCTACGATTACCAGAGCCTGTCACCGACCAACTCCGATGGCGACAAGATCGGCGGCCGCTATCAGTTCGCGGTCAGCGCCGAGTATCAGTATTCGATCGCCGAAAAATGGCGTGTCGCGACCTTCGTCGATCAGGGCAACGCCTTCAACTCGCTGGAAATTCCCACGCTGAAAAGTGCCGTTGGCTTCGGTGTGCGCTGGGTATCGCCGGTTGGCCCGATTCGCGTCGATGTCGCTCATCCGCTGGACGGCGACGGTGGCGTCCGCCTGCATTTCTCCATGGGGCCGGAGCTGTGATGCGGCTACTGCGTGGGCTTGGCTGGACGCTGCTTGGGCTGATACTGCTAGTGCTCATCGTCACCGCCGTGCTGCTCGGCACCGCCAGCGGCAGCCGCTGGCTGCTGGGGCAGGTGCCGGGGCTGACGGTCGAAGCGTTCGAGGGCCGACTCGGCCAGCGCTGGCAGGCCGAGCGGCTGATCTGGGAGCAGGACGGCAGTCGTGTCGAAGTGCAACAGCCCCGTCTTGCCTGGTCGCCGGCGTGCCTGCTAAAGCGCACGCTGTGCATCGACGAGTTGGTCACTGGCGACATCGACCTCAGCTTCCCGCCCAGCGAGCCTGACCCGGCGGCGGACCCCTTCAGCTTGCCTGAGCTCGATCTGCCGCTGGCGCTGCAAGTCGAACGCATCGAAATCGGCCGGGTAACGCTCAATGAAAGCGAGCAGGTGCGAAGCCTGTCTCTGCAGGCTAATTGGCGTGCGGATGGCCTGGATATCCAGCGCCTCGACCTGCGCAGGGCGGATGTGGACCTGTCAGTGACTGGCCGGCTGCAGCCCAGCGGTGATTGGCTGTTGGCGCTGGACGGGCAGGCAGCGTTGCAGTCGCCTGACGAGCAGCCGTGGGCGCTGATGATCGCCGTGGATGGCGCCCTGCGCGAGCAGCTGCAGGTGCGGGTGCAAAGCCACGGCTATCTCGACGGCACCCTCAGCGGGCAGCTGCGGGCCCTCGATGAGCAATTGCCGGCGACGCTCCGGCTGAACGCCGACGGGTTCAAGCCGCTGCCCGATTTGCCG
>Ga0209347_1003428_pt1 | contig 18509 bp, 19 predicted proteins | sample AutmiccommuBRH23_FD_187382 | JGI IMG/M metagenome (GOLD analysis project Ga0209347, IMG submission 187382) | Deep subsurface microbial communities from Mt. Terri, Switzerland - Autotrophic microbial communities BRH/23 (SPAdes) (version 2) | ecosystem: Environmental > Aquatic > Deep subsurface >...
AGAAATTCGCACGAGTAATTGGAAAAGGCGTGGGGCCAGCCTTTTTTGTGCAGCACGGTAAACCGGGGCGAGACGTACCTCTGCAGCTTGGGCTCGTAGGTCACGGTCTTGGCGATGATCCCGCCGGCCCCGTAATCCACGCATTTCTTCATGTAGGCCGCGTCTTTGGTCGGTGTGGCCGAGGCCACCACGATGGGGTTTTTAAACCTTTTTCCACATACCTCTACACTCAGGTCAGGCTTCAATTTGCGTTACCTCCTTTTTCGACAGGCAAATCAATTTGACCGTATTTATAATTGCAAAACATATACCAGTCCGGTGAAAATTGATAAATGTCGGTAAAATCAGCAATTTCCACAATGCGGACAGTTCTGATTTTTCAAAATGACAAGAAATAGATGTTCTTTTCCTTGTCATTTTGAAAATTATCATTTTGGCAGGAGAAATTGTCGTCCGGCTTAAACCCGGCCCGCTCCGCAGTGGCGCAGGAATATTAAAAAAAATGACAACTTCTCAGGCCGGGTGGTACGATGTTTGCAATGTACAGAAAGGAGGGATTAAAGCCTTCAGCCGGCTATAATAACAACCTTTTCCCATTTTTTTAATAGCGTTGTCCCCCGGCCCGGCCAGTCAGCCTTAAACCGGGGACATACGGGGACTTACAAGGAGGCAAGAGTAATGCAGTTTGTTGAAACCGACGTGCTGGTTATCGGAGGTGGAGGCGCCGCCGGCATGGCAGCCATTGAGGCCAGTAAAAAAACCAGTTACGTTGCCGTGGCCGTAAAGGGCAAATTTGGCAAATCCGGAGCCACCCCCATGGCCGTGGGAGCCGCCGCCGCGGTGGGCCCCTGGCACCACCCCGGAGACAGTAAGGAAACACACCTGAAGGACACCGTCAGGGGTGGTGCTGATCTTAATGAAGACAAGCTGGTCAGGGCGCTGTGCAACGAGGCCGGGGACCGCATGGTGGATCTGGAGAGGTACGGAGCCTACTGGGAGCGTGCGGACAAGGGTGTCAACTACATGCTGCGCACCGACGGAGGGCACAGCCACCCCCGCTCGCCTTACCTGGAGGACCGTCCGGGACTGGAGTTTATGCGGGTGATGAAAGGAGTCCTGGCCGGCCGGAATGTGCCCCTGTACGAAGATCTGATGATCACCAAATTATTGACCGACGGCGAAAAAGTTACCGGCGCCGCCGGCATTAACATGCTGAGCGGGGAGCCCCTGGTCTTCCGCGCCAAGGCCACGGTGGTGGCTGCGGGGGGGGCCGGGGAGCTCTACCCCCTGAACACCCAGGACATTAGAAACACCGGGGACGGATACGCCATCGCCCTGGAAGCCGGTGCGGCCCTGATGGACATGGAATTTGTGCAGTTTTACCCCATCGGGCTGGTCCAGCCCAGGTCGGTGCGCGGCATACTGGCCGCCCCCCCTTATTACGTGCGCCTGCTGAACAAGGACGGGGAACGTTTCATGACCGGCTACGACTCCAGGCTTGAGCAGGCCACCAGGGATATACTGTCCCGGTCGGTTTACCTGGAAATAGAGGCCGGCCGGGGAACCCCCAACGGGGGCGTCTACGCCGACATGACCTACCACCCCCCGGGGTTTATGCAGAGGCAGATGCCCGCCCTCTGTGAAAAATACCTCAAATGGGGGATCGACATAGAAAAGGAAATGATCGAGATCGCCCCCACGGTTCACTTTTTCATGGGGGGCCTGAAAGTAGACGAAAACTGGGCCACCACCCTGCCGGGGCTTTACGCCGCCGGCGAGGCCGCCGGGGGTGTACACGGCGCTAACCGCCTGAGCCAGAACAGCCTGGCCGACATACTGGTTTCAGGCTGCCGGGCCGGCAAGGCGGCCGGCATTTACGCCCGGGGAGCCAGTCTGGCCGAACTTAACCCCGGCCAGGTGGAGCAGGAGTTCTCCCGGGTCTTCGGGGTGCTCACCGCCGGGACCGGCAATGCCAAGGGTCAGCGCCCATTCCAACTGCGCAATAACTTGAAGGAAATAATGTGGGATAAAGCCGGACTGATGCGAGATGAGGCCGGTCTGAAAGAAGGGCTTGGCCGGGTCGAAACCCTGATCTCCGGGGAAGCCCCCGGCATGCGGGTAACCTCGCCCTCCAAAATAGCCAACCGGGAGTGGGTAGAGGCCCTGGAAAACATCAACCTGCTGAAGGTGGCGCAATGCATCATTCAGTCGGCCTTAATCCGCACCGAAAGCAGGGGCGCCCACCACCGCAAGGACTACCCGCAGCGGGACGACGCCGGCTGGCTGAAGCACGTGGTGGCCACCGGCCGGGACGGCTCGCTGAGTATTTCGCTGGCGGACTTAAACCGCTGCGATCTGGGGGAGGAGTGATTGAACAGATGGAAACCAGCAAAATAACCCTGCGCCGTTACGATCCCGAAGGCCGCGGATCTTACCTGGAAAACTACCAAGTACCCCTGGAGCCCGGCCTGACGGTGCTGCAGGCACTTAAATACATCTATGAAAACCACGACGGGAGCCTGGCCTTCAGCTACGGCTGCCGCTACGGCAAGTGCGGCGCCTGCGCCGTGATGGTCAATGGCCGCCCCTGCCTGTCCTGCCGTGAGAGCGCCGGGAAGGAAATGATCATCGAGCCCCTGCGCAATTTCCCGGTGGTCAAAGACCTGGTGGTGGACCGCCGGGAATTTGACGCCCACCTGGACAAGGTCCGCCCCTGGCTGCACCGGCACCTCAAGCCGGCCATGGAGCCTGAGGACCTGGACCCCAAGGACTTCGACGACTTCCGGGTGGTCAGCCGCTGCATCGAGTGCCTCTCCTGCCTCACCGTCTGCCCGGTCTTCACCGCCGGCAAGTACGAGTATGCCGGGCCCTCGCTGCACGTCCACCTGGCCAGGCACATACTGGACCCCAGGGACGATCTCAACCGGATCCCCATGGCCTTCTCGGAGGGAATCTTCCACTGCACCGAATGCGGCCGCTGCCAGGAGGTCTGCCCCAGCAAGATTAAAATACCCCGGCAGGTCATCGAAAAAATCCGGGAACTGGCCTTTGAACAGGACATGGTGCCGGACTACCTGCGTCAGGTGAGCCGCCACCTCAGGGAAACCGGCAGCACCGTGGCCGTTATGCAGGGACAAAAGACGCTGCTGGACGAACTGCCCGAGGTCTCACCGGCCGCGGAAGAGAAGGGCCGGGTGGCTTACTTTGTGGGCTGCTACGGCAACGCCTTCGCCCGGCTCAAGGACACCGGGCGCTCCCTGGTCAAACTTTTGAACCGCCAGGGGGTAACCGTGATCACCCCCAAGAACCAGGGCTGCTGCGGGCTGCCCCTGTTTGAGAACGGCGGCGGGGAAAAGGCCGTGGATTTGGTGCTCAAAAACATTGCCGCCCTGGAAAAAACCGGCGTTGACACCGTGGTAACAGCCTGCGCCGGCTGCGGCAAGACACTGAAACAAAACTGGCCCGAGGTATTACACCAGGCCCAAAACCGTGACCTGCCCTTCAAGGTGTGTGACATCAGCGAGTACCTGGCCGGCAGCACCTCCCTGGCCCGGGAGAATTTCAGCCCGGCCCGGCAAAGGGTGGCCTTCCACTACCCCTGCACCCTTTTAAGGGGCCAGGGAGTCATCTCTGAGCCCATTGATCTGCTTAAATCCATTCCCGGTGTGGAGCTGCTGGAGGTCGAGGCAAACTGCTGCGGGGGCGGAGGCGGACTGCGCGCCTGCAACCCCGACCTTTCCTCGGCGGTGGCGCGCAACAGGGCCAAAGAATTAATCGCCCTGGCCCCCGACGTGGTGGTCACCGCCTGCCCCACCTGCGTCCTGCAACTCACCGAGAGCCTGCGCCAGGCCGGGGCCAAAAACATAAGCGTCAGCCACCTGGCCGGCTATCTGGCCAAGGCCCTTGGCAAATAACTGTAAGCAGCAAGCCGGACCATATTTGCTTTACCGGAATATACAAGCGCCCTGTCGAAGGGGCGCTAATTTTTTCAATGCCTGCCTTTTCTTTTTTGACAGGGATTTTACGGATCATGTGCTATATTAACATTAATTTCCATGCCGATTTATCTCTGGAAAGGCGATGAAATGGTGCAGTTTTTAAAGCTGGAAATGGATTTCCGCAAATTTGCGCGCAGGATTAAATGGACCATGGACAGGTTTCAGAGCAGGTATGCCTTCTTTATCGGGGCCGGCTGCTCGGTCCCCTCCGGTGTGCCCGATGCCGGTGACCTGGCCCTGGAATGGCTGAAGGAACTGAGGATGCTTGAAGGGGAAGACCCGGGATCCCCCCGGGAGCAGGAACTGGCCCGGCTGGGGGAGAACCCCTCCAGGCATTACCGCGAAGTGCTGGAACAGCTTTTTATCTTCGAGGCCGAAAGGAAAATGGCCATCCTCAAGCTCACCGGAGGAATCAAGCCGTCTGAGGGCTACCACACCCTGGCCGGACTAATGAGCAGCGCCAATTACGGCAGGTACTGCAACATTGCGATCAGCACCAACTTTGACAATTTGCTGGCTGAGGCCTTTCATGGCAAGGATCACCTGGTGGTCTGCGAGGAGGAGTCAAAGGACTTTATCCGGATCAACTGTTCCAAGCCGGTGATCATAAAGCTTTCCGGCGATGCCAGGCACTTCTCCGGAGACGGCGCCGGCCAGTCCGACGAGGCGGTGGTCAGGATGCTGCAGGGACTGCTTACCGGCCTTGGACTTATTTTCATCGGCTACGGCGGCAATGACAAAAAAATAGTCAAGGCCTTGGGCCAGCTGCCCGGGGAGGCGCTAAGCCGGGGGGTGTACTGGGTAAACAGCCGTCCGCCGGGCGAGGAATTGAGCAGGTGGCTGGATCAGAACAGCGCGGTCTGGGTCAGGCACAGCCATTTTGAGGAACTGCTGTCCTGTTTCGGCAGGGAGTTCGGGCTGACCGGTCAAGACCCCGGGTACCTTGAAAGCGAGCGGTCCATTTTAAAAAATGGTTTCCGGATGGTGGGCAACCCCGGCCAGATCCGGCTGGAGTCCCTGTTTAACAGGTATATTTTTACCACTGACGAAGGGGAGCGGGAAAAGGTCATGAACGAAATAGGCGGACTGGTAGGCGCCGGGGTCACGGTGAATTCCCCCTGTCTGCAGTCCAACGTGGAAATGGCGGTCAGCAACGGGCACCCCAGGTCCGGCCAGTTGAAAAAACTATATGAGGTGGTTTCGGGCCAACACCGAAAGGAGGAGATAACTCAAAACGGCTATTGGGACAGCCTCACCGCCGATAAAACAGGTTAAGACCGGATATATGGATCAACGCCCCGGGCGATACTGCCCGGGGCGTTGATCTTAGTCCATTTAAAATTAAATCCCGCTATTGCCGTACGGCTTATATTTTTAAAAACCCCACTCTCTCAAAGGCGGGTACCAGGCTGTCTCCCTCTGCCTTCCTTTCGGTGAAGGCCCGGCATCAGAAAACAGACCGAGGTTCCCTTTTTATCTTTGTAGGTAAAAAAACAACAAGTTTACGCACAAAGCAGGAGAATTGTCCTTACAATATTACATTTTACATCACCGTAGACTCCCGGGCAACAGGTAATCCATGGCAATCCCGGCCGGGCCTGGTCCCCGGTTCATTCATAAAAATTAGCCGGGCTGCGAACAATAAATCTTGCAGAGTAAAAAATTATAAGGGGAGTGATCGTCTATGAATCAGCACATCCACTGCATAGTCAACGACTGCCATTACTGGCAGCAGGGCAACAAGTGCGAGGCCAACGAGATCCTGGTCTCCACCGACTCCTTTGGGGCGGGGCAGCCGGACCGCATCGACTCCACCATGGCCAAACAGCTTACCCCAGCCTCCGCCGGCACCTGCATGGCCACCTGCTGCAAGACTTACGTCGCCAAGGGATCGGGCAAAACCAACGTGGACGGGGTCACCAAAATGTCCTAGTCAAGTCTTTTGAAAGGAGGCCGGCCTGCAAGGGCCGGCCTCCTTTGGCTGTCTGATCTAGCACGGTTTCCCGGGAAGCCCTTAACTTCCCTGAAGGAATCCATTCCCCCGGGACGAAAAATAATAAAGACTAAAATAATAACACTATTAACTTAAAAGCCGGCCGAAGGGCTCCGGAAACCTCGCAATTCAACAGACTTGCGGGTTTTCTGTTTTAAATCATTAAATCTTAATATTATGCTATTTTTCCTTATCTAAGTACAGAGGCACACAAATGGAATTAAGCGAAGAAAACCGGAGCACAATATTAAAAAATTTGAAAGGGGGTATTTTTCCATATGGCCAAGCTAACCGATGAGATGAAGGATGTGCTGAAAATTGTCGGTAAAGGCGGAGCGGTTATTCACCTGACCACCTGCAGCGCCGAAGGTGTGCCCAACATCGTGGCGGAAAGGTTTGTCACCCATTACAAGGACGAATATATTCTGATCGGAGAAATGTTCGCCCAGAAAACCAAGGTCAACCTTAATGAAAACGAGGTGGGCTGCATTTCCATCGCCCACCCGGTAAAGGGACACAGCTGGGTTTTCCGGGGCCCCTGCACCATTATCAGCCACGCCGCACCGGCCAACTACAGATGGCACGGGATCAAGGCCGGAGAGGCCCTGGACGAGTGGGGCGAATGGTCCACCAAGGAGCCGCCGGACGAGGTCCCGCCGGACATCGCCCCTCCCAAGCTGGCCCAGCGCGGCATCATTGCCCTGAAGGTTGATGAAGTCTACAGCTTCGCCCCGGACGAAGCCGGCAAAAAGATACTTTAATCGAGGAGGTGTTATAAATGGGAATAGCTTTAACACCCAGGATGAAAAACTGGATCGAGGCCCTGGGGGTACATGTGGCCACCGCCACCGCCAAGGGATTTCCCACGGTCACCGTGGCCGAAAAATGCAGCGTAGACAACGACACCATCCGCATTCCCGTTACTCCCGGCCAGAAGGACCAGATCGCCGGAAACCTCTCTGAAAACCCCAATGTGGCCCTGGCGCCCGGACAGTTGGGGTCGGTCCGGGCCCCTTACCAGTTCAAGGGCAAAGGCAAAATTGAGGGCGGCGAGCTGGTGGTCTCGGTGCAGCAGATTTACTGCACCAAGCCGGGATACGAAGCCGGGATCCGCCTGGACGTTATGGGCTACGACCAGATGAGAGAGTTTGACGAGAGCCGCTGGAAGGACATCACCCCTCCGGGGGCCAGATAAATCCCAGCCCGAATGATATATACCAAACATACTGGAGGTCTATAAGAACCATGGAAAAAGCAGTCTTAGCAGCATTCAGAGCAGCCACCGCACAACCGGACTACCTGACCACGGAAAAATTCGACGCCATCCTGGGCGGCTTCGGTGTGTTCAACATGGGCGTCTGGGCCGCCGCCAACGTTGTGGCCAGGGAAATGAAAAAAGGCAAGAAAATAAATGTCGGAGTCAGCAATGAGCGCAGAACCGACATGGACGACATCGCTAAAAAGGTGGTCAGCGTGCTGATGGACTTCGGTGCTGACGCCTCCAACGCCTCCCTGGTGGCCGCCGCACTCTTGTACTGGGCCGGCAGCAGCGTAACCGCCGGCATCCCGGCCCCCAACCGCAAACTGGGCGCCATCTGCCGCATGGCTGCGGGCGCTCCCTCCGGGATGGTCTCCACCATACCCACTGAAAAGCTGAACAACAAAATCTCCGGCTTCGCCGCCGTCAGGGCCATTTACGAAGCTATGGACAAAGGCATTCTGGCCCCCTGGCCCGGGGAAATCACCCCTCTGGGCGTGGCCGGCAGCCCGGTCACCGGGCACACCCGGATCGGCGAGGACATCCTGTTCCCGCAACTGGCCGAAAAACTGGTCAGCATCGGCGTGGAAGGCATGATGAAGGCCTACAACTCGGTGGGCATCAAGCCCTGCCGCTGGATGTCCAGCGTCTTCGCCTGCGCTGCGGCACTGGAAATTCTTCACCCTGACGCTTACGTGGGTGAGGAGTTCGGTCCCTTCCTGAAGACCAGGACCCCCTACGTCTGTGGACTGGCCGCCGTCAAGGCCGCCAAAATGCCTGAGAAAATACACATCCGGGGCACCGGGGAAGAGCTGGAGACCGCCAAAGTGGTCGGCGACCTGGCCATGATCCTGAAGGATTGCGGCCAGCCCACCGTGGTGGGCATGATCATGTTCAACGAGGTTTGTGCCCTGATCGCCGAAGGCCCCGCCCTGGGGGTCGGCCGGAGCGGCGGCCCCTTGCTGCTGCCCCTGACCCACTGGTGCACCTCGGCCTCCCTGGCCCTCTACCTGCTGGGCAAGGGCATGGAGGAGGAAGCCATCGCCGATGTGATCCGCAAGACCATGGACAACTTCTTCCAGGTGGAGCACGCTGCCGTGGCCACCAACATTCTGGCCCGCCGGGCCAACTTCATTGAGCGGGGCCCGGTCACCCGGTCGGTGATGATGGCCACCGAGCCGGTGCTGGTCAACTCCATCTACAAGCGCACGGAGTACGCTTACAACGGCATCAAGTCCGGCAAGACCATCACCGAAGTCACCCGGGAACTGGAGGACCAGCGCCTCAAAGACCTGGGCGACGGGGTGGCCCGCCTGTTCAGCAAGGCCCTGGGCCGCGACATCGAATACGTCCGGTTCTACAATGTCCGCCCCGGCGCCGGCCGCCGGACCCACAAATTCGCCCTGAAGTACTTCGCCTTTGACGGCTACGTGGACGTGGAGCTGAAGGTTGACGGGAAGGTCTACACCTTTGAGAACATCCTGGCCAAGACCATCCCCGACGCCCTGGAGGCCAACGACACGGACACCCTGAAGATCATCGAGTGCTTCGCCGCCGGCGCCGTAGACCTGCTGAACGCCGGCGCGGTGGCCATGGATGTGGTGGTGCCCGCCTGCGTGGGCGCGGCCATGGGGACCGACCCTCAACAGGCCGTAGACCTGGCCGCCGAGGGGGCCACCATCAGCATGAGCATCCCGGTGCCCACCATACTGGAGTCCGCCATCATGGCGGCCAGGATCGCCAAGGAATTAGACTAAAAACAGATCCATGCCCGGTGGGGGTCAACTCCACCGGGCCTCCAAACCTATTTTATTTAAATTGAGATAGAGAGATTTAAAAAAATGGAGGTTGGGAAAACATGGCTGATAACGGCAAAAAGGCGCCCAAACAGGTGCCCTGGGTTACCCCTGTCAACTGTGAGGGATGCGGAGACTGTGTCAACAAATGCAAAAAAGAGCTTCTCAAAATGACCGAGACCAATATTGAGGGCATTTTTGTGCCCTGGATGGAACGGCCCGAGGACTGCATCGGCTGCGGGCTCTGCTCCGGCACCTGCGTCATGGGCGGCATCATGATGACCGAGTACGTTGAAAGAGCCATTGAACGTTTCAAGAATCAGAAACCCACCATCAACAAATAAAGGGAGGCCATAAATTGGAACGCAGGCCAATTACCCAGCGGGAATTTATCAACTACGCCAGGGGTCTGGGCAATTACTGCACTTACGGCGACGCCCAGGCGGCGCTTGAGGCGGTATTCAAGTCTTTCAAACAAGCCTTGGGCAATGGCGCCGGGACCCTGGGAGACCTTTTGCCGGAATCGGTAAAGCCTGTCTGGGACGGCGCGGCTCCCGGAGGGACACCGGGCAGCTCCATAGTGGACCTGGTCCAGGCCTACGGATCCCTGGCCACCCGGAGGGATGCCGAAATAGCCCTGGTGACACTTTTCGGAACGATTAAGGAAAAACAATCCTGGTTGAAGCAAGAATGGGAAAAGGCCATCCCGGCCGAGGTTAAAACCTATTGGGAAAAAAGCAGAACCATCGACGAAGTCCAGGACGCCGGCCAGTGCTTGTGACGCTAACACTTAAGACACCGGTCCGGTGTCGTTAAAATAAGACGCAAGGAGATACCGAGATGCGCAAAGGCAAGCTGATCATAGCCCAGGTTGACCACACCTCCGGAGAGGTGGTCGGTCATTCAATGCAGCGCCTTTTTCAAATGGGAGCCTGGAATGTGCAGCTGCTGCAATCCATGACCAAGAAAAACCGCCCCGGATACATGCTGTTTATCGACCTGCCTGAAGATCTGGTGGAAAATATAGCAATGTTTCTAGCTTCCGAGTTGGGAATCTGGGGATACCATATACTGGAGAGTCAGCATATTCACTTTGACGTCTCCTTCAAGGAAAAGAACCTGCGCCTGTTGGCCGGGGATCACACCGCCATCATTAAAATAAAGCCTAAATATATCGCCCACCGGGGCCGGTTGCTGAGCCTCAAGGTGGATCACGACCAGTTGGTGCAAATCCAGACTCAGCTGGAGGAGTGGGGCTACACCTTCCCCCTGTCTGCACTGCGGTCAAGCATCGAGACCAGGCTTTGGTCCGCCGGTGAAATTGATCTGATTACCATCAGGGTAAATCCCGGCCCCAACCGCCGGGGAGACCTGCTGGCCATCTAGGGGCGGACTGCCGGGACAGAAAAAGAGGGGGGCCGGAAATGGAATCGACGGATTTGCAAAAACTGCTGGAGCAGGTCAGTACAGGGGCGCTCACCCCGCAGGACGCCGCCAGGTCACTGAAAAACTTTTTTTACGAAGATATAAGCTTTGCCAAGATAGACCATCACCGCACCATCCGCACCGGCTACCCGGAGGTGATCTTCTGCCAGGGCAAGACGGTGGAACAGATCGCCGCCATCATGCAGCGCCTTAAAGAACACGAGCCCAACCGCAATCTGCTGGCCACCCGCTGCTCACCAGAGGCCTATCAGGCCGCCAGGGGGATTATCCCCGAGGTGGAATATAACCAGCTGGCCAGGGTGATGTATTTAAAAAGGTCAAAAAGGGAAATCTCAACCAGTGGGTATATCCTGGTAATCAGCGCCGGGACGGCGGACATTCCGGTGGCCGAGGAGGCCGCCCTCACCGCCGAACTTCTGGGCCATGAGGTCAGGCGGCTATTTGACGTGGGGGTGGCCGGGCTGCACCGGCTGCTCAACCACATGGAAACCATCGTCTCGGCCAGGGTGGTCATCGCCGTGGCCGGGATGGAGGGCGCCCTGCCCAGCGTGCTTGGGGGACTGGTGGACAAGCCGGTGATTGCCGTACCCACCAGCATTGGCTACGGCGCCAACCTGGGGGGCATTTCCGCCCTGCTCTGCATGCTCAACAGCTGCGCCGCCGGCGTCACCGTGGTCAACATCGACAACGGTTTCGGCGCGGGTTACGCCGCCGCTATGATTTCCGGCCTGAACAGCTGAACAAACTTTTTTTCACTGGTGGGATCACAATGAAAATTGCCTATTTAGATTGCTTTTCCGGGATCAGCGGGGACATGCTGCTGGGTGCCCTGGTGGACCTGGGCCTTCCCCTGGAACAGATCAGCGGCGGGCTGGCCTCGCTGGGACTGGAGGGGGAATTCCGCCTGCAGGCCTCCAAGGCTGAAAAATGCGGCATTTATGGGACAAAAGTTGACGTCCTCCTGGCCGAAGACGGTGACCACGGCCACCATGGCCACGGCCATAACCAGCACGGCCACCATCACCACCGCAACCTGGGGGACATTGTCCGGATGATTTCCCAAAGCAAACTTGACGACTGGGTCAAACAAAAATCCATTGAGATTTTTAATAAAATAGCCGGAGCCGAGGGAAAAATACACAACCAGCCCCCGGAGAAGGTACACTTTCACGAAGTGGGGGCCGTAGATTCCATTGTCGACGTGGTGGGCACGGTGCTTTCACTGCACCTGCTGGAGATCCGGTGCATCTACTGCTCACCCCTGCCCATGGGCCGGGGCTTCGTCAAATCAGCCCACGGCCTGATCCCCCTGCCGGCGCCGGCCACCGCAGAGCTGCTCAAAGGTATACCGGTCTACTGGGTGGACAGCCAAAAAGAGCTGGTCACCCCCACCGGGGCGGCTATACTGGCGGTGCTGGCGGAGGAATTCGGCGGCTTTCCGCCGGTCTGCTGGGAGCAGATCGGCTACGGCTGCGGCAGCCAAAACCGGAAAGTGCCCAACATGCTGAGAATATTTACGGGGCGGTTCTAAAACCACCCCGTTTTTTCATCCGCTCTTCTTTTTTCTGTAGCCGGTGGCGGTATCCCCGGTCACCTTCTTGAAGACCCGGCAGAAGTAATTGCTGTCCGGGTAGCCCACCGCCACGGCCACCTCCTTTACCGGAAGGCTTTGGGCCAGCATTTTTTTGGCCTTCTCCACCCTGATCAGGGTCAGGTAGTCGGAAAAGGTGGATCCGGTTTCCTGCTTGATGATGGCGGACAGATAAACGGGGTTGAGGTAGACCTGCTGGGCGGCGTCCTCCAGGCTGACCCTTTTATCGTAGTTGTCTTCCAGATATTTAATCACCTTCCGGACCACCTGGTAGGGGCGGGAGTACAGCTTGTCCTCATCGATCCCGTCAGCGTGGAGGATCTTAAACCCCTCTTCGCCGGCGCTCCCCACAGTTCCATAATCCAGCGCCCTGAGGGCATCAGAGTGGGATTGGCGGAGGTCTTTCAGATCAGTATAGACCTTCCCTACACCGGCCCGTCTTACCGGACAACCTATCCGGTCCAGCAGCCTGGACAGCTCCAGAGCCAGCCCCATGGAAATATCTTTGGCCCTGCCGCCTGATTCAGGCACCCAGGCCAGGCAGATCAAACCCCTTTCGGACTGCTCCATGATTACCGGGCAGCTGACCTCAGCCACCTTCAGGCTTCTGACGCTCTTTACCGCCTCGGCCGGCAGCCTCTCTCCGGCCTCGAAAACCAGGCAGACATTGGGCAGACGGTCCGGGCCAAACCAGGTGTCCACCGGCCCGGCTGCAATTATCCGCAGCTTGGACCACAGCTGTTGGGGAGACAAGCCCGGCCCCGACAGCAGGCGGTTGACCAGAAATTCTTCCACGGAATAAAAAAGAGCTTGTTTGACCCGCTCTTCCTTGTTTTTCTCGGCTTTATTCCGGCTGACTTCATCCCAGCAGGCCCGGAGTGACTTGACCAGGTCCTCCTTGCTCACCGGTTTGACCAGGAAATCACGGGCCTTGCAGCGGACGGCCTCCCGGGCGTACTCGAAGTGATCGTAGGCGGTAAGGAAAACTATCCGGCAGCCCTCGTTAAAATCGCAAATCTGCCGGGCCGCGCTTATTCCGTCCAGACCCGGCATCCTTATATCCATCAGTATTATTTCCGGGCTGTGCTGCCGGGCCAGACTGACCGCCGACCTGCCGCTGGCGGCCTCGACAATCTCGTCGAAGGAAAGCCCCGACCCCTGCAGCATAAAGAGGATGCCCTGCCTGATCAGGTCTTCGTCGTCAACTATTAACAGCTTCAACGCCCACACCAACCTTGTAAATAATGGCGGGAACCCTCATGATCACCTTGGTGCCCCGGCCCGGGACGCTCTCAATGCTGATCCCGTAACCGGCGCCGAAATGCAGGCGGCATCTTTTTTGCACATTGATCAGGCCAATCTTGGTGGGCCGGGGATCCGTCCGGCTTAAACTCCCCTGCAGGCTCTGCAGTCCCTCAGCAGTCATGCCGGCCCCGTTGTCCACCACCCGCAAGATCAGATCCTCCCCCTCGAGACATCCCTCCAACCTCAGGCAACCCCTCTTTTCCAGGGGCTCCAGCCCGTGAATGATGGCGTTCTCCACCAGGGACTGCAGGGTCAGCACCGGGATGCTGTAATCCAGCAACTGTGGGGGGATCCGGTTGGAAACACTGAGCCGCCTGCGAAAACGGCATTTTTGAATGGTCAGGTAGCTGTCCACACTTTTGAGCTCCTGCCTGATCGAAACCAGGTCGGATCCGGCATAGAGGCTGTGCCTGAACAGCTGGGCCAGGGAGTGAACTATTTTAGGGGTTTGCCGGGCGCCCTCCATCATAGCCAGCATCTCGATGGTATTCAGGGTGTTGAACAAAAAATGGGGATTGATCTGATTCTGCAAGGCCTTCAGTTCCATTTCCTTGAGGCTCTTCTCCAGATCGCTTCTTTCCTTCCTGGCCGCGGCCGCTCCCACCTCGATCAGGCAGTTGCAGAAGGCGCTTAAGGACCTGGTGATCAGTTCGATCCTTTCCTCCGTCCAGAGGGGAATCCGGTCATAAAAATTCAGCAGCCTGCCGGCCTCCAGTTCCAGGCTGGAGGCCAGGCCGGGGATATCCCGTCTGATTTCCTGATGCCGGTCAGGCTCAACGATCTGTCCGGCCAACAGCGCCCCCAGGCAGCGGTCGCCAATCATCACCGGCACGGTGAGGGTGGTCAGGCCGGAAAAACAGCGTGATCGCACCGGCCCACGCGTCTTAAGGCTTTTTTCCACAGCCGCCCTGGCCGACTGCCGGCAGCGCCCCAGTCCCTCGCCGGTGGATCTTATATGGGCACAGAATTCACAGGCGCTGACACTCTGGGAGGTTAAAATATATTCCCCGGAGGTGTCCACAAATTTAAGCCAGAGCCCCTGCATCTCCCCCACCGAGTCCAGCACCGGCTGAATCAGTTTTAATATTTGACTGTATGATTGGTCATGGTCCAAAAGCATGTCACTCCAAATACTTATACTGGGATCTTCTTCTGTCGGAATCCAGAATCCAGGAGCCGGAATGGGCCAAAATATACTTGCTACATGGATAGTTATGAGTTTTTTTTCTCCATTTAAGCCTAAAATACCTGCCGTTTCATAGATAAATATGTCAAAGCCGGCCCGGCATTTTATTCCTTTTCCTTTTTATACTGGGCAATCACCGATTGCACCACCGGGCCGCATCAGGTGCCGGCCGGGTTTTTGACCAGGCAATCCTTCCCGGTGTTGGCCCCGGTATGGCGCTGGATGTCTTTCATATCCCGGCAGCAGCCCCGGGCAAGGTGATCGATTATCTCCCTCCCGGTGACGCCTTTGCAGTAACATACCGGGACGTCATGGTCCTTTTCCTTAAACCAGACCTTCACCCGGACGTCTTTTTTAAAGAACACCCCGGCGGCCCCGAAATAAATCACCTCACACCCCGGGTCAAGGCAGAGGCTGTAACCCTCGCAATGAGCCGGCAATTCTTCCTCCAGCACCAGATTTTCCACCGTTTCCGGCCTGACTCCCCGGCCGGGCCGGCCGCAAACCGGGCACCTGGGGGCGGTAAGGTCCCCGGCCCTGACCCCGCAGACTATAATCTCCCTACTCAAGACACCGGCCTCCTATGGAAGTATGCTCATTATTAATTATATACCGGTTCCTATACCGGCTCAAGAGATGCAGACCAGGACACCTCACTTCACCGCCAGGGCTTGCTGCAGCCAATCGGCCAGGGGGCCGTAGAGGGCCAGGGTGAGGGCGGTGGGAAAGCCGGCCCAGGGCAGGCGCAGCACCGAGCCGAGGCTTAAAACCGTCCCGACGACCATGATCAGGCAAAAGGCCGCCAACTCCCGCCACTTCTTCTTTTTCACCAACCCCGGCGCCTCCGCCGCAGCCATCAGGATAATAACCAGGACCACCAGCCAGATCATTATTTGCCTCCCGGCCATCTCACCGGCCTTAAAGAAGTCATTTAAGCACCGGGGTTTTACCAATTCATGCGGGGGATGGGGATCACCCCCTGCCTGGCTTTACCCATGGCTAAAAGGTAGCCCATGCTTTCCCGGTCGCCCAGCCAGCCGGCCAGCCGGTCCTTTTTGAACACCGCCGCACCGTTAAGGCGCAGGCTGAATTTGACGTCGCTTTCCACCCCAGCACCGGCCGGATGCCCTGGTCCAGCACCGGCAGCAGGTTGGAAAAATCAGCATCCGGCAGCGCCAGGGCAGCGATAATGGCCAGTGAGATCATGAGCAGCGGAAACACAAACTCATTGGCCCGGCAGATGGTTTCCAGCCCATACCGGACCACCACTTCGGCCAGTTGGCCGGTGGTCTTAATCTCAGAGGCGCTGATCAGCCGGTCCCGGATCATTGTAAAGGCATTGCCGGGGCTTAATTCCCGGCCCTGGGGAAACAGGGCGGAATTAAACTGCAGGGCGCCGGTCACGTGCTGTTCAATTATTTCACGGTCCGCCAGCCCATGCATATAAATCAAGAAGACCTTAACGGTCTTGCCGGAGCCTATGTTGAACTGCCGGGTAACCACGTCGCTGCAACGGTCAAAAATGGTCTTTAGTTGGCAGATGTTCTGTTCAATATCCTCAGAAAGAGGACCTACCGGTGATTCCGGCCTTTCCGCGGCAATTGATTCCGTATCACGGCCGGTAGCGGCTTTTAGACGCCGCAGCAACCTGGTCAGCATAAATACACCTGCTCTGAAAAATCATACCAATTAAGGTATAATTTCAATTATCCCCCCCCTGACAAAATCTATAACAGTAATATAATCCCATCGGCCTTAGTGAAAAATTTTTAATAGTTACAAAAAAATTTGAAGGAAAAGGTTTACCCTCCGCAGAATAATGCTATAAAAGCTATTTTCCGGGGGGCTTTATGGAAAAAAAGGGTGAACTTAGGCCTGAGCTGGCAGCCTTGATTCCTATTGCCAAGGGGATAGCCTCCACCATAGGGAAAAACTGCGAGGTTGTAATACACAATCTTGAAACACCCGAATCATCGGTGTCCTTTATCGCCGGCAACGTCACCAGCCGCTCCCTTGGTGCCCCGGCAACCAACCTGGTGCTTGAAACCCTGCGTTCCACGGGGGATGCCAGCGAGGACCTGATCTGCTACAAGACCGTAGCCAAGGATGGCCTGACCTTAAAGTCCTCCACCATGTTTATAAGGGACAGTTACGGCAAAATAATCGGCTGCCTCTGCATCAACATCGACCTGACTGAATTTATATTCTGCCAGAAAATATTGGGACGATTTACCGGTACTCCCGGGGACCCTCCGGGCAGTGTCAAAGACGAACATTTCGCCCAAGACGTCGTTGAGGTAATAGAAAGTCTTATTCAGCATGTGATTGACCACTCAAAGGTGCCCGTGACCCTGATGCATAAAGAAGACTAGATTCATATCGTCCAGGAGTTGGATAAAAAGGGTGTCTTCCTGGTCAAGGGGTCGGTGGAGCAGGTGGCGTCGGTGCTGGGGGTCTCACGTTACACCATTTACAATTACCTGGAAGAAACCAGATTTAAACAACAATAGAGACATCAAGGAGGAAGGCATGAATTTAGCCCGTTTTCCGAGAAGACGCTACACCGAGGGAAATACCCCCCTGGAGGCTCTGCCACGTTTTTCCAGCGCCCTGGGCGGGCCGGAAATTTACATCAAGCGCGATGACCTGCTTGGGCTGACCGCGGGCGGAAATAAAACCAGAAAACTGGAATTCCTGGTCGCTGACGCCCTGGCCCGGGGCGCAGACACATTGATCACCTGCGGCGCCGTTCAGTCCAACCACTGCCGCCTGACCCTGGCCGCAGCGGTAAAAGAGGGCCTGAAGTGCAGGCTTGTCCTGGAAGAGCGTGTTACCGGCAGCTATAGCCCGGATGCCAGCGGCAACAACTTTTTGTTCCGTCTTTTGGGTGTGGAAAAGATCAAGGTGGTGCCAGGCGGATCGGATATGCTGAAAGAAATGGAGTCCGTGGCCGGCGAGCTGGCGGCTGAGGGCCGGAAGGCCTATATCATCCCCGGAGGCGGTTCAAATGCCGTGGGAGCCACCGGGTATGCAGCCTGCGCCCAGGAGATTACCGGCCAGCTGTTTGAGAAGGGTTTAAGCATCGACCACCTGGTTTGCGCCAGCGGCAGCGCCGGAACCCATGCCGGACTGCTTTGCGGGATTTACGGAACCGGCAGCAATATTACCGTCACAGGGATAAATGTAAGCCGCCGGAAAAATGTCCAAGAGGAAATAGTTTATAACCTGGTTCAGGAAACCGCCACCCACATCGGCCTGAATATCTCCATCCCCCGCCAGGCGGTAAACTGTGTCGACGAATACGTAGGCCCCGGCTACTCCCTGCCCACCCCGGAGATGGTGGAGGCCGTGAGGTTGCTGGCCCGGACCGAAGGCATCCTGCTAGACCCGGTGTATACCGGCAAAGCCATGGCAGGGCTGATTGGGCTGGTGCGCAAAGGCTTTTTTAAGCAAACAGACCGTGTTTTGTTTGTCCATACCGGCGGCTCCCCCGCACTTTACGCCTATATCCCAACGCTGCTGGGGCAGGGCTGATCCCAAACCCGGCCCTGTCTGGACAGGAATCAATTTATTGCCCCCCTGCCTCCCATTATTAAGGGATTATTATATCCATTGTGTGGTATGACATCTTTGGTCTGACATCTTATCACTTAGCTACAAGATCAAAAATGAAGCAAAAGAGGGGTTATCATGGCCTACCAAGCACCACCGTCAGTTAAACAATTAAAAAGCAGGCAGGGCATGGTTTCTGCAGCCCACCCGCTGGCCGCTGCGGCCGGTGCGGAAATGCTGAAAAAAGGCGGCAACGCCGTGGATGCCGCCGTGGCCACGGCCCTGGCCCTGGGTGTGGTCGATCCGGCCAACAGCGGCCTGGGCGGCTATGGGGGCCTGGCCGTAGTTTACCTGGCCGGGAAAAAGTCCGTCCAGGTGGTGGAC
>Ga0209347_1003431_pt1 | contig 18502 bp, 19 predicted proteins | sample AutmiccommuBRH23_FD_187382 | JGI IMG/M metagenome (GOLD analysis project Ga0209347, IMG submission 187382) | Deep subsurface microbial communities from Mt. Terri, Switzerland - Autotrophic microbial communities BRH/23 (SPAdes) (version 2) | ecosystem: Environmental > Aquatic > Deep subsurface >...
CGAGTTGGGGGGTGGTCAGGGCTGGGCGAGAACCGGGGCGCGATCGAGGACGGGGGCGCGGTCGATCACCGGCGGCTGGACGACGCCGCCGTCTTTGGGTTCCGCCGGCTGGAAGATGCCACCGCCCTTGATCACCGGCGATTGGAAGATGCCGCCACGGCTGGGCGCCGTCGTGATGGTGATCGTGCCGCCGCGGCAGCTGACGATCTTGCCGTCGACGAAGACGTCCTGGCCGTCGTCGAGCGGGATCGGGTAGCCGTCCGCGTCGGTGTAGGTGCAGCTACCGCTGGGCGCGGGCTCGTTGTCGACGGCGAAGGCGGTGGCCGGGGCAACGGCGAGGACGGCGAAGGCGCCGAGGAGGGTGGCCGCGTACTTGAGGCCGGTCAGCTTGCGGGTGGTCGATGCGGTCATGATGTTTCCCTCTCGATTGGTGCTGGGTTGTCTTGTTGTTGAGAGGAATACTGCTGCTCAGAGCGCCCGGCTGTAATCGCCGGCAAGCCAGAGTCCAATGCCGGAACGGGAAGACTTTCCTATCCCTCAGGTAAGAATGGGATCCACGAGCGCCGCGAGGAGGTACGTCATGGGTGAGCGTGTCGAACCCTCCGCCATCGTGGGCGACGGCCACGCGGTGCAGCTCAGGCTGCAGCGGTGTGTCGCCGCGTTGCGGCGCATGGTCGACGGCGGCTGGTTCGACGACCACGACGACACCGTCGGCATGGAAGTGGAGTTCGATCTCGTCGACCCGTTGGGCCGGCCGCGGCTGATCAATGACGCGGTCCTGGCACGGCTGGGCCGGGCCGACATGCAGCACGAGCTCGGCCAGTTCAACGTCGAGCTGAATCTGGCGCCCCGCCGGCTCCGTGGCCGGGTCCTGCGCGAGTGCGAATCCGACCTCGCCGGCGTGTTCGACCGGTGCCGGGCGGCGATCGAGGCCCTCGGGGTCCGGCTGGTCGCGGTCGGCATGCTGCCCACCCTGAGCGCCGAGCAGCTGACCGCAGAGCACATCTCGCACAGCCCGCGCTATGAGCTGCTGGCACGGCGGGTGCGCGCTGCTCGTCACCGCCCGTTCTCGGTGCGCATCGTCGACGGGTGCGAGCCTGTGGAGTTCAGCACCGACTCGGTCGCCCCCGACGCCGCCACCACCAGTCTGCAGCTGCACCTGCGGGTGCCACCGGACCGGTTCGCCACCTACTACAACGCCGCCCAGACGATCGCAGGTGCCCAGCTGGCGGTGGCTGCGAACGCGCCCTACCTGCTCGGTAACCAGGTCTGGCAGGAGACCCGAATTCCGTTCTTGGAGCAGCTCCTTGACACCCGCCGTCCCAAGGAGCTCCGAAGAGGTGCTCCGGCGCGTGTTCGCCTCGGCGACCGGTGGATCGACGATCCCGTGGAGTTGTTCGACGAAATCGTCCGGGACTTCCCTCCGCTGTTTCCCACGCTGGAGGCCGAGGATCCCGACGTCGCCGTCGATGCGGGGTGTGTTCCGGGCCTGCGCGAGCTCCGGCTGCACAACGGCACGGTGTGGCGTTGGAACCGCCCCGTCTACGACGTCCAGGCCGGACGCCCGCAGCTGCGCATCGAAAACCGGGTGCTGCCCAGCGGACCGACCGCCGTCGACATGATCGCCAACGCCGCGTACTACTACGGCCTGATCCGCGCGGTCGCCGACGATCATGGCGGCGACCCCGCCCGGTGGGAGCAGATGCCGTTCGCGGTGGCCGAGCGGGACCTGCACCGTGCGGCGCGCGACGGGCTGGCGGCGCACTTGAACTGGCGGGGCGTCGACTACCCGGTCGACCGGCTCACCCGTGAGGTCCTGCTGCCGGCCGCCGCAGCGGGACTCGATGCCTGGGGGGTTGACCCCGACGACCGCGATCGGTACCTCGGTGTCATCGAAGCGCGGGTGCGAGGCGGCCGCACCGGCGCCGCCTGGCAGATCGAGACGGTGCGCCGTCTGCAGGAGCGCGGGCTCGATCGCATCGCGGCCCTGCATGAGATGACCCGGCGGTATGTCGAGCACGCGCACACGGGCGCACCGGTGCACGAATGGCCCGTGGCGTGACCGACCGGTTCGCCCGGTGACCGGACGCGCAGGGATCAGGTCTTGACGCGGCACATCTCGTACGGATAAGTCGTACAATAGCGGTACGCTATTGCTGTACGGAAAGGGCGGATCCCCCGTGAGTATCAGTGCCAGTGAGGCTCGGCAGCGCCTCTTCCCGCTTCTCGAACAAGTCAACACCGACCATGAGCCGGTGCGCATCACATCCAGGGCAGGAGATGCGGTGCTCATGTCCGCCGACGACTACGACTCGTGGCAGGAAACGGTCTACCTACTGCGCTCGCCCGAGAATGCCCGCCGACTCATGGAGGCCGTCGCCCGCGACAAGGCCGGCCGGCCCGCATCCCCGCACGTCACCAAGTCGATCGACGAACTTCAGGAGATGGCCGGCGGCGAGGAGTGAGACACATCAACTTCGACCCCGATGCCTGGGAAGACTTCCTGTACTGGTTGGCCTCCGACCGCAAGACGGCTCGACGGATCACGAGACTGATCGGAGAGATCCAGCGCGATCCGTTCGGAGGGATCGGCAAGCCGGAGCCGCTCAGGGGCGAACTGTCCGGATACTGGTCTCGGCGAATCGATGACGAACACCGACTCGTCTACCGGGCAGACGACAACGAAGTCAAGATAGTGAAGGCTCGATACCACTACTGACAAGCCCGAAAGCTCGCGGTCATAACGACAGGCCGAGCGAACTCAAAGCAGCACCGAAAGGACTCAGACCGCGGCGCCGAGTTCCGCGTACACCGCGGCCTCGAAGCCGAGGATCGTCTCGACCATCTTGTCGTCGAAGAACGGCAGCAGCTGCGTCGCGATCACGGCACCGATCCCCGCCGTGCGGTCGATCCAGAAGAAGCTGTTGAACAACCCCGACCAGTCAGCCGAGCCGGCGCTGCGCATGCCGGGCAGGTCGACCAGGTACAGGTGGAACCCGAGGCCCCACCCCTGCGGGACGTCGAGCAACTCGACCGGGTTGGCCAGCTCGGGGATGGTCGGCTCCATCTGCTTCGGCAGCGGCGCCCCGTCGAGGTGGTCCCGCAACGCGAGCTCGACGGTCTCCTCCTTGAGGATGCGCGCGCCGTCCAGCTCGCCGCCTCTGAGCCAGGCGCGCACGAAACGCCCGTAGTCGGCGATCGTCCCGTAGGACCCGTGGCCGGCGGCGTCCCACTCCGGCCGGGCCGGCAGGTCGAGGTCGGTGGCCATCAGGCTGCCGTCCGGCGCCCGGAAGCGGACCGGCAGCAGCCGGGCGCGCTGCTCGTCGGTCGGGTCGAACGTCGAGTCCGCCATGCCGAGCGGGCCGTAGACGTGCTCGGCGAGGTAGTCGGCCAGCGTCTGGCCGCTGGCGGCCTCGACGACCATGCCGACCCAGTCGGTGCTGACGCCGTACTCCCAGACCGTGCCGGGATCGTGGACCAGCGGCGCGCTGATGCTCTGCTTGACGCCCTCGAGCGGGTTGGGAAAGTTCTGCCCGGCGCAGTATGCGAAGAGCTTCTCGTTGAGGAAGTGGTAACCACAGCCGGCCGTGTGGTTCATCAGCTGCCGGACAGTCGCCTGCGTTTTGGGCGCCCGCAGGACCGGCTCCCGGCCTTCGAAGTGGTCAAGCACCTGGAGCTCGCCGAACTCGGGCACGATCGACGCGACGGTCGCGTCCAGGTCGACGCGTCCCTGCTCGACGAGCTGTAGCGCCGCGGTGGTCGCAACGGCCTTGGTCATCGACGCGTTGCGGAACATCGTGTCGGGCTTCGCTTCTCCCGCTGCGTGCTCGTAGAGGACGCCGTCGCGGCCGACCACCGTCGCGGCGACGCCATGCAGCGTCCCGTCAGCGGTCACGCCGTCCAGCAGGTCGTCGATTCGCTCGAACCCCATCTCAAGCTCCTTTGCTTTCGGGGATGTGCGAGCCATCATCGCACTGCGTCAGCGCAGATGAAATGCCCGCAAGCGACGCCGCCAGCGCAGCCTGAATGTCGGTGTCCGGGCGCGCCACGTCCTCCTCGGCCTGCGCCTGCGGCGTCGACCGTTCCAGGAAGCGCAGCAGTTCGACGGGGAAGGGCAACACCAGCGTCGAGTTCTTCTCCGCGGCCACCTCCACGACGGTCTGCAACAACCGCAGTTGCAGTGCCGCGGGTTGCGTGGACATCACCCCGGCCGCCGCGGCCAGCTTCTGGGAGGCCTGCAGTTCGCCGTCGGCGGTGATGATCCGGGCCCGGCGCTCCCGCTCGGCCTCGGCCTGGCGGGCGATCGACCGCTTCATGGAGTCGGGCAGGATCACGTCCTTGATCTCGACGCGGTCGATGTGGATGCCCCAGCCCAGCGCGGGGCTGTCGATCATCAACTCCAGGCCCTCGTTGAGGTGCTCCCGGTTGGACAGCAGGTCATCGAGGTTGCTCTTGCCGATGATCGACCGCAGCGACGTCTGCGCGACCTGCCCGATGGCCGACATGTAGTTCTGGACGTCGACGGCCGCGCGCACCGGGTCGGCCACCTTGAAGTAGATGACCGCGTCCACCCGGACCGTCACGTTGTCGCGGGTGATGCCGTCCTGGGCGGGCACCGGCATCGTGATGATCTGCATGTTCACCTTCTGCAGGCGATCGGCGACCGGCGCCAGCAGCGTCAGTCCCGGCCCGCGCACCCGGGACTGCACCTTCCCGAACCGGTACACCACGCCGCGTTCGAACTGTTGGATCACGCGCACGCTGGCCCCGAGGACCGAGATCAGCGTCAGGGTGACCACGCCGGCCACCGCGTAGAAGGTGATCATGATGACTCCATTCCGCCCGGTGCCGCCTCGGCGCCAACGCATCGGCGAGCGCGAGCTGTCCACGACGGTTTCGTTGTCAGGATTGGTCGCTCATCCGGCCGAGGAAGCCGACGGAGTGCGCGGCACGTCGCTCTCAGCGTGTCGAGGTCCAATCGGAGTCCGACCGTTCTGCGGCCCAGCGGGCCCGAGTCCATAGTTCGATTGTGGCACTGGCGGTCAGTGGGCTCAACGCCGTTGAAAGCATGCTGGACGGAGGGTCTCCGTCGTGCGAGTTCCGCGCAATCCGCCTCCTGGGTAACGCGAACGGTCCTAAGCTAAGCTGACGCCATGGACGCCCAGGGTCGGGCGAAGTGGGGGGCTGTCGCCCGACTGGCGGGCTCGTGCCTCCTCGCCGGGCTGCTCGCAGCGGCGCTGATGTTCCCGTTCGTCGGCGGCGCCGGTACAGCGCTCCTGCGCGTATCCGACTCGGCCACTGAGGAATCCACGCAACTGCTCGAGGGTGAGGTGCCGGTCGTGTCCACCATGGTGGACGCAGCGGGCAACCCCATCGCGTGGCTCTATGAGCAGCGCCGCTGGGTGGTGCCCAGCAATCGGATCGCCAACACGATGAAGCTGGCGATCATCTCGATCGAGGACAAGCGCTTCAGTGAGCACAACGGCGTCGATTGGCAGGGCACCCTGACCGGCCTTGCGGGCTACCTGCAGGGCACCGAGAGCGCCAGGGGCGGGTCGACGCTCGAGCAGCAGTACGTCAAGAACTTCAACCTCCTGGTGACGGCGCAGACCGATGCGGACCGGCGTGCGGCGGTGGAGATCAGCCCGGCACGCAAACTTCGCGAGATCCGGGCGGCCGTGGCCATGGACGCGGCGCTGCCCAAGGCGGAGATCCTGGCCCGGTACCTGAACCTGGTGTCGTTCGGCAACGGCGCGTTCGGCGTTCAGGACGCCGCGCGGACCTACTTCGGCGTCAACGCCGCCGAACTGAACTGGCAGCAGGCGGCACTGCTGGCCGGGATGGTGCGCTCGCCCAGCTCCCTGGACCCGTACACCTACCCCGATGCCGCGCTGGAACGACGCAACGTGGTGCTCAACACCATGATCGAGAACCTGCCCGACAGGGCCGACGAACTCCGCGCCGCCAAGGCCCAGCCGCTGGGCGTGCTGCGGCGGCCCGAGCCGCTGCCGCAGGGCTGCATCGCCGCCGGTGACCGCGCGTTCTTCTGTGCCTACGCGATGCAATACCTGGCCCGCGCGGGTCTGAGCAAGGAGGACGTGGCGCGCAACGGCTATCTGATTCGCACCACGCTGGACCCGAAGGTCCAGGACAGCGTGAAGACCGCCATCGACGAGGTCGCCGACCCCACCGCCGTCGGCGTCGCCAGCGTGATGAGCGTGATCAGGCCCGGCAAGGACGCCCACCGCATCCTCGCGATGGCGGACAGCCGCACCTACGGCCTGGACCTCAACGCCGGGCAAACGGTGCAGCCGCAGCCGTTCTCCCTCGTCGGTGACGGCGCCGGCTCGATCTTCAAGATCTTCACCACGGCCGCGGCGTTGGAGATGGGGATGGGCATCAATGCCAAACTGGATGTGCCGCAGACGTTCCGGGGCACCGGCCTGGGCGACAGCGCCGAACCGGGGTGCCCGCCGAAGACCTGGTGCGTGAAGAACGTCTCCGGATTCGCGGGCCAGTTGAACGTGACCGATGCGCTGGCGAAATCGCCCAATACGGCGTTCGCCAAGCTGATCTCCCAGGTCGGTGTCCCCCGCGCGATGGACATGGCGGTGCGGCTCGGGCTGCGGTCCTACGCCGAGCCGGGGACCGCCCGCGCGTACGACCCCGAGACCAACGAGAGCATCGCCGATTTCGTCAAGCGGCAGAACCTCGGATCGTTCACGCTCGGCCCGCTGGAGCTCAACGCGCTCGAGTTGTCCAACGTCGCCGCGACGCTGGCCTCCGGTGGCATGTGGTGCCCGCCCAGCCCGATCGACAAGGTCTTCGACCGCCACGGCGGTGAGGTGGCCCTCGCCACCGCGCCCTGCGAGCAGGCCGTTCCCGAGGGGCTCGCCAATACGATGGCCAATGCGCTGGGCAAGGACCACACCGGCGGAACCGCTACGAGCGCGGCGGGTTCGGTCGGGTGGGATCTGCCGATGGCGGGCAAGACCGGCACCACCGAGTCGCACCGGTCGTCGGGATTCCTGGGCTTCACCAATCAGTACGCCGCCGCGAACTACATCTTCGACGACTCCCCGGCTCCGTCGGGTCTGTGCTCGTACCCACTGCGCCGGTGCCGCGACGGAAACCTCTATGGCGGAACAGAACCGGCCCGCACCTGGTATTTGGCGATGAAGCCGATCGCCGAAGACTTCGGCCCGGTGGCCATGCCCCCCACCGATCCGCGCTACGTCGACGGCGGCCCCGGCAGCGAAGTACCCAGCGTGACCGGGCTGAAGCTCGATGCGGCGCGGAAGAAGTTGACGGACGCCGGGTTTCAGGTCGCGGCGGAGCCGACGGCGGTGAACAGTTCCTCCGCAAAGGGCGCCGTCATAGGCACGAGTCCACGGGGTAAGACCATCCCCGGTTCGATCGTCACGATCAACACCAGCAACGGGATCGCCCCGGCGCCGGTGTACCAGCCGCCTCCCCCGAGCGCGCCGCCTCCTCCGCCACCTCCCGGGGAGGTACCGCCCCCGCCGCCCCCCAACGTTTTCGAGATCCCGGGGCTGCCGCCGATGGTGCTGCCGTGGCCGGCGCCACCGCCACCGCTTCCGCCACCGCCGCCACCGCCACCTCTGCCGCCGCCACCACCACCGGCACCGTTGGCGTGACGCCCATCGGCGTTGAGACTGCGCTGACGGCGGGTCTTTTCGCGAAATCGTCGCCGCCAGCGCAGTATGAACGCCGCAGTCACTTCCTCAGACAATGCCCAAGGCTTGCACAATCAGAAATCCTGGCAAGAAGAACGCCAGTGCCGCTGGAACGGCTATCAAACCGATCATCATCCCCCTGCCGACTTCGCCCCAGACCCCAGGGCGCGCCTTGAGGACCGCCGCCACCACTAGGTCGATCAGAAGCAGCGGCACCACGTACACCGCGAGCACGAACCACGGTAGAAACACCCACACGCAGAACTCCACGAGCAGGATGTTCCCCAGCGCCGCAACGAAAGTGACCGGCCCATACACCGGCTTGAGCGGTTGAGCCGCTGGGTCATTCACCATCCGATAATCCAGAATCCATAGACGACGCCACCCACGACGACCACCGCAAACGATCCAGCGACGCTCAGCGCGATCCCGCGCGCCCGTGACGACGGTGATCTGATCAACACGACCGTCACCACTGCGCACAGGACGAAAACCGCGGCGGCACTGACGACAAAGAGGACTGCGCCGGAGCCAGGGAAGCTCGTGCCCAGCAGCCACGACGTCGCGATGATCAGCGCCAACACAAGCTGAGTCATCAACGGCGCCGACCACGTGGCAGCGGACCACGCGCGGGAGTCCAAGTCGTGTAGTCGTGCGAGTGCTGTCATGTCACCTGCCTGATCAGAATTGAGTTACGCCCGGGGACAGCGGGATTGATGGAACACTGGGCGGACTGGCCGCCGATCCGAACTCAGTCGAGGGCAGCGGAACTCGGACGTCGAAGTCAGGATTCCATCCGCCGGTGTCGAAGGGTTCGAACGCGCTTCCGCCTGCCCCGACATCGTGGTGTTGCGGAAGGTTCACCATCGGCCCCGTCGAGTTGCCGGCGACAGCCGGGTCGATAAGCACCGTTCGAGACGAACCGTCAGGAAAGTCCTGATAGACCTCCATGGACGGATAGTCGGTGCGCGTGCCGTCAATACGAACGCCCTCATCAGCGGGCGTGAACACGAGATCTCCGTTCACAGTCCACGAATTGTTCTCCAGTGGCCACGGTGGGTCCTTCGCGATGTCGGCAGCGAACGGGTTCGCGGCGTCGTAGTGAATGCGCACCGCCCCATCGCTTGTCTGCTGAACCACCGCCTCGGGTACGCCTACTTTTACTAGCCCCGCTCCGCCGTCTGCCGTGAGTTCAACAGACGGATTCTGCCGCATGACGACCAGACCATTTTCGTAGTCGATGTAGGTCGTCACCTTGGTGTCTTCCGGATCGAACTGCGGATCAGCCACCCTAGTATTCCCGAAGTCTCGCTTCCACGGACCGCTGATGACATCCCACTGCTCGATCCACTGACCCACACGAACCACCCCCTGCCCGGGAACAGGTTCGATCTTCGCCACCCTGATCTCAGGCGCGACTCCGTCGGAGTCGGGGTGGTAACTGTGCGGATCGAGCACTGCCGCAGTCTGCCAGTCAGTTGCCGACGATGGCGCACGGCCGAAGACTTCTTCGAACGCATCGATCTGGTTTTGGCGCCGGTCCGCGGAGCCCTCGGCCTGCCCGGGAGGGCCCTGCTTGAAGTCGACAGCCTGAACGGTCTGGTCGTCGGTTTCTGCGGGCGTCTTCTCGCCGTTCCCAGCGTCAACGTCGCCGAGCTTCGTGTATTCGTTGCCAACCTGATCGATCTTGCTGCCGATGGCGTTGAGCTGGCTGTTCGAGCTCGAGACGACCTCGCTGAGTTGCGCGACACCCTTCTGCACGATCGGCATCAGCATCTGCTCGCGGCTGGGAGAGGCGGGAACACTTTGCGCCGCGGCCAGCACCCAGGACCGGATCGCGTCCAGGTTCTGCCGGCCGGCCGCCACCACGCCCGCCGACTCGCTGACACACGCACCCAGCTGCCTATCCAGGCCCGCCAGCCGGCCGATGACACGGGCATGCTCGGAGTTCTTCCCGTCATAGGCGGTCGCGGCCCCACCAGACCAGTGCCCGCCGGGAGCAGCGGCCCGGACGGTCATCTGCAGTTCCTGCAGTTCGCGGCTGCGGTCAAACTGGTCGCCGGTTTGCGGCACACCCGACCCGAACGTTCTGCGCGCCTTGGACCACGTCGCCAGGAAGGCGTCCAGCACGCTCACGAACCTCAGTTTATTGGCCGCCCGCGGTGCCACCGTGCACCGAATCGACGTTGAGGCTGCACCCTCAGCGACAACGTACGAGCACGCTCCGCCGTCATCGCAGTCTGAACGAACACCTCGGCCGGTCTCGCCAAACCCCACTGCCGACTGCCTCCGCATCGTTACATTCACGTTGCGAGGTGACACCCATGACCAGTTGGATGCGACATCCCTACCGTGTACCGCTCGTCGACAAGCCGCGCGCTGAAGGCCGCTTCTACCTGCCCGGAGGCCGGCGCCTCGGCTTCGCGGAGTTCGGCGACCCCGCCGGAGACCCGGTGCTGTGGTTCCACGGCACGCCCGGCGGACGCCGCCAGTTCCCACTGCTGGGCCGGCGGGCCGCCGAGAAGCTCGGGCTGCGCGTCGTGCTGGTCGGCCGCCCCGGGAGCGGCCTGTCCGATCCGCACCCGTACGAGGCAGTGGCCGACTGGGCAGCCGACTGCACGCATGTGGCCGACGCTCTCGGCGCCGAGCGCCTCGCGGTGGTCGGCCTGTCCGGCGGCGGTCCCTACGCGCTGGCCTGCGCCGCGGTGCCGCCGCTGGCGAGTCGCGTCGCCGCCGTCGCCGTGCTCGGCGGTGTCGTTCCCTCCGTCGGCCCGGACGCCCTCGCCACCGGAGCCGTCGACCTCGCCCGCCGCTTCGCTCCCCTCCTGAGTGAGCTGCGCCGTCCCCTCGCCGGGACGATGTCGGCGCTCCTGACCCCCGTCCTCCCGATCGCGCACTACGCCTGCCGGGCCTACGCGATGACCACTCCCGAGGGCGATCGGCGGGTCCTGCACGATCCAGAGATGGAGGGCATGTTCATCGATGACCTCGTCCTGCTTGCCAAGGGCCGGTTCCAGGCCATCGTCGACGACGCCCGGCTCTTCGGACGCGACTGGGGCTTCCGCCTCGCCGACGTCTCGGCGCCGGTGCGGTGGTGGCACGGCGACGCCGACCACATCGTCCCGCTGCGGGATGCGCAAGCCGCCGTCGATCTGCTGCCCGACGCCGAACTCGTCCTGCGCTCCGAGGAGAGTCACCTCGGCGGCTTCGCCACCGCCGACGAGGTCCTGCACTTCGTCCGGTCGCAACTCTGATCGCGACGATCTGACCTGCCATTCGGCCGACACACGGACGTCCGTGCGCTAGCGTCGTTTCCAGCGATGGCCGGCGCGGGTGGGCATACATGGTTGATTCCTGGGAACTGATCCTTCACCACACCTACATGGGCACGCCCGGGGTGATCTTCGACCACTCGCCGCGCCGCGGAAGCCACGGCACCGCCGTCAACCTCGCCGACGCCGACTTCCACACCGACGGAGGCACGTACGGCTCCGGGGCGGTCTCCTTCCATCCCGGCGCGAAGATCCTCGTGCCCGCGAAGGCCGGGTGGAGCCCCCTGTCCGGCATACGCGCAGAAGTGACCTGCCGATTCGACACCGCCGCAGGCATCGACGTGCTCATCGACGCCAAGTCGTTCTACTTCTACCGGCGCAGCGGCGCGCTCGGCTGCTGGTTCGATGAGTCCCCGAACCAATACACAGACATCACAACAGATCTCAACGGTGTCGGCCCGCCGGTGTCCATCCCGGTCGGCGAATGGGTCCCGCTGGGCGTCATGCACGACGGCGTCTCGACCGTCGAGCTGTATCTCGACGGCGCCCCGGTCGCCCGGATCATCCGCCCGCTGTGGCCCGTCAAGTCCACCGACGTCGTCGCCATCGGCGACTTCGTCACCGCCCCCGCTGCATCCACCTCCGGCATGTCGGGCCGCATCGACGACGTCCGGGTGTGGCGCCTCGACCCCGACCGGATCGCCCGAGCCTTCATCGACCGGCCGATGGACCCCGCCACCAGCGAGTGCTGGGCCGAGTGGTTCGAGCAGCTCGCCGCGGCGTTCGAGGCGCTGCGGCAGGCCAACCCCGACTGCCCGGACCGCATCCTCGGCCTCATCGGCGACGCCGTCCACAGCGGTCTGGCCGACGCGCTGACCCGCAGTCCGCAGAGCCGCTCGACGTGGCTGCAGGCGGCCGTGGACTACCAACAGCAGTGGGCAGCAGGCAACCTCGCGGCCATCGCGCCCACGCTCGCCGGACTGATCGCGTGGCTGCAGTCCGAAGGCGTTGACCCGACACAGAACCCGGCGCTTCAGGAACTGGTCAACGATCCGTGCTGGAAACAGCTGCTGTCACTGGTGCCGCCCATGAACTGCGACCCCGCCTTCACCGACCTCCTCACCGGCGGAGCCGGCGCATGGTAGCCCGCAACCCCCTCACCTCCGGCAACAACATCGCCAACGCGTTGTCCTACAGCACAGCCACCATCACGCCCGCTGCCCAGTCGCTGGTCCTGGCCTTCGTGGTGAGCTTCCGCCCCGCTCTTCAGGGGACACCCGCACCGCCCACCCTCTCCGGCAACGGCCTACTGTGGCAGCAGATTCAGACCGTGCTCGGCGGGACGCAAGCCAACCGCCGGCTCACCTGCTTCCGCTCGATGGGCGCGGCACCGACGGCAGGTCCGGTCACCGTCGACTTCGGCGATCAACTCCAAGACCTCTGCGCCTGGTCGATAGTCGAGTTCACCGACGTCGACACCGGTGGCACCGCGGGTGCCGGCGCCATCGCGCAGAGCCAGGTCGGGACGTCACCCGGCTCCGCCGTGACGCTGACCCTCACCGCGTCGGCAGACCCCACCCGCAACGCGACGGCCGGCGCCGTCATGATCGAGCTCGTCAACAACGTGGCCCGCCAGGTGACACCCGGCGCGGGCTTCACCGAGATCCACGAGGAGATGCCCCGCCAGAACCTCGGACAGGGCGCGACACTGCAGACGCAGGGGGCGACCACCGGCCTCTCCGCTGCCGAATGGTCCTGGGCGGGAACGGAAGACGCCGCAGCGATCGTCGTCGAGATCAACGCGGCACCCGTCGTGGCACCCCTGCCACCCCAGGGGGACCCGAAGGAGACCCTTGCCCGGCGATTCGAGCCGGTGTTGTTCTTCCACCCCGACGAGGCCTTCTTCCCCTGCGACGCCAAGCGGTATGTCGAAGCCGCGCAGTTGTGGACGGCGACGGCGCCGTTCGACAGCCCCGGCCGCTGGGGTGGGCCACCCGGCACACCGTTCCCGCGACAACCCGAGGTCCCGGCAGGCCAGCTCCGCGGCCTTGTGACCGAGGGCGGAACGTATCTCGGTGACCCGGCGCTGCTTACCGCCGGGCCCAACGACGAGCGCTTCCTCGCCGTCGGCGGCTGGAAAGACAAGGACGAGGTGCACCACACCGGCGTGTTCCCCGGAAAGGTCAACGTCTACGCCGACCGTGCTGAGACCGCCGACCGGTACTCGACCGACCTCGAACCGAGCCGGTACTGGTATCACGCCGAGCTCATCGACACCGGCCGATTGACCCGCCTCGCCGCCGGTGTCACCACCCCCAACCTCAGCAGGATCATTGCGCGACTGAACAACCCGGCGCTGCTCTGCTATTACCTGTTCTTCCCCGCACACGAGGAGTCCGTCGGCGACGGCGCCTGCCCGAACATCGAGGCGAAGGAGGTCGGTTGCCACGCGGGTGACTGGCAGTGCGTCGCGCTGCTCCTCGAGGGCGACGGCACAGGGACACCGCAAAGCTTCACACCGAAGTTCTTCGGACACAGCGGATTGCGGCCGGCCACCGCTCGCCCACACGGGTTCGACGGCGAAGAACGCACGGTGATGAAGGTGGAGGCATGGCGGGCCGGTTCACCGACCGCGCCGATCCAGCCGGAGGTCATCGGCGACCACCCCCGCTTCTACGTCGCGCGGGGGTCACACAGCCTCTACACCACGCCCGGCCAACATGGCGTCTCGCCGTACCCGCATTCGGAACCCGGCCAGTGCGGCCGGTTCGACACGCCGCCAACGCTGCCCGGTGGGGACTCGTCCCCTACGCCCCCCGTGGAGGTCATCGTGGCGAAGCTGGTGGTCGGCGGTCTTCTCGGTGCCCTCGGTGTAGGGCTCATCGCGGCCTGGATCGAACTCGTGGGCTCAGCCGGCGGCGGCTTCCTACCGGAAGAAGGCCCCGGCGACCCGCCTAACCCGGACCAGGCACCCGCCGCGGGCGACGGGCGCACCATCAAGCCCGCGAACCTCACGGTGCCCGACGCCGGAGCCGATGTCCAGGACTGGCGATCGCAGGAAGGGCTGCTACTCAACGGCAGGACGTACGGCTTCGTCGTCGACCGCGCGACCCAGGTGTGGTGGCCGTCGGATGATCTGCAGGACGGTTTCCGCGGGCGGTGGGGCCAACGCGTGATCGACGATCCGGTGCCGCGACGCTGCGGTCCGAAGTTCCCCGAGTACTGGAAGATGTTCCTCACCGCGGTGGCCGACGGCGACGCCACAGGAATGCTCACGCTGTAGCTCGACGACGCCTCGTTGCGCCGAAACTGCGTTGAAGGCTGGGAAGTTCGATAGTGGGTAGCCGAGGGCGCAGTCTGAATGCGGCCTTCGTCTGGGGCATCGTGATCCGGCTTGGCATGTCGGTGGGTGCGTGCACGCTCGGTCGTAACCACGACAGAGAGGTGCGGCCATGTGCTGGCAGTGCGACCACCCCGACAAGACCACCGATGACTACCTGGACGTGCTGCGGGACACGATCAAAGCCCACGGCTGGGCAGTGCAGTTCGTCGAGAGTGATCAACGCCCGTTCGCATACACCATCGGCCTGCACGACAAGGGCCTACCGGAGTTGTTGGTGACGGGGATGCAGCCGCGGATGTCGGCGCGACTGTTGAACCTGATCGGCCATCAGATGGCCGCCGAGGGCATGGTCCTGCGGCCGGCCGAGCGCATCGACTGCGGGGGGAAGGTCCTTCTTGAGGTGGTCGAGGTCGAACACCCCGACGTCCACCTCAAGTTCGCGATCGGGCTCTACCGTGCAAACATTCGCGCCTTCCAACTGGTCTGGGCTGACGATGCGGGTCGATGGCCGTGGGATCGCGGTTGGGGGCACGGCCGACGCAGGCAGCCAGTTCTTGGTGTGCGCGGCCCGACGCCGGAGTAGTTCGTCGGTCACCCGTGCACCATCAGTGCGTGCGATGCGGCTGGTTCGATGCATTCACCGGCACCACCCGGACCTGGACGTACGTCACGACAATCGCCAGCGGCACGCCGGTGATCAGGTCGCTGATGCTCAACGCCACCACGGCGTCAGCGAAATAGAATGGGAGCTTCGACAGCGTTCGCGTCGCCGCCGCAGCAGCCATCACCCCGGTCGCCCAGTCGTAGCCGCGCAGCTGCGTCGCGTTGGTCCGCCAGCTGCGTCCCGACACCACCGGACCCAGGACCACCCCGAGCAACGGTCGCCGTCGAGATCAACCCCGGCTTCGCGCGACGTCTGCGGACTCGCTTCCCCGCACTCGATGTCGCCGATGGCGACGCGGAATACCTGCCCGACACACTGGCCGCCCGCGGCCTCACCGCCACCGACGTCGTCATCAGCAGCCGCCCGCCTACGTCCTGCAAGCGCGGCAACCGCAGCGACCTTAGGGGGTCTGGCGATCCCTGGCACGCCGGCGCACCCACGGGGGCACTGGGCTGATGGATCAGCGACATTTGGCGGACTTCCTGCGGACCCGCCGCGAAGCGCTGACCCCAGAGGACGTCGGACTGCCCACCGGTCAACGCCGCCGTACCGTCGGGCTGCGCCGCGAGGAAGTCGCCGCGCTGGCGGTGATCTCGACGGACTACTACTGCCGGATGGAGCAGCGGCGCGGCCCGCAGCCGTCGGTCGAGGTGCTCGCCTCACTGGCGCGTGCGCTGCGGCTGACCCTGGATGAACGTGACCACCTGTTCCGGCTGGCCGGGCACAACGCGCCCGCTCGCACCCTCGTCGGCGAGCACGTCAGCCCAGCCACCATGCGGATCCTCGACCGCCTTCAGGACACCCCGGCACAGGTGGTGTCCGCGCTCGGCGAAACGCTGGTGCAGACCCCCGCCGGCCGGGCGTTGCTCGGCGATCAGACGGCCTACCAGGGTTTCGCGCGCTGCGTGGCGTATCGGTGGTTCACCGACGACACCTCGCGCGAGCTCTACCCCGTCGAGGACCACGCCGCCATCGGACGCAACTACGTCGCCGCCGCCCGGATGGGCTACGCCCGCGACGGCGCCGGCTCCCGTGCGGCCGAGATCGTCGAGGACCTGCTGAGCCGCAGCTCCGAGTTCGCCGAACTGTGGAAGCTGCACATCGTGGGGATGGCACACGAGAACGAGAAGCGGCTGCTGCATCCGAGGCTCGGCCTGCTGGAGGTGCAGTGCCAGATCCTGCATGACCCCACCCAGCTGCACACGCTGTTGGTGTTCACCGCTGAACCCGGCACACCGAGCCACGCCAAGCTCGCCGCACTCGGTGCCGACCCGCAGTCCTACCTGCGCGACGCCCCCGTCGACGCGCACGCCGGCGCCTGACGCATCAGCCGAATCGGTGGTAACCGAGCACCGACGCCAGCGCCAGCCGGGATTCGCTGTCCGAGCCTGGCGCGGTCAGATAGAGGACCATGCGCAGACCGCGTTCGGCGGTCAGCATCTCGCGGTCGAGTTCGACGACGCCGAGGTTCGCACACACCACACGGCAGCGCCGGGCGGTTGATGCGTCACCGGGTTCGTGCCACAGTTCGTCGAATTCGTCGATTCCGCGCAGTCTCTGGATGAGAGTTGTTGCGGTGCTGATGTGTTGGTGACGCAGGTCGGCGGCGATCTCGGCGCCGGCGCCGCCCGCGTGGCAGCCCCACGTCCTCCGGTTGCAGGACGTCGCGGCGATCGCGTAGCAGCTCCGCCACCCGAGCACGATCGGTCATCAACCGATCGTCCGCTGTTCGTGCGAGCGCAGGAAGGCCCCCGACATCAACGGATCATCAATCCCTGAATGCGGTTCCCGGGCTGCGTCACAGTGGATTTCATGACACGCAAAGCGACAGTGGACGTACCCGACCTTCGCGGCAAACTGGCCGTGGTCACCGGCGGAAGTGACGGCGTCGGCCTCAGTCTGGCCGGGCGGCTCGCCGCCGCCGGAGCCGAAGTGATTCTGCCGGTGCGCAACCCCGACAAAGGCCTGCGGGCCGTCGAGCAGATCCGGGCCTCGGTGCCCGAGGCACAGATCAGCATCCGGGCGCTGGACCTGGCGTCCCTGCAGTCGGCCGCCGACCTCGCCGGGGAACTGCTGGCCGAAGGCCGGCCCATCAACCTGTTGATCAACAATGCCGGAGTGATGAACCCACCGCGCCGGCAGACCACCGTCGACGGCTTCGAACTGCAATGGGGCACCAACCATCTCGGCCACTTCGCGCTCACCGGACGGCTGATGCCGCTGCTGACGGCGGGCAACGCCCGGGTGACCACGCAGTCGAGCATCTCGGCCCGCGGCAACGCGATCAACTGGGACGACCTGAACTTCGAAAAGTCCTATGCCGCCATGAAGGCATACAGCCAGTCCAAGATCGCGAACCTGATGTTCGGGCTGGAGCTGAACCGTCGCAGCCAGACCGCCGGCTGGGGCATCACCAGTAACGTCGCCCATCCCGGGGTGACCGCCACCAACTTGCTGGCGGCGCAACCTCATATGGGCCGCACCAAAGACACTTTGAACGTCCGGGTGATCAGGACCCTGGCCCGGATTGGTATCGGACCACAGACCGTCGACCAGGGACTGTTGCCCGCCTCGTACGCCGCCACCCACCCCGACTCCGAAGGCGGCAAGTTCTATGGGCCCAGCGGATTCCAACAACTCCGAGGTGAACCCGCAGAGCAAGAGGTGTATCGGCCGGCCCGCTCGGTCGCCGATGCCGCCCGGCTGTGGAGCTTGTCCGAGCAACTCGTCGGCCTGCAGTTCGCGCAACGCTGATTGGTATCAGTTCGGCGCTACCAAGGACCTGAGTTCGGTTCCCTCGTCGGCCAATTGGACGAGCGTGCCATCGATGTTCCAGATGCGGTCGAGGGATCCGGGTTCCTTGGGAAGCGTCCAGAGCCGCTCGCAGGAATTGAGATCTCGCGCAGCCATGAGCACCTCGCCGCGGACCTGGCTGAACTCGAACACCAACGTCGATCCGTCATGACCGAGGTAGTCATCCATGGGAAAATCGCAGACGGGCCCTGCTGCGCCGTCGCGCATGTCGTATTGCTGCCACTCCGGGAAGCTCTGGCTGTCGGTCATGTTGACCATCAACGTGGTCCCGACAAGGGCAAGACCACCGTATCGAGTTTCGAAGAGCTTCTCCCCTTGAGTGGAGAACACAGTTCTCTCATCGTCCCGCCCCGACGAGACGACTGGCAGATCGAAAGGGCTGTCAGACAGCACACCATCTCCGTCGTAGCCGCCCAGGCGCTTCCCGGATTCATCGAAGAAGGCGATCTCAGCCGAAAGCCCGTTGGGCCCGTCCACTTCAGCGGCGAACCCGCCGGTGTAGAAAGTTGTGTCGCCCAGCGTGTAGCCTTCGTCGATCTCGGGTTCGATCACCCTACCGTCAACGACGGAGAAGACGGTCGATACATACTAAGGAGTTCGTAAGTAAGTTGAGTCAGGCCGTGATGTAGGCCAGATTCGGGTCGCGGAAAAATCCCTGGACCAGTTGTGGGATTCTCTGCAGTCGGCGTAACGCGTTGGTGGCCTTGTTCTT
>Ga0209347_1003432_pt1 | contig 18498 bp, 19 predicted proteins | sample AutmiccommuBRH23_FD_187382 | JGI IMG/M metagenome (GOLD analysis project Ga0209347, IMG submission 187382) | Deep subsurface microbial communities from Mt. Terri, Switzerland - Autotrophic microbial communities BRH/23 (SPAdes) (version 2) | ecosystem: Environmental > Aquatic > Deep subsurface >...
CGTCCATTCCGGGAGCCTAGCGACCCCACCGCTTCGAGTGCTCCAGCGAGGACGAGCACGACCCAGGGCACGACAGCCCCAGTCCGGCCGTCTTGTTGCAGGGCGGGTGCGGCTCCCTCGTCCGCCAGCGACGTCGGCGCTCTGGCTGCGATCCTGGGTCGTTTCGGCGGTGGCGTGCAGATCGGGCGATTCCATCAGGTATCACCCGGCTGGGGTCTAGCCTCTGATCAAGGTCAGGGGTTGCGCCGATCCGACCTGGGTCCCTTTCGTGAGGGGGTCGCCGTGGAACGCGACTATCTCGACTTCGAGGTCTCCATCGAGAACACCGCCACCGGGCAGGTCGCCCGGGTGACGAGCTCGCCCGCAGGCAGCGGCGTGGCGCCCTTCTCACTGCCGTTCAAGCCGGTCGAGCTGGCCCAGTTCATGACCGCGGTCGGGCCGCCGCGCGTCGCGTCGCGGCGGCTCGTGCCGGCCGAGACCCGCGTGATGGACGTCAAGGACTACGGCAAGCGACTCGGCGACGCGTTGTTCTCCGGTGACGTGGGCCGCCTCTTCCGCCAGAGCCTCTCGAGCGCGAAGCAGCAGGGGTCGGGGCTTCGGGTACGCCTCGGCCTCGAGGCTGCTCCGGACCTCGAGCCGGTCCCGTGGGAGTACCTCTACGACAGCGAGCTCGGGCGGTTCCTCACCCTGTCCTCCCAGACGCCGATCGTCCGCTCCCTCGACGCGCTTGACGTACCGGCCGCGGTCCGGGTCGCTGCCCCGCTGCGCGTGCTCGTCATGATCTCGAGCCCGTCGGACCTGCCGGCGCTCGCTGTGGCGCACGAGGAGGAGCTACTGCGGGCCACGACCGCAGACCTCGTCGCGAGCGGCCGGCTCGAGCTCGTCGTCCTGACGGAAGCGACGCTGATCGGACTGCAGCGGGCTCTGCTCGACAGCTTCCACGTCTTCCACTTCATCGGCCACGGCGGTTTCGACCAGGGCGCCGACGAGGGGGTGCTCGTCCTGGAACGTGAGGACGGGACCGGCCATCGAGTCGGCGCGTCACGACTCGGGACCCTGCTCCACGACGCGGACGCCATGCAGCTCGTCGTGCTCAACGCCTGCGAGGGGGCGCGGACGAGCGGCCGGGACGCCTTCTCCGGGGTGGCCCAAGCGCTCGTCCGTCAGGGGCTGCCCGCCGTGGTCGCCATGCAGACGGAGATCTCCGACCGGGCAGCCCTCGTCTTCAGCCACGAGTTCTACTACTTCCTCACACGAGGTCTGCCGATCGACTCGGCCATCTGCGAGGTGCGCAAGGCGATGGCGACCTCTGACGAGGCCTCGGAGTGGGGCACTGCAGTGCTCGTTCGGTCGGGCGCCGACCAGCCCTTCGACGTGTCGGCACTGGGCGGTCTCGCCGAGCCGGCACCGGAAGGGCGGCTCGAGTCGCTCTATGCCGCTGCACAGTCGTCCCTGGAATCCGCGACTCCCCAGGCGGCGGTGCCGATTCTCGAGCAGATCGCGTCCGAACGCCCGGACTTCGCTGATGTGACCGTCCTGCTCGAGGCCATCAAGGTGACCCCTGAACTGCCTCCACCGCCTCCGTCAGGACGGCCCGCCGAGGGGCTCCCACCTCCCCCGGGCACGCCTCCGTTCCCGCCCCAGGCAAGGCCCCTTCTCCAGTCCCCACCGCCCTCGGGGACTTCGGAGCCACCGAGGCCAGCCCCGCAGGCCGCGCCAGTGGGCCCGCCCACTGGGCAGGCGGTCAACGCGCCACCCCGGGGAGCAACCGGCACGGGGCAGGGCCAGCAGGTCCAGCAGGTCCAGCAGGTCCGGCAGGTCCGGCAGGGTCACAAGGCCCCTGGAACCGGGTGGAAGTGGCTCGCCGGCGTCCTGGCCGTCCTGCTCGTCGCTGTGGTCGCCTTCATCATCTGGGCGGTGAGCGTGGCCGATGATCCCGCAGCGACCGATCCCGGGGCCACCCCCCCGGTCGTTGCCGGCCCGGAGGCGTCGCGCGCCTCCGAGGGATCGAGCCCCAGCGAGCACGCCGATCCCGCAGTCGTCGCGTGCGGCCCCGCCGCGGCCATCCCGTCCGGGGAGGCCCAGCTGCTCGTCGGATGCGCAACTACGGCACCAGTGATCGACGCCAGCTTCGGAGAGTGGGACAGCGTCGAACCGGTCAGCATCGACTCCGTGATCTTCCCCAAGAGTGGCGCCAACCCCAACGGCGTACACGGCGAGGTGCGGCTGCTCTGGGACCGCGATGCGATCTATCTCATGGCGGACGTCGTCGACCCCGTGGTGACGGAGGTCGTCCGGGAGGACGAGCCCGATCAGTACTGGCGCGGGGACTCGATCTCCCTCGAGATCGGGCCAGATGCACGAAACCTGAGCAGAGGTGCCTTTGTTCGCACCGGAATCGACCGGCACGTCATCATCGGGGTCGCGCCAGGTGACGTTGCCCGGGGAGCGATCAATGTTGCGGAGGGCAGGGACTTCCCGCCGGGTGGTGCCGCGCCAGAGATCGAAGCCGCGCTGTCCCGCACCGACCTCGGCTATCGCATCGAGGCTCGGGTGCCGTGGACCGTGCTCGACCTCCACACCCCCGCCCGGGGCGACGTGCTCGCCGGCCAGGTCAACATCAGTGATGCCAAGCTCGATCCGTGGAACCACCTGGCGATGATCAGCAGCAACCCGGAGCGAGTCGTTCAGATCCACCCCGGTCTGTGGCAGGACATCGTCCTCGGCGACCCGGCCTGAGCGAGGACCTCGTGGCGAGCCTGCACGCCCTCCTCGTCGGGATCGACGCCTACCCGGATCCGGTGCCACCGCTCATCGGGTGCGTCAACGACGTCAGGGCGATGGCCGACACCTTGGCGGCCCGCGTGCCGCCGGAGGACCTGCACCTGCTCGTGCTCGCCGACGAGCAGGCGACGCGCCGAGCCGTCACCGACGCGATCCGGACCCACCTCGTCGGCGGGGGCGCCGACTCAATTGCCCTCCTCTACTTCAGCGGCCACGGTTCCCAGCAGCACGCGCCCCCAGAGCTGTGGCCACAGGAGCCGGACCGACGCAACGAGACGCTCGTCCTCGTCGACAGCCGTGCGCCGGGCGGATGGGACCTCGCTGACAAGGAGCTGAGCGGCCTGCTGGCGATGGTGGGCGGCACGGTCGGGCACCTGCTGGTCGTCCTCGACTGCTGCCACTCGGGGGACGGGACACGGGACGCCAACGGCTCGGTTCGGCTGCGACTCGCCCCTGAGGATCCTCGACCGCGCCCGTGGAGCACCTTCGTCCCCGAATCCGCCCTGGCGGTCGACCAGACCGGTGGCGCGGGGACGACCCGCTCGAGCTCCCGCTCCCTGTGGTCCGCCCCGGCCGGGCCGAACCACGTGCTCCTCGCTGCCTGTCGCGCGTCGGAGACGGCGAAGGAGCTGACCATCGGAGGGCGAGGACGCGGTGCCATGTCGGTCGCCCTCGAGAAGGCACTGCGCGAGAACCGGGGTCAGCTCACCTACCGCGACATCCATCGATTCGTGACTGCAGGTGTGCTGACTCGGGTCGAGGACCAGCACCCACAGCTCGAGACCGGCGACGCCGCCGACCTCGACCGCGCCTTCCTCGGCGGCGTGCTGCCGGCCCGTCCCATGCAGCTGACGCTGAGCCGGCTCCCGGATGGATGGAGCATCGACGCGGGGGCAGTCCACGGCATCCCCGAGCCGATTGGCGAGGATACGACCGAGCTCGCGGTCTATGCCCTGGCTGGAGAGACCGACGGTGCACCCCTCGCGGAGGCCGCCGTCACCCGGGTGCTGCCCGACCGTTCCCTGGTCAGCATCGCTCCGGACCTGGACCCCGGCTTCGTCTACCGGGCCGTCGTCAAGACGATCCCCCTCAAACCGCTCGATGTCGCGATCGTCGGGGAGCACGCGGGAACCGTCGCGCTGCACGAGGCCGCCGACGCTGCGGACACGACGCTGATCCGGGTGACCGAGGACGTCGCGGGCGCGGACCTGGTGGTCCGGGCTCTCCCGGACGGCTTCGCCATCAGCCGACCGGGCGTCACCCGCCCGCTCGTGCCCGTCGTGGCGGGGCACCACCGCGAGGAGCGCACGATCGTTGCCCTCGAGCGAGTGGCGCGATGGCTCCGCCTCTCGTCGTTGAACAACCCCGCGACAGAGCTGCCACCAGGATCGGTGCAGGTTGCCGTCAGTTCCCCGTACGGCCAGCTGGGAGCCGACGGACGACTGGAGATCTCGTACGACGGTGAGCGCGCCCCGACCTTCACCGTCACCCTGACGAACACGACGACGCGGCCACTCTGGTCCGCGCTGCTCGACCTCACGGAGGCCTACGGCATCTTCACCGACGCCTTCCCGTCCGGGTCCACCTCGCTCGACCCGGGTGCGTCCGTCGAGGTCGCACTGGCCGGCCAGCTGTCCGACGAGCTATGGCAGGCGGGGACCGTCATGGTCACGGACCACCTCAAGATCGTCACCAGCACCTTGGAGTTCGATCCGCGCTCGCTCGAGCAGCCCGAGCTGGACGTGGATGTCGCCCGGGCTCCACCGGTCGTGCGGGGAGGCGGGCAACCGCACTCGACCCTGGACCGGCTGCTGGTGCGGGTCGCGACGCGGAGCGGGACGGCCGCCCCCCCGGGCGCGGTGGCCGACTGGCGCACCGACGACCTCTACGTCGTGACGAGGCGGCCGGCGCCCGACTGATCGTCCCGGACTCGGATGCGGCCACGGTTCGGGCTGCATTCGCGCGGCCGGGGAGGGACGTCGTACCGTGGGCACGCCCTGCCCCGGACCGCCCTCCACACCGATCCAGGAGATCTCATGAGCCCGTCCCCGAGCCCCACTCGCGACCTCGCCCTGACCGCAACCTTCGCCGGCTTCATCGCCGTCCTCGGCCTCGTCCCGGCCTTCTCGCCGTTCGGCTTCCCGGTGCCCATCACGGTCCAGTCGCTCGGCATCATGATCGCCGGTGCGGTGCTCGGTGCCCGCCGTGGCGCGGCGGCCGTGCTCCTCTTCCTCTTCCTCGTCGCCCTCGGGCTCCCCCTGCTGTCCGGCGGGCGAGGTGGTCTCGGGGTCTTCGTAGGACCCAGCGTCGGCTACCTCGTCGGCTTCCCCGTCGCCGCGTTCGTCATCGGCGCACTCATCGTCCGACGCGGCGCGCCCTACCACACCGGCTACGGCTTGGTCGCCATCGTCCTCGGCGGCATCATCGTCCTCTACGCGATCGGGGTGCCCGCCACCGCTTGGCGAGCTGGCATCAGCCTTCCTGCTGCCATGGCCGGCAGCGCCCTCTTCCTCGTCGGCGACCTGGCCAAGGCCGTCCTCGCCACTCTGGTGGCCGGCGCCGTGCATCGCGGCTACCCGGGGCTGTTGCCGCAGCGCGGCACAGCGGCGGAACACGACCGGCACGTCGCATTCCCGGACGAGCCCCGTACCTCCGCCAGAGCGAGTTCGCGGACGCCGCGCGCGAGCGCGTGACGAGCGCGCTCTGACGACGCGGCGCCGCGCTCAGTCGTCGACACCACGGGCGACGAGCGCGTCCGCCAGTCGGTCGGCGTGGCGCAGCGTGCGCAGGACGAGCGGCACGATGAAGGCCAGCGGACTCGACCCGGCCCCCCTGGCCAGCTGCGCCTGTCGGACCTCGCGCGCGAGCTCGATGATGACCGCGACGGAGCGGATGCCGAGCGCGACGAGCAGGCCCACTCGCTCAGGGTCGACTCCGACTCGCCTCAGCGGCCGGAGCGAACGGACCACGACGTCGACGATCGCCGTCGCGCGCGTCGTCAGGCTGACCAAGGCCGCGAGCAGGACCAGACCCAGCATGCCCCCGACGACGACCACCGCCCGCTCCCACCCGGCGACGACGACCTGGAACGCGGCCAGTGCCCCGAGGAACCAGCCGAGCGGCCGGACCTGGTCGAGCGCGGTGCGCCACGGGACCCGAGCCGCCCCGTAGAGGAGCGCGACCACGCCGAGCGCGAGCGCCACCTGCCAGGGCCGGCTCAGAGCGAAGGTGGCCGCCGCCGCGACGACGAGGCAGACCAGCTTGGTGCCCGCAGGGAGCCGGTGGACGAGGCTGTCGCGCGGGACGTAGACGGCGAGGGCGCTCACAGCACGAGCCGACGGTAGGCCTCGACCGCCTCGCCGGGCGGACCGTCGAAGCGCAACCGCGCCTCGTGGAAGACGAGGACGCGCTCGAAGTCCTCGACCAGGTCGAGGTGATGCGTCACGAGGACGACCTGCTGACGAAGCCCGGCGACCACCTGACGCACCCGGTGGGCGTTGACGAGGTCGAGCAGGGTCGTCGGCTCGTCCATGACGACGACGTCCGGGTCGGTGACGAGGACCGCAGCCAGGGCGAGCAGCTGCTTCTGGCCGCCCGAGAGCAGGTGAGCCGGGTGGTCCCGGTGCCCTTGCAGGCCGTACGCCTCCAAAGCCGCGTCGACCCGTGCCGCCACCTCCTGCTTGGACAGCCCGCGGCGGCGAAGCCCGAAGGCCACGTCCTCCCCCACCGTGGGCATGACGATCTGGGCGTCGGGGTCCGTGAAGCAGAACCCGACCCGGCGCCGGATCGCCCGGGCGTCCTTGGCGGTGTCCAGCCCGTCGACCCGGACCGCACCGGCGGTGGGAACGACGAGGGCGTTGATCATCCGCACGAACGTCGACTTGCCGGAGCCGTTGGCGCCGATGACACCCACTCGGTGCTCGGTGAGCCGCAGGGAGACATCCTCCAGCACGGTCCGCTCCGACCCGGACACCGGATAGGCGTGCCGGACGGCATCGAACTCGATCACCGGCATGCTTCCACCACCACGGCGGTGCCCTGACCGCCGCCGGCCGCGATCGCAGCCAGACCGTACCGGCCCCGGTCCTGACGCACGAGCTGGGTGAACAGGCGCACGACGAGGACAGCGCCGCTCGCTCCCCACGGGTGGCCGAGCGCCAGAGCGCCACCTCCGGGGCACACGCGACCCGGGTCCAGCCCGAGCGCGTCACAGCAGGCGAGGACCTGCCCCGCAAACGCCTCGTTGACCTCGACGACGTCGAGGTCGTCGATCCCGAGGCCGGCCTCGGCCAGGGCGAGCTCCACGGCGGGGACGAGCCCCAGTCCAGGTCGGCCCGGATTCACGCCCGCCGACGCCGCCCCGAGGACCCGAAGGCCCGGCCGGCCGACCGCGGTCCCCCGGACCGCCCGCACGATGCCGACCGCGGCCGCCCCGTCGTTGACGCCGCACGAGTTGCCCACCGTCACGGTGCCGCCCTCCCGGAAGGCGGCCGGGAAACGAGCCAGCAGCTGCGGGGTCAGGCCCGGCTTGGGCCGCTCGTCCGCGAGGATGCCGCCCACCTGGACGATCTCGTCGTCGAACTCGCCCCGCGCGGCAGCCAGCGCGGCGCGCGCGTGGGACTCGGCGGCATACGCGTCCTGTCGCTCGCGGGTGACGCCACGCTCGAGCGCGAGCAGGTCGGCGGCCAGCCCCATGTCGATGTCGTCCGGGAGCGGCGCGAACGGTGCCCGCTCATAGCGCTCCGGCGGCCGCCCGTCCTGCGGCGGCCAGGAGCGCCAGGGAGCCGTCGACGCGCTCTCGACCCCACCCGCGACGATGGGTCCTGAGCCGGCGCTGACGAGCCGCGCCGCGAGCTCGATGGCCGCCAGCCCACTGGCGCACTGGCGGTCCACGGTGATCGCCGGCACGGCTGCGGGGAGGCCCGCAGTGAGGCTGGCCACCCGGGCGATATCGCCACCCGGCCCCATGCAGTTGCCGAGGATCACCTCGGCCGGCTGGCTCCCGAGCTCCGTTGCCACGGCTGCGACGACCGCAGCACCGAGCGTGGCGGCCGACACGCCGGCGAGGCCGCGACCCGCCGTCCCGATCGGCGTGCGGCGCGCCGCGACGATGAACGCCTCGGTCATGGCGTCACCTCCCCAGCGCGGCACGGTCGACCTTGCCGGCCTCGGTCAGGGGCAGCTCAGGGACGACGCGCCACACTCGAGGCCGGTGGCTGACGGGCAGCCGGGCCCGAGCCACCTGCTCCAGGCCGGCCCGGTCCCGCCCATCGGTCAGGGTGACCGCGACGACCTCGCCGAGGCTCGGGTGGGGCACGCCGTGGACGACAACGGTCCCGCGTGCGACGGGACGGAGCACGGCTTCGACATCGGAGACGAGCACCGTGGCGCCCGCGGTCACGACGGCGTCAGGCCGCCCGAGGACCGTGAGCACGCTTCCGTCGAGCCGCCCGAGGTCGCCCACCGACGCCCAGCCGTCCTCGGCGCGTCGCAGCGAACCCGGCGGCCCGTCGTAGCCGTCGCAGACCCAGTCGGACCGCACCCAGATGGTCCCCGTGACCGGCTCGTCGCGGACCTCCACCTCAACCCCCGGGAAGGGACGCAGCCGGCCGTCACCGGCGTCGGACGCGGCGACGAAGCTCAGCTCGGCCGCCCCGTAGTAGTGGTCGATCCGCAGACCCCGCTGCCGGGCCGCCGCGGCCACTCCGTCGGGGAGCCCGGCCCCGGCGACCACGATCCGCGCGCCCGCTGGCAGATCACTCCCACGCCGCTCCAGCTGGGCGGGGGTCAGGCAGGCGTGGGTCGCCGACTGCGCGCCGGCGACGAGCTCGGCACCGGCCCAGGCGGCATGCACCGCCGCGAAGAGGTTCATCGTCGACCGCAGGGTGCCGGGCACCCAGACCCGCGCTCCACGCCGCACCCCGGTCAGGTCCGAGTAGGCGGGGAAGCATCCCCACCAGGACTCCGTCGTGCGCAGCACCCGCCGGGGGGTCGGGCCGGTGCTCCCCGAGGTGGTGAGCGACAGCGCTGCGCCGGTGCGGCGGGCCGAGAGCACCGCGGCGACCGGGTCGGTGTGCTCCTCCGGCCGGACGTGGTCCGTCATGGATCCTCCTGGGCGGATGCGACGAAGGGCCGGACACCCGGTCCGGCCCTTCGTCATCTGGTGGAGCTGAGGGGACTCGAACCCCTGACCCCCTCCATGCCATGGAGGTGCGCTACCAGCTGCGCCACAGCCCCGTCGGACCTCACTTCCGTGAAGTGCCTGCGTCACTCTAGCCAATGAAGGCGCCCGAGCCCAAATCCACGGTCATGCCACCACGCCGCCAGGGTCATGCCTTCCACGGGCCGAGGTTCCACCCCGAGATCCGCCATCGCGACATCGCGCTGAAGCTCTTGCTGCCCTCGACGAGCTCGATCCAGTGGCAGTTGTCGATCCCGCGGAACACGGCATCCGAAACGTCCTGGTCGAGCCCGACCAGGTCGGTCGCGGCGATCCGGCCGGACACCCCGTGCGCCACGATGAGCGCCGTCTCGCCGGGCAGGAGCTCCCGCTCGACCTCCCGGACGGACTGCCCCACGCGGTGGGCCACCTCTGCCCGGGTCTCCCCCGTGACGCCCCGGGGCACGTCCTCGCCACGGTCGAGCGCGGCGATCGTCTCCGGGTACCTCGCCCTCACCTCGTCGGCGTGCAGCCCCTGCCACTCGCCGACATGGACCTCACGGAGGCGCGCGTCGAGTCGCACCTCGAGACCCGCCAGGGAGGCGACGGCATCGGCCGTCGCCGCCGCACGCTGCAGGTCGCTGGACACGAGCAGGGCAGGTCGGTAGGCAGCCAGGTGCGGCGCAGCCGCCGCCACCTGGGCCCGGCCCGTCTCGGAGAGCTCGGTGTCCTTGTGGCCCTGCCAGACCCGGGCTGCGTTGTCCACGGTCTCTGCGTGGCGCATGATCACGATCCGGCGGGCCGCGGGCGAAGATCCCGGCGCGGCATTCACGGCGTGGCGCCCGACCCGCCGTCCGACCCGTCCGACCCGTCCGACCCGTCCGGGGAGCTGGACGCACCAGGCCGGGCCGGGGACTCGATCGCCGTCAGGTCGATCTCAGGGCAGTCCTTCCACAGCCGCTCGAGCGCGTAGTACTCGCGCTCGTCCTCGTGCTGGATGTGCACGATGATGTCGCCGAAGTCGATGAGGACCCAGCGCCCGTCGCGTTCCCCCTCACGCCGGATCGGCTTGGACCCCAGCTCGCGGAGCCGGTCCTCCACCTCGTCGACGATGGCGCCGATCTGTCGCTCGGAGGGCGCCGAGGCGATGACGAAGACATCGGTCAGCGGCATCTGGTCGCTGACGTCGATGGCCGTCACCCGCTCGGCGATCTTCTCCTCGGCGGCGTCGGCAGCCGCCTTGGCGAGCTGGAGCGCATGGGTTGTTGCTGTCACTGGTCTCCTTGCAGAGGAACTGACGTGCGTCGGGGCGAGGTGATCCGCGCCCGGAGGGGCTCGACGGGTGGCGCCCCACACGCTCCGCCGGTGTAGAGGCAGTACTTGTTGATGTACTGGACGACGCCATCGGGGACGAGGTACCAGACCGGCTCCCCCTCGGCCACCCGGGCGCGGCAGTCCGTCGAGCTGATCGCCATCGCCGGCACCTCCTGCAGGGTGACGCGGTCCTCGGGAAGGCCCTTGTCCGAGAGCAGGTGCCCAGGGCGCGTGACGCCGATGAAGTGCGCGAGCTGCCAGAGCCGCTCGGCGTCCTTCCACCCGAGGATGTCGGCGAGCGCGTCAGCGCCGGTGATGAAGAACAGCTCGTCGTCGGGCAGCTCGGCGCGCAGGTCGCGGAGCGTGTCGATCGTGTAGGTCGGCCCGGGTCGGTCGATGTCGACGCGGCTCACGGTGAACCGCGGGTTGGACGCCGTCGCGATCACCGTCATGAGGTAGCGGTGCTCGGCCGGGGAGACCTCGGCGTGCGACTTCTGCCAGGGCTGGCCGGTGGGGACGAAGATGACCTGCTCGAGTCCGAACAGGGCCTGCACCTCGCTGGCCGCCACGAGGTGGCCATGGTGGATGGGGTCGAAGGTCCCACCCATGACCCCGATGCGGCGGCGCGTGCTCAGTGGTGCGTCCCCTCCACGTGGCCGGGGTGGCTCGGGTGCCCCTCGATCTGGATCCGGCCGTGCTGGTCGACGTGGGTCGACATCGGCACCTTGTGGGCGGTGTTGCGGAAGGACCAGGTGACGCCGAGCGCCACGAGGAAGAGCGCGAAGGTGATGAGGAAGTACGCGATGAACGGCATGGGCAGCTCGCGCGCGGCTTCCTCGCCCTGCGCGACCAGGGTCAGGACACGATCAGACATGCGGCACAGCGTACCTCCCAAGGGGCTCGGTCCGGAGCGACCGTGCGGCGCTCGAGACCGCGCCCCCGGGCCGTAGGCTGTTTCCCATGGTCCCCGAGCTGTCCGTCGTCATCCCCATGTACAACGAGGAGGACGTGCTCCCGCTGCTCGTCCAGCGGCTGCGTCCCCTCCTCGACGGCATGGACGTGGCGTACGAGGTGGTGGCCGTGGACGACGGCAGCACGGACCTGACTCCCGCCCTGCTGCACCGGTACCACCGCGAGTGGCCGGCCCTGCGCGTGCTCCGCCTCCGCGCCAACGCCGGGCACCAGGCCGCGATCTCGGCCGGCCTCGCCACCGCCCGGGGCGCCTACGTCGTCACGCTCGACGCGGACCTGCAGGACCCTCCCGAGGTCATCCCGGAGATGCTGTCGGCGGCGAGGCGGGACAACGTCGACGTCGTCTACGGCGTGCGCAGCGACCGGTCGTCGGACACGTGGTTCAAGCGGGTGTCGGCCCAGACCTTCTACCGGTTCATCCGGGTCATGTCCGGCACGTCGGCCCACGCGGATGCCGGGGACTTCCGCCTCATGTCGCGGGCCACGGTGGATGCCGTCAACAGTCTCCCGGAGCACAACCGGGTGCTCCGCTTCGTCGTGCCGGCCCTCGGCTTCCCCTCGGACACCGTCGAGTACAAGCGTGAGGAGCGCGCGGCAGGATCGACGAAGTACCCGCTCATCAAGATGATCCGCCTCTCGGTCGACTCGCTGACGGGCATCTCGACGGCACCGTTGCGGCTCGCGACGATCGCCGGGTTCGTCGGCGCCGTCCTCGCTCTCCTGCTCATCGGCTACGGGCTCGTCGCCCGCGCCCAGGGCCACACCGTGGCCGGCTGGACCTCCACGGTGGCCATCGTCGCCGGGGTGGGCGCCGTGCAGCTGGTCTGCGTGGGCATCCTCGGTGAGTACATCGGCCGGATGTACGCGCAGCTGCAAGGGCGCCCGACCTACTTCGTCGCGTACGACTCCCTCACGGAGAGCTCGCCGCAGCACGGGCCGACCGACACGCCGCTGCCGGCCACGCCCCGTGAGGAACACATCCCGACGCAGACGGTGCGGGCCGACACCGACGGCTCGCCCGGCACGCCTGCGCGAATGCGCTGAGTGCCACCCGGTCCGCCCCGACCATCACTGCCGGGGGCGGGCCGTGACGAGCAGGCTGACACCGGGCAGGCCACCGACCGGCAGGTACCGTTCGGCGGTGATGATGGCGCGCAGCCCCGTGTTGACGATCGGGTGCAGGTCCTCGAGGTCCGAGCCGGTCGAGGCTCGCCGCCGGAAGGCCACCACGGGTCGGAGCAGGACGTTCCAGGAGCGGACGCTGTCGATGACGAAGCCGCCCCGCTCCAGCAGGGCGAGCAGCTCGGGACGGGTGTAGCGGCGCAGGTGGTGCACGGCCTCGTCGTGTGCGGACCACAGCCGTGGGTCGGCGGGGACGGCGACGAGGTACGTGCCGCTCGGCTTGAGCACGCGGTGGGCCTCGCGGACGGCGCCGTCGTCGTCGGCGAGGTGCTCGAGGATGTCGAAGGCGACGACGAGGTCCTGGGTGTCGTCGGCGAGGGGCAGGCGGGTCGCGTCGGACCGGAGCACCGGCAGCCCCCGTTCGTGCGCGACGGCGGCGCCCTCGGCGCTGTACTCGAGAGCCGTCGCCTCCCAGCCGGCGCGTTGCAGCACCATCGTGTTGCCGCCGCCGGCAGCCCCGATGTCGATGGCCCGGCCGGGGGTCAGGCCCCGGATCGCCTCCGCGAGCAGGTGTCGCCGCTCGCGGTACCACCAGTGCTGCCCCTCGAGCTGAGCGAGCTTGCGGACCTCAGTGCCCTCCATGCCGCGCCATCATGCCAGTGCGCAGAGGTGGATGGGCGAGTGGGCGCCGCGGTCGGCCGAGTCAGCGGATCTGGCCGTCGCCCTCGACGATCCACTTCGTCGTCGTCAGCTCCGGCAGCGCCATCGGCCCCCGGGCGTGCAGCTTCTGCGTCGAGATCCCGATCTCGGCACCGAAGCCGAACTCGCCTCCGTCGGTGAAGCGGGTGCTCGCGTTGACCATGACCACGGCTGCGTCGACCTCGGCCGTGAAGCGCCGTGCGGCTGCGCGGTCCTCCGTGACGATGGCCTCGGTGTGCCCGGAGCCGTGTCGGCGGATGTGCTCCATCGCCGCGTCCAGGTCGTCGACGACGGCGACGTTCATCTCGAGTGCGAGCCACTCCGTGTCGAAGTCCTGCTCCGAAGCGATGGCGTATGCCGCTGAGCTGGCTTCCGCGTAGGGCCTGACGTCGGGCGTGACGTGCAGCTTCACCTGCGCGTTGGCGAGGTCGGTGAGCACCTTGGGGAGGAAGTCCGCGGCCACCTCACGGTGGACGAGCAGCGACTCGGCCGCGTTGCACACGCTCGGACGGTGCGTCTTGGCGTTGATCGTGATCGCGGCGGCCTGGTCGAGGTCGGCGGCTCGGTCGACGTAGACGTGGCACACCCCGACCCCTGTCTCGATGACCGGGACGGTGGACTCGCGCACGACGGTCTGAATGAGGTCGGCTCCCCCGCGCGGGATGACGAGGTCGACGCGGCCGCGCGCGGTCATGAGGGCTCGGGCGGCGTCGCGGCCGCCCTCTCCGAGGAGGGTGATGGCGTCCTCCGGCAGGCCCTGACCGGCCAGGGCGAGGCGCAACGCGATGACGGTCGCCCAGTTCGTGGCCCCGGCTGCGGACCCGCCGCGGAGGATCACCGCGTTGCCCGACTTCAGGCCGAGTCCGGCTGCGTCGACGGTGACGTTGGGCCGAGCCTCGTAGATCATCCCGATGACGCCCATCGGCACACGGACCTGGCGGATCTGGAGCCCGTTGGGCAGCGTCGAGCCCCGGACGATCTCGCCGACCGGGTCGGGCAGCGCCGCGATGTCCCGCAGGCCCTGGGCGGAGGCTGCGACGCGCTGCTCGTCGAGGCGGAGCCGGTCCTGGAGGGCCTCGCTCATGCCGTTGGCGCGGCCGCGGTCGAGGTCCTGGGCGTTGGCCTGGAGGATCTGCGGGGTGGCGACGACGAGGGCGTCGGCGAGCGCATGGAGGGTGGCGTCCTTCTCGGCACGGCTCAGCTGGGCGAGCCGGCGGGAGGCGACGCGGGCCCGGTCGGCGAGCTGGTTGACGTGCTCGACGACCGAGGGGTCGATGGTGTGGGACATGGTTCAAGGGTAGGCGCCCCACCCTCTCAGCGGTCCCGCGCGTCCGTTGCCCGGTGGTCTGCCGCGTCCTTCCCGGGCACCCCGGGATGCGCGTTCGCGGCCAGGTCGCTATGGTTCTGACCGTCCTTCACGGGAGTCCGGAGCACCGGGCTGAGAGGGGGCTGACGCAGCCCCGACCGTCCCAACCTGATCCGGATCATGCCGGCGCAGGGACCAAGGAGTTGCGATGACGCAGAGTCCCCGGCCGTTCCCACGGCTGCACGTCCTCACCGATACCCGTGGCGGGCGCGACCCCCTCCGCGAGGTGCGGTGCGCGATCGCCACCGGCCGGGCGGCGGTCCAGGTGCGGGCCAAGGACCACACGGACCGCGAGGTCCTCGCCCTCACCACCGCGATCCTCGGGCTGGCCCGTCCCGCAGGCACGCTCGTCATCGTGGATGACCGCGTCGACGTCGCGTTGGCCGCCGGCGCGGACGGCGTGCACCTCGGGGCCACCGACCTCCCCGTCGCAGCGGTCCGACGCGTCGTTCCCGCAGGCTTCGTCGTCGGAGCCACGGTGCGCACCCCCGACATGGCACGCGCCGCCGAGTCGGCCGGCGCCACCTATCTCGGCGCCGGACCGGCTCATGCGACGACCACCAAGGCCGGCCTCCCAGAACCACTCGGACCACCCGGCATCCGTGCCGTCACCGCAGCCACGGGGCTGCCCGTCATCGCGATCGGTGGTGTCACCCCCGAGCTCGTCCCCGCCCTGCTCGCCGCCGGCGCGCACGGCGTCGCCGTCGTCGCCGCACTGTCCGAGGCAGCCGACCCGGCCGCGACGGCAGCGGCTCTCACCGCTGCGCTGGTCGGTCCGTGCCAGTGCGACGGCGAGCCAGCCGACGGTCGGATCGAGGTCCGCCGGTGAGCACGGCACCGGGACGAGGTGCCGCGGTGACCCCGGCAGCCGCCCAGGACCGGCACTCGGCCCTCGTGGAGTCAGGGGTCTCCACGAGGGTCCGGGTCGCCGTCATCGGTGGCGGCATCATCGGGCTCGCGAGCGCCTGGCAGCTGGCTCGGGCGGGCTGTCAGGTGACGGTGCTCGACCCGGGCGTCGCGGGGGGAGCCACGCACGCCGCCGCCGGGATGATCACCCCGTCGAGCGAGGCCACCTTCGGACAGGAGGCACTCCTGGCGGCGAGCACGGCGTCCGCCGGTCGCTGGCCTGCCTTCGCCGCCGACCTCGCCGCCGACTCCGGGCTGCCCATCGACCTGCGCCGCGAAGGCACCCTCTTCGTCGCGGCCGACCACGACGACGAGCAGGTCCTCGCCCGGCAGGCCCGCCTCCTCGAGCGGCACCACCGGGCCGTCGAGCGGCTCCCGAGCCGGGCGGCCCGTCGCCTCGAACCGGCGCTGTCGCCTCGCCTCGCCGGCTGCCTCGTCATCGAGGACGAGTCGGCCGTGGACCCGAGGCGCGTCGCCCACGCCCTCCGCATCGCCATCACCAGCCGCGGGGGCGAGTTCCGCCCCGTGCTGGCCCGCCCGCGGCTCCGGGACCGTCGCATCGTCGGTGCGGAGCCCGCCGTGGAGCCGACCCGCCGGTCCGTGGAGCCGGGCGGGCACGCTCGGCCCCACCCGAGCCACGCGGACGTCACCGTGCTCGCGGCAGGGTGGGCCACGTCCGGGCTCGCGGCCCACCTGGGGCTGCGGGTCCCCATCCGTCCGCTCAAGGGCCAGGTGCTGCGGCTCCGACCGGCCGCGCCCGACGTCCTGCACCGCATCGTCCGGGCATCCGTGCACGGCCGGTTCGTCTATCTCGTGCCCCGCTCCGACGGCGAGGTCGTCGTCGGCGCCACGAGCGAGGACGTGGGGGCCGACCCGAGCGTCACCGCCGGCGCGGTCCACGACCTGCTCCACGACGCCATCGAGATCGTCCCCGAGCTGTCCGAGGCGGCGCTCGTCGAGTCCACCGCCGGGCTGCGCCCCGCCACCCCGGACAACCTCCCGGTCGTCGGGCCGTCCGGCGTCGACGGGCTCGTCGTCGCCGCCGGCCACGGGCGGGACGGCATTCTCCTGGCACCGCTGACGGCCGACGCCGTCGTCGCGCACGTCCTCGGTCTCCCGCAGCCGGAGCACGCCGACCACTTCGACCCACGACGCTTCTGCACCCAGGAGGACGAGTGAACGTCATCGTCAACGGCGAGCAGCACCGAATCGAGCCGGGCACCACGGTCGCCGCGCTCGTCGGCACCCTCGGTCTGCCGAGCCGCGGCATCGCCATCGCACTCGACCGGGTCATCGTCCCGCGCTCGCGCTGGGCCACCGAGGTGCTCAGTCCCGGAGCGGAGCTCGAGGTCGTCACCGCAATGCAGGGCGGCTGACATGGCCGGCACACCCTCACGGCCCGACCCGGACACCATCGACGGGCGGCCCACCATCGACGGCCCCCTCACCATCGACGGCACCGAGCTCGGCTCCCGGCTCATCCTGGGCACCGGGGGCGCGACGAGCCACGCCTCCCTGGAGGCGGCGGTCCGCGCCTCCGGGACCGAGCTCGTCACCGTCGCGCTGCGCCGCGTGCCGAAGGACGGCGTCGGCGGGCTGCTCGACCTCCTCGGAGACTGCGGTGTCCGGCTGCTGCCCAACACCGCGGGGTGTCGCACGGCCCGCGACGCGCTCCTCACGGCCCGGCTCGGACGGGAGGCCCTCGAGACCAGCTGGGTCAAGCTCGAGGTGATCGCGGACGACCGGACGCTGCTCCCCGACGTCGTCGAGACCATCGACGCGGCAGAGCAGCTGGTGCGGGACGGTTTCGTGGTGCTGCCCTACACGAACGACGACCCGATCGCGGCCCAGCGCCTCGTCGACGCCGGCTGCGCGGCGGTCATGCCTCTCGGCGCGCCGATCGGCAGCGGCCTGGGGATCCGCAACCCCCATGCCATCGAGCTGATCCGTGAGCTCGTCGACGTGCCGGTCATCCTCGACGCCGGCATCGGGACCGCCTCCCACGCGGCCCTGGCGATGGAGCTCGGCTGCGACGCGGTCCTGCTCGCCACCGCGGTCACCCGGGCCGAGGACCCGGAGGCGATGGCCCGTGCCATGCGCCACGCCGTCGAGGCCGGCTGGCTCGCGCGCCACGCCGGGCGCATCCCGGTCCGCCGCCTGGCCCGCGCATCCTCCCCCACCGAGGGCCTGGTCGAGTGGTGAGCCTGCGGGAGGCTGCTGGGCTGGCCATCGCGGTGACCGACCGGTCGCAGGTCCCCGGGAACCGTCCCCTCCTCGATGTCGTGCGGGCCGTGCTGGAGGGCGGCGCTCACGGGGTGCTGGTACGCGAGCGCGACCTGGCCGACGAGGAGCGGGCCGCCCTCGTCACCGGGGTCGGCCGGCTCTGCGCCGAGCACCAGGCCCTGCTCCTCGTCGCCTCCCCGCTCCCCCATCCCCACCTCCCCCCTCCCCAGGGTCGATGTGATCGATCGAGATCTGCATCGGTCGATCACATCGAATCGGGAGAGGGGAGGCGGCTGGGCCTGCACCTGCGACGCCATGAAGGGGTGCCCGCAGACCTCGACCGCGTCGCCACGTTCGTCGGCCGCTCCTGCCACGACCTGGCCGAGCTGCGGCGCGCGGCCGACGACGGGCTCGACCACGTCACGCTCTCTCCGGTGGCCGCGTCCGTCTCGAAGCCCGGTCACGGCCCTGCGCTCGGAGCAGCGGGCCTGCGTCGTCTGGCGAGCACGGTCCGGCGCGAGCACCCCACCCCGCCGGTCATCCTCGCGCTGGGCGGCGTCGACGCCGCGAACGCCGGCCACTGGATCGCGGCCGGCGCTGACGGGGTCGCCGTCATGGGCGCCGTGATGCGCGCGGCCGACCCGACCGCGGCGATGCGCGCCGTCGTCGACTCGGTCCGCACAGCCAGAGCTGGAGCCTCATGACGGCCGGTCAGCACACTCCCCCGGGCGCCGGTGCCGGGCGGCCGGCCGGGCACGCTCCGACACCGCCGGTTGCGCTGACCATCGCGGGGTCCGACAGCGGCGGAGGGGCGGGGATCCAGGCCGACCTGGCGACCTTCGCGGCCCTCGGCGTCCACGGTGCGAGTGCGGTCACCGCCGTCACCGTGCAGGACACGACCGGGGTGCACGGAGTCCACGCGCTCCCGGTCGACGTCGTGCTCGCACAGGTC